>Ga0307469_10001078_pt1 | contig 10153 bp, 11 predicted proteins | sample atmos_gasesAM2C__FD_203084 | JGI IMG/M metagenome (GOLD analysis project Ga0307469, IMG submission 203084) | Hardwood forest soil microbial communities from Morgan-Monroe State Forest, Indiana, United States - atmos_gasesAM2C_515 | ecosystem: Environmental > Terrestrial > Soil > Temperate...
GGCGGGGCGGTGGGCCTGGCCGCTCTGCTCTCGCGGCCGATCTTCCGTCTCGTGCAGGCCACCGGGGCCATCGCGGCGGGCAACTTCAACATCGCGCTGCCGGTGGCCTCCCGCGACGAGCTGGGGGTGCTGACCGACTCCTTCAACCGCATGGCCCGCAGCCTGCGCGAGAAGGAGATGATCAAGCGCGCGTTCACCCGCTACGTGGCGCGGGAGGTGGTCGAGGAGATCTTGAAGAACCCCGAGAACATGGCGCTCACCGGGGAGCGGCGGGAGGTCACGGTGCTCTTCTGCGACGTGCGCGGGTTCACGCCGCTCTCCGAGCGCCTGAGCCCGGAAGAGGTGGTGCTCCTGCTCAACGACTTCTACAACCTGATGATCGAGACCACCTTCAAGCACGACGGCACCCTCGACAAGTTCCTGGGCGACGCGGTGATGGCGGTGTTCGGCGCCCCCCTTGCCCATCCCGATCACTCCGCGAGGGCCATCCGCACCGCGCTCGCCATGCAGGAGGGGATCGTCGGCCTGAACGAACGACGCGGGCGCGACGGCAAGGAGCCGATCGCGGTCGGCATCGGGGTGAGCGCGGGCGAGGCGGTGGCGGGTACGGTGGGCACCGAGGACCGGATGGAGTACACCGTGATCGGCGACAGCGTGAACCTGGCCGCGCGCCTCGAGTCCAACGCCAAGCCCGGCCAGATCCTGATCAGCCACCGCACCTACGAGCGCGTCCGCGATCTCGTGGACGCGCGGCCCCTGGGGCGCATCCGCGTCAAGGGCAAGGAAGAGGAAGTCGAGGTCTACGAGGTGCTGCGGCTGGCCCCCGTAGTTTGATCCCGTTCTCCGCCCGGTCGCGTAGGATATGGGGATGATGACTCGACGCGCGCCGGCTCGGGCCCTCCTGGTGGGCGGGCTGGCGCTCCTGCTGGGCGCCTGCGCCACCGCGACGCCGACGCCCGCCCCCGGCGCCGCCTCCACTCCCGCCCGGCCCGGTCCCCGCCCCGCCGCCTACGAGTCCGAGGACTTCGTCGTCACCTTCGCCCAGCCCGGCGAGACCCCCGCGACGCTCGCGGCGCGCTATCTCGGCTCCGCCGACCGGGCATGGATGATCGAGGATTACAGCGGGCAGCAGGCGTTCTCCCCCGGTCAGGAGGTCGTGATCCCCCGGCGGCCCTGGAACCAGTCCGGGGTCACGCCGGGCGGCTACCAGATCGTGCCGATCCTCACCTATCACAACCTGGCCGAGCAGGCGAAGGGACGCCTCGTCCTGGCCGCCGCGTCCTTCCGCGAGCAGATGCAGTACCTCAAGACCAACGGTTACCGCGTGGTGAGCCTCGCCGACTTCGTCGAGTTCACCCGGCTCGGCCGCCAGCTTCCCCAGCGGGCGGTGGTGCTGACCTTCGACGACGGGTACCGCTCGTTCAAGGATTACGCCTACCCGGTCCTCAAGGAGCTGGGCTTCACCGCCACGCTCTTCATCTACACCGACTGGGTCGGCGCGGGGCGCGGCTCTCTCTCCTGGAACGACCTGCGGGAGCTGACCGCGGCCGGCTTCGACATCGAGGCCCACACCAAGACCCACGCCGACCTGCGCCGCGCCCAGGGCGAGACCGAGGCCCAGTACGCGCGGCGGATGCATGCCGAGCTCGAGCTGCCCCAGGACCTGTTCAACAAGAACCTCGGGCGGCGCAGCCCGATCCTGGCCTATCCCTACGGGCGCTGGGAGGAGGGCCTCCTGCCCAAGGTCAAGGAGTACGGCTACATCGCCGCGTTCTCGGTGCGCCGCCAGGGCAATGCCTCGTTCGTGCGGCCGCTCGCCGCGCACCGCAGCCAGATCTACTCCGAGATGACGCTCGACGACTTCGTCAAGAACCTGAACGTCTTCCAGGAGGAGAACCTCCGGTGAGGCGGACCCGGTCGCGGCTGCTCGCGGCGGCGGCGCTGGGCCTGGTGCTCGGCGGCTGCGCGGGGCTGACCGGCCCGTCCGACGAGTCCAAAACCACGGGGCCCGCGGCGGCCGCGCGCGATCTGCTCGCGGCGCGCCACCGCCAGCAGGCCGAGGCGCTCGAGCGCGACGGCCAGCTCCGCCGAGCGGCCGAGGAGTGGAAGATCGTGCTCACGATCACCCCGACCGACGCCCGGGCCCGCGAGTCGCTGCGCGCGCTGCAGGCGCGGATCGACCAGCTGGTGGCCGAGCGCATCGACGAGGGGCGCAAGGCCCTTGCCCGCGGGGTGCAGGTCGAGGCGCGGCGCAAGTTCCTGGTCGCCCTGGCCCTCGACCCCTCGAGCCGGCCCGCGTTCGACGCGCTCCAGAGCGACACCCGCGAGGTCGAGTTCCTGAGCCACACCGTGCGGGCGGGGGACACGTTGTCGAGCCTGGCCCAGCGCTATTACGGGGATCGCTCGCGGTCGGAGGTGATCTGGGAGACCAACCAGCTGCCGCCCAATCCGCGCCTGGCTCCCGGCACCACGCTCAAGATCCCGGAGATCCCCGGGGTCCCGTTCGTCCATCCCGAGGCGCGGAAGCCGGCGCCCGTGGTGGCGGCCGTCCCGACCCCGGACGTGCCCCGGCCCGGCCCGGCGCCCACGCCCGCGCCGGCTTCGGTCGGGCCCGCGCCGAAAGAGGAGTACACTCCCGAGGTGAATCCGCTGCTGGCCGAGGCGCGCGAGGCCCTCGAGCGCAGCGACTACCCGGACGCGCTCGGCACCGTCGACAAGTATCTCGCGGGCAAGCCGGGGGACCGCGAGGGGCTGACCCTCAAGAAGCAGGCGCTCTACGGGCAGGCCAAGAGCCAGATCGAGGGCCGGCAGTACCCGGAGTCGATCCAGAGCCTGACCCTGCTCGCGCGGCTGCAGCCGGACTACGAGGACGCGCCCGCCCTGCTCAAGCAGGCGCGGACGCGCCTCGTCGAGCAGCACTATACCCAGGGGGTGCGGTTCTACCGCGAGGAGAAGCTGAAGGAAGCCATCTCCGAGTGGCGGGTGGTGCTCGAGATGGATCCAAACCACGCCAATGCGCGCCGCAACATCGATCAGGCCGAACGGCTCCTGCGCGGCCTCGAGCAGCGAATGAAGAAGTAGCCATCGCTCAAGGAGGACATCCTATGACCGGAGCCCGGACCAGACATCTTCGATCGGCCGCTGCGGTGCTGCCGATCCTCGCGCTGACCCTGCTGCTCGCGGGCTGTCCCAAGCGCCCCGCGATGACCGCGGCCACCGCGCCGCCGCCGGTTCCTCCCGCCGCGGTCGCGCCGCCCACCCCGGCCCCCGCGCCCGCTCCCGCGCCGGTCGCGCCCGCCCCGGTGGCCCCGCCCACCGCGGCGCCCACGCCGCCGGCGCCGCCCAAGGAGTACCGGGCCAACGACGCGCTCAAGCAGATCTTCTTCGCGTTCGACAAGTCGGACATCCGACCCGGCGACGCCAAGGTGCTGGACGCGACCGCGGCGTACCTCAAGGCCAATCCGAGCCAGCTGGTGCTGATCGAGGGCCACTGCGACGAGCGGGGGACCGCGGAGTACAACCTGGCCCTGGGCGAGCGGCGGGCGAAGTCGGCGATGAACTACCTGGTGTCCAACGGCATCGAGGCCAGCCGCATCACCACCATCTCCTACGGCAAGGAGCGGCCGGTCTGCAACGAGCGCGCCGAGACGTGCTGGTCCAGGAACCGCAACGACACCTTCCTGACCAAGGAGAAGTAGGCGCGCATGCCCGCCCAGGATCTGATCATCGACCTGGCGATCCGCTACGGATTCCAGGTCGTCGGCGCGCTCGTCATCCTGTTCGTGGGGCTGCTGGCCGCGTGGTGGGTGGGCAACGCGGTCGAGCGGCCGCTCACGCGGATGGCGCTCGAGCCGCCGATGCGGCGGCTCATGGTGCGGGTGGTGCGGGTGGTGGTGCTGCTGTTCGCCCTGGTGATCGCGCTCGACAAGTTCGGCTTCCAGATCGCGCCCCTCGTGGCGGGCATCGGGGTGGCCGGGATCGGCATCGGCATCGCGCTGCAGGGCGTGCTGGGCAACGTGATCGCCGGGCTCACCATCATCTTCACCAAGCCGTTCCGGGTGGGCGAGCACATCGAGATCGTGGGCATGAAGGGCGACGTGCACACCATCGAGCTGTTCTCGACCACGCTCGTGCACCCCGACCAGTCCCGGATCATCATCCCGAACCGGAAGATCGTGGGGGAGATCCTCCACAACTTCGGGACCATGAGACAGATTCACCTGTCGGTCGCGGTTCCGCATGGCTCGGACCTGGCCCCGGTACTGGCCCTGGCCCGCGAGGTCCTGGCCGCCAACCCGCGCGTGCTGACCCAGCCCGCGGCGGTGGTCGGGGTCGCCCAGATCGAGGCCACCGGGGTGCGGATCGGGGTCAATCCCTGGGTCCGGGTGTCGGACGTGGTCGCGGCCGAAGGGGAGATCTACCGGACCCTGGTCGAGCGCTTCGGGGCGGCCGGCGTTGGCGTCCCCCTGCCTCGACAGGAAGTTCAGCTCGTCAATTCGAGTCGATAAGTAGTTCTTGACATAGTCGGTCGGAATAGTACTATTCCGACCGTGCACCAGATGTTGCCCCGTGAGCCCGCCGTAGCTCCCGCCAGCCGCTGCCAGGTCTGCGCGACCAAGATCGTCGTGGCCGGGCCGAGTGAAGTGGTCGTGAAGAACGCGATCCTCCGCGTGGATCGGGCCTCCGGCCAGGTGGCCGCCAAGTGTCCACGCTGTAAAGCATGGGTGGAGGTACCCCTCCGGTACATCGGATGAGGCACTCCTAGACAAGGCACAAGTCGCAGCATCGAGACAGAAAGCCGAGCGGGGGCCGCGGAGATCGCGGCCCTCCTCGGCTTTCGCTTTTCCCGGGCAAGGAGGAGGACGTGAGCGAGCCGGTGCAGGAGACGAAGGCGCAGCGGGCGGAGCGGCTCAAGGGGGCGCTGAACCCGTGGGCCGCGTACGCGGAGATCCAGCGCTTCGCGCGCGACGGGGTGGGCTCGATTCCGCCCGAATGGCTCGGGACGTACTTCCGCTGGTGGGGCATCTACACCCAGGGCGACGGGGTGGGCGCGGTCGGCGGCAAGGGTGGGGAAGGGCGCGCGGTGCCCTACTTCATGCTGCGCATCCGCATCCCCAACGGCTTCCTCACCGCGGCGCAGCTCCGAATGGTGGCCGACCTGGCCGAGCGCTACGCGCGCGGCGTCGCGGACCTCACGGTGCGCCAGAACATCCAGCTCCACTGGGTGCGGGTCGAGGACCTGCCCGCGATCTTCTCGGCTCTCGGCGCCTGCTCGCTGTCGAGCCTCGGCACCTGCGGCGACGTGACCCGCAACATCACTGGCTGCCCGCTCGCCGGCCTCGACGGCGACGAGCTGCTCGACGCCTCGCCGCTGGTGCAGGCGGCGACCGCGATGGTCAACGGCAGTCCCGAGTTCTACAACCTGCCCCGCAAGTACAAGGTCTCGATCACCGGCTGCCAAGTTTGGTGCTCGTATCCCGAGATCAACGACGTGGGTCTCACCGCGGTGCGCGACCTCTACTCGGGCCGCGTCGGCTTCTCGCTGCGGGTGGGCGGCGGCCTCTCCACCCGGCCGCACCTGGCGCCGCGCCTACCCGCCTTCGTCCGCCCGGAGCAGGTGCTGGCGGTGGTCAAGGGCGTGTCGGAGATCTTCCGCGACAGCGACGTGCTCCGCCAGAACCGCGAGAAGGCCCGGCTCAAGTTCCTCTTTCTCGATCACGGATGGACCCCCGAGCGCTTCCGGTCCGCGCTCGAGGACCGGCTCGGCTTCCGCCTCGACCCCGCGGTGCCCGAGGTCCTGCCCGAGGAGGCCTACCGTGACCACGTGGGTGTTCATCCGCAGAAGCAGGCGGGGCTCGTGTACGCGGGCCTGCCGATCCTGCGCGGGCGGCTCGGCCCGGACGAGATGCGCGCGATCGCGGATCTGGCCGAGCGTCACGGCTCGGGCGAGCTGCGCGCCACCACCATGCAGAACCTCGTGGTGGTGAACGTGCCGGCGGCGCGCGCGGCCCAGCTCGAGCGCGACGCGGCCGCGGCCGGGCTGCGCCTCGAGGGCTCGCCCTTCCGCCGGGGCACGGTGGCCTGCACCGGCAGCGAGTTCTGCAAGCTCGCGCTGACCGAGACCAAGGGCTTCGCCCGCTGGCTCGTGGAGGACCTGGAAGCGCGGCTGCCCGGCTTCCAGGAGCACGTGCGCCTCAACGTCACCGGCTGCCCCAACAGCTGCGGCCAACACTGGATCGCCGACATCGGCATCGAAGGCAAGAAGGTCAAGGTGGACGGCCGGCTGGTCGACGCCTACTACTTCTGCGTGGGCGGCGCGGTGGGCAAGCACCAGGCAGTGGCGCGGCCGGTCGGCTACCGCGTGCCCGCATCCCACGTGCCGGAGGCGGTGGAGCGGCTGCTGCGCGCCTACCTCGCGGGGCGGCGCGACGAGCAGACCTTCCGCGCATTCTGCGCGGCCCATACCGACGACGAGCTGCGGACTTTCCTGGCCGGAACCGAGGTTCCCGCGGAGGCGCGCGACGCCCCCGCGGGACCCGTCCCGCACGGCGTGGACGGCTGATCTCCCACCGACCGACAAGGAGACAACCATGACGCTACGACTCGGCGACACCGCTCCCGACTTCCAGGCCGAGACCACCGCCGGCCCCATCCAGTTCCACGAGTGGCTGGGCGACGGCTGGGGAGTGCTCTTCTCCCACCCGCGCGACTTCACGCCGGTGTGCACCACCGAGCTCGGCTACGTGGCGCGCCTACGGCCCGACTTCGAGCGGCGCGGGGTGAAGGCGATCGGGCTCTCGATCGATCCGGTGGACTCGCACAAGGGCTGGGCCGCCGACATCCAGGAGACGCAGGGGCACGCGGTGAACTTCCCGATCATCGCGGATCCGGACCGGAAGGTGGCCAACCTCTACGGCATGATCCATCCCGCCCACGACGAGGTCTACACCGTCCGCACCGTGTTCGTGATCGATTCCAAGAAGAAGGTCCGGCTCTTCATCACCTATCCCCAGACCACCGGCCGGAACTTCGACGAGATCCTGCGCGTGATCGACTCGCTCCAGCTCACCGATCGCCACCGCGTGGCCACGCCGGTCAACTGGAAGCCGGGCGAGGACGTGATCATCGTGCCGGCGGTTTCCGACGAGGAGGCGCGGGCCAAGTTCCCGTCCGGCTGGCGGGCGCTGAAGCCGTACCTGCGGCTGACGCCGGCGCCCGGTCGGGAGGCGGCCGAGCCGGCCCAGCGATGACGACGAGCTCCTCCTACCCGATCTTCCTCGATCTCGCCGACCGCCCCTGTCTGGTAGTCGGCGGCGGTCCGGTCGCGGAGGCAAAGGTGGAAGGGCTGCTGGCCGCGGGCGCGCGCGTCACGGTGGTGAGCCCCACCGTGACCGCGCGGCTCGCGGGCTGGGCTGCCGAGGGACGCCTGACCCACCTGGTGCGCGCGTACCGGGCGGAGGATCTCGGCGGCCACCAGGTCGCGTTCGCGGCCACCGACGATGCGGCGGTCACCCGCGCGGTGGCCGCCGACGGGCGCGCCCGCTCGATCTGGGTCAACGCGGCCGACGAGCCGGCGCGCTGCGACTTCATCCTGCCCTCGGTCATCCGGCGCGGCCGGCTGGTGGTCGCGGTGTCGACGGGCGGCGCGAGCCCGGCGGCGGCGCGGGCCATCCGCGAGGAGCTGGAGGGCTACCTGACCGAGGAGCACGCGGCCTTGGTGGAGCTGGCCGCGGAGGCGCGGGACGACCTGCGCCGGCGCGGGCGGTCGCCGGGTCCGGCCGGCTGGCGGGGCGCGCTCGACGGCCGGCTGCGACGGCTCATCGCGGCCCGACGCTATCGTCAGGCCCGCGCGCACCTGGCGCGACGGCTCGAGTCGGCATGAACGAGCCCGGGCGCGTCTACCTGGTCGGCGCCGGGCCCGGCGATCCCGGGCTCATGACGGTGCGCGGGCTCGAGCTGCTGCGGCGCGCGCGGGTGGTCGTCTACGATCGCCTCGTCAACCCGGTGCTGCTCGACGAGGCGCCGCCCGGCGCGCTCCGGATCTTCGCGGGCAAGCGCGCGGGCGCCCACTGTCTGCCCCAGGCGCAGATCAACGCGCTGCTGATCGAGCAGGCGCGGCGCGGCCGCCTCGTGGTGCGCCTCAAGGGGGGCGATCCGTTCGTGTTCGGCCGTGGGGGCGAGGAGGCGCTCGCCCTCGCGGAGGCCGGCGTGCCGTTCGAGGTCGTGCCGGGGGTCAGCGCGGCGGTGGCGGTGCCCGCCTACGCCGGGATCCCGGTGACTCACCGCGGGCTCGCCTCGTCGTTCGCGGTGGTGACCGGGCACGAGGATCCCGGAAAGGAGGCGACTGGAGTAGACTGGGCCCGGCTCGCGACCTCCGTGGACACCATCGTGGTACTGATGGGGGCCAAGAGCCTGCCGCGGATCGTGGCGGAGCTGGTGGCGCACGGGCGCCCTCCGGCCACCCCGGTGGCGCTGATCCGCTGGGGGACGACCGAGGCGCAGGAGACGCTGGTCGGCACGCTCGCCGACATCGTGACCCGCGCGGAAGCGGCGGCCCTGGCGCCGCCGGTGCTGGCGGTGATCGGCGCGGTGGTGAGTCTACGCGAGCGGCTCGAATGGTTCGAGTCCCGCGGCCGGATGCTCGAGGCGACGCTGGCGGAGGTCTCATGAACCGACGACACTTCCTGACCCTGGGCGCGCTGTCGAGCGGGACGTTTGCACTGGGCGCGCTGGGCGGCGTTTCCCGCCTCGGGGGTCGTCCTGCGATCGCCCAGCCGAGCGCGCCGCCGACGGTGGACCGCCTGGTGCTCACCAACGTGGTCGACAACTTCTACGACGTCTTCGCCCGCGGTGGCCGCCTCGACACGCTCACGGTGGAGCGAACCCCGCTCGGGCCGAGTCCGCTGCTCGCCGAGCACGGGCTCGCCTATCACATCGACTCCACCCGCGGTGGCGAGCGGCGGCAGATCCTGCTCGACTTCGCCCTCACCGACATGAGCCTGTTCAACAACTATCGCGCGCTCCGCCTCGATCCATTCGCGGCCGACGCGCTCATCCTGAGTCACGGGCACCTCGATCACTACGGCGCGCTCCCCGCGCTCGCGGCGGCGGGGCAGGGCAAGCTCAAGCCCGGGCTCACCGTCTACGCGGGGGGCGAGGACACCTTCTGCAATCGCGTGGTGGTGACGCCGGCGGCCACCCTCGACCAGGGCCAGCTCGACCGGCCCGCGCTCGAGGCGCGGGGTCTCGCGGTGGTGCTGGCGCGCCAGCCCGTGGTCGTGGCCGGCCAGGCGTTCACGTCAGGACAGATCCCGCGCGTGACCGACTTCGAGAAGCCGCCCGCGGCGGCCCGGCTCCGGGCCGGGGCCGACGGCTCGGCCTGCGCGGCGACCCACTTCGGTCTCGTGAAGGTCGAGGCCAAGCCGGGCGAGCTGGTCCCCGACAACTTCCAGGGCGAGCACGCCACCGCGTTCAACATCAAGGACCGTGGGCTCGTCGTCATCACGTCGTGCGGTCACGCCGGGGTCATCAACTCGGTCCGTCAGGTGCAGAAGGCGACCGGCATCGACAAGATCCACGCCATCGTGGGCGGCTTCCACCTGGCCCCCGCGCCGGACGAGATCGTGGCCCGGACGGTCGCCGCGTTCAAGGCGATCAACCCCGACTACATCATTCCGGCCCACTGCACCGGGCTCAACACGATCATGGCGGTGCACCGGGAGATGCCGGCCAAGCTGATCATGCCGTCCACCGGCACGCGCGTGGTGTTCGGGGCCTAGCCCTCCGAGGCGCGGCGCGTCCATGAAGACCCTGCCGCTCGCCCTGGCGCTCCTCCTGGCCGGGGCCGCCGTCTTGCTGGCCGGCGCCGGGACCGCGTCCGCGCAGGCGAACAAGTCGGGCTCGATCGACCTCGACTACAAGCCGCGCACCCCGGCGCTGCAGAAGGTCCCGCCCCGCAAGATCGAGGAAGACACGACGCAGGCCCTGAGCGAGATCGATCGCCAGCGCACCGACCAGATGCTGCGCGACAGCCAGCCCAACCCGACGCGTCGCCCGGATCTCGACCGCGACGTGACCCAGGGCATCCAGTCGCGCGGCCTCGGCCGCTAGCGCCGCCTCCTCGTTCCCGCCCGCTCCCGCCGTCCCCGCGCCT
>Ga0307469_10001079_pt1 | contig 10149 bp, 5 predicted proteins | sample atmos_gasesAM2C__FD_203084 | JGI IMG/M metagenome (GOLD analysis project Ga0307469, IMG submission 203084) | Hardwood forest soil microbial communities from Morgan-Monroe State Forest, Indiana, United States - atmos_gasesAM2C_515 | ecosystem: Environmental > Terrestrial > Soil > Temperate forest...
CACTCCGTGCAAGTGGATAGATACGGCGTCGCGAATGCTTTCGCCTTCAACGCCGATCTCGAAATGCAGCGCAATATCGAGCGCTACGCGTTCCTGCGCTGGGGCCAGAAAGGCTTTCAAAATTTCAAGGTTGTTCCGCCCGACACGGGAATCTGCCATCAAGTGAACCTCGAATACCTCGCACGTGTGGTTTTCAGCGAGAACCAAGGTGGCTCATGGGTGGCATTCCCGGACACGCTCGTTGGCACCGACTCGCATACCACTATGGTCAACGGCCTCGGCGTATTCGGCTGGGGCGTCGGCGGGATCGAAGCAGAGGCGGCCATGCTTGGCCAGCCGCTCTCGATGTTGATTCCCGCAGTCGTGGGCTTCAAGCTCCACGGCCGCTTGCCGGAAGGCGCCACGGCCACGGATTTGGTGCTGACCGTCACGGAAATTTTGCGTAAGAAAGGCGTCGTCGGAAAATTTGTCGAGTTCTACGGCACAGGCCTCTCGAGCCTCACGCTTCCCGACCGCGCAACCATCGCCAACATGGCGCCCGAATACGGCGCAACCATGGGCTTCTTCCCCGTAGATTCGGAGTCGCTCGCCTATCTGCGCTTTACCGCTCGCAATGAAGATCGCGTTCGCCTGGTCGAGGCCTACACCAAGGAGCAAGGCATCTTCCGCACCGATCAGACTCCCGATCCGATTTTCTCCGACAAAGTGGAACTCGATCTGGGGAAAGTGGTCCCGACGATGGCTGGGCCAAAGCGTCCGCAAGACAGCGTGCCGCTCACTCAGGCGAAGACATCATTCGAGAAATCGCTGACCGCGGCTCCGAAGCACGTCACCGTCCAGAACAACGGCGACAAATTTGAATTGAGCGACGGCTCCGTGGTGATCGCCGCGATCACCAGTTGCACGAACACTTCTAATCCCTCGCTAATGCTCGGCGCAGGATTGCTCGCAAAGAAAGCAGTCGAGCGCGGCCTGAGTTCAAAGCCCTGGGTGAAAACCAGTTTCGCGCCAGGCTCGAAAGTGGTCACCGATTACCTTGCGAAAGCCGGCCTGTGGCCTTACCTTGAAACTCTTCGCTTCCACTTGGTGGGCTATGGCTGCACAACCTGCATCGGCAACAGCGGCCCTTTGTCCGACGCCATCGGTAAAGCGATCAAAGACAACAATCTTGTCGCCGTGTCAGTGCTCAGCGGCAATCGCAATTTCGAAGGCCGCATCAATCCGCTGTGTCGCGCGAATTATCTGGCATCGCCGCCGCTCGTCGTGGCCTACGCACTGGCTGGCCGCATGGATTTCGACATCGTCAACGAGTCGCTCGGCAGCGACAAAGCCGGCAAGCCCGTTTATCTCCGCGATATCTGGCCCACCCCGCAAGAAGTGGAAACAGCGATGCGCGATTCCGTCTCGAGCGACATGTTCCGCAGGGAATACGCCGACGTTTTCACCGGCGACGAACACTGGCGCGCGCTTCCGATTCCCGAGGGCGATCTATACGCCTGGGATCCGAAGTCCACGTACATCAAGCATCCGCCGTATTTCGAAGGCATGCCGCTGAAGCCCGGCGCGCTGACCGATCTGCATGGCATGCGAGCGCTCGCGGTGCTGGGCGACAGTGTCACCACCGACCATATTTCTCCGGCTGGCTCGATTCCCGCGGATACTCCTGCGGGAAAATATCTGATCGCTCACGGCGTCAAGCCGAAGGATTTCAATTCCTACGGCGCGCGTCGCGGGAATCACGAAGTGATGATGCGCGGAACATTTGCAAACATCCGCCTGCGGAATCTTCTCGCGCCCGGCACAGAAGGCGGCTGGACCATTCACCAGCCGAGCGGCGAAAAGATGGCCATCTACGATGCGGCGATGAAATACCGTGAGCAACATGTGCCGTTGATTGTAATCGCCGGAAAAGAATACGGCTCGGGCTCTTCTCGCGACTGGGCCGCCAAGGGAACAATCCTCCTGGGTGTCCACGCTGTGCTGGCGGAAAGTTTTGAGCGCATCCATCGCTCCAACCTGGTCGGCATGGGTGTGCTGCCGCTTGAATTCCTGCCCGGTGAAAATCTAAAAACGCTTGGGCTGACCGGCCTCGAGATTTTCGACGTGGAAGGATTGGCCCAGAATTTTGAGCCGCGCAAGAAGATGAAGGTGCGCGCGCGCGACGCAGCCGGCAAAGAAAAAAACCTCACGGCCATCGCGCGCGTGGACACGCCCTTCGAAGTCGCTTATTACCAGAATGGCGGAATTTTGCAGTACGTTCTCCGGCAGATGCTCTGAGCGAGGTCGGTAAGATTTCACGGGGTAGGGTTTGCAACGAGGCGCGGCTGAGTGATATTCCGGGATTTCCAGCCCGCCGCGAAACAGACGCGATCCAGGTCAGGCCTTATGCCCGGTAAGGTGCGGCGCACCACTCGAACCCTTGGGCCGCAGCCGCAAAACCAACGGCGCCAGCAATGCGTAAGCGGCAACGAACACGATGAAAAATCCTGCAAACGCGAGCCAAAGTCCCTCTCCGTTGCGACGCAACACCTCCAGCACCGCGTCTCCCATTCCAAACGAAACCACGAACAGAACGATGGCTCGCCCAGCCGTGGGGCACAGGCTCGCATGGCAGTACGGACAAACGACGGACGAGAATCCCGCGCGCGTCCACAGCGATTTCGCGGGCACTGCATGATTGCATTGCGGGCAGGTCATCGTCTCACGCCTCCCGAGGGCAGGTTGGCAGGCAGCAGCGCCCAGCGAGGCCCCGCCGCCTGGCAGACAGGGGCTAATCTACCACAACTTGTCTTTTTGGGGTCGTTGGGTAGCCATCAGGCAGCCAACCTCCTGGCCGCTGCATCTTAAGCGCAGTTTTAGGCCACAATCTGAGGGGCTACATTGAACTCCAGGCCGCGCGGACGCCTAGTTCCTGTTAGACAACAGCCCCCATACGATTTCAGTGCCTTCGATTGCCTGATATATAAGATTCTTGCCCGTCAGATCAGCTCGCAACATCTCCTGAGGTTGAACGCGAGTCCCAGAGAGGCTCTATGAATCGAAATCGAGTCGCTTCCTGCTCTGTTTTATTTCTCGCGGCCGTCGTTCTGATTTTCTCCTCGTGGACTTCGGCGCAGACCGGCAGCACCCTGCCGCAAATTACGCAGGCAGTGGATGAGGCTAAAACTTTCAGGCTCCAGGGCAACACGCATCCCATGGCTCGCGCGGAGTTCGATCAAGGCGCCGCTCCGCCCGATCTCCCGATGGAGCGCATGATGCTCGTCCTCCAGCGCAGCCCTGAGCAGGAAGCTGCACTCGAACATTTGATGGCGGAACAGTTGGACAGGTCCTCGCCCAATTATCACCGCTGGCTCACACCGGAAGAGTTCGGGCAGAGATTCGGCCCGAGCGATTCGGATATCCAGACAATTTCCTCCTGGCTTTCATCGCACGGCTTTGAGGTCAATTCGGTTGCGAAAGGCCGCAATGTAATCGAGTTTTCGGGCAACGCGTCCCAGGTCAGGGAGGCCCTGCACACCGAGATCCACCGGTACGTTGTCCACGGCGAGGAGCACTGGGCTAATGCGAGCGATCCGCAACTCCCTGCAGCTCTCGCTCCGGTCGTTGCCGGAGTCAACACGCTCCACAACTTCCGGAGAAAATCGATGGCGCGCAGCCTGGGCCAATTTGCACGATCGAAAGCGACCGGCGAAGTGCGGCCAGTGAATCCGGCGTTTAACTTCGACATTGGGTCGCAATGCGGATTGAACCAGACTTGCTATGCGGTCGGCCCCGCCGACTTCGCGGCGATTTACCATGTCCAGCAGCTATGGAGCGCCCTGCCCACAGCAATTGATGGAACGGGCCAGAAGATCGCCATTGTGAACGACAGCAACATCAACATCGCAGACGCCCACAATTTTCGCAGCCTCTTTGGCTTGCCCGCAAATGATCCGCACGTCATCCTGGCTGGCACAAATCCTGGCCTCACGGGTGATGAGATCGAGGCGGATATTGACACGCAGTGGACTGGCGCTGTCGCCAAGAACGCCACCATTGATCTCGTCATAGCGGCAGATACGAACACTAGCTTTGGTTTGGACCTCGCTGCGCAATACGTCGTGCAACACAATGTTGCGCCCGTCCTCAGCGAAAGCTTTGGCGCTTGCGAATCTTCGCTAGGAACTACGGGGAATCAGTTCTTCAACGGCCTTTGGCAGCAAGCCGCTACCCAGGGCATCACCGTTTTGGTGTCCACTGGGGACTCGGGCGCGGCCGATTGCGAGAATCCCAATCCAAATTTGACAACCCCGCAGCCGGCTACAACGGGTGCAGCCGTGAGCGGAATTGCCTCCACGCCGTTCAACACCGCCATCGGCGGCACGGACTTCAATCAGTTCAAGACGCAAGCGAATTTTTGGAACCCCACGCCCACCACCAGCGCTACGGGTCAGACCCAGCTCACTGCCAAAGGCTATATCCCGGAGAACGTATGGAACGACTCCTGCACAAACGCGACTTTCATCGCTGCGGGCTTCGACTCGACCATAATTAATGCCTGCAACGATAAGACGGTCACGCCTTCATTTATAGTCCCTGTTGGGACCGGCGGAGGCATGAGCACCGTCTATGCTAAACCCACGTGGCAAACGGCCCTCACTCCAGGCGACGGCCAGCGGGATGTGCCTGACGTCTCGCTTTTTGCCGGTGCCGGACTGGTCGGAAGTTTTTATGTGATTTGCCAACAAGATCAAGATACGAACAATGCGGCCTGCGATTTGAATGCGCCTTTCCAGAATTTCTCCGCCGTTGGTGGAACCTCAGTCTCCACGCAGACCTTTGCTGGCATCATGGCGCTTGTTTTGCAAAAGAATAGCCCCACCTCTGGGGTGGGCCTGATCAATCCCAATCTCTACATGCTGGCTGCGTTGCAGGTGCCTGCCAATTGCAATTCGAGCAGCCCCGGCGCTTCCTGCATCTTCAATGACATCACCGTCGGAACCAACTCGGTGCCATGTAAATTGACGCCGACGGCCGTTGCCGGCTGCGGCCAGACAATTACATCGCAAGTGACCAGGCCGCCCAGCACCAGCGGTTTTAGAATGTCGACTGGCATGATCGCTGTGGCGTGCTTCCTCTCCGTGGGCCTCTTGGTGGCGGGAATGCGAATTCGGGAGCGTAACTGGAGCGTGGCTTTCGCGCTGATGGCCTTCGCGCTGTTCTTGACATGCGCCGGGTGCGGCAGCGGCGGCGGCGGACCCAGCACTGGCGGCAATTCGACCAACGGGGTGCTTCCAGGTTTCAACGCGGGTGTCGGTTATGACCGCGCGACAGGCCTCGGCAGCGTAAACGCATTCAACCTTGTCAACAACTGGTAAGGGCTGAAGGCACAATGCCAAAATCAGAAGGCGCGTATGTTGGTGCCAGCCACAAGCGTGCTCCTCAATCTGATCTCCGCAAGTGGCTGCCTAATGCACCATCAGTTGCACGCCGGGCGCGGCATGCTGGAAGCTGCCGGATTGTCCGTTAATCGTGATCGTGTAAGTACCCGAGGGCGTCCCACCACCGCCACCGCCCCCTCCGCCTCCGCCACCGCCGCATGCAGGCATCACGCCGAGGACCAATAGTACCCCTGCACAAGTAGCCAGTCCAATTGCCAGACGGCGCCGCGCTGCGGGCAGCGATGCAAGCGCAAGAATGATTGTCACCAGCGACAGCGGTACCACTAGTCGCATGTGGCGCATTCCAGTGGGTGCCGGATAATCGCCCGCACGGGGTGGGACAATCGTGTGGAACATCGTACGCACAGCCACTGCGACGGTCTTGCCCCCGGGCAGTGGCGTCACAGGATTCTGGTCGAACCCGCAGGAAATCGTGGTGGTCGGTGGGCTTGTGGTACAAGAGAGCAGCACTCCAGTTCCCGTATTTGCGGCCGGGGAGAGGGAAAGAGTGTATGTCGCGGAGCCGCCGGCCGTGATGGAATTGGATGAAGGATTCGGGCTGCCAAAGGTGAAGTCGGTCGAACCGAAGATACTGAAATTTATTGTGTTCGTTGATTTGCTGTTGGCGGTGTCCGTCACTTTCACGGGGAAGCCGCCACCGGCTGCAACCAGGGATGGAGAGACCGGCGCCCTGAGTGTTAGCGGAATGCTAGTCGTGTCTGTCGGTAAATTTGTTCCGTTGAAGTTGATGACGGATGTTGGAGTGAAGCCGGTGCCGCTGGCTGCGATCGTGACTGGAGTTGTGAATGGCGGCGAGGTTCCAGGTGAGAGAGCCGTCAGAGCGAAGGCGGGCACACCCGGCAGGAGAAGACTCCAGGCGCCGCGGCCATGAGTTCCTGCGACAAGTGTCCGGGACTGGTTTCGGAGCTTTAATGAGAGGACAACCACCTTGGGTAGTCCAGGCGCTAATGTTGTCCAGGTGACGCCGTTGTCCTGAGTTCCCAGAACACCGACGTCGGTTGCAATGTACATGCTTTTTCCGGTCGCGTCGTTCGGGTCGATCACGATGTCATTGATGGGAATGTCAGGAAGAGTAGTTCCATCGATATTTCCCCAGCTCGCACCTCGATTCGTCGTCTTAAATATGTGGCCGCGGGAGTCGCAAAAGGCGCATATGGAGAACCCGGAGAATGTCACGACCGCCGTCGAAGGATCAATTGGGCTTACGGCAATTGCGCTGACCGGACGCGTGGTAGTCGTAGCAGAGGTTGCAACTCTGGTGAATGTCGCACTCGCGCCTTGCTGTGTATTTGTAGAGACCCAGATGTTTGGGTCACCTGTGCCCACATACACGGTGTTGGAATCGCTGGGGGCTACGGCAACGGCGTCGATGAATGGAACGCCGTTGGTCAGATCCGTGGTGATCGGCAGCCATGAATCCCCGGAGTCCAGAGACTGATACAGTCGGAATGTCCCGATATAGAGAGTTGTCGAAGTTTTTGAGTCAATCACGAGCGGCGGGATGAACGGGCCACCGTCATTCAAATCGATACCATTTTGAATGGAGACCCATTGAGTGGGATCACCCCCGGCTCTATTCCTGTTGAAAATCCCCACGCCGCCGAAGAAATCGCACGCCGCAAAAATCGTGCTGGGATTTAGAGTATCGATGGCCGTAAAGCCACCATCACCGCAGGCTTCCACGTTGTTCCAGGTCAGACTGCCCGTGAATTCATTCGTGCCATTATCCTGCGACCCTGCAAAGACGATTTGATCGCTGGAGGGATGGATGGAATTCCCGGGATAGAACTGGGTGAGATTGAGCGTGCCATTCAGGTTCGCCCAGTGCTGCGCTTCAGCAGTGGTCGATGGATTCACGACATCGATCGAACTCCAGACGCCACCGTCGTTTCCTGCATAAATCTTACTGCCATCAGGTGCGAAATCAAATGCATGGTGGTCCACGTGGAGTTGGCGCCCATTCCCGTCAAGCGAGACATCGCTCCAGGTGTTCCCGCCGTCCGTGGACCGGATGACCGTGGGGGCGGGTACATTCGAAGCATTGCTCGCCTGAGCGCCGCCCCCGGCAAAAATGACACTTCCGCCTTTCCCCGGAGCAACGGCTAGGGCCATGTCATAGAAGCATTGGTCATCGCAAAAAGGCGGGATGCCGGTCAGCCTAGTCCAGACCGTTCCGCCATCCGCGCTCTTGAAGACGCCGAGAAGATCGCTCGAAAAGGTAGACGCACTAGCGATCGCTGCGTAGAGCGCGCGTGGGCTTCCGATGGGCGCGGTGGCGAGCGTAATCCTGCCCATTGTGGTCGGGCCGCCCGTAACGGTGTTCAGGCCCGGCAAATTGGTCCAGGTAGCCCCGCCGTCTGTAGACGCGTACACGCCATTTTGCACATTTCCGAAGGGGTCTCCGATCGCTGCATAGGCCGTCGCCGGAGAGTTTGGATCAAACAGAACAGATGTGGCGGGGATCCTGATTGGTCCAGCGATGCCCCAGGTCACCCCCGAATCCGTTGAGAGGTAGATCCCCGAAGAAAACTGGGAAGGATCTCCGAAGATATCTGCCGTCTGAACGGCGGCAACAATCGTGGATGTCTGATTGGGGCTGATCGCAACCGAACCGATGTACGGGTCGCCGGTGAAATTGCTCTTGCCAATCCCACTATTGAAGGTCTGATCTCGAGTCCATGTTGCGCCGCCGTCGGTTGATTTCAAGACGCCTGCGCCGTAGATATTGTCGCCTGCGAAATTTTCTTCGCCCGTGCCCACATAAATAGCGGCTGAATGGAGGGGGGAACCGGTGCAGCTTGGATCCAGAGCAATGGAACCGGTCGCGAGCGAAGCCTGCTGATCTGTCAGCGGCGCCCAAGTTTGGCCACCGTCTTTTGTTTTCCAGATGCCGCCTTCGGCCCCTCCGAGATAGACGGTGTTGCCGGTTGGATCACAATGATCAACAGAAAGCGCTGTCACACGGCCCGAAACTGCGCCAAAGAAAGCCATCTCGACTGCCGGTTGGGGGCCGAGTGCGGTCCACTGCGTCTGCGAGGCTTGAATCCCGGGCGACCATGACGGGATGCCGCCCAACAATGTGCCTTCTGCGCGTACTCTCGCGTCAAGCTCTGCCAATGCTTTCAGCCGGAGTGCGCCCGGGACGTGACCATTGGCGGACGCGCGCGGCCGGAAAAACCACTCGGCGCGTTTGCGAACCAGATCTGGTGATTCGCGTTCCCGCTCGGCGATTTCTTTTTTGGGTAGCAACTGCCGACCGACAAGGGGGCCGAGAGCGGTGCCAAGGATTATCGTGGAGAGGAAGACGGCGAGTAATCGATAGCTGCGGCCCCAATTCATACGCGCCTTCATTGCTGCGTTGAGTCTTTCCCACACGTGTTTGATTTCACTCATCTGAAATCTCCTCCGCACCCGGGTGTAGGGCAGCTATCCGGCGTCCAGCACCACGGCGTTCGCGCTATCCCGTGTGGCACGTGGCACAACTGAAGAACCTTCCTGACCGGACTTCGTGCCGGATCAATCGCCCCCACCCTTGCGCTCCGAGCTTCGTCGCTCGAGGAGTGGGAGCGATTGACAGCCTAATGTGACTCACCTTCTAGCACAACTCTGGCCTCTTGTCTCAGAAAGAGTAATTGACGGCCTGACTGTTAATCAGGCAAGTATGAATCGCAAGATGCCTCGGCCCATTTTTGACTTGCGTGAGTGCCCGTTCGATCACCGCGGCCTTCCGCGCGGCAACTTACTCACCCCAATTGACTCCCTCGTGTGCGCAGGCTATCGTTTGGCGATACAGGAGGCGGGCTGAAAGTGCGCTGGTGGAAATGGACGGCGATTGCGCTGGTTGTGATTCTCGCCCTCGGCTATGGCGTGCTGAGCTATTTCATGGGCGGGCCGCGCGATGTCTATGGTTTTCTGCGGTACGCGCTGCCGCGCTGGCACCGCGGCGATTTGCGACTCGGTAGTGTTGCACCCGACGTCGAACTGGTCGCGCTCGATGGGTATTCGAGGTTTGCGCTTCGTGATCGCACTGGCAAGCGGCCGCTTGTGCTGATATTTGGGAGTTACACCTGACCGCCGTTTCGCCGCGAGGTGGGCTACCTCGCCAAGCTCTACGACGATTACAAGGACCGCGCCGAGTTCCTGGCTGTTTACATCCGCGAAGCCCATCCGCTCGACGAATGGCAGATGAAATCAAATCTCGATGAGGGCGTCTGCTACCCGCAGCCGAAGTCACTCGAGCAGCGCGTGGCCATCGCCAACGATTTCATCCAAAGATTCCATTTCCCAATTCCCCTCGGCGTGGATTCCATGGCCAACACTGCCGACGCCGTCTATGCCGGCTGGCCAGAGCGCGTTTACATCCTCGATGAATCTGGAAACATCGAGTATCGTGGCGGGCTGGGCCCTTTTCAATTTCATCCTGAGGAAGCGCGCGCCTGGCTCGAAAAAAGATTTCCTCCGGTTCCCGCCGGCTTTTGATTTCCTCGGCCGTATCATCACAGATACAAGTGAAGCGGTTGCGCAGTGTATTTGGCGCACGCTGCCGGAGGGTGAGCGCTTCCCTACACGGGCCGCCTTTTACGGATTCTTTTTCTTGCCCAACAGGCCGCCGAGAGCCCCCGCTGCTTGGCTGGCTGGAGAGTTCCCTCCCCCTCCTGACGCGAGGCCTCCCAACTGGCTTTTCGCCAGACCGCCCGCCATGCCGGCG
>Ga0307469_10001080_pt1 | contig 10147 bp, 11 predicted proteins | sample atmos_gasesAM2C__FD_203084 | JGI IMG/M metagenome (GOLD analysis project Ga0307469, IMG submission 203084) | Hardwood forest soil microbial communities from Morgan-Monroe State Forest, Indiana, United States - atmos_gasesAM2C_515 | ecosystem: Environmental > Terrestrial > Soil > Temperate...
ATCTCGTCCACGATCACCGTCTCGACGGAGCGCAGCGTCTCCGCGGCCTGCGATGTGAGCATGAGGTAGAGCGACTCCGGCGTGGTGATGAGGATGTCCGGCGGTTCACGGAGGAGCAGACGTCGTTCGTTCGCGGGCGTGTCGCCGGTGCGCATGCCGACGCTCGGCTCGTTGATGTCGAGGCCGAGCCGCTCGGCGGCGAGGCGGATCCCCTTGATCGGCGCGCGCAGATTCTTCTCGACGTCGACGGCGAGCGCGCGGAGCGGTGAGATGTACAGGACGCGGCACCGGAGCTTCTTTTCAGGGACGGGGGATGTCGCGACGCGGTCGATCGCCGACAGGAACGCGGCGAGCGTCTTGCCCGACCCCGTCGGGGCGCAGACGAGCGTGTGCTCGCCTTTCGCGATGTGCGGCCAACTGCGGGCCTGCGCCGTCGTCGGCTCGCGGAACGTGCCCTCGAACCAGGCGCTCGTCGGTTCCGAGAAGCCCTTCACCGAACCACGTTAGCGCTCAGTGATGACTCCTACCGCGGGCCCTGCGGCACCATGGGTTGGCGATGCCGAGCGACCGAGCACTCGTCGAGCGATACCTCTCGTACATGGAGGGGCCGCGCCGCGCGTCCCCGCACACGGTCATCGCGTACCGGAGCGATCTGTCCGACTTCCTGGCCTTCACCGAGCGGCTCGGACGCGCCGTCGCCGACATCGACCACCCCACGCTCCGGACGTACCTCGCGAATCTCGAAACGCGCGGACTCAAGCGCACGTCGATCCGCCGCCGCGCGTCGGTCGTCCGGCGGTTCTACCGGTTCCTGCAGCGTGAGGGGACCGTCGAGACGAACCCCGCGGAGCTCCTCGTGCTCCCCAAGGGCGGCTCACGGCTCCCGAAGGTGCTGAAGTCCGTCGAGGTCGGCCGGGTGATCGGCGCCGCCGAAGAGCGCCGGACGAAGCAGGACGCACCACCGGAATCGTGGCGCGACCTCGCACTCGTCGAGGTTCTGTACGACGCGGGCCTCCGCGCCGGGGAAGCATGTGCGCTTCGCGTCGAAGACGTCGACCTCTCCAAGGGCTGGGTCCGGGTCGAGCAGGGCAAGGGCGGACGCGACCGTGTCGTCCCGCTCGCCGATCCCGCGTGCATCGCGATCGAGGGCTATATCGAGCACGGACGCACGCAACTCGCGTCGCGCAATCTGGAACATACGGACGTCCTCTTCCTCAATGCGCGTGGCAAACCGATGACCACGCGCGATGCTCGACGCATCGTCTCGCGGATCGGCGGCGTTGCGCTGGACGGACGTCCGATGTGGCCGCACCTGCTCCGCCACTCGTTCGCGACGCATCTGCTCGAAGGTGGCGCGGACCTCCGCAGCGTGCAGGAGCTCCTCGGACACACCGATGTCGGCAGTACACAGATCTACACGCACGTGACGTCGGAACGTCTGCGCACCGTCTACGACGCGACGCACCCGCGCGCCTGATGGCAGATGACGTCCAGCCGGTGTGGGACCGGTTCTTCAAGGACCCCACCGACCAGGACGCTCGTGAACGGCTCATCCTCAGCTACGCGGCGCTCGTGAAATTCGTGGCCGGACGAGTCCGCGCCGCGCTGCCACCCTCAGTCGACCACGGCGATCTCGTTTCGTACGGCATGATCGGCTTGATCGATGCGATCGAGCGCTTCGACGTGAAGCGCTCGGTGAAGTTCGAGACGTTCGCGATCCCTCGCATCCGCGGCGCGATGCTCGATGAACTGCGCGCGCTCGACTGGGTGCCGCGGTCCGTCCGGGCCAGAGGACGCGAGCTCGAACGTGCGATGACGAAGCTCCAGTCGTCCCTCCGCCGCGACCCGACAGAGGAGGAGCTCGCCGCGGAGCTCGACATCCCGATCGAAGAAGTGCACGAGCGGCTGGACGCGTCCGCGGCCATGTCGATCGTCGCGCTCGAGGACATCACGACCGTCGGTGGCGATGAGGGGGACCGCGTTTCGCTCCTCGACACCCTCGCCGACGTGGGGGCGGAGGAGCCGGGCCAAGCGATCGAGGCCGAGGAGACGCGCGCCGCGCTTATCGGCGCGATCGACAGCCTCATCGACCGGGAGCGGTCCGTGATCGTCCTGTATTACTTCGAGGGGTTCACGCTCGCACGCATCGGCGACATCCTCGGCGTCACGGAGTCGCGTATCTCGCAGATCCACTCGAAGGCCGTGCTCTCGCTCCGGGCACGGATGGCCGAGGCGCTGGCGGAGCCGCGTCCGGCTCGTCGTTGAGCTAAGCTGAGCGCCGTTCCTGCAGTCCAGGGAACGAATACGCACGCCCGGAGCTTCCGGTGCCACGCCGAAGCGCAAGCGGAGGCGTAGATAGGTCAGGGCCCGGGCGGAGGAAGAACCGGAAGGAGCCGTACATGTCTGTCGCTACGAAACGCCAGCTCCTCGAAGCCGGCGTGCACTTCGGTCACCAGACCCGTCGATGGAACCCGAAGATGAAGCCGTACATCTTCGGTGAGCGCAACGGGATCTACATCATCGACCTGGAGAAGACCCTGAACCTGCTCGAGCAGGCGTACGGGTTCGTCCGGGAGCTTTCGGCCGACGGCGGGACGGTGCTCTTCGTCGGCACGAAGAAGCAGTCGCAGGAAGCCGTCGAGCGCTTCGCGAACCATTGCGGGATGCCGTACGTGTCGCTGCGCTGGCTGGGCGGCACCCTCACCAACTTCCAGACCATCAAGCACCGGATCGACCGTCTCCAGCAGCTCAAGGAGATGGAGGAGCAGCAGATCTTCGAGACGCTCCCGAAGAAGGAAGTGCTCCGCCTGAACCACGAGCGTTCGAAGCTCGAACGCAACCTGCACGGGATCACGGATATGAACGACCTGCCGAACGCGTTGTTCATCATCGATACGAAGAAGGAGTCGATCGCGGTGGCCGAGGCGCGCCGTCTCGGGATCCCGGTCGTCGCCGTGGTCGATACGAACTGCGATCCGGACGAGGTCGATTTTCCGGTCCCCGGGAACGACGACGCGATCCGGGCCGCGACGCTCATGTGCAAGGTCATCTCGGAAGCGGTACTCGAAGGCAAGGCGCATCGTCCGTCGATGGTGTTCGAGCCGGACGAACCGCACCCCGAGCCCGAGGTGGAACTGGAACCGGAACCGCAAGCAACGGAACAACCGGCTGAGACGCCGGCACAAGCAGAAGCGCCGGCACAAGCAGAAGCGCCGGCACAAGCAGAAGCGCCGGCACAAGCAGAAGCGCCGGCACAAGCAGAAGCGCCGGCACAACAAGAGGAAGCGAGTGGGAACGATGGCTGAGATCAAGGCGGCAGACGTCGCGAAGCTCCGCGCAACGACCGGTGCGGGGATGATGGACTGCAAGAAGGCGCTCGGCGACGCCGAAGGCGACTTCGACAAGGCGCGCACGCTCCTGCGCGAGCGCGGGCTCGCCGACGCCGCGAAGCGAAAGGGCCGCGAGGCGAAAGACGGACTCATCTACTCGTACCTGCACGCGCCGCAGCCCGGCCTGCCGCCGCGCATCGGCGTCATGCTCGAGCTGACGACGGAGACCGACTTCACCGCCAAGACCGAACAGGCGTCGCAGCTGGCGCGCGACATCGCGATGCACATCGCAGCGGCACGTCCGGTGTACGTGTCGATCGAGGACGTGCCCGCGGAGATCCTCGAGGCGGAGCGCGAGCTCGCTCGCAAGAAGGTCGAGGGCAAGCCCGAGAAGGTCGTCCAGCAGGCCGAGGAGGGAGCGGTCAAGAAGTTCGCGAAGAGCTTCGTCCTGCTCGACCAGCCGTGGGTGCGCGACGACAAGCAGACCATCGCCCAGCTGGTGGGGACGTTCGCGAGCAACACCGGCGAGAACGTCAGCGTCCGCCGGTTCGCGCGCTACGAGGTCGCCGAGTCGCTCGACTAGTCTCTGGAGTTGATGGCCGACCCCAGGTATCGCCGCGTCCTGCTCAAGCTGTCCGGCGAGTCGTTCGCGTCGGTGGACTCGGGCTACGGCCTCGACTTCGACACGATCTCGCGCATATCGGCGCAGATCGCGACGATCCGCGAGCTCGGCGTGCAGATCGCCGTCGTCGTCGGCGGCGGCAACATCCTGCGCGGGAGCGAGGCGGAGAAGGCCGGGATGGACCGCGCGTCCGCCGACTACATGGGGATGCTCGCGACGGTCATCAACGCCCTCGCGATGCGCGACTCGCTCGAACAGCAGGGCGTGCCGACGCGCGTGCAGACGGCGATCTGGATGCAGGAGATCGCCGAGCCGTTCATCCGCGGACGCGCCATCCGGCATCTCGAGAAGGGGCGCTGCGTCATCTTCGCCGCCGGCACCGGTAACCCGTACTTCACGACGGACACACCGGCCGTGCTTCGCGCCCTCGAGGTGGGGGCTGAGGCGATCCTCATGGGCAAGCGCGTCGACGGCGTGTACGACCGCGATCCGCTGAAGGACGACGGCGCGAAGCTCTTCGACCAGCTCACGTACATGCAGGTGCTCGAGCTCGACCTCAAGGTCATGGACGCCACGGCGATCGCGCTGTGCAAGGACTACCGGCTCCCGATCCACGTCTTCAATCTGTTGAAAGAGGGCAATATCGAACGGGTCGTCCGGGGCGAGACGATCGGGACCGTCGTTCACGAATGAGGAGCCACGCCGCAGCGAAGCGGAGGCGCAAGGAGAGCTGATGTCGACGCCTGAAGCGCAACAAGCACTGAAGTCGGCCGACCAGAAGATGAAGCAGGCGGTCGCCGTGACGCACGAAGAGCTGAATCGCATCCGGACGGGGCGTGCGTCGCCGTCCTTCGTCGAGCACATGGCGATCGACGCGTACGGCACATCAACGCCGCTCAACCAGCTCGCGACGATCAACGTTCCCGAACCGCGTCTCCTCGTCGTCACGCCGTACGACCGCAGCATCATCGGTGCGATCGAGAAGGCGATCATGGGCTCAGACCTCGGCGTGACTCCCAGCAACGACGGCGAGAAGATCCGGCTTCCGTTCCCACAGCTCACGGAGGATCGCCGCAAGGAGTTCGTGAAGCTCGCGCACCAACGTGCCGAAGACGGACGCGTCGCGGTGCGCAACGTCCGGCGTCATTCGAAGGACGAGCTCGAGAAGCTCCAGAAGGACGGCAAGATCTCCGAGGACGATCTCAAGCGCGCGGAGAGGGATCTCCAGAAGGAGACCGACGCGCACGTCGCCGAGATCGACGAACTGCTCGTGCACAAAGAGAAGGAACTGCGAGAGGTGTGAGCGCCGGCGCCCGGCATCCCGCCGCGGCGGGTGCCGCCGACAAACCGCGGTCCGTCTGGACGGCCGTCGCGACGGGCCTTGCCCTCGGCGCTCTGGTCATCGGGACGCTCGTCGCCGGCAAGCCGTACTTCTTCACGCTCGCTTTCATCGCCGTCGTCATCGCGCAGGCGGAGTTCTACGCCGTCCTGAAAGCGGGTGGCTACGCGCCCGTCGCGCTGGTCGGTCTCGTCTGCGGCGCCGTGATCCTCATCGGGACGTACATGCGCGGGATGCCGGCGCTCGCGCTCGGTCTCGTCCTGCCGCTGCCGCTGCTGTTGCTCTGGGGGTTGACGGTGCCGATCGATCGCGTCCGGACGACCCTGTCCTCGACGTACCTCGGCGTGGTCTACGGACCGTTCCTCATCGGGTTCGCGATCCTCGTGCTGCGCGGACGCGACGGTCTCGTCCTCACGCCGACGTTCGTCGGCATGACGGCGGTGCACGACTCCGCGGCCTATCTCATCGGGCGCAAGATCGGACGACACAAGATGTCGCCCCGGACGAGTCCCGGCAAGACGTGGGAGGGGTTCCTCGCGGGCACGATGGTGACGGTCGCCCTTTCCGTCGCGGTCCTCCCGTTCATCCATCCGTTCACGGTGCTCCTCGCGCTGAAGCTCGCCGTCGTGATGTCGCTGACGTCGCCGCTCGGCGACCTCGCGGAATCACTGGTGAAACGCGATCTCGGCGTGAAAGACATGGGGAGCCTGATGCCGGGACACGGCGGGTTCTTCGATCGCCTCGACGCGATCATCCTCAACGCGCCGATCGCGTACTACGTGTTGCACGTGCTGCAGTGGGCACGATGAGAACGGTCACCGTCCTCGGATCGACAGGATCGATCGGCACGCAGACCCTCGACGTCATCTCCCGTCTGCCGGACGAGTTCGTCGTGTTCGCGTTGTCCGGCGGGCGCAACGTCGATCTGATCAGCACGCAGATCGAACGGTTCCGACCGGTCCGGGTCGCGATGGCGGATGCGGTTGCCGCCGGACTGCTGCGCGAACGCTTCCCGACGCTGGACGTCTCCGACGATCCCGTCGACCTCGCGGACGACGGCGATGTCGTCGTGAATTCCATCGTCGGTGCGGCGGGTCTGCGCGCAACGATCGCCGCGCTCGACGCCGGACGTATGGTCGCCCTCGCGAACAAGGAATCGTGCGTCGCCGGCGGCCCGCTCGTGAAGCGACGCCTCGCCGAGGGCGCGCGCATGGTGCCGATCGACTCCGAACATGCAGCGGTGCACATGTGCCTGCTCGGCGAGCACGGGTGCGACCGGCTGGTGATCACCGCGTCCGGAGGGCCTTTCCGGGGCCGCACGGATCTCGCGAACGTCAAGCCGGACGAAGCCCTCAAGCACCCGACGTGGACCATGGGCCGGAAGATCACGATCGATTCCGCGACGCTGATGAACAAGGGCCTCGAGGTGCTCGAGGCGAACGTCCTCTTCGGGATCGACTTCGACCGCATCGATGTCGTCGTGCATCCGCAGTCGGTGATCCACTGCCTCGTCGGCTTCGCGGATGGATCGTGGAAGGCGTCGCTCGCGCCGCCGGACATGCGCGTCCCCATCGCCTACGCGATCGGTTATCCGGACCGGCCGGCGTGGGGCGCTGCGTCCGTCGATTGGGCTTCGATGTCGGCGCTCACGTTCGAGCCCGTCGACCGCGCGACGTTCCGGAGTCTCGATCTCGCGTACGCCGCCGGACGAACCGGCGGTACCGCACCGGCCGTGTTGAACGCGGCGAACGAGGTCGCGGTGGAAGCGTTCCTCGACGGACGGATCGGCTTCCTTGCGATAGCCGATGTCGTCGAGCGCGTGTTGAACGAGAGCTCCGGCCCAACCGGAGACATCGATCTCGACGACGTGCTGCAGGCCGATGAGTGGGCGCGTGGATGCGCGACCCGCGCTACTCTGGCCTGACCCGTGGCCGCCTTCCTGAGCCTCCTCGCCTTCGTCGTCCTCCTACTCTTCGCGATCTTCTTCCACGAGTTCGGCCACTTCATCACGGCGCGCTGGGCTGGGATCAAGGCCTCCAAGTTCTTCATCGGCTTCGGCCCGACGATCTGGTCGACGCGCCGGGGGCGCATCGAGACCTTCGTCGGACCGGACGGAGCGACACACAGCCGTCCCGAGACGGAGTTCGGTGTGAAGGCGTTCCCGGTCGGCGGGTTCGTGAAGATCGTCGGGATGTCACCGGCCGAAGAGGTGTCGCCGGAGGACGAACCCCGCTCGTTCAACGCCGCTCCGCGATGGAAGCGCGCGATCGTGCTCTCGGCCGGATCGGCGTCGCACTTCATCACAGCTTTCGTCGTCCTGTTCCTGATCCTCACGATCGGCGGCTCGCCGGACATCAACCATCCCTCGCTCCGCGTCGATCTCATCGTGAACAAGCTCGAGAACGGGAAGCCGTCCCCCGCAGTGCTCGCCGGCCTCAAACCCGGGGACAAGATCGTCGCGATCGACCATCAGACCGTCTCGAAGTGGGAACAGGCCGCGAACACGATCAAGGCGAGTCCGAACAAGACGCTCGACTTCACGGTGCTTCGGAGCGGTCGGGACGTCGACCTCTCCGTGCGGCCCGCGCTGCAAAAGAACGATCAGGGTAAGGAAGTCGGGTTCGTCGGCGTGCAGCCGTTCTTCCCGAACAAACGACTCAACCCGGTGACGGCGGTCGGTACGTCGGGGAGGGCGATGGGCTCGCTGGTCGGCGAGTTCTTCCATCGCGTGCCGAGCGCATTCTCTCCGCACACACTCGGGCTCACCGGCGGGAAGGGCCCGACGTCGGATCGGCCGTTCTCGATCATCGGCGCCGGGCGTCTCGCCACTGATCTCGCGTCGCACGGGCACATCGCCGACTTCCTGCTGCTCTTCGTCGAGATAAACATCTTCGTCGCGATCTTCAACATGCTGCCGTTGCCCCCGCTCGACGGCGGACACCTCGCCGTGCTGCTCATCGAGAAGATCCGAGGCAAGCCGGTCGACCAACGGGCGCTGATCCCAGTGATGGCGGTGGTGTTGAGCGTCCTGCTCCTGCTGGCGCTGCTCCTCGGCTATTACGACATCACGGCCCCCATCAAGATCCCCGGGCCCTAGCCTTCACGGAAGCTTCACATCTCCGAAGCTCTCCCGTCCGCGTAGCGGAGCGAAGCGGGAACTATCCTTGAGTCGCATGCCACCAGTACGGAAACGCACGCGTAAGATCCGCGTCGGCTCGGTCGAGATCGGCGGCGACGCACGGGTTTCCGTGCAGACGATGTGCACGACGCGCACGCCGGACGCACGTGCGACGGTCGACCAGACGCTCGCGCTCGCCACGGCGGGAGCGGACATCGTCCGGATCACGGTTCCCGATGACGAGTCCGCCGATGGTCTCGCCTTGGCGTTGTGGGTCCTGTCCTCCTCGCAGAACCCGCCGCCGATCATCGCGGACATCCATTTTCGGCACGACCTCGCGCTACGTGCGATCGAGCTCGGCGTCGACGGCTTGCGGTTGAACCCGGGGAACATCAAGGACGCGGACAAGATCAGGCTCGTCGCTCGCGAAGCGAAGGACCGCAACATCCCGATCCGCGTCGGCGCGAACGCGGGATCGCTGCACACGCAGTTCCTCGACAAGCACGGGGGCCCAACGCCGGAGGCGCTCGTCGAGTCGGCGATGTGGGAGGTCGATCTGCTCGAGCAAGAGGGCTTCAACGACATCAAGATCTCCGTGAAGCACTCGGATCCCTACCTGATGATCGAGTCGTACCGGTTGCTCTCCGAGACGACCGATCATCCGTTGCACCTCGGCGTGACGGAGGCCGGGACGCTCTATTCCGGTGGAGTGAAGTCCGCCGTCGGCATCGGGACGTTGCTCGCGGAAGGCATCGGCGACACGATCCGCGTTTCGCTTGCGGCGGACCCGCTCGAAGAGGTGAAGGCCGGGAAGGCGATCTTGCAGGCGCTCGGACTGCGACGCGAGGGGGTCGACGTCGTCGCGTGCCCGACGTGCGGACGTGTCGAGGGTGACGTCATCACCATCGCGACGGAGGTCGAAGCAGCGCTCGCCGAGATGAAGTCACCGATCCAGGTCGCGGTGATGGGCTGTCTCGTGAACGGTCCGGGGGAGGCTCGCGGCGCCGACGTCGGTTTGGCTCTGACCAAGAACGGCGGCACGATCTTCCGCAAGGGCCAGCGTCTCCGTGACGTCGGCGCAGCCGAGATGGTCGAGGCCCTGCTGGACGAAGCCCGCGCGCTGGCGGAAGAAGAAGGAGACCGGATCCGGCTCCCCGTCGTGACCGCGTAGCGTCACCGCGGCGAGGCGTCGAATGAAACGTCGGCCGCGTACATCTTCGTCGGTGCGAATCTGATCATCCGCGTGGTCGAAACAGTCAGTGACCGGACGAACCGAGGGTCCCACGACGCTTCGTCCGGGCCGAGATAGCGAGCGAACTTCCGCATCGCGCGATCCACGTCGACGGGACCCATCTCGGCCTTGCCGCGGGCGAAGACGTGGACGACCTCTCCCGTGTTGACGTCACAAACGTCGACGACCAGAGACAGTTCCTCTCCCCGCGTCACTGCTCCTGCGAGGACGTTCGCGGTGTCGGTCAACCACCAGAACGCACCGTCTTCCCACACGTACCAGAGCGGTCGAACGCTGGGCCCTGCTGTGGCGACGCGCGCGAGCAGCCCGTCACGGCGCAAGAACGCATCGATGTCAACCGGTTCTCCGTGCATCGACCGATAGATTGTCACTGGCGTATGCGAACATGTGTTCGATGATGAACGACGCCAGTGACACGACCATCGACGCCCAGCACTTCGCGGCCGATCAGTGCCACGCGCTGCGCAACGCGGTCGACCGTCACTAC
>Ga0307469_10001081_pt1 | contig 10146 bp, 7 predicted proteins | sample atmos_gasesAM2C__FD_203084 | JGI IMG/M metagenome (GOLD analysis project Ga0307469, IMG submission 203084) | Hardwood forest soil microbial communities from Morgan-Monroe State Forest, Indiana, United States - atmos_gasesAM2C_515 | ecosystem: Environmental > Terrestrial > Soil > Temperate forest...
TGCCGGGTATGCGCGAGAGCCGCGAGCTCCACATCGCGCGCGCTCACACACGCCGTGTATTCCCGTGAGCGGGCGCCGAGCTGGGTGCGCGCCGCCTCGGTGAGCGCGCCCTTGAGGAAGTCGGGTGCGCCCGCGAGCTGCCGGGAGCCGACGACACCGTAGAGGTGGCCGGGCGTCGTCACGAGCCGCTGGGAGGCCGCGATATAGGCCGGCGCGCCGGCGAGACGCCGCGCGATGTCCGCCCAGCCGCGCTTGACGTCAGCCGCGGTGGCGCCCTCCTGGCCGATGACCGGCAGATGCTCGAACTGCACGAACACCACGCTGACGATGCTGTTGGCGCCATCGGCGTAGGCCTTGCGGTCGGTCTGGTACACCAACAGCTCGTTGAGACTGCGGGTGAGGCCGGCGCGCAGCAGCGCGGCATCGTCGCGGTCCACGAGCGAAGTCTGCGCGTCGAGCGTGGTCGCGATCGCGTTCAGGCGGTTCTGCCACTCCCGCAGGCGCTGCACCTGAGCGGCGCGGAATGTCTCGCTCGGCGCTTCCAGCTCGCCGTCGTGCCCCGGGATCCCGAGGTAGGTCGCCGTCATTGGGAACACGGTCGCGGTCGTATAGGTGATGTCCTGGGCGAGGCTGACGAGTTGCTGGTGCGCCGCCTGCGCGTGCGCCGTAACCGCAGCCAGCGCCGTGGCGGTCAGCGCCAGGATCCGGGATGCGTTCATGGAGCTCCTGTCGGGTTGAGTTGCGTGCGCCGCGCCGTCGATTATGTTGCCGCGAGGCGATCCGCGCCATGTGCAGGCGACGAGGCGAAGGGTCTTCGAGGCTGGATGCGGCCGATCAGACGCGGCGCCGGCGGGCGATCGAGGCGAGGAGCGCTGCGCCGGCGAGCAGCGTGATCCAGTCGAGAGTGCCGCCGCCCCCTCCCCCGCCGCCACCGCCGCCCGGTGGCGCGGTGATCGTCATCTGCGCAGAGCCCGTGGCGCTCGCGTCGGCGGCTGAGATCGCCGTGATCGTCACGGTTGCACGCGCCGGCACACTCGCGGGGGCCGAATAGACACCCGCCGAGGTGATCGTGCCGACGGAGGCATTGCCCCCGACGAACCCGTTCACCTCCCAGGTGACCGTCGTGTTTGTCGTGTTCGCGAGCGTTGCCGTCAAGGTTGCGGTGCCTCCCGCCTGGACGCTGTCGGTCGCTGGGCACACCTCGACCAGAACGGCAGAAGCCGCGCTCGAGCAGGCGCTCTGGCCGGCGGCCGCGGGCGCAGTCGTGGCGGCCGATACCGGCGTGATCACCACATTGGCCGTGTCAGCGCGGCCTGCATCATCGGTTACGGTCAACGCAACGGTCCCGACCCCGCAGGAAGGCGCCGTGACCGACGCCCGGGAGGTCGTCGCCCCCGCGATGCTCAGGATGACTCCGCCGCCCACCGTGCTCCATTGATAGCCCGAGACCGTGTGACCATTGGCGGCGCCGCTGGCACTCGCATCGAGGGTGAGGCTCTGGCCGGCTGAGACGCTGGCGGGCACGGCGACGGCCGCAATCGGGCGCAGCGCCGCGCTCAGCGCCCCGGGTGCGTTGGCCATGCCGGCGCCGCAGGTCTGACCGTCCCGCGTGCAGATGCATTCGCTGCTCTGCAGATCATTGGCGCCGGCGGGAACGTGGCACATCGGCGGCTGGGGGCCGGTCGCGTCGAGTGAGGTCTGTGGGAAAGGCAGCGTGCCTTCCTTCAGCCGGGAGACGAGCTGGCAGGAGTTGAGGTTGCTGTTGACGCTGGACATGAGCGCCGCGATCCCGGAGACCACCGGCGCGGAGAAGCTGGTGCCGATGTTGTAATCGCGGTACTGCCCCGGGCCGATGGCGCAGCCGGGAAAACTTCCCGTCGTCGAATCGCAGTAGTAAAGACCGGTGTAGTCGTTGGCATCGGGAGTCGCGGGGCTCGTCGCGCTCAGATTGGTTGCGGTGGTCATCGAATAGACGCAGGCCGTCTGACCGCCCGTGAACGCGTCGCCGCAGTTACCGGCGGGCGCAGCGAGCGCAATCTCGGGACCCAGGCTGCTGTAGCCGACCTTGGTACCGGCCTGGCGCAGCCCCGCCACACCGGCGACGCCCGGGCAGTTGGCCGGCGCATCCGCCGGGCCGCCTTCGTTGCCCGCCGAGACCACGACCAACACGCCGGCCGCCGCCAGCTGTCCGATTGCCTCGATATAAGGCGACGGACAGCTCCCCGTGCCGCCGATGCTCATGTTGATGATCTTCGCCGGGCTCGGGTTGTTGGGCGCACCGCTCACCGCGATGCCGCCCGCCCACAGCATCCCGGCGATGATGTCGGAATCCAGCCCGCCGCATTTCCCGAGCGCGCGCACCGGGAGGATCTGCGGCCCCCAGGTGAGCCCGGCGACGCCGACCGCGTTGTTGGTGCTGGCGCCGAGGATTCCCGCGACCCGCGTGCCGTGCCAGGAGCTCGGCATCGCGGTCGCCTTGCCGCACTCGTTCGGGTTGCTGGTGATGTCGGAGGCCGTGATCCAGTCGCCCGGATCGGACGCGTCCGGCCCCGGACAGCCGCCGCCGTTGGCGACGAAGGCGTCCGTGATGAAACAGTAGCCGGGCAGCAGCCGGCCAGTGAGGTCCGGATGGTCGGGCCGAACGCCGGTATCAATGTCGGCGATGACGAGGGTCGCGCTGCCGGTCGTGGTGCTCCAGGCATCGAGCGCGTCGACGGCACTCGGAGTCGCCGCGGCCGTCTGCAGGTACCACTGCTGGGGATAGAGCGGATCGTTCGGCGCGGCATGGACGTAGCGGCGCTCATCGCGCACCGCGAACTCGACTTCCGGGTCGGCGCGCAGCCGCGAGAGCGTCGCCTCCGCCGGTTCACCCGCTGCGGCCTCGAGCTGCACGGCGTGAATGAGCGCCGTGATCGGACGATGGACGAGGAGCCGCACGCCGCTGCGCGCGGCGAGCGCGACGACACGTTCTCTGGCAAGGGTCGGCTGGGCTTGCACGGCAGCCGTCGCCGCACTGCCGGTGCGCAGCTTCACGATGAGCTGCAGCGCCGTCGCGCTCGAGGCGGCGTGCGGGTGCGTGCGCACCGGGTTCACCTCCGCGGCGCTCCCGGACATGGCCATCATCGCGGCCAGCAGTCCGAGCCACACGAGCGAAGGCGTCCAAACACGTTTTGAGGAGAGACCCATCCGGTCCTTTCTAGTGAAAGTTTCCCACAATCGAAAGCTGTCGGCTCACTACGACAACAACGTTCCCCGCGCGCCATCCGGGAGGGGCCGATTTGCGACCGGCGTCACACTCGTGAGCCGCCGCAGCACGCCGCCATCGCTTGCCGGGCCGCCGCCCGGGCCCTCCGGAGCGCCATGATATTCTCGCGCCCGGCCAGGTCTTCAGGGGGTGTGGTCGTGTTCGACTACTTCAGGATGCTCACCCGGCCGCAGCTGCACGCCTATCTGGCCGCGCTCGGCGGCTGGTCGCTCGATGCGCTCGATTTCTTCGTCTTCGTCTTCTGCCTGACCGCGATCAGCGCCGAGTTTCATACCACCGTGAAGGCGGTGTCCGAGGGCGTCTTCCTCACGCTGGCGTGCCGTCCGGTCGGGGCGCTGGTGTTCGGCTGGATGGCGGAGAAGTACGGGCGCCGGCCGGTCCTGATGCTGAATGTCGTGAGCTATTCCGTGGTGCAGCTGGCCACGGCCTTTGCACCCGACCTGTCGACACTGCTGGCGCTGCGCGCGGTGTTCGGCTTCGCCATGGGCGGCGAATGGGGCGTGGGCGCGGCGCTGGCATTCGAGACACTGCCGGCGAAGGGACGCGGCTTCTTCTCCGGGCTGCTGCAGGAGGGCTACGTGCTCGGCTACCTGCTGGCGGCAGCGCTGTTCGGACTGCTGTTCGTGCACGTCGGCTGGCGCGGACTGTTCGTCATCAGCTCGCTGTCGGCGCTCCTCGTGCTGTACATCCGCCTGGGAGTTCAGGAGTCGCCCGCGTGGACCGCCGGCAAGGCCCCGCACCGCGCCTCCGCCGCCGAGCTCTGGAGTGCAGTCACCCATTACTTCCCGACGCTTTGCTACCTCGTGCTGCTGATGGCGTTCTTCAACTGCTTCTCGCACGGCTCGCAGGACCTCTATCCCACATTCCTGGAGAAGCAGCACGGCTTTTCACCGAGCATGCGCAGCAGCGTCACGATCATCATGAACGTCGGCGCGCTGCTGGGGGGAGTCTGCTTCGGCGCGCTGTCCGAGCGCATCGGGCGGCGGCGCGCGATCGTACTGGCCGCCGCCCTGTCTCTGCCCATGATCCCGCTCTGGGCGTATTCGCAGACCGCGGTCACGCTGGCGCTCGGGGGCTTCCTGATGCAATTCATGGTGCAGGGAGCCTGGGGCATCGTGCCGGCGCATCTCAACGAGCTCTCGCCTTCCTCCGTGCGCGCGATCCTGCCGGCCTTTGCCTACCAGCTCGGCAACCTCGCGGCCTCGAGGCTCGCGCCCTTCCAGACCGGCATCGCAGAAGCCCACGGCAACGACTACGCGCACATCCTCTCCTGGACGATGGCGGTCGTCGCGGCGGCGCTGATCCTGGTCACCTGGCTCGGCCGGGAGGCGCAGGCGGCGGAGCTGAGAGTCGGCTGACCCCGGCAATCCGCGGCTGGCAGAGAAGCTCAGGGCTCGCTCTGCACCTGAACCGGGACCCGATGGGCGGCCAGAGCCTCCAGCGGCATCGGGCGTCCGAGAAAGTAGCCCTGCGCCATGTCGCACTGCAGGGACTGCAGCAGCGCGAGCTGCTCCGCCGTCTCGACACCCTCGGCGATCACGCGCACGTTGATGTTGCGCGCCAGGAGGATCATCGCGTGGGCGACTGCGACCAGCGCCGGGCCTTGCGCGCTGCGCATGCTCGAGGCCATGAACGAGCGGTCGAGCTTGAAGATGTCGATCGGAAACTCGTGCAGACTGGCGAGCGAGGAGTAACCGGTTCCGAAGTCATCGACCGACAGCGCGATTCCGAGCGCCTTGATGGCATCGAGCGTCTGCTTCGCGAGCGAGAAGTCGGTCACCAGCTCGCTCTCGGTGATCTCGATGTGGAGGTGGCGCGGCTCGAGCGCGCAGGCGGCGAGGATCTCGGCGAGTCTCGCGGGCAGCAGCCGATCGCTGAGCTGCCGGCGCGAGACGTTGACGCTCACGAACCCCGGGGCCGCCTCGCCCATCTGCCGTTGCAGCCGGGCGAAGTCACGGCAGGCCTTCTGGGTGACCCACTCTCCGAGCGGCTTGATCAGCTCGCTCTCCACCGCGATGGGCAGGAACTGGGCCGGAGGGATCATGCCCTTCACCGGATGCTGCCAGCGCACCAGCGCCTCGATGCCGACGACGGTGCCGGTCTGCAGGTTCACGATGGGCTGATACACGAGTGCCAGCTGCCCGGCGTCGATGGCCGAGCGCAGCTCGCGCTCGGTATCGACCCGCAGGCGGGTGCGTTGGCTCATCGACGACTCGTAAACCGCGTAGCGACCCCGGCCTGCGGCCTTGGCCGCGTACATTGCAGTGTCGGCATCACGCAGCAGGTCGCCGGCGTTGCGATATCCGCCGTCGCTGTGCACGACGCCGATGCTCACGGAAGTCGTGACCCGGGCGCCCTGGATCCAGTAATCGCCCGCCACTGCGGTGAGCAGCCGCTCGGCGACCGCGTGGACCTCCTCGGGACGTGACAGCTGCTCGAGCACCACGACGAACTCATCCCCCCCGAGGCGCGCGGCGGCGTTGCCCCGAGTGCCGGGGAGCACGGCGTCGGTGGCGCGGCTGGTCGCGCGTATCCGCTCCCCGACGTGGCGCAGCAGCAGATCCCCGGCCTCGTGACCATAGGCGTGGTTGACGAGCTTGAAGCGGTCGAGATCGAGGAACAGCACGGCGAAACCGTTGCGCGGCTGCGTCGCTCCCCTGGCGATGGTCGCCTCGAGTCGGGCAAGCAGCCCCTCGCGGCTGAGCATGCCCGTGAGCCGATCGCGCGCCGGCGCCTCGTCGGCAGTCAGGGCGCCGGAGAGCTCGCCGTCGAGCAGGTTGAGAATCTGGCTCGGGCTGTGTGCCACTTCAGTTCACCAGGCCGTCGAGGAGCGCGGCATCGGCGGCACACTGAGCCCCGAGCTCCGGCAGGTCGGTCTCCGTGATGCGAAACATCGCCAGCGGCAACTTCTCGTCCGGCGGCCGGAAGTCGCTGCCGAAGCTATCGCCTCCGTACAGAGCGCATTGCTCGGCGACCGCGAGCAGCGCACTGCCGAATGAGGTGGGCTCCGTCTCGGGAAGATGGTGGTGATGGCGCGCGGCGTCGATGAACTGTGTCGGCAGCTGCCAGTGCGCGAGCAAGGCGGCGGTGAGCAGCGCGTGCTCGGTACGCCCGGTCGCTGCCGGCCCGCCTCCCTCGTGAGGGCGCAGGCGCCGCTCGCGCTCGATCTGCAGTTGCACCAGCCAGCCGAGGTCGTGCAGCAGGCCGAGAAGAAAAGCGCCCTCGCCGTCCCAGGGAGCCACGGCCGCGCGCGTCGCGAGGAGCTTGGCCGCCGCGGCCGTCATCAGGCTGTGACGGCGCAGATGGCCGAACTGCCCCGAGCGGGCGTCCCCGGCGAGGCTGCCGTCGAAGCGCGCAGCCGTGGCAATGCCGGCGACCGCCACCGCTCCGAGCACCGTGAGGGCGCGATCGATCGAGCCGATCGACCGCGAGCCATAAAACGGCGAGTTTGCGACCTTGAGAACGCGCACGGCGAGCGCCGGATCGACCCGCAGGAGCTCCTGCAGCTGCTGGTACTGGATGTCGACGTCGGGCTGAGTGAGCACGTGCACGAGGCGCGGGTCGAGCAGTGGCAGTGCCGACAGGCGCGCGATGCGCCTGCGCGCCGATTCGAGCGCCAAGTCGCGCCCGCTTGCCGATCCTGGCGTCAAGAGTCCTCCCTGACCTTAAGGCTCCGGGAGGCTGAGCTCCCGGAGCCGCGAGCACTTTACGCCGCCAGAGGCTTCGAGCCGTGGCGGTCAGGCGACCGTCGTCAGCCGCCGCCGGCCCGTAACTGCGCCATCGCCTGCTGGAAGATCTTGATGTTCTCCGGCGAATCCGGAGCGGCCTCGGCCTTCTCCGAGGAGATCTTCGTCAGCATGGCCAGCTTGATTCGGCCGGCGAGCCCGAATTCCTGGGCGGCTTGCTTGTAAAAGTCATTCAGTTTGGCTGCCATGATCGTGCTTCCTTGACGCTCTTAAGCCTGACCAGCGGCGGATGCCAGCTTGGTCAGCTCCTCGATGGCCGCATGAACACCCTTCATGCTGTCGCCGAACTGCCCGATCTCATCGGGCCCGGAGATGTCGACCGACAGGCCTTCGATGTCGGCCTTGGCGAGCCGGTCGGACACCGCCTTCAGGCGCCCGAGGCGCTGGAGGATGGTGCGCACCGTGACGAAACCCACGAGTCCGAGACCCGCGAGCAGGCCGCCACTCAGCGCCAGCGCGAGGTTGCGTGCGCGCGCGACGGCCCTGGCCTGCGCGGCGACCGAAGCCGCGACGTCGTCGTTGAGGCGCTTGACGATCTGGTCGAAGAGGTCCGTCGGCGGGCGATCCTTACCGCGGACCTCCTTGTCGGCTGCCTTGAAGTCGAAGCTGCCACCGACGTAGACGTCGTAGGCGGCCTGGTACTTCTCACCGAGGGCCTTGTGGGCGGCCACGAACTGATTGAGGAGATCGCGGCACTCGGCGTCCTGCATGTCGGCGGCGAGGGTCTCGGCCCCGTTCGACACCGCGGTCTGCTGCTCGTGGAACTGCCTGGTGTACTTGGCGAGGTCATCGGGCGTGTGGCCGCGGAGCAGAATGTCCTTCCACTCCTGCACCTGCTTCTTGAAGCTGACCTGGATGACCCGCGCCGCTTCGGCCTGGCGCACCTGCCGGGCGAGCAGCGTGTCGTAGCCGGCGGACACGCTGCGGGTCTGAGCCAGCAGGGCTACCGCGAGCAGCACGAACAGCGTGACGACCCCGCAGAAGAACATGATGAGCTTGGTTGAAATCTTCATATCAAGCACGCCTCCAATGCGCACTGTCTGTCGAGCCGGACTATCGGCTCAGCGCGGCACTTCTTTAGCAAACGCGGTGCCGGGGCCCGAAAACCGCCGGGCCGTTCCGCTGATCTGCGACCTGCATCGCAGTTCACGCGGGAGCTCCGGCCGCGAGGCTCAGCCGACAAGGAACCGCAACACAGCCGTCGCCGGGCTGTAACACAGCCACTCTATGGTCCGGGCGCTAACAACCACTCAAGCGAGAACAGCCATGACCATCAAGCATGCTGCGGCAGCCGCCGTGAGTCTGGTCCTGGGCGCGGCGCTGCCCGCCGCCCACGCGGACGACCAGGGCATCAGCCGCGAGATCAAGCACGTGCTCCTCATCAGTGTCGACGGCCTGCACGCCCTCGATCTGACCAACTACGTGGCCGCGCACCCGGACTCAACCCTGGCGTCACTGAGCCGCCACGGGATCACGTACACCAACGCCTCCGCCTCGACTCCGTCGGATTCTTTCCCGGGACTCGCCGGCCTGGTCACGGGAGGCTCGCCGATCACCGCGGGATTCTGGTACGACGTCACCTGGAATCGCGCGCTGTCGCCGCAATTGCTCGGCAACGCGATCATGGGCTCGACCGGCGGAGCCTGCCCGGGGATCGTCGGCGCCTTGGTCGAGCTCGACGAGGGAGTCGACACCGATCTCACCGCGCTCGACGGCGGCGGCGGCATCAATCCGGCCTACCTGCCGCGCGACCCGAACAACAACTGCAAGCCGGTGCTGCCGCATCAGTATCTGCGGGTGAACACCATCTTCGAGGTGGTGAAGGCTCACGCCGGACGCACCGCCTGGACCGACAAGCATCCCTCCTACGAGTGGACCAACGGCCCGAGCGGACACGGGGTCGATGACTTCTATGGCCCGGAGATCAATTCCATTCCGGTGGCCCTGCCGCAGTTCGCCGGCTGCTCGCCCGTCAACTTCGCCGATCCCGCGCCCGATGACGGCTGGACGACCAGCTTCGCGAACATCCAGTGCTACGACTCGCTGCACGTGCGTGCGGTGCTCAATCAGATCGACGGCTACACGCATGACCGGTCGAAATGGGTGGGTGTGCCGGCCGTCTTCGGCACCAACTTCCAGGCGGTGAGCGTCGGCGAGAAGCTCGCGGTCGACCCTGTGACCGGGGCCACCGGCGGCTACCAGGACGTGCTGGGTACGCCCGGACCGGGCCTCTCGAGCGAGCTCGATTTCGTCGACCGCTCACTCGGCGGCATGGTGGAGGAGATCAGGCGCCAGGGACTCGCCGATTCCACGCTGATCATCATCGCCGCCAAGCACGGCCAGTCGCCCATCGATGTGAGCAAACGCCGCGGCATCGGCGGCGGGCAGCCGGCGACTCTGATCGGCGCGCCCGAGGCGTTCGACATCTCCGATGACGGCTCGCTCATCTGGCTGACCGATCCCTCGCTCACCCCCTCGGTCGTGAGCCTCCTCAGCACACCGGCGAGCCAGCAGACGCTCGGCATCCAGGAAATCCTCGCGGGCCCGTCGCTGCGCAACAAGTTCAACGACCCGGCGAAGGATCCGCGCACGCCGGATATCATCCTCAAGGTCAACACCGGCGTGATCTTCACCGGCGGCAGCAAGCTCTCAGAGCACGGTGGCTTCAACGAGGACGACCTTCATACGGCGCTGCTCGTGTCGCACGTCGATCTCGAGGCGCGCACGGTGAAGAGCGCGGTATCGAATCAGCAGGTCGCCGCGACGATCGTCAAGGCGTTGGGGGCCGATCCCAACGAGCTGCAGGCGGTGCGAGCGGAGCAGATCCGCGTGCTGCCGTTCCTGTTCCGCGGGGATTGACACACGCCAAGCCGGTTGCGCCCGCGGCAATCAGTGCCCGGCGCGTTCCGCCGCCCGGCGGGCAAGCCGGCGCGCCTGCTGGTCCTGCTGCTGTGCCGTTTCGGGAGTCAGGTCCTGCGCGGCCGGCTGATTTTGGGGCGCGGAATCGACCCAAGGCCTCGCAGCGGGCTGTAGGGGCGTCAGCACCGCCCGATTCGTCGGCGAGGTCGGCACCCGAGGTGGCGCGGATTCGAAGGAATTCGCCGACCCAGCGGTTACCCGTGGCACGGTGGCGCG
>Ga0307469_10001082_pt1 | contig 10143 bp, 5 predicted proteins | sample atmos_gasesAM2C__FD_203084 | JGI IMG/M metagenome (GOLD analysis project Ga0307469, IMG submission 203084) | Hardwood forest soil microbial communities from Morgan-Monroe State Forest, Indiana, United States - atmos_gasesAM2C_515 | ecosystem: Environmental > Terrestrial > Soil > Temperate forest...
ACGTCGTCTCCGCCGTAAGCGACATAGACTGTCTTCTCTGCGGGATCGTAGCGGATGTTGTCGGGGTCTTCTCCGATGTCGATCGTATTCAGAATTGTGAAAGATTCTCCGTCGTAAACTCGAAGCTTTCCATCCGCACCATTTGCGACGAAGAGTTTGTTGAGGTCGCCCGCAAAGACCACTCCTTGCGGGTTCGCAGCGCCCGGGATGCTGTGTATATCGCGACCGGCAAAGGTATCCACCACTTCCACGGTGTCGTTGCCCAGGGCCGCCCCGATGACGCGTTTGCGTTTGGCGTCGAAGGTGAAGTGGTCGATCCGGCCCTCCACGTGAGGGAGCGGAATTTCCTGGATCAGTAGCAGCGGCGTACGTTCAGGCGCACCGGACTGCCCCTGCGAGAGCGCAGCAGGTCCCAGAGCCACTGCTGCCAGACACAGAATTCCAACTGCTTTCATTCCAGCTCCAATCTACGGCGTTACCTTATATACGCGAACCTCTGCGGATTGCTTTTCATGATGTGGAACGGCCAGATAGTAGCGATTTAGTTCAGGCACCAGAATTGCGGTCTTGGCGCGAAATGCGGTCGACACGTGACCCACGGGATCATAGTGGTCGGCATCGCGTTGCTGGAAGACATCGATAAAAAGTGTTCCCGCGAAATAGATTCGTTTGGTGGTGGCATCGTAAGCCATGTCATCTACCATGGCGGCGGCAGGCAAGCTGCTAACCACTTTTCCCGATTCAGTATCCAGCACAACCAGCTTTCCAGGGTCGCGAGTGCCGACAAAAAGCCGATGACCACTCTCATCGAGTGCGATCGCGGTCGGCTTCTTTGCGTCTTGCAGCGTCCAGGTCGCGAGCAGAGTGCGCTTCTCCCGATCAAACACTTCGACCGAGTTGTTGCCGCGAATGTCGACGAACATCCGGGGGCCAGATTTTTCGATGGCCATGCCCTCGACATCGTTCGAATTGACTTTGATCTCGCCAACGGTCTTGGCTGCATCCGTATCAATGATGCTGATATAGGCGTTGGGAATGTGGGCATCTTTCCCGCCGTTCACAACGTACAGATACTTCGTCTTCGGATCATAGGAACTGGCATCGGCACCTTCTTTGAGCTTGATACTCCCAGTCGGTTTGTAGGAATCGGTGTCGTAGACCCTGACCTCACCAAGGTCTCCATCCACCACGAACAGTTTCTTAGTGTCGGCGCGGTAGAGCATGGAGTGCGGCGCCTTCAGGTCTTCAATGGAGTGAACCAGTTTGTTCGTCTTCAGATCAAAGACGAGGACTTTCGAGTTCTCTTCGGCGGTGGCGAAAAGGCGATTGCCCGCGACGTCGACGACAAAATGATCGAAATCTCCATCATGGAGTTCCGGCAACGGAATGGTATTCGAAAGAGAGAGCGGCGATTTGTCCTGCGCCAACGCGCCGATTACAAATGCGAGAAACACCACCGGGACCAACAACGCTACCGATCTTTTCACCTTAACCTCCAAATGTAGTTACCACTAACACGATTTAATGAGAACAGGAAATGCGCTCTATCATTAAGCGTGAAGGACATGAACTCGGCATTAAACCAACATTAAAAACAGTTCCTGCTTTCAGATCAGGTCGCAAGCCTGGCAGTATCCGACGCGACCGCCGAACGACTAGCCCCGACCGCCAGCATGAGCACCCCCGATACGAACAGGCTCGCCACTAGGTACAACAGACCCGGCGCAAAAGAATGTGTACGACCGGCCAGATAGCCCATCACCAGAGGTCCCACAAACCCTCCGAGATTCCCCACGGCGTTGATAAGACCAATCGAAGCCGCGGCTGCGGACTCACTCAAAAAGAGAGTCGGTACCGCCCAGAAGCAAGGCTGGAACCCATAGAAAGCTCCACCGGCCACGATGAACAGGAGAATTGACACAGTCGGGTTGGCGCGATACACCACGGCGACCGCCAGGGCGACTCCGCAGAGAAACACGGGCAGCGCTGCATGCCATCGCCGCTCACAAGTACGGTCGGAATGCCAGCCGTTCAATTGCTGTGTGATGAACGCCGCAACATAGGGCAAAGCGGCCAGCAGCGTCACTTGCAGGTCGCTTCTCCCCGACAGACGTTTAAGAATCGTCGGCAACCAGAACGCTATTCCGTAGCTCCCGGTCATGGCGCAGAAGTAGCAAAGCGTCAGCAGAATTACATCGCGATGCCGCAGGGCCTCCCAAATACTGTAGGACCGAACACGTTTTTTTGCCTCCTTTTCGCGCTGCAATTCGCCTGTGATCCAGGATCTCTCATCGACAGGAAGCCATCGCGCTTTTTTGGGCCAGTCCGTGAGATAGAAAATGGTAATGATTCCGAACAAGACCGCGGGGATCCCTTCGATGATGAACAGCCACCGCCATCCCCTCAGCCCAAGCCATGAGATCCCGAGCAGCAATCCCGCCAGCGGGGAACCGATAATGTAAGAAATAGGGTTCGCAGCATAGAAGACTGCGACCGCCTTCGCCCGATCCTGGTAGCGGAACCAATGGGTCAAATAGACAATGACACCGGGGAAAAATCCAGCCTCGGCGGCTCCCACGAAGAAACGTACGAGATAAAATTGCCGCTCGGTGTGGATAAATGCCATCAGCGCCGTGATCATTCCCCAGGTAATCATGATGCGAGCGATCCAGCGACGAGCGCCCCAGCGCTCTACAATCAGCGCTCCTGGGATTTCCAGAAGGAAATAGCCAAAAAAGAAAATGCCTGCCCCAAAGCCTATTACTCCCTCACTAAAGCCGAGGTCCCGCGGCATTTGAAGTGCTGCCGCTCCAACATTCATACGGTCGATGAAGGCAATTACATAAAGCACGAAGAGAAAGGGCAGAAGCCGCCGCGCGATACGACGTCGGGCCCGCTGCGCGACCTCGCTCTCGGGAGGTGCGGACGAGACGCTGTGTGGCGGTGCGCTGGTGACGACGTTGTCAGGCATGGTTACACATCTGTTCTGCTATTGCGGACGCTCAATGAAGAACCAGCGTGTTCATCCGCTTCGGCACCTCTCCAACTGAAACCGTCGCCACTTGTTTGAGAGTCGCGGTGTCAATGACAGAAACCAATCGCGCTCCTGAGTCCGAAATATAGACAAGCTTGCTATCAGGCGTGAATGTGATCCATTCGGGCACCGCGCCGGTCGGAGCACGCCCCAACGGATGGACCTCGGGCAGCTTTGCGTGCCCAACCAACTTGAGGTCGGGCAGGGAATATTTAAAGACCGCATTGGCAAATGTGCTGTTTACCCACAGCGATTTTCCATCGGGAGCGACGCCGATTCCATGCGAGGGAGTTCCCGCTCGCCCCTCGGCGATGCCAAAACCGCCAGGCTGATCGGGCAGCTTGATTCTTGCCACTTCCGCACGTTTGGCGAAATCGACTACTGCAAATCCGTTCAATCCAGAAAGCTGGACGAAAATGCGGCGCGTCGAGCCATCAGCACCTTTCTCGAAAGCCATCGGCCGGACCGGTCGGTCGAACTTGACCTCCCATCCAGCTTTGTCGGTATCCAGATCGATCACAGTGGCCGCCTTGTTCTCTATCGAACCGCTGACCGCATACTTGCCGTCCGGCGTGACATACACGTTATGAACGCTACCGTTGACAGGAATGCTTTTCGTGCGCTTTTGGGAGGCCGTATCAATCACATCCACTACCCCCGCCGCCGAACGGATACCGACCAGCACACGCGTTCCGTCCTTAGTGATAGCGATATTGTTCGGGCGTCCACTGAGCGGAACCTTGTTCAGGATGTCTCCACTCTTCCGCTCCACAATGTCGAGGGTGCTCTCCGATTCATTGCTGACGTAGAGTCGCGTCCCGTCAGACGAGAACGCTATCCCATGCGGCAGTGAGATTCCATGTATGACTTGCACGACCTGGTTTGTGCGCGGGTCAATGACATCGATGGTATCGCTCGCGCTATTCGTGACATAAACGAGAACAGTCGAGCCCGGCGAAGACTCAGAAGCAGTCCGTGTGCCTGCACCACGCACCCATTCCGCGATCACTTGCCAGTCGGGGTCATTCTGAGAGTTGAATTGCCTGCCACCGGAATGGAACGGATCTCCTCCCGCTTCGGGCGCGAGCGGATGCATGAGCACGCGGCTGGCGAGAGCATCGCCCGGTTCGACCTGATCGAGAACACTCTTGAAGTTCAGATGCGATTGTTCATCGGTCCACGTCGTGCTGCCCGCGGACAGCGTTTGAAGATGAAACCCTCGGTTCGCCAGAGTGTGGCATCCATAACAGCGCGCATGTCCAGGACGATCCTTCAAGAAAGTGGGTTCAACTTTGGTTTTAAAAAACTCAAAGTTAAGTGTATCGATTGCGCCGGAGGCGGTCGAGGCAGGCGCCGAAGAGGGTGTCTTTCTCGCAAGCGTTCCTGCAGAGGATGCTGCTTGTCCATGCGCGCCAATATACGACCTATTCATGGCAACGATTAGCAACAGCGCAAGGACCCATCTCCCGGACCACGGCATTGCTTGCGAACCCTCGATCAGATGTGCACGCTCTTCGATTCAGTAAAACGGAGAACTAAACTGCGAACTCCCCGAACGCACTTCGCGGGCGATGAAATAGTTCCGAATGGTCAGGTGCGCGCAGCAAGGGTCGAAGCTCGCGGATATCTTTCACGTCTTCGAGCACCAACACGCGCTCGATCAAGTTCGAACACACTTTGGCGCCGAGCACAGGAGTCATCAACTCACGCGCCTTCGCGATGACCTCGTCGCGGGTCATCGGGTTCTCAGGAGTGCCGCGAACATGCTCGACGCGCTCGGTCAGTTGCGTCCCGTCGGTCAGCGTAACTTCAACAATGGCGACTCGTACCGGTATCAGCTTCTCGAGTTCCGCGTCGGGGACCAGTTGCACCTTCGCACGCTCGCGGAGCACGGCCGGGTCCTGCATGCGCGCCCTGTTGTGTGCGGCATGGAAGGAAACAGTTTTGTCGACGAGCATGATCGCAACCAGGTGCTGCAGGCAGATATCCGGCATATCACGGTTGTTCACGGTGTAGGCCGCGCTGGTCGCGGCGCGTACCACCACCTTCTGCACCTCATCAGCTTTAAATGGGTGTCGTTTGTGCAGAATTTCCAGTGCGTCGAGCGGCGCCTGGATCGGTCCACCCGTGGTCCACTTCTTGAGAGTCGTCACCATCACACCGTAAAGCTCGCCGAGTTGGTCGATCATCCCCGCCGACTCGGCCTTAGGATTGTAAGTCTCCACGAAATTGTTAGGACCGGACAGAACATCGTTGACGCCGGTCCAGCCCGCGTGAACGATCAGTGCAGCGTTGACGCCGTTGCGAGCCCCCATCGCGCCGAACAGAAATGCCTTCTCGATGTGGTCGGTGTCGCGCCTCCACGCTCCGATGCCGGCACCGGCCTGCTGTGCGGCATAGTCAAACAGCCAGCGCATCTGCTGGGCATTTAGAGCGGCGACGCACCCCGCAGCCGCGGACGCGCCCATGGTTCCCACCAAGTTGTGGGTTTCTTTCATCCCCGGACCTACGGTCTTCATGGCGCGAAGAGCAAGGTCGTAACCAAGTGACACCGCCCGCACGAAGTGCGTCCCACTGATGCCGAACTGCTCCCCCGTAGCGAGCGCCGCGGGGACCACCGCGCAGCCGGGGTGTGCTCCTCCGGTGGTGAAGTCGTCGTCGCTTTCGTCGGAGTGAGCAAGCTCTCCGTTTGCGAATGCCGCCTCGATGGGCCCGCAAAGGATTTGCGAGGCGACTACGGTGGCAATTTGTTGGCCACCGTAGGTACGAGCGAACTCGATCGCCAGGCGTCCGGGGGGCAACTCGGATCCCGACACCATGGCCGCGATGGTGTCGAGAATGTGGTGCTTGGTCTCCTGGAGCACGTTGTCTGGAAGCGCGCGGTTGTGTGCCTCAGCCATGTACGTGCTGAGCTTTTCCATGACTGGGCTGACGTCGTTGGCGGCGGCCCTCGCCAGTTGCGGAAATGCGGCGGCAGCGGTAATCCAGCCCGCGTGCTGCAAGAGGGTGCGCCGTGTCATGCTTCCGGAGAAGTTTTCACGGCGCGCCTTTGAGTATTGGTTGTCGTTATTTACTTTCACCTGAATGGGCCCTTGTTAAAAGATCACTTTGACAGCGAACTGAATTTCGCGAGCAGTGGTTGTGGTCTTAGTTAGCAAACCGACGCCATCCGACAGCGCCCCCGTCCCGTCAAAGATGTCCGGGTTCGTGGGCGTTGCGGGCGGGGCAAAGTTGGCATGATTGAGAATGTTGAAAAGTTCCGCGCGAAACTGAATATTGAATCTCTCGGAAATCTTCTTGATGTAGTTGTTCTTGAACACGGAGAAGTCCAGCGAAGTCAAGCCGGGACCTGTGATGACATTGCGGCCGGTATTACCGCGCAGATTGAAGCATCTCAGATCTCCCACCGCAAGCGGCCCCCCAAGACTCGGTGGCGCTGGATCACAGTTAGCGTCAAAGAACGCCTGATCTGGCGCCACCGGAACCTGGAAGCACTCTGTCTTTATGTATTGGAGGTGTCCAGGCTTTGTAAGCGTCTTGCAACCGGCGCCGCCTAATCGATTGACATACGCCCAATCGTCGCCGGACAAGGTACCTGCCGGGTCGGCGCCAGTTGCCCAGGTCGGAGTAAATGGAACGCCGTCGCTTGCTGTAAAAATAATTCCCAGTTCCCAGCCACCCAATGCATGTTGGCCTAGGGCGGAGAATGACTTTGGCGTCGGAACCTCCCAGGTACCGTTCACAACCAGCGTGCGACCAACGTCGAAATCCGAAAGACCTCGGCCCAATCTCAAATCGAACCAATTGAGACTGGAGATCGAGTTACCGAAGGTGTCTCCAGCTACAGACGCCGAACTGGTGTCGATGCTTTTGCTCCAGGTATAGGTGCCCTGCAGTTGAAAACCGTGGCTCATGCGCTTGGCAAGTTGCAATTGAAGGGCATGGTAGGACGAGTGTCCGCGATAGAACATTCCCCGAACTGAGCCAAAGTGAGTGTTGATGGTATCGGGGGGCAGGCATTCATCCGGATCGGGGATGTCCGGGTTGGTATGGTCGCACAGACCTGGGACATAAATGTTCCCGAGAACATCTACTTTCGGCCATAGATACCCGGCGGCTGTCTTGGTAGGAATGACGAGGTTAGCATCGTCGACTCGGAACGGTTGATGCACGCCGCTTGAACCCACGTAGGCAACCATTGCGGCAAGGCTCGGGGTAAGCTGCTGCTGCACGTTAAGATTCCACTGCATCACGTAAGTGCGCTTCGGATTTGGATCCGTATAGGTGGTACGCAATCGATTCGCAGGGAATTGGATATCCTGGCCGGCAAAGTTGAAAAATGGTTTTGCAGGCAAACAGTTACATAGCCCGACGGGGTCTTTGTCCACAGTGTAAGAAAAGAATGGGGACGCCTGAGTTGCCAAAAGGATGTACTGATAGGGCAACGGTTGCACGTCGAATAGACCGATACCACCGCGGATCGCTGTCTTGCCATTCTTTAGAGGGTCCCAGGCAAAGCCAACTCGCGGCTCGAAATTCTTTAATGTTGGGTTGCTAGCGAAGAACGGGCCTGTTCCCGAGCAGCCGGTCGGCGCCATAGTTCCACAAACCGCCAGCTCGTCTGAAATGTTCCTCAAATTTGCGAGTTTTCCTCTTGTTTCCGAAATCGTGGTTGTCATCTCATACCGTAAGCCAAGATTTAACGTCAGGTTCGACCGCGCACGCCAATCGTCCTGCACATACAGGCCGAAAAGAGTCTGCCTCAGATTGCGCGGTGTAAGCGTACTGGCAATTCCGCCTTGAAATCTCTTGGGATTGTTAGTCAGGAAGTCCGACAGAGTATTGAATTGCCAGATTCCATTGGGATCAGTATCGGCTAATACGTTGAGCATCATCCGCTCCACCGCGCCACCGAACTTGATCGAATGCTTGCCCTTAGTCCAGAATGCGTCATCGTAGAGCTGGACGGAATTCCAGTGATAGAAATAAGTGGGACTGCCTCCTATGCCGCCGGTAAAGTCGCTGACGCCGCCTCCGATTAGAACCTGCGCTGCATCCCGGCCCGCAAATGCGGTACCTCCGACACCGAGATCAACCCTGGCCGCGTCCGGATTGATGGCTTTCAGGCTCTGATTGTTACTCACCACTTCGTGATTGCCACCGATACGGACTGAGTTTACAAAGCCCGGCGTGAAGGAATGAGTTTCCTCAATGGCCGTGAATTGCCGGGAGGTAAGGGTCGTGAATTCAACATTGTTCAGCCCGTCGGGCGCTGAATATGGGGTCTTATCGTACATGTAAGAACCGAACAGACTATCTTTCTCGGAGAATCTGTGATCGACCCGGGTGGTTAGAAAATTTTCGTTGACCACCTGCTGGCCCGCGAACGTGAAGAGACCGAGATCTCCATTACCTCCCGGAAGTGGGTTTTGGGGGATCGGATAAAACGTTAGATAAGCTGCCGCATTGGGATCCACGGTTACATTGCCGTCGGCCAGGATGCCGTTACGCGCGTTTTCAGACGGAACAGTCGCCACCGTCGTGATGCCCTTCGACTGCCGCGTTCCTTCGTAGTCAACAAAGAAAAAAGTATGGTTCTTGACGATGGGTCCGCCAACGGCTCCTCCAAACTGATTGCGCTTGAAAGCCGGGGTGGGCTGACCGGCCGCATCGAAAAAATTCCGCGCGTCGAGGTGGTTGTTGCGGAGAAATTCATAGGCGCTGCCGTGAATCTGATTCGTACCGGAGCGCGTAATCGCGTTCACGACGCCGCCGGAGGTCTTGCCATACTCCGCCGAGTAGTTACTGGTCAGCACAGAAAATTCCTGAATGGCATCGACACCCAAGCTTCCGCCCAGAACGCTGCCGGGGGCGCCATTTGCGTAATCGTTGAGGCTCACGCCGTCCAAACGATAGTTGTTCTGTTGCGGCCGGGCACCTGAGATCGTCAACTGTTGTCCGAACCCGCGGTTTCCACGGTCCGTGCCGGCCGAGAAGTCTGGCTGCGTCTGGATTCTGTTCACTCCCGGCTGCAACGTTGCCAGGTCCGTCCAACTGCGGCCATTCAACGGCAGCTCTCGGACGGTGGTCGCATTGACCACGGCGCTGATATCAGAACTGGAAAGCTGCACATCAGGAACGTCCGTCTGAACCTGTACGGTCTCGATCGTCGTGCCAATCTGCATCGTCAAATCCAAAACGGCGGCCGCTCCCACGGTGAGCGTCACACCCTTTTTCAGGTCCGTTCTGAATCCCGGAGCGGTGAAGCTGAGATCGTAGCTTCCAGCCTGCAAGTTGGGAGCAGTGTAGAAGCCGTCCGAGTTCGTAGGGACGGTGCGAGTAATGCCGGTGGCCGTATTCGTAATGACAATGCTGCAATTGGGAATAACTCGGCCGCTGGCATCTACTACCGTGCCGGAAATCGTTCCGCCAGTTACCTGGGCTTGAAGGTTGATGTGTGTCGCGCAGAAGATGAGTGTCAGCGCCAGGAAACTTGCGCCAAGTGTTTTCGAAGTCGACGCACAAATCATTTTTTGGGCCCCCTTGTGCGGACAGAGCTTAACTCAGCGATCAAGCGTCAAAACACATTAATTTCCATTCATGAATGGAGATCCATGAATTTTCGTTCATGAAACAATCGTCCACGTTCATGTGATTTGGGAGTTTCGAGAAGCAAAAGAGAAATTTCAAAAAACCTGCCGATCCACCACCGCGTTTGAGAGGGATCCGGCAGCTGCGTCCCTGCACGATCAGTGGCGGAAGGGAGGCGGCTGGCTGAAGTGAGAGCCGTCAATCATGTCATTCGCTTTCAAATCTCTCTCTCTCTCTCTCTCTCTCTCTCTTTGTGAGTACAGAAACCTCGAATGTGCGCTCCAACATAATTACTCAGCACGACAATAAGGGAGAGGCACGAACGCAACGCGTATGAAATCAATTCTAAAGATCACCGAAGCAGAGTACATGCGACGAGTCACAAGGGCGAGGACGCTACTCTGTCGAGGTAGCATCCCTGCTCTATGAAGTTTGTCACTACACATTTCTTGGTTATCTTCGCTGATGAAACAATACGACTTCGTTGCTACTGCCCAGTGAACCCTTCTGGCTTGTGT
>Ga0307469_10001084_pt1 | contig 10133 bp, 9 predicted proteins | sample atmos_gasesAM2C__FD_203084 | JGI IMG/M metagenome (GOLD analysis project Ga0307469, IMG submission 203084) | Hardwood forest soil microbial communities from Morgan-Monroe State Forest, Indiana, United States - atmos_gasesAM2C_515 | ecosystem: Environmental > Terrestrial > Soil > Temperate forest...
AGCGGCCTTTGTGAAAGAAGATGCTCGCAACCGGAGTTCGGGAAAGATGACGCGTGAATCAATTCGAATCCTCGTAATTGAGGATGATCCTACAGCAGCGCATCTTCTTCAGTCGCACCTCACCTCTGCAGGTTACGACGTTGTGTTGTGTGACCACTCCGAGCGCGCTCTGGAAATGGCGGCCGAGTTGCAACCCAGTGCCGTGACTCTGGACATCCTCATGAAGCCGGTGAGTGGATGGGAGGTCTTGCCAACCCTGAAGAGTGATCCCCGTACGTCCAAGATTCCCGTGATTGTAGTTACGGTCGTTGATCAGCCGACCACGGGAGCGCTGCTGGGCGCGGATGAATACGTTGTGAAGCCGGTGGACAAGGTGACACTGCTGGCCGCTGTGGAGCGCTGCCTGAATCAACGCGGACGAATTGGACGAGCGCGGTCAATTCTTGTGGTGGAAGACGATACACCGACCCGGGAGTTCATCGCCGAATTGCTTTCAAAAAACGGGTATTTGGTGGGCACAGCCGCCGATGGCGCGGAGGCGCGTGCCCGAGTGGCTGATTCCGTGCCCGAACTCGTAATCCTCGATCTAATCTTGCCGGAAGTGAGCGGCTTTCAATTGCTCGCAGAATGGCGGATCGAATCCCGGACCGCTGACCTTCCCATCTTTGTGCTGACGAGCAAGGACCTGACGCGCGAGGAAAGGGATTACATTCATAAGAATACCGGAGCGCTTTTTCAAAAACAGGAACGATGGCAGGAAGCTTTGATTCGGCAGTTGCAGCGAGCAGTGGCTCCGGTGCTCACGGTGAAGTCATGAAACAGCGGATTCTAGTGGTCGAGGACAACCTGGCCAATCGAGAGCTGCTTTGCGACTGGCTGGAAGCGGAAGAGTTTCAAGTGCTGGCTGCCGAGAATTTGGAGCAAGGCTTCGCCGCTTTCAACATTCAACCACCCCAAGCCGTCTTGCTCGATATACAGCTTGGTTCCGAGGACGGTCTGTCCCTGGCCAAGTGGGTCCGGCGGGAGGCGAAGTTTCGTCACATCCCGGTCATCGCCGTGACGGCGCATGCGATGGTGACGGACCAGGAGCGAGTGATGCAGGCCGGCTGTAACGCATGTGTTTCTAAGCCCATTGATTTCAAGTTACTCGCTGAAGAGCTCGAGCGCTGGCTGGAATTGTCCGCGAAATTACCATCGAGTCCGTGAACGCGTGTGGAATCCTGCCGCCGAATCAAATAAAAGCCTTCGAGGGAGATGACTGTGCCGCACCGGATTCTGGTTGTTGATGACAACCCAGTCATTTGTGAGCTGATTCAAGAAGTATTAAGTTCCGCCGAGATGGAAGCCTTTACACTGACTGACAGCAGCCAGGCAGTACTCCATCTTGCCCGGGAGAAATTCGACGCGGTTTTCCTGGACGTGCGCATGCCGTCGCCTGACGGGATCGAAATCACACGGCAAATACGCGCAGCAGGTCTAAACCGAACCACGCCAGTGGTGATTATCACGGGCGAGGAAGACAACGGCGTCCTGAAGCGCGCGTTCGACGCAGGCGCCAGTTTTTTCCTCTTCAAACCGATTGACCGGCACAGCATCCTTCGCTTGATTCGAGTCACGGAAGGTTCCATTCAGCGAGAAGCCAGACGCTACCAGCGCGTCAAGACCAGGTGCAAGGTTTCCCTGGAAAGTGGACAAGAACGAATCAGCGGCACAACCCTTGACGTGAGCCTGGGTGGCATGTTCGTGCAAGTTCCCCACGCCTTTCCTGTCGGTTCCACCATCCAAGTCAGCCTGGAACTTAAGCCCGGGACGCCACCATTGCGCCTAACGGCACGAGTTGTTCGCAGACCCGGGGACGATTCCATGGGTCTTCAAATTGAAAACGCCGGGCCAGAGGAAACCAAGAGGCTGCAAGAATTCCTTTTGCCTTTGATTTTGGCAGGGGCCGATTGAGGATCTGCGACCCTTCGAATCGCTAGAACATTATGCCCCTGGCGAGACCTATGGGTCGGCAGTGAGCCAAACCTTCGCGCCTCGCCACCCGAGGCATGTTTCCTCCCTCAGGTCCTGCCTCCGAGCTTGCAGCGTGAGGCGCGCGCGACGAACGCGGATGCGGATTGCGGGACCGAATATGAGGCAAGGGGCCCTTCGAATGCGCTTCCCTCGGCTGCGCTCGGGATAGCCAGCGCTTCCGGCTAACTCATGCGACGCTGGTCAACGATACGTTTTTCCCGTTCATGATGCTCGCACCGAACTCCAGCCCAATGCAAAAGTGCCCGCCTGTGAGCGGATGACAGTAGACCACTCTCGCCTGCCGCCGAAACTCGCCTGTCAGAGAAGCAATGTCGACCAGGTCTCCAGGGACCCAGCGTCGATTGGTAAACACGCGGGCGCCAAAACGGCTGATATTAAGAGTCGTCACGAATTCGGGATTCAGGGGGTTTTCCGTAGATAGGAGGCGAACCGGCACCTGGACGGCGGCCCGCTTCTCAGCTCTTCCATCTGCTCGCATAATTCTGGACTCCTCGCCAGTAATCATCTTCGGGCGGCTTGTTGTTTTTAAGCCTGCCTCAGAGAGGGCTGCGCACGGTTTCGTTTTTGTTCATACATTTCTCGATCGGCGTGTTCGATCAGTTCTCCGAGCGAGAGCGCATGTTGCGGATCAAACCGGGCCACTCCAACACTGAGCGAAAGCTCATAACGAGTCTCGTCGACATTCGATTTCTTGAGGATTTCTTCCAGCCGGTGGAGAAGTATTGCCTGATCTTCAGTGGAGGCTTCCAATGCTAACACAGCGAATTTATCGCTGCCGAGCCGGGCCAGAATATCGGAATCACGGAATGCCTCTCCCAGCGCATTTGCCGTACGAACCAAGGCCAGATCACCCTCGCGGTGGCCGTAGGTGTCGTTGATCTTTTTTAAATTGTCCACATCACAAAACAACAGCAGCATTCCCTTGCCATTCCTGAGCGCCAACTTTAGCTGCTGCGTCGCTGCAGCAAAGAACCCCCGCCGGTTGTACAGGCAGGTCAGATCATCGGTGAGGGCCAGATTGCGAAGCTCGCGGTCCAAGAGGACCTGCTTAACTGCCCCCCAGACTGCAGGGTGGGCGGCAACCCGTAGGGTCTGTGCGTCCGGGGTCTCTGACCTCAGCGCCTTTGAAATTTCGTCCACCTCATGCAATACCCGGCCAAACTCCTTGTCCGAAGCCAGCAAGGCAGAGGACAGCACTCCTTGAAGGTCCTTTTGGGAGGCGCCTTTCCGGCCGTCGATAACGAAAGGCTTGTGATTGGCCGCCGGATCGGGCAGACACACTCTGAGGCGGGCCGGGTGATGACCGTTATTTCCCTGGGACGCATGGGCTGGCATGATGCCTCCTGGTCGCGAGCTTAGAAAAGCTCGTTATTGTCCTTACGGCGGCGGTACTCTTGTGTATGCTTCCATGACCGCGCGGGAGTCACAAGACGGGAAAAACTGTAAATGTTGACCCAGGTGATTCCCGTACTCTTCCGACTCGGCGGGAAGTCTGCGTACTTGCGCTGCGCCACAAATTCTGCAAGAGGCACCAAGGGAGACCCCCGGAAATAGTTGCGATTAGAATTGGCCCCCCTCGTTTGTTTTGAACAAGTTACGACGATTTCAATTTCACCTTAGTTGCGATTAGAGATGCAGCGAAATTGATTGGACTCCCCACAGGTTTTGCCGCGCTCCTCACTCGACCAGCTTCCGCAGTCAGCATTGCAGAAGGTGGAGTGAAATTGTGCTGGCCGATAGACCAGTTTTTGAGCGTTTGAAGGCCAGTGGCCAAGATGCCGATGCTACCTTCAGATTAGCGGAAGGCAGGGATCACGCGGTCGGCGAAGAGTTGCTGGGTTTTGAGGGTCTTCCAGTGGTCGAGGCCGCCGAAATTGGAGACGATGGCTAGTTCGCCGTTGCCGCCCTTTTCCTGCAGGTTCTGCACCTGGCGGATTACCTTTGCGGGGGTGCCGATGAAACCGATTTCCTGGTCCACGATTTCGTCGTAGGTGAGCCGGGTGAGTGATTCGAGCGCGCCGCTGGCATAGAAACCGTAGCCCTTGGCGCGAAGTTCTGCTTTCTTCGATTCGTCCTGCAAGGAATCGACGGGCGAGGCGTTGAAGGCAAGAAAGTTGTGGAGCGCGGTTTCGACTTCTTTGCGGATTTGCTTTTCGTCGTCGTCGAGATACACCGGCCGGATATAAACGATATTGGGCTTGTGACCATGGGCGGCGCAGGCTTGCTTGTAAATGCCGAGCGGCTTTTCGAGGACGCCCCAGGGCAGCAACGGCGGGACGAAGATTCCCCAGCCGCGTTCTCCCGCCATTTGGTAGGTAATGTCGCTGGTGCCGCCGGTGAAGAGCGGCGGATGGGGCTTCTGCACGGGCTTGGGAACGACGGAAAGATCCTTCACGTTGAAAAACTTTCCCTGGTAAGAAAACCTTTCCTGGGTCCACGCGCGCTCGAGGATTTCGATGGCTTCGTCGAAACGCGGGCGGCTTTCCTCGAGCGGCACGTTGGAAGGGCCGAAGAGCCATGCATGGCCGCGGCCGAGGCCGCATTCGAGGCGGCCTTTGGTGAGTATGTCCGCCTCGGCAATTTGTCCCGCGAGGCGCATGGGATTTTCGAGCGGGAGAGTAAAGAGCGCGACGCGGAAACGGATGCGCTGGGTGCGCTGGGCGGCGGCGGCGAAGAGAGCGAGAGGATTCGCAGAGATCGAGAATTTCTGAAAGAAGTGGTGGTCAATGACGGAAAAGACGTCGAAGCCCACCTGATCGGCGTGCTCGATTTGTCGAAAGATTTCCCAGGTCATGTCCGCGTGTGATTTTCCCGGCGGGGTCTGCATTTCCGCGTAGATTCCGAATCGCATGGCGGCGCGGCTCCTGGGCGTTCGCGGCGAAATTTTGAACCAGACCTCAGGGATTGAAACCCCTGAAGTCTGGGCCTGTTACGGCACGGCTAAAGCCGTGCCCTGACGAGAACCCATCATGAAATGACATCGAGCAAGGAGGCAGGCGCGAAGGCCTGCCTCCTCGTGTCCCGGTTCTGCTAGAACGTGAAGCGAGCCGCGAATTGGAGCTGGCGCGGGTTGAAGACGGCGCTCGCAGTGCCGTAGTTGGGGTTCGGCGAGCCTTCACGGAAACGAGGCTGGCCAGCGCAGCCCGGCGCGGTGGGATCTGGATTGCAGAAGTCCGCAGCGCCGTAGTTGGTGTTGAAGTAGCGGATGTTCACCGTGTTAAAAAGATTGAAGGCCTCCGCGATGAGCTGGAGCTTCAACCGCTCGCGGACCGGGAAGGTGCGCGCGATGCGAATATCTATGGTCTGAAGCGTATCGCCCTTAAAGGTGTTGCGCGGCTCGCTGCCGACGCGGTCGTTGTTGCCGAAGACGTCGCCGTTGACGTCGGAGCCGGCGTACTTGGTGAAATACTGCGGCGATTGGAGAGTGATAATGGTGCTGAAATCGAAATTGCGCAGGAAGAGATTCCAACTTGAAGGACTCGAGAAGATGGCATTGCCGACGAAGCGGTGCCGGACGTCGTCCGCGGAGCTGGCCCGCTCGGCGCCGAAGTGGCCATTGTTGCTGTCCTGGGGGATCAGCACGAAGCTGGGGTTCGGGCCGTCGTCGATCGAATGCGAGTAGGTGTAGCTGATTTCCGCGGAGAAGTTGTGGGAGAGGCGCTTGCTGAAGTTCACCAGCAAGCCGTCGTACACGGAGTCCCATTTCGAGGTGGCTTCGAAGAAGACACTGAATTGGGGGTCGCGGAAATTCGGGAAGAGGCTTACGCCCGGAATGCCTGGGTAAGGGATGCAATTGTTTCCGGGGCTGGCCGGGAAATTGGCGAAGTAAACTTTCTTGCAGCCCGCTACTCCGTTCGAACCGAAGACCTGAACGGTTCCGGAGGGGTCGGGCTGGTTAACGTTGAAGAAGCTGCCCAGGTGCACGCCGCGGAGATGGATGCCGGAGACGCTTAGGACGGCGTCCTTGAAGGGCGAAAACTCAACCGAAGCGCTGGCCTGGATTCCGTAGGGATTCTTGTGGTCTTGAGCGAAGCGGACGATGGTGGCGTCTTGCTGCGCGCCGCAGCCACCAGTGAGGAGGGGGCCGCAGGGGAAAGGCGCACCGGCGGCGGGAACGGGAGTGGCGTCCGGATAGGTTGCCGAACCGTGCAGGAGACCATTGAGCGCGGCATTGCTGAAGAAGGGAGCGAAGCCAGCGAAGCTGAAGAGGCCGGTGTTAGCATTCAGGCCGTCTTCGAAGGGACGGCCCGGGAAAGTGGCTTGCCCGCCGCAAGAAGGCAACTGGCACATGAGCAGTGGCGAAGGAATGATTCCGTGGAAGAGGCCGAAACCGGCGCGGAAGACGACGTTTCGGGAGGTGCCGAGGTTGTAGGCGAGGCCGAGGCGCGGGTCGAAGTTCCTCCATTGCGTATCTAGAACCCTCGAGGGCCAGGTCTCGAATTCCCAGCGTACGCCGCCATTGAGAGTGAGCTTCGAGGTGGCGCGCCATTTGTCCTGGATGTAGAACCCGTCGTAGGTGTGGTCGAGCGTCCCGGATGCTTCCCGACGGACGGTCTGCGAAATGGCGCCACCCTGATAAATGGCTGTGCCTCCCGTCAGAGTGGGTTCGGTGAAGCCGCTGGCCTTGTCGAAGCGCTCATAGAAGAGCACGAATGGATCGGGGCATTGCGTGCCGGTGGAGCAGGAGGGTACGGCACCGTCAGTGCCAAGAAATGCCGGCAGACTGGCGAAGTCGGCTTCGAAGGGATAGAACAACGGGAAAGATTCGTAGGTGCGGACCCAGTCGAAGTTTCCGCCAAAACTGATGGAATGGTTGGAGACGATGTGGGTGACATTGTCCACGAGTTCATAGCGGCTCTCGCGGTAGATGTCGGGATTGCCGCGGTTGACGCCGACGGCAAAAGTATTGGCAACTTCCAGATGAGGCTGTGTGGAGACGACCGGAAAATCGAAAGTGCGGTGGGCATATTGCATGCGCAATTCGTTGACCCAGGAGGAAGAGAAGTTGGTGGTGAGGCCGCCGGCCAAGGATTGGTCGCGGATGTTGTTGTTCTTGAAAGCGGAAGGGAGATCGAAACCGTTGTTGAGAGGCGACTGGTTGGTGAGGCGGTCGTCGTTGATGAAATAGCGGACGTAGAGAAAATTGTTGCTATTGAGGTTCTCGTCGAGGCGGAGGAAGCCGTTGTCGGTGTTCGCTACGCGCAAGACGCCGAGATTTTCCGGTGGCAGGCCATAAACATTTACTTTCACACCGTTGATGGTGTTGGGCACCGAGCCGTCAGCAGGCCCGAGGTTTGCCAACACGACGGAGTTGTAGGTGGGGGATTCGCCTCGGCGCTGCGCATCATAGTTGCCGAAGATAAAGGTCTTGTTTTTCTGCACAGGTCCACCGATGGAAGCGCCAAACTGGTTTTGATGGAGAACGTTCAAGCCGGGGGCCGCGAGAACGCTTTTTGCATCCAGAGCATTGTTGCGGAAATATTCATAGAGCGAGCCATGCCATTCGTTGGTGCCGTTTTTGGTGATGATATTGACGATGCCGGCGGTGGCGCGGCCGTACTGAGTAGTGTAGTCGGAGTTGATGACGCGAAATTCCTGGACGGACTCCTGCGGCGGAGTGCCGCGCTGGATGCCGGAGGCGGTGGAGATATCGTCCGCGCCGTCCACGGCGATGAAATTGAAATGGATGTTCTGACCGGCGAAGGAGATTTTGGTGACCGGTTCGACGATTACGTCCGTGCTGCCTGAAGTGGTGTTGCCGATCTGGACGCCGGGCGCGAGAAGAGCGAAATCAATGAACTCGCGGCCGTTGACGGGCAGGCTCTCGATCTGCGTTTGAGTGATTACGTCGCTGATCTGCGTGCGGGTGGGCTCGGTGACTTCGGTCGTGGCCTGGACAGTCACCTTCTCATTAATGTTGCCGACGGACAGCGTGAAATTCAGTGTGGCGACCTGGCCAACCTGCAGTGTGACTTCTTTCTCTTCGGTCTTGAAGCCGGCGACTTGAGCGGTGACCTTGTAGTGGCCGACGGGGATGGCGGGAAATTCGTATTCACCGTTGTCGGAGGATTGTGTCGTGCGGGAAAAACCCGTGGCCTCGTTTGCGGCGGAGACTTTGGCCTTGGGGATGCCGCCACCGCTCGAGTCGAGGACCTGCCCCTGCAGCGTGGCCGTAACGGTCTGCGCGCCGGAAGGGATGGCGGACAAAACACAAAGGATCGAAAGAGCTGTGCAAACGGCGAACGTCCGAATCTTCATAGTTCCCCCTTAAAGAATATTCGTCACCATTCGAGCCCTCCGGGTCTGGCGGCGTTTATAATGCGGATGCCCGCATTGTCAAGCCGGTTCCCGAAAGTCGAGCAACAGATGTTTCAACGACCCTGCCCCAAACTTTTGGCTGCCGCCGAAGCGGCTGGCCCGCAGCCGACACTTCGTCGTTGGCGCTCCTCGCACGCCTACTCCGGCAAGACTGCGGTGACTTCGATTTCGACGCGCGCGTCGTCTTCGATCAAGCCGATAACCTGCACGGCGGTCATCGCGGGATAGTGGCGGCCGATGATCTCGCGATAGACTCTTCCGAGCTCCTTGTAAGCGCCGATGTATTCTTTCTTATCCACCACGTACCAATTCATGCGCACGATATGTTCCGGTTTGGCGCGGGCTTCGGCTAAGACGTGCACGATATTTTTCAGTGTTTGCTGCACTTGTTCGACGAAATCTTTGGAAACAAGTTTCCCCTGGGCATCCCAGCCGATCATGCCGCTGACAAAAATGGTGCGCCCCCTTGCCGCGACGCCGTTAGCGTAGCCTTTGGGGCGCTTCCAGTTGGCCGGTTGCAGGAGATCCATGAGTTTTCGTTACCTCAAATTCTCTAAAATGTGCTCGAGATCAATCACCGGCGCGGAATGAAAGGATTCGCGCGCGCAAATCATCCGGAATCGGAATCGCTTTGTGCGGCTTCCTGTCAATCAAGACGAGCACCACATTGCCGCGAACTCGCAGGCCTCCGTCGGGCCCGTGGAGCGCTATTTCGACGCGCACGGAACTCGAGCTGACGCTCCGGACAGTGAGCATCGCGGAGAGCAATTCGCCGAAACGGCAGGGTGCGGTGAAATCAACATCCAGGTGCACAGTTGGCAGGCCCCAACCGCGCTGCGTGATCAGGTCCGGAAATGAGAGCTGCAATCCTTCGCGGCACCAGTCTTCTACGATGTTGTTGAATATCTCGAGATAGCGTGGATAGAAAACGATTCCGGCAGGATCGCAGTCGCCGAAGCGCACGAGGACTTCGGCGCGATAGGGCCGCACCAGCGTTGAAGGGAGCTGTGATTTGGAAACAGACGTTTCAGTCATGCGGCCCTTCACTTTCCTGTAAGGCGCTGATGATTCCGCGCGCGATGATCAACTGCTGGACTTCGGTGGCGCCCTCGTAAATGCGCAATGGGCGGATTTCGCGGTACAGGCGCTCGACTGTTTCGCCGCTCTTGACGCCCAGGCCGCCGAAAATCTGCACTGCCGCGTCAATCACCTGCTGCGCGGTTTCGGTGGCGGTCATCTTGGCCATTGCGGCTTCGACTGTGACGCGTCGGCCTTGGTCGCGCAGCCAGGCCGCCCGATACGTCAGCAGTGCAGCTGCATCGATGCCCGTCGCCATCGCGGCTAGCTTCGCTTGCGTCAACTGAAAGTCCGCGAGCGTTTGGCCAAACATTTGGCGCGAGGTGGCGCGGCGAAGGGCTTCCTGCAATGCGCGGCGAGCAAAGCCGAGAGCGGCGGCGGCCACTGACGTGCGGAAGACGTCGAGCGTGGCCATGGCCACTTTGAAGCCCTGTGCTGGCTCACCAAGCCGCTGCGAGGCAGGGATGCGGCAATCGGAAAATGTCAGTCGAGCGAGCGGGTGAGGCGCGATTACTTCGATGCGTTCGGCAATTTCAAATCCGCGCGTGCCCTGCTCGACGATGAAGGCGGTGATTCCGCGCGCTGCGGGCTCTTCACCTGTGCGCGCGAAGGCTACGTAAAAATCCGCGATGCCTCCATTCGAGATCCAGGTTTTTTCTCCGTTCAAGACATAAGCCTCGCCGTCGCGGCGCGCTTCGCAACGC
>Ga0307469_10001085_pt1 | contig 10131 bp, 8 predicted proteins | sample atmos_gasesAM2C__FD_203084 | JGI IMG/M metagenome (GOLD analysis project Ga0307469, IMG submission 203084) | Hardwood forest soil microbial communities from Morgan-Monroe State Forest, Indiana, United States - atmos_gasesAM2C_515 | ecosystem: Environmental > Terrestrial > Soil > Temperate forest...
GCCCGGGATTGCGCGAAATGTCGTAAAGCGCCGAGCGGGCCACGTTCGCCACCTTGCGCACGCCCGCATGCGACAGCAGCGTTTCGCTCGCGTAGTCGCCGTCCTCGTCGCATACCAAACGCAATTCCACGATCGAGAGCCGCGCCGCTATCGAACGCCGCAGGATGCGGTCGTTGAAGATCGCGAGCGCCGTGGCGGCCACGCGCTCCCGCGAAGGGTCGACATATCGCGCCGGAACGAGCGTGCATACGATCGTCGGCACAGCGGCCTCCGTGGCGGCGGCGATCAGGCGGACGAACATGTTCTCGAACTCATCGGCTGCCGCAGCAAGCGTATCCAGCGCATCGAGGATTGATTGCGCCCGCCCTTCCAGCAAGCCGCTCGTCTCGATCGCCCAGCCGCCGTCGATGCAGATCCCGATGTGAGTGGCCCCCGCCGGAATCGCCCGCACCCGGCCCTGCCGCAGCACCTCGGGCGGCTGGAGAACCGTGAGCTTCCAGGGATTGCGCGGCCGCGGGACGAGGGAGCTCTCGGCCTGGCCCTTTCCGAGATCGATGTTTTGCAGCGCGTCGCCGAGCAGCACGAGGTGCCGGATGACATCGGGGGAACTTTGTTCTTCCTGAAGGGAATTCGGTATCACGTCGTCCTCCTCTGTAACGATCGGATCGGTTTTCCTGGGGGCGCTTAGTGCGCCTTTTCCCAATTCTGTCCCGATCCCACGTCCACGACAAGAGGGACCCTGAGCTTTGCCACGCCGCTCATCAATCCGGGGAGCTCGGCCTTTACACGATCGAGCTCCGCTTCGGGCGCCTCCAATACGAGCTCGTCGTGCACCTGCATGATGAGCTTGGTGGAAAGCCTTTCGCGGTCCAGCCACCCCCGCACGGCGATCATCGCCAGCTTGATCAGGTCGGCGGCCGTGCCCTGCATGGGTGCGTTGATCGCGGCGCGCTCGGCCCCGCCGCGGCGCGCCGGATTCGCGCTCTTGATCTCGGGCAGCCACAGGCGCCTGCCGAGCACGGTCTCGACATAACCGCGGTCGCGCGCGGTCTTGCGCGTTTCTTCCATGTACCTCGCCACAGCCGGGTAGCGGGTAAAGTAGCTTGCGATGTATGCCTGCGCGGTAGCGCGCTCCAGGCCCAGCTGCTGCGCAAGGCCGAACGCCGACATGCCGTAGATCAGCCCGAAGTTGATCACCTTGGCGTAGCGGCGCTCTTCGGATGTAACGTCCCGGAGTGAGCGTCCGAAAACCTCAGCCGCCGTGGCGCGGTGGATGTCCTCCCCCGCCTCGAACGCGCGCAACAGGTTCTCGTCCCCCGAGATGTGCGCCATGATGCGCAGCTCGACCTGCGAATAGTCGGCGCTCACGATGGCGTGGGCGCGCGAAGCGACGAACGCTTCGCGGATGCGCCGTCCCTCGGGTGTCCTCACGGGAATGTTCTGAAGGTTGGGGTCGTTCGAGGCGAGGCGCCCGGTGACCGCAGTCGCCTGGCCGTAGTTGGTGTGTACCCGGCCCGTACGCGGATTCACCATTTTCGGCAATTTGTCCGTGTAAGTGGACTTGAGCTTGGAGATTTCCCGGTAGTCGAGAAGAATTTTCGCGAGCGGGTGATCGAGCGCGAGTTTCTCCAGCACGTCCTCGTCGGTCGAAGGCGCGCCGGACGGTGTCTTCTTGATGACGGGCATTCCCTTTTTTTCGAAGAAAATCTCGGCGATCTGTTTCGGCGAACCGAGGTTGAAGGGCTGCCCGGCCTCCTCGTGAGCCTTGCTTTCAAGCTCGAGCATCTTCTGTCCCAGCTCGTGGCTCATCGCCTCGAGCTGCGCCGCATCGATCAGGACCCCGTCCCTCTCCATCCTGAAAAGGACTTCGCGCGCGGGAAGCTCGATCGAGCGGTAGACGTAGAGGAGCTTTTCCGCGGCCTCCAGTTTCGGATAGAGCGCATGGTGGATCCGGAGCGTGAGATCGGCGTCCTCGGCTGCGTAGTCTGCGGCCCGCGCTACATCGACCTGCTCGAAGGGAATGCGCCCGACGCCCGTTCCCGTCACCTCGTCGTACGTGAGCGTTTTCAGCCCGAGATGGCGGGTAGCGAGGCTGTCCATGTCGTGGCGCGCGTGGCTCTCCAGCACGTAGGACTCGAGCAGCGTGTCGTGCGCGATGCCTCTCAAAGCGACGCCATGGTTGGCGAGCACGTGCTGGTCGTACTTGATGTTCTGGCCGAGCTTCCTGCGGGCCTCGTTCTCGAGCCAGGGTTTCAGCATCGCAAGCGCCCGCTCTACGCCCAGCTGGCCCGGCGCGCCGGCGTAGTTGTGCGCGAGCGGCAAGTAGGCGGCGCGGCCCGCAAGCACGCTAAAGGACATGCCCACGAGCCGCGCCTGCATCGGGTCGAGGCCCGTCGTCTCGGTGTCCAAGGCGACGATCTCGGCCGCTTCGAGAACCTTCAGCCAGCGAGCGAGATCGGCTTCTTCGACGAGCGTCTCGTAGCGACGCTCTTCGGAGTCCGCGCGGACGGGCGGGGGACTGGCCGCAGGGGGCGGAGCCGTGTCGCGCGCCGCTTCCTTGGGCCAGCTTTTGAACCCGAAACGGGAAATCAATTCGGCAAGGCGCTTCTCGTCCCGCGGGCCGAGCTTCAGCTCTTCCAGCTTCACCGGCAACTCCAGATTGCATTTCACCGCGAGCAACGCCTGGGCTTTGGGGAGCCAGTCGAGCGACTTTCGCAGATTCTCGCCGACCGCGCCACCGATCTCAGCCGCATGCCGCACGACCTCCTCGAGCGAACCGTATTGCTCGAGCCACTTCGCCGCGGTCTTCGGACCGACCTTGTCGACGCCGGGCACGTTGTCCACCGCGTCGCCGATGAGCGTCAGGTAGTCGAGCATGCGCTCAGGGCGTACACCGAACTTCGCCTGCACCCCGGCGGGGTCGAGGCGCTCGTTCGACATGGTGTTGACGAGGGTCACGCGGTCGGAGACGAGTTGCGCGAGGTCCTTGTCGCCGGTGGAAATCACGCAGCGCAGACCGCGCTTCTCGGCCTCGCGCGCGAGCGTACCTATGACGTCGTCCGCCTCTACGCCTTCGATCTGCAACAAGGGCCAGCCCGAGGCCTGGATTGCGTCGAGGAGCGGCCCGACCTGCGCGCCGAGCTCGTCGGGCATGGGCGCACGGTTCGCCTTGTATTGCGCGTACATCTCGTCGCGGAAGGTCTTGCCTCGCGCATCGAAGACGCATGCGAGATAGTCGGCCTTGTAGTCGGCAAGGAGGCGCCGTAGCATGTTGAGCACGCCGTAGATCGCGCCGGTGGGCTCGCCCGCCGCGTTGCGCAGGTCGGGCAACGCATGGAAGGCGCGGTACAGGTACGACGACCCGTCAACCAGCAGCAGCGTTTTTTCCAAGGGAACTGATGAGCGACAAGATTTCGCGGCAGGCGAAGCCTGGTGCCTCCGCATTATGTCAGAATTCGTCGGGGCCACCTTCTGCTAGACTGGCCGAGTAAAGGGTTTTAATAAATGTCGCTTCGATTTCTTGCTGCGGTCCTGCTCGCCGTCGTACTGCCGGCCTGGGCACAGCAGCCGCCCAAGCTCGAACCCCTGCCCGAGATTCCGCCGCCGCCGCCCGGCGTTGCTTCGGAGCAGCCCGGCGACCCGACGGTGCGCATCCAGCCCGGCGGGGGCGACCAAGTCGAGGAGCAGCTCATCGACGGCCGGCGCGTGGTGCGCGTGACCACGCCTTCGGGCCAGGAGTACTACCTGATCGAGGACCTGGGCGACGGCCCCGGTTTGAGAAACGAAAGCCTCGATCGCGGCGTGCGGGTGCCCCTTTGGGTGATCCGCCGGTTCTGACGCTGGCGCCGACGGCGGCGACCGCCTGGGCATCATGTCTGTCTTCACGCGCGTCACCGCCGCGGAACTTTCGGCCTGGCTGAAACGCTACGCCATCGGCACGCTGGTCGATCTGCAAGGCATCGCCGCGGGAATCGAAAACACGAACTACTTCGTCACCACTTCGCACGGCCGCTTCGTGCTCACGCTTTTCGAGCGGCTCAGCGCAGGGGAGCTGCCCTTCTACCTGAACCTCATGGCGCACCTTGCGCGCCACGGCATACCGTGTCCCGCGCCGATCGCCGACCGCAGCGACAAGTACCTCGGAACCCTGAACTCCAAGCCCGCCTGTTTCGTCACCTGCCTCCCCGGCGCCCCGGTGAGCTCGCCGCAGCCGCACCACTGCGAGCAGGTCGGTGCCACCCTTGCAGACATGCACCTTGCCGGAACAGGCTACAGCGGGAAGCTCGAGAATCCACGCGGCCCGAAGTGGTGGCGCGAGGCTGCGCGCGAAGTGAGTCCGTTCCTCGACGAAGGGCGGCGCGCGCTGCTAGCCTCCGAGCTCGAATTCCAGGCGCGCCACCGCGGGCTCGATTTGCCGCGCGGCCCCGTCCACGCCGATCTGTTCCGCGATAACGTGCTGTTCGAGGGCGATCATATCGGGGGAGTGATCGATTTTTATTTCGCCGGGATCGACGCGCTGGTGTTCGATCTTGCGGTGACAGTCAACGACTGGTGCGTGGACCCGGGAGGCGAAATCGACTCCAGGCGTGCAACGGCGCTTGTTCGGGCGTACCGCCGGGCCCGCGAATTCACCCGGATCGAACTGGAAGCCTGGCCGGTGATGCTGCGCGCCGCAGCCCTGCGGTTCTGGCTTTCGCGTTTATACGATTTCTACCTGCCCCGCGCGGGTGAGCTTACCCACGCGCATGACCCGGAGCATTTTCGCCGGGTGCTCGAGGCGCGCCGCACGCGTCCCTTCCCTCTTGTTTGAAACCGACGGCTGCACCACACTGCGCAAATGAGAACGAGCGGATTTCAAGTCTAGCGATGCGCGTCGTTCCGGCAAAAAACGGCTGGTTGTGGCTCGTGAGGGGTTTCGCCCTTTTCCGCAAGAGCCCGCCGATGTGGCTGTTTCTGGTGTTCACGTACTGGATCGCTGCTACGCTACTCGGCCAGATTCGTTACGTGGGACCTGCCGCTTCCACAGTGTTGCTGCCGGCGTTTTTCGTCAGCTTCATGGTCATGTGTGCGGTGATCGAGCGCGGAGGCCTGCTGCGTCCGCGGCTGCTTTTCGCAGGTTTCAGAAGCGGACTAAGCACGTTGATCGCTCTGGGCGCCCTGTCCCTCGTCGCGATCGTCGTAGTGCTCGGCGTCGCCTCTCTTGCTGACTCGGGCGCGTTGATGAGCTTGATACTGTCCGGTCAGCAGCCCTCCGTAGAGGCCATGCAGGACGGCAGCGTCTTGAATGCGATGCTGGTCGCGACCTTGGCCGCGACCCCGGTGCTGATGGCTTTCTGGTTTGCGCCCGTGCTCGTCGCATGGAACCGCATCGGCGCCGCTCAATCGCTCTTCTACAGCTTTTTCGCCGTGTTGCGGAACTGGCGGGCGTTCTTTGTTTATGCTGCGGTGGCTGGCGCGGTTTTCTTCATAGTGCTCACGCTCGTGGCGCTCCTAGTGCAGGGAAGGATGCAGCTATTGCACTCCCTCGCGCTGGTTCTGACCTTGGTCTCGTGGCCTACCCTGTTCGCCAGCTCGTACGCGAGCTATCGGGACATCTTTCCGGAGAACGCGGTCCCGGCCGGGCCGCCGTCGAACCGGGAAAGCCCGTAGCCGCCGCTGATTCTGCTATCCTTCGCCGAGCGCAGACGATTCGCCGACGCGGCGCCCCCGGACGGGGAGTAAAAATTTGATCGACAAGCCCTGCGAGCTATGCGATTCCCCCGGCGGGGATTTGCTCTGGCGTGACGGGTTCTGCCGCGTTGTGCTGGTCGACGATCCGGATTATCCCGGCTTTTGCAGGGTGGTCCTCGAGCGGCACGTAAAGGAGATGACCGACCTTGAGCCTGCAGAGCGCGCTCGGCTCATGAATGCGGTCTTCGCAACCGAGGCGGTGCTCCGCGCGCTCCTCGATCCGGACAAGGTCAACCTTGCGAGCCTCGGCAACGTCACGGCTCACCTACACTGGCACGTGATTCCCCGTCATCAGCGCGATCGCCATTTTCCGCGCCCGATCTGGGCCGAGCCTACGCGCGCGGACGCCCCGCTGCGCCCGGCTCCCGACCGCGGCGCGCTTGCAGCCGCGCTGAAACGCAGACTGGACTGACCCCATGCCGAGCTTCGATCCCCCGAGCATCAAGCCGGACGCCGCTCCCGATTTCAAGGATTCCTCCGGCTGCGCGAAGTGGTTGCAGTCCCTGCCGCTCATCAACGTCGGCCCATCCCACGTTCGTCTCCTCGCGCAGCTCGACGAGCTGAATGCGTACGCCATCGCGCCTGCCGAACGGCTCAAGATCCTGGAGCTCTTGCGCGAGCCGGTGAGCTTCGTGCAAAAGGAGCATTCCAAGAAATTTTCCAGCCGCCCCGCTCCGCTCGCCAAACCGGAGCGAGAAATCCTCGAAAGGGTGCACGCGCTCTGGGACGCGCTTTCATACGGATATCAGCATTGTTTGAAAGCGATCTCAGGCGGCGCCTCGGCCACGAACGCAGCCTTGATATGCGAGCGCATCCTGTGGTGCACCGGGCAGAGGATGCTTGCCTGCTATCAAGCCTACCAGGACGTCGGCGAACGCGAATGGAAGCTGCTGCACAGCGTCTACGCGTTCGTCGAGGACAGGGGCGTGGCCGGAGGCGAAGTCGCCCACCCGGCCCATAAAGGCGGACAGACGACCTGCACGGAAACCTACGCGCAGGTCCTGCTGATCGATCTAGCCAACCCCGGAAAACTGACGCCGCGGCAGATCGAACTCATTTCGCTCTGGCTCGAGCGCTGGACGCCCAAGGTCTCGATCGGGCGCGCCCCCGCTGCCGCCAGCGAGGGCGTCGCACCGCTGGTCGTCGATCTCTCGGGTGCTGCGGGCGCCTCGCGCCGCATGCCGGAAGGCGACACGACCCGCGTTCTCGACATCCAAGAGCTCGGGAGCAGCGTGCGCAAGCGCGTCGGCCTGCTGCGCAAGGGCGAGACCCCTGCGGCGCTCGGCCTGGGGGAAGACGTGACCGCCGCGCTCGCCGAAAGCCTGCTCACCATGCTCTATCGGCGGTGGTGCGAGGACAAGCAATCGCGCGCTCACCCGCGCCGCAGCGCAAGCGGCACGGCACAGATCTGCTCGGGAATGGCCGCGGTGCATTACTTCGTCACCGGCCGCGTGTTCTCAGGCCGGGGAGGTCCCCAGAAGATATCCCAGGTGCAGCACGAGCAAATCGCGACTCTAGGGCGAGTCGCGACGCTCCATGAGGATGAGCCCGCCCCTTCGCCGGATTTCGCGGCCGAGACTTGGCAAATCAGGGACGAGAGCGCCTCCGGGTTGCGCCTTGCGCGAGTCGATTCTTCCGCAAGCTCGCGCTTGATGCTCGGGCAGTTGCTCGGTATCCGGCTTGCGGACGCAAAGGCCTTTCTTCTATGCGCGGTCAAATGGCTCTCGGTCTCGGCGGACTTCGAATTGCGCGCCGGCGTCCAAATCCTCCCCGGAATTCCCCAGGGAGCCGCGGTCAGGACGGCCGGCGCCGCAGCCGAGCAATACACCCCGGCCTTCCTGCTGCCTGCGCTCGCCGCGCTCCAGGCTCCGGAAACGCTGGTCGTCCCGGCGGGATGGTTCAAGCCGAATCGGGAGATCGAGGTACTCGCGGAGCGCTCCGGAAAGCTGCGACTTACTTCGCTCGTCGATCGCGGCGCCGATTTCGAGCGCGTCACGTTCGAGACGCTCTGACGCACCCTGCGGCGCCCGCTCCCGCGCCGTTCTCTGCCAAGTTTTTCACATCCCGGCCGCAGTTTGCGCGGCGTTTATGACCGCGTCATAGTAGATTGGCATGGTCGCAATTCGCAGAAATAGACCCCGAAAGACCGATGGTCCTTCGCGACTTCCTTCCGGACTCGGAACCGCGTCTCGCCGACTTGGCAAGCTGTGAGCACTGGCTTGCGGACGCGGCGCTTGCCGGTATGCCGCATGCCTGCAGCGCGCTACTGACGCTGCTCGAGGAGATCGAGGCTCATCCCCCCAGGCATTCGGCCTATCTGCAGATCCTCGAGCGCCTGCGCTATCCCGTCTTGCATGCCGAGCAGGAGCAAACCAAGGGTTTCGCCGGAAAACCCCTTCCGCTCGGCCACGGCGAAGCCGCAGCCTTCTTCCAGGCGAACGGCTTGTGGGTGGCGATGCTCCGGGCTTACGGACGTCTACTGAGCGCAGCGCTGAACGGCAAGCATCCCGAGCTCGAGCCCTCGCTCCCTCGACTTTTCCAGCGCGCGCTCGCCTGCGCGGGAGAGGTGGTCGGGACGTGCCTGCTCGCGCGCCGCGAGTTCGGAGCGGACTACTGGAAGCTGATGCACCAGGCGTATGCGGCAGCCGAAGCGCGCGCAATCCGGAGCGAGACCGTCGCCGATCTGAGCGTCGAATCCTCGCCGATGGCCGCCTACGTGGAAGCGCTGATGCTGCACCTCGCCCAACCGGAACGCCTGTCTCACCGGGAACTGGACTGGGTGCGCAAATGGGTACGTCACTGGGCGCACAAGGTGGTTCTCAGCCGCGACGCGCCCCTTCAGGGCGGCTACGCTGTGGATCTCGCCGGAGCTTCGGGGCCCGTCTGGGCGAAGGCGGCAGATGGTTCGGCAAGCTTGCGTTTTCTCGACCTCGCCCGCGTCGCCGCCTCGGTCAGCGCACGCATCCAGCGCCTCGAAGAAGGCGCCGAGCCTGCCGCGCTCGGACTAGGTTCCGATTGCACGCGCCTCGCCGCTCAGGATCTGCTCAAGACGCTGCAGCGCGCCTGGTTTGTTTCCGCACCGGCGCGCGACTTTCCGCGCCGCGCGAGCCCCTCGCCCATGGAGCTGGTGAGCGGCTTTGCCGCGATTCACCATGCAATCGAAGGCACCCTCGTCGCGAAGAGCGCGGGTCCTTCGAGCTATTCCTACGGGGAAGCCGAACGATTTCACACGTTCCAGCCAAGCGCGGAACAGGATGCGCGCGAGCAGGGTCTGGAAACGTGGGAAACTCTGGGGGAATCGGACGACGGGTTCAGGCTTCGTCGCGGGACGCAGGGCATGCGTCTCGCCCACCGACAGCTCGTGGCGCTGCGGCCAAGCGGCGCGCGCCAGTTCATCCTTTGCCATGTCGACTGGCTGATCGAGGGACCGGATCAAACGCTCACCATAATCGCTCGAGCGCTCAAAGGGGAAGCAAAAGCCTGCGCCGTGCGCTCTTCCGACCGGAGCGCCCCGCAGCGGTCCGATGCGCTGATGCTGCCGGTCGCCCCGGGCCTGTCGCCTGCGCTGGTGCTGCCCACGGGTTGGTACGGGCGCGCCGGCGAGCTCGAACTCGAGCTCGGCAACGCCATAAAACGCGTCACGCTCTCCGGGGTCCTCGAACGCGGTTTCGACTACGAGCGGGTCCGCGTTTCAACGTCCTGAACAAGCGCGAGTCTCTTCTCCGGGGCAAACAAAGCACGCACAAGCAGGAGTTTTTCGCGGCGCCGGTCGTCTAGAATGCCTTATGGCGGCCGGGGACAAGCCCACACCCACCGAAATCAAATTGCACCAGAAGTCCCGGGTGCTCGAGATTTCATTTTCCGACGGCAGTCGTTTCGAGTTGCCCTACGAATTCCTGCGCGTGCATTCGCCCTCGGCCGAAGTGCGCGGTCACGGACCGGGGCAGGAGATCCTGCAGACCGGCAAGAAGGACGTGGACATCCTGAGCCTGGAGCCGGTAGGCAGCTACGCAGTGCAGCCGCACTTTTCCGACGGGCACGCCACCGGCATCTACTCCTGGGACTATCTTCACGACCTCGGCACTCATCGCGAATCTCTCTGGCAGACCTACCTCAAGCGGCTCGAGGCGGCCGGGGCACGCCGCGAAACCGCGAAATGAACTCGCCGTACCGCCGTGCTAGCATGTTCGCGTGAGTCAAACCCACTTCGGATACCAGCGCGTCGACGAGGCCGAAAAGGCTTCGCGCGTCACCGGCGTTTTTTCCTCGGTCTCTTCCCGGTACGATCTGATGAACGATTTGATGTCGGGCGGCGTGCACCGGCTGTGGAAGGCTTTCGCCGTGGCGCTCGCCGGCGTAGGCGAGGGCGAGAGGGTGCTCGACGTGGCTGCCGGATCGGGC
>Ga0307469_10001086_pt1 | contig 10128 bp, 10 predicted proteins | sample atmos_gasesAM2C__FD_203084 | JGI IMG/M metagenome (GOLD analysis project Ga0307469, IMG submission 203084) | Hardwood forest soil microbial communities from Morgan-Monroe State Forest, Indiana, United States - atmos_gasesAM2C_515 | ecosystem: Environmental > Terrestrial > Soil > Temperate...
GAGCATGAAGGGCTGGCGCTGTGCCGTCACCTCGCGGCGCGGAGCATCGAGCCCTTCCAGACGTTGGCGGATGGCCGCTAGGTGTCCCGGCGCGTCGGCCATCTCCTCCACGGTGAGGCCGGAGAGCACGGATTGCGGATACCGCTCGATCAGCTCTTCGCTCGCCGCCGCGCCGTCCAGCTTCTTGAGGAGGAGCCAGTCCTTGTCCTTCCCCGACATGCGGGCGAGCGTCCACCGTCCGCGCAGCTTGTAGCCGAAGAGCTCGAACTCGAGCTTTCCCCGGCGGAGCTGCTCCAGAGGATCCTCCGGCTTCACCAACCGGTACCAGCCGCGGTCCCACACGATGACCGACCCTGCACCGTAGTTGCCGTGGGCGATCACGCCTTCGAAGTCCGCGTACTCGACGGGGTGATCCTCCACGTGCACGGCCAGCCGCTTTTCCTCCGCGTGCACCGAAGGGCCCTTGGGCACCGCCCAGCTCTTCAGGACGCCGTCCATCTCGAGCCGGAGGTCGTAGTGAAGACGCCGCGCGGCATGCTTCTGGACGACGAAGCCCTGGCCGGGGGTGAGCCGGCGGCCGCCGAAGGGCTCCGGCGTGCGGTCCGGGTCTCGTTTTTTCCGGTAGGCCTCGAGCTGCGGCGTCCCTTCTTCGATCACAATCCCTCGCCCCTTCCCGCCACGGTCACCACAACCGGTGTACGGCTCTGCCCAGAGCCTTGGAGCATAGCGCCGGCCGTGCTACCGTGCCAAGTCTCATAGAATTTCACCAGTTGGGAGGGACCGGCTATGGCTCCGCATTCACTCGGGTCGGGTACGATCTCTTTCGGGCTCGTCTCCATACCCATCAAGATGTACACGGCCGCCTCGTCGGGCGGGGTCAGCTTCAACCAGCTTCACGCCAAGTGCGGCAACCGCCTCCGCCAGCAGATGATCTGCCCCGTGGACAACGAGGTGGTGGACCGGAGCCAGATCGTCAAGGGCTACGAGTTCCAGAAGGACCAGTACGTCCGCTTCACGGACGAGGAGATCAAGGCGCTCGAGGGTGAGGCGTCCAAGATGATCGACATCACCGAGTTCGTGCCCCTGTCCACCGTGGATCCGATCTACTTCGAGAAGACCTATTACCTCGGCCCCGACAAGGGCGGCGAGAAGGCGTACCGGCTCCTCGCCGATGCCATGGCCAAGACGGAGCGGGTGGCCCTGGCCAAGTTCGTCATGCGCGGGAAAGAGAGCCTCGTTCTGATCCGCCCCTCCCAGCACGGGCTGATGCTCCACACCATGTACTTCGCCGACGAGGTACGCGACTTCAGCGAGGTCGGCAAGGGTGAGGCGGCCACCCTCAAGGAGGGCGAGCTGGGGCTGGCCCTCCGGCTCATCGAGGATCTGTCGCATGAGGAGTTCAAGCCGGAGCAATACCAGGATGACTACCGCCAGCGGGTGCTCGACCTCGTCAACTCCAAGGTGGAAGGCAAGGAAGTGACCACGGTCGCCCCGGAAGCACACCGGGCGCAGGTCATCGACCTCATGGACGCGCTCAAGCAGAGCCTGGCCAAGCGGACGGGATCGCGGGCAGAGACGCCGGCGAGAAAGGAAGCAGCGGAGGCGGGCGCATCCATGGCCAAGAAACCCCCGGTCAAGGTGGCGAAGCGCGGCGCCGAGCAGGAGAAGATCGAGAAGAGGGCCCAGGCCGGAAAGAAGTAAGGTCGCTTCGCCTCCTTTACCTCGCGAGTAATTGCGAGGTGCCGCGTTGGGAGGTACGGTGACGGGCAGCAGCAGTCACCTTCACCCCTCACCACGGAGGACGTCATGGGCGCACGAGCCGACATGCTGGCGAAGCAGTTCGAGAGCAAGGCGAGCGAGCTGGGCAGTACCATCGAGAAGCTCTCGGACGCGGACTGGAAGAAGGTGACCGCGGCGGAGAAGTGGCCGGTGGGCGTGACCGCTCACCATGTAGCGGGATCGCACGAGCCCATCTCCGGAATGGCCAAGACGGTGGCGAGCGGCCAGACCCTGCCCCCCTTCACCATGGCCCAGCTCGACGAGCTGAACGCCAAGCACGCCAAGGACTTCGCGGGCTGCACGAAGGCCGAGACGCTCGCCCTCCATCAGAAGGGCGTGGCGAGCGCGGCGACGACGGTGCGGGGACTGTCCGATGCCGAGCTCGACCGGACCGGCGTGTTGCTCACGGGCATGTCCCCCATGACCGTGCAGCAGATCGTCGAGGGCATCCTCATCAACCATGTCGCCGAGCACCTCGAAAGCATCCGCGCCACCGTCGGGCGCTGAGCCTACCGCGAGGTCAGTCGTCGATGGCCTGATAGGCCAGCGTCCAGAAGTCCGTGTAGAAATCGGACGGGCTGGGGCTGGTCATGAGGCGCTGGGCGAGCAGGATGGCGATCATGTCCTCCTGCGGATCGACATAGCACGACGTGTGGAAGCCGCCGTCCCAGCCGAAGCTGCCGGATGACGGCCCCACACCGTCGCGCCCAGTGATCACGGACAGACCGAAGCCCCAGCCGTGACTGTTCCAGAAGCCAGGGGCAAAGGGCGAGGCCGCCTTCTGCTCCTCGGTCAGCTGATCGGAGGTCATGAGCTCGACGGTCGGACGCGCGAGCATGCGCTCTTTCCCGTACCGGCCGCGGCTCAGCAGCATGCGCGCGAACGCGAGGTAGTCGTCGGCGGTTGACGCGAGTCCCCCACCTCCCGAATGGAAGGCCGGGGGCCGGCTCCATCGGCCGCCGCGCGCCTCGTCATAGACGGCGAGCCGGCCCGTCCCGAACTGGTAGCAGGTGGCAAGCCGGCCGAGCGTCGACTCCGGCACGTTGAACGCGGTGTCCTTCATGCCGAGGGGCGCGAAGATCCGTTCCTGCAGGAAATCTCCCAGGGTCAGGCCCGTCGCGCGGGCGATCAGCGCGCCGAGGACGTCCGAGCCGGTGTGGTACATCCACCGCTCGCCCGGCTGATGCATCAGGGGCAGGCGGCCGAGGCGCGCGAGGAACTCGTCGGTCGAAAACGGAAGCGGATCGGGTCTGGGAGCGAGCCCTGCCTCAGTCATGGCCTTCTGGATCGGGTAGCGGTCCGGAAGCTCCATGATCGCGCCGACGCCCAGCCGAAAGGTGAGGAGATCGCGCAGGGTGATCGGGCGATGGGCGGGCACCGTGTCGTCGAGGGGGCGGTCGATGCCGCGCAGCACCCGGCGGTCGGCCAGCTCGGGCAGCCACCGGTCGACGGGATCGTCCAGCCGCAGCTTTGCCTCCTCGACGAGGATCATGGCGGCGGCGGCCGTGATGGGCTTGGTCATCGAAGCGATGCGGAAAACGGTGTCGCGCCGCATCGGCGTGGCGGCCGCGAGGTCCTGCCTGCCGATCGTCTCCACGTGAATTTCGTCGTGCCGGCACAGCAGCGTGACCACGCCGGCCACCTCGCCGCGATCGACATAGCCCCGCATGACGTCCGCCATGCGGCCGAGCCGCTCCCGGGAAAACGCGCCTGATCGAAGGCTCATTCCTTTGTCTCCTAGGCCTTGCCCGCGGCCTCGGCGATGGATTTCATCTGCGCGAGGCCTTTCTCGAACATGCCGCCGACCATGGTGTCCATGCTCATGAACATGCCGATGGCCTTGGCCATGAAGTGCTGCCGGCCGAACATGGTCCACGTGACCACGGTCTGATCGCCCTCGGGCCTGAAGGTGAACTCCGCGGTATTGGTCCCCGCAAACGGCTTCAGGAATTCCAGCCTCAGCCTGATGAGCTCGGGGGGCCGGCTCTCCGTGATCGTCATGCGTCCCTCGCCGACCTTGCGATTGCCGGCCCAGGCGAAGCCCGCGCCGGTTCCGGCGGGCGAGCCATCGTAGGAGAGCTTGGCCGACGGATCGAGCTTCACCCACGGCGACCACGCTTCCCACTTGTGGAGGTCGTTCACCTGTGCGAATACGGCGGCGCGGACACCACGGCCGACCGCTCCACCCGGAACTCGGAGGGCCGCAGGGCAACGATGCCCACGAACACCGCCACGATGAGGATCAGACCGATGAGGATCTTGATGAGCATGGACTCGCATCTCCCGTCAAACGTGTGAAATGTTCGGGCTTCGCGTCCCGTCGTCTCTTCATAAGTCGAACGGGCCGGCGCCGGATCGACAAGCCACATTGTCTCCCCGCTTGGATCGGGCCAGCCAAGGAGCCTCCAGATCGATAGTTGCATGTCTCTCTTTTGAGAGCTATTCTCTCTTCAAGGGGGTCCGGCCATGGTCAAGCGCTCGGGAAAGGTCACCAAGAAGAAGCACGCCCGGATGGTGGTCAAGCGGCCGAGAGTCGCGCCGCCTTCCACGGACTCCCAGATGGCCTTCAGGGGATTCCTCGCCCGGGACACTCCCCCCGCGAAGAAGATCCAGCTGATCCGGGGCGGGGTGGCCGCCCGAGTGGTCGACGACATGGTCAACTACTTTCACGTGTCGAAGAGCGAGATCTTCCGGATTCTCCGCACTCCCGAGAGCACCGCGCACAAGCTCATCAAGGCCGGTCGGCCGCTCGACGCGGGAGCGTCCGAGCGCGTGGTCCGAGTCGCCGATATCACGCGGATGGCGGAAGACACCTTCGGCGGACGAGAAGCGGCCACGCAATGGCTGAAGACTCCAAACTTTGCCCTGGACGCTGCCACCCCCCTCTCCGTGCTCGACACGGAGCCGGGGGCGCGCGAGGTGCGCAGGATCCTCTCCGCCATCAATCACGGCGGCGTGTTCTAGTGGCGGAGGCCATCCTGTGGCGAATCGCCCGCCGTGCCTATGCCCTCGACAAGCTCGGGGTGGGGGCCCGCGAAGCGGGGGCACGCTGGAACAGGGCGGGCACTTCCGTCATCTACGCCGGCTGTACGGTGGGCATCGCCGCCCTCGAGAAGTTCGTCCATCTCGCCGGGGTTGTCCCCTCCGACCTCGTGCTCGTTCGCGTCGTGCTCCCGGAGGGCGCCTCCTCGGAAACACGCCGCGCGGCCGATCTGCCTCCCGGCTGGGATGCCCTCTATCCCGGCCACGCGAGCATGGAGTTCGGCACGCAGTGGGCCCAGGAGAAGCGCACGCTCGTCCTGTACGTTCCCTCCGCGATCGTTCCCGAGGAAACCAACGGCGTGGTCAATCCCACCCACGCGGAATTCGCCGCGGTCCGGATGGAGATCGCGCGCGAGTTTCACTACGATTCTCGGATGTTCGCGAAGCGCCGGGCGCGAGCTCGCTGAGCTTCGCGGTCAGAGCTCGAGGCGATACAGCCGGACCCACAGATCCGGCTCGCTCCCCCCGTCCTTTTTCACGTTGAAGCGCCCCCCGGCGGGGCCCGCGATCGGAGAGGTTCGCCACAGCGAAGGGCGCCGGGCCAGCTCGTCGCGGAACTCCTCGGTGGCCCAGATCTGCCCCGGCTCGACATGCGGCTCGACCCGGGCCGCGCAGAGGATGGCGTCGCCCCCGGCGATCACCGTCTCGAGGTCACCCACGCGCTGACGTGTCTGGACCTCGCCGTAGTGCAGCGCCATGCGTAGACGGGGCTGGCCGGGAGCCTGGTAGACGTCGTCCATGATCTGCCGCGCCATCTGGGCCAGTGCCACCGGATCGTCATGGACGATCATGATGGCGTCCCCGCCTCGGGTCTCCGTGATGATCGCCTCCTGGGCCCACTTCTTCACCCCGTCTTCGAGTGCCTTGCGAACGGGAGCATCCACGCCCGAGCGCATGAGGCTGCCGAACCCGTGGACGTCGGCCTTCAGGACACACCACCGTTCGGCCCGGAGGGTATGGTCGGAGATCTCCGTCTCCCGCCAGGTCCGGCCGTAGCCCACGATGTTCACCCGGTCGATCCGCTGGAGATAGGCGGGATTGCTGCGGCCGATCACATCCGACAGCACCGGATGCACGAGGTAGTGGGTGGCCCGAGGGAGGACGCCGTCAGGCTCGAGGGTCGCCTCGCCCGGTCGCAGGAAGCGCTGCACCGTCTCACCCCGGACGCGATCGTGGTGAACGTAGCCGATCAGCCCGGCGCGATAAAGCGCGCAGAACACGTGCTTGGCCTCCCCTCCCCCGCCCGCGGCATTGTGTTCCTCGAAGAGCCGCTCCGCCTCCTCGCGGGTCAGGATGTGCCCGGGCAGCCGGCGCAGAAACCCGTCGAGGTCGAGGTCGCCCAGGTGAGGCGCGATCTCCGCGAGGTACTCGAAGGCGATCTCGGTGGCGGCCAGGTTCACCCCTTCCTTGAGGCGGTACTCGTCCCGTCGCTCCTCGGGCCGGAGAGCGGACAGGCGCTCGCCGATCGTCATGAGGTCGCGCGGCCGCAGCAAGGTGTGCCGGCACACGTAGTCGAACGCCTCCTCCTCCTCGCGGGTGTAGATGTGCATGACGTGGGTGCGGCCGAGGAAAGCGTCCAGGGGATGACTGCGCCAACGCTCGGGGAGGACCATCCGGTCCGCCTTGAGGAGCCGGATGTTGTTGATGAAGATCTCCCGCAGGCTTTCCCGCGAGTACACGATGTCCACCGCGCTTCCCCGATACTGCTGGGACATGGCGGTGCGCTGGGGCAGCCGCGAGTACGCCTCCTTGCGCACCGCTGCGAACACCTTGAGGTGATGGTTGATGCGGCGCAGCTGGTAGGCGACCTCGACCAGGCCAAGCTGGGCGAAGTACCACACGTTGGGGGAAAGCTCGCCGGTGACGCTCGGACTCTCCCCCCGGTCCTCCACGTGCTTGTTGAAGTACTCGTCCACCCCGTCGATGAAAATGGCGAGGGGCGAGGTGAGGGCGCGGAGCCGGGGCACGAGGTGCCCGTCGGTGTCGGTCGCGCAGCGCTGGAGCTCGCTCGGGGTGAAGTCGAGAAGCCGCACGAAGTGATCGATCACGCTGTGCAGGCGGTCGTCGTCGATGAGCCCAGCGAGGCGCGGGCTCACCCGGAGCTCGTCCACCTCGCCCGCGTGCTTGAGGGCGGCCATGGCGATGGCGGCGAGCCACAGCTTCGACCACGGCAGGGCGGAGGCGGCGAAGAAGGCGAGGGCCTCGCGGCCGAAGATCTTGTCGCCGATGGGCTTGTCGAGCAGATTGCCGGTGGGCAGGCAGCCCGACCGGCCGTCGCGCTGGTAGAGGATGCGCTTGGCCTTGAGGAGCAGCGTCTTGCCGAAGCCCTTGGTGGCGATGACGATGAACTTGTCGTCCCGATCCGGGGTGAGGAAGCTGTCGATCTCGGGCGTCCGGTGGAGGAGCGACTCGTCGAAGTCGTCCGCCACCCGGATGTCATCGGCGTCAACCGTCCAGGCTCGCATGTCTCCCCCGAGGTGTGACCGCGGAAGGCTCAGAGGATAGCCCCTTCCCTCTCGCTCGTCCAGAAGAGCCGCGGGCCCCCCTCCCGTTCCCAGGGAAGCCGTGTGCTATCATCGCCGGACTGCACGTCCAGACGTCATGCCTGTCCCACAACGCGGAGGCGTGAGCATGCGCAAGCCCACGATGGTCGGAGTCGCTTCTCTCCTGCTCGGAGTGGCCGCGCTCCTCGGCGCTCCCCGTCCGGCGCCGGCCCAGGAGGAGATCAGGCTGGGGGCCTTCCTGCCCATCTCCGGGATCAGCGCCGACGTGGGCGCGCAGATGAAGGCGGGCACCGAGGTCGCGGCGGAGCGGATGGCCACCGTCCAGGTGGGCGGCAAGCCGATGAAGGTCCGCGTGATCTGGTACGACGACGAGGGCAAGGGCGACGTGGGCCTCAACGTGGTCACCCGCGCCCTCACCGTGGACAAGATCCACGTGGGCATGGGCTTTCTCTCCAGCGACGTGTTCATCCGCGTGATGGACGAGTTCCAGAAGACGTCCACCCCGGTGGTCACCTGCTGCTCCGCCTCCCTCAAGATCGGGGACAAGATCGCCCAGAACAAGATGCAGTACGTCTTCCAGCTCAGCCCCACCGCCAACGACATCGCCCGCTCCCTGGCCGCGGCGGTGGCCATGCACGTCAAGCCGAAGAAGATCGCCCTCCTCAACGAGAACACCGACGCCGGCCGTGACTTCTCCCGCATCGTGCGCGACTGGTTCGGCGCCAATGCCAAGGACGTGGAGGTGGTGGCCGACGAGTTCGTGGACCGCGGGGTGACCGACCTCACGCCGCAGTTCGCGAAGATCAAGCGCTCGGGCGCCCAGGCCATCGTCGGTGAGATCTACGGATCGAGTGGGTCAGTCCTGTTCAGCCAGTGGTACGAGCTCAAGGTCCCCGCGGTCATCGCCCACATGGGAGCCACGGTGAGCGCGCAGACCTTCGTCGACCAGTACGCGAAGCAGATGGACCTCGCCATCGTCAACAACCGCTGGTGGCCCGCCAGGTACTCCGAGGTGTCGGAGCCGATGGTGGCGGCCTACAAGAAGAAGACGGGCACCGATCCCACGAACTTCGCCGTGCAGGCCCACGACGCCACTCTCGTCCTCCTCGACGCCATCCAGAAGGCGGGCAGCCTCGACCCGCCGAAGGTTCAGGCCGCGCTCGAGAGCGGCAGCTTCGTGACCGCGTGGGGCACCCGCAAGTTCACTCCGCTCGCCGAGGGGCACCGCATGCCCATCCAGACGGTCATCGTGCAGATCCAGGGCGGCAAGAAGGTGCCGATCTTCCCCGAGGCGGTGGCGGCAGCCTCCGGCGGCAAGTTCGTGCCCATGCCCCCGTACGCGTGGGACAAGAAGTAGCGCGGCAGCCGAAGCTCGCCCTCGCCGGCCTCAGCAAGTGGTTCGGCGGCCTCCGCGCGGTGGGCGCGTGCTCGTTTGAGATCGCCCCCGGCACGGTGGTGGGTCTCATCGGCCCCAACGGCTCGGGCAAGAGCACGATCTTCAATCTGATTACCGGCCTCCTGCGCCCCGACGAGGGCGAGATCTTCTACGACGGCCGGCGCATCGACGGGCTCGCCACCCACGAGATCGCCCGCCGGGGCGTGGGCCGGACGTTCCAGTCCGTCAAGCTCTTCCGTGAGCTGTCCGTGCACGAGAACCTCGCCATCGCGGCCATGGGGCGAGGGATCCACGGCTGGGAGCCGCGCGGCGACGATTGGCTCGCGCGCATGGGCCTGACCCACCTCGTTCACACGCCCGCGGGCCGCCTCTCCATCGGCCAGCAGCGCCTCCTCGAGCTGGTCATGAACCTCGTGGTGGACCCCGAGTTTCTGCTCCTCGACGAGCCCCTCGCGGGCGTGCATCCGGTGATCCGTCGCCAGATCGCAGAGACGCTCAAGGACCTGCGCGCGCGGGGGCGCACCCTGCTCGGCAGCGAGCACCACTTGCCCTTCGTGATGGAGCTCTGTGACAAGATCGTGGTGATGGATCACGGCACCACCATCGCGGAGGGACCGCCGGAGGCGATTCGGGCCGATCCGCGCGTGATCGCGGCCCTCCTGGGACGAGCGGAGCGCGGAGGCCACCATGCTCCGGCTTGAAGCGGTGCGCTCCGGCTACGGCAAGCTCGAGATCATCCAGTCGGCCTCGCTCGAGGTCCCGGACGGGTCAATCGTGGGCATCATCGGGCCCAACGGTGCGGGCAAGTCCACGCTGCTCAAGACGGCTTTCGGCTATCTCGCGCCCTCCTCCGGCCGTATCGTCTTCGACGGCCGCGAGATCGCCGGGCGCCGGCCCGACGAGATCATGCGCTTCGGCGTGGGCTATCTCTCGCAGGCGGGAGGGCTGTTCGCGGAGATGACCGTGCAGGACAATCTCGTGCTCGGCGGCTACATCGTCTCCCGCGTGGCCAAGCGTCGGGCCATCGACGAGGTCTATGCGCGCTTTCCTATTTTTCGCGACCGGCGCCGCCAGCTTGCCGGCAGCTTGTCCGGGGGCGAGCAGCGCCTCCTCGCCATCGCGCGCGCCCTCATCGTCCGCCCTCGCCTCCTCCTGCTCGACGAGCCATCGGCCGCCCTCGCCCCGCGCTTCATCGACGAGGTCTACGCAACGATCGGCTCGCTGAATCGCGACGGCCTCGCCCTCCTCATCGTCGAGCAGAACGTCGAGGCGATCCTCGCCGTCGCCCACCGCGTCTTCGTGCTCGATCTCGGCCAGAACGCTTTCGACGGCACGCCCGCCGAGCTTCGCGCCTCCGATCGCATCCGGCGCCTCTACCTGGGCGAAGACGCGGCCTGACGTGAGCCA
>Ga0307469_10001087_pt1 | contig 10123 bp, 3 predicted proteins | sample atmos_gasesAM2C__FD_203084 | JGI IMG/M metagenome (GOLD analysis project Ga0307469, IMG submission 203084) | Hardwood forest soil microbial communities from Morgan-Monroe State Forest, Indiana, United States - atmos_gasesAM2C_515 | ecosystem: Environmental > Terrestrial > Soil > Temperate forest...
CCGCGACCCCCGGAGACCACGATCTCGGCCTCGGTCAGCTCGGGCAGACCGGTGGAGGATTCCTGCCGCAGCTCCACCAGCTTCATGGTCTCGCCCGGGATCGTCGCGGCCGGCTTCTCCACCGCGGCGCTCGCGCCCGCCTGCGACTCGGCGGGACGGAACACGTTGGGCCGGAGCGTGGCCATCCACGGCGTCTTGGCCCACGTCATCTTCGACAGCAGCTTGCCCGCGTAGATCGGCCGCGTAGCCACCAGCTTGCCCCCGTCGAGCGCCATGCCGGTCGAGTCGGCGGAGAGCCCGGCCCCGAGCCGCGCGGCGAGCCGCGCCATGAACTCGCGCTGCCGCGCGGTGACCGGCGCGAAGATGGCCTGCGGCGACTCCTTGCCGGCCAGGTCCGCCACCACCGGAGTCCACACCTCCGCCCGGTACGGCGCGAACGCGGGGTTCTCGAGCAGCCAGATCCGCTTGGCGCCCCACTCCCCGAGCTGCTTGATGCCCTCGGGAGTCGCCTTGTCCGTCACCCACACCGCCTCGGCCTGCGCGCCCGCCTGCCCGGCCAGGCGCGATGCCTCGCCCATCACCTCGGCCATCACCTTCTTGGGTGCGCCCTGCCGATCGTCCTCCACCATGCACCAGTACGCGCCGGCCATGTCTGATCCCTTCTATCGTTGTGGGCGTTAAATCGCTTTGGCGTCTTCGCGGAGGGCGCGAACCAGCTCCTTGACCGCCTCGGCGGGCTCGCCCTGGATGATGCGCCCGGGCGGGCGCGGCGGCAGGCTCTCGAGCTTGACCACCGAGAGCACGGGCGGCTCGGCCGCCATCCCAACGTCCGCAGCCTTCACTTCCTTGATCTCCTTCTTCTTGGCCCCCATGATGCCCTTCAGCGTGGGATAGCGCGGCTCGTTGAGCCCCTTCTGCGCGGACGCCACCGCGGGCAGCGGGAGGTCGAAGATCTCGAGCCCGCCTTCCACCTGGCGCCCCACCCGGATGGTCTTGCCGTCCGCGTCGACCGCTTCCTCCATGATCCAGGACGCCACCGGCCAGCCCAGCAGCTCGGCGACCTGCGCGGCCACCGCGCCCATGTCGTCGTCGATGGCCTGGCGACCGAAGAGCGCGAGCCCGGGCGCCTCCTGCTTGATCACCGCCGCGAGCGCGCGCGCGGTCATCAGGGTGTCGGCCGTGTCCCACACCGCGTCTTTCAGATGCACCGCGCGGTCCGCTCCCATCGCGAGGCACGAGCGCAGCGCCTCCTTGCCCCGCTCGGGGCCGAGTGAGACCGCGACCACCTCGCCCTGCCCGCGCTTCTCCTTGATCCGGAGCCCCTCCTCCAGCGCGAACTCGTCGTAGGGCGAGACGATCCAGGTGATGCCGGCGGTATCGATGGCTCGGCCGTTTCCGCCGATCTTCACCTGCGTGGCGGTGTCAGGGACCTGCTTGATCATCACGAGGATTTTCATTCGCTGAGCCCTCTGGTGGTGACTCGGTTCGGGGTTGCGCACTCCGATCGGGTGTCATAGCGCAGCTGGCGGGTGATGCGGAAGCGATCGCCCGGGATGAAGACCCGGTCGTAGACCACGGGGGTCCCGTCCGCTCCCACCGATACGCGATCGGAGCGGAACGCGGCGATGCCGGGCCGGCAGCCGAGCTCGCGGGCGGCCCGGCGCTCGAGGGACACCGCCGCGACTGTCTCGCGCGCCTCGGTGATCTCGATCCCGAGCTTGAAGGCGAGCACTTGCCGCAGCGGGGTCACGGCCAGATCCGCCTTGGAGACCTCGATCCCGAGGACGGCGGGGAGGTACGAGGCCTGGAAGCTCACCGGCTCGCCGTCGACCAGGCGCAGGCGCTCCAGCACGAAGACCCGGGCCCGCTCGGCGAGCCCGAGCGGCTCGGCCACGCGCGGATCCGCGGGCTCGGTGTAGCTGCGCAGGAAGCGGGTCGCCACGTCCTCGCCGAGGGCCGAGAGGTCTCCGGCCAGCGCCCGCAGGTGGAGGATGTCGTAGTCGATGGCGGGTCGCGCGACGAACGTGCCGAGCCCGTGCCGACGCGCGATCAGCCCGTCGCGCTCGAGCAGGTCCAACGCCTGGCGGAGGGTCATCAGCGTGACGCCGAACTCGCGGGCGAGGTGGCGCTGGGTATCGAGACGCTGGCCGGGCCCCTGGCCCTCCGCGACGATGCGCTCGCGAAGCGTCTGGGCGATCTGGTGATAGCGCGGCACGCGACTGGCCAAGCGACGCCCCCTCGAGCTTACTGTTCTAGAACTCCGGTTGGCCGCTCAACGCCCTCGTCGAGCTTCGGGTCGGCAATCATGCAGGCACGACGGGCAGTTACCGCGACCGCCGCCATTGTACCCGCCCCGGGCGGCCGGGGTCAATGCCCGCAGGTCAGGCGGCCGGCTCCGCGGCCAGGCGGCGCGAGAGACCGATCAGGGCCTCGAGCTTGCCCGCCGCCGCGCCGGTATCGACCGACTGCGCGGCGAGCCCGACGCCTTCCTTCAGGTCGCGGGCCTTGGCTCCGGCCACGAGAGCCGCGGCCGCGTTCATCAGCACGATGTCGCGGCGCGGTCCCGGCTCGCCCGCGAGGACGCCACGGATGATCCGGGCGTTCTCCTCGCGATCCCCTCCCTGCAGGTCGGCGATCGCGGCGCGCGGCATGCCGAAGTCCTCCGGGCGCACCCGCGTGGTGCGGACCACCCCCTCGCGCACCTCTGCGATGTGGCTCTCGCCGGTGTTGGAGATCTCGTCGAGGCCGTCGGCCCCGTGGACCACGAAGGCCCGGATCGTCCCCAGCTCGGCCAGCACCCGGGCGAGCGGCTCGGTGAGGCCGGGCGCGTACACCCCGATCACCTGGGCGTTGGCGCCGGCCGGGTTGGTGAGCGGGCCCAGCATGTTGAAGACCGTCCGGACCCCCATCTCGCGCCGCGCGGCCATGACGTGCTTCATGGCGGTATGGAGCAGCGGGGCGTACAGGAAGCCGATGCCCAGCTCGTCGATGCAGCGCGCGACCTTGGCGGGGGCCAGCTCGATGCTGATCCCGAGCGTCTCCACCACGTCGGCCGAGCCGCAGAGCGACGACACCGACCGGTTGCCGTGCTTGGCCACCTTCAGCCCCGCCCCCGCCACCACGAACGCGGTGGCGGTGGAGACGTTGAAGGTGCCGGACGCATCGCCGCCGGTGCCGCAGGTGTCGATCAGCATCTCGCGGTCGGTGCCGGTCTGGCCCACCAGATCCACGCCGTGCGCCCGCACCTTCACCGCCTTCTGGCGCATCACCTGGGCGAAGCCGATCAGCTCCTCGACCGTCTCGCCCTTCATGCGGAGCGCGGTCAGGAAGGCCGCGATCTGGGCGTTGGTGGCCGCACCCGACATGATCGCTTCCATGGCCGCGGCCGCCTCGAGCCGGCTCAGGTCGCGCCGGTCGACGAGGGAGCGGAGCGCCTCGGTGATGATCGGGCTGGTCACGGGGCTTCCGCCTCGCCGCGCCCCCGGTCCGAGCGCTGGATCGTCGCCACCGCGCGCAGCACGTCCCTGATCTGGAGCGGCTTCGACAGGACGAGGTCGACCCCGTTGTTGCGCAGCTCCGCCGGCTCGACCTCCACCCCGAATCCGCTCATCATCACCACCGCGACCTCCGGCGCGCTGGCTTTCACGGCGCGCGCCACCTGCCATCCGGTCATGCCCGGCATCGCCAGGTCGGTGAAGACCAGATCGAACGGGGCGGCGGAGAAGAGATCCACCGCCGCCTGCCCACTCGCCGCGACGACCGCGACGTGCCCGGCGGTGATCAGGATATCCGCCACCACCTCGGCCACCTCCTCCTCGTCGTCCACCACCAGGCAGCGCAGCGATACCGTCGACGCGGCCGCCGGCGTGGGCTCCGTCGCGGCCTCCGCGACCTCGTCCGACGGCGGGAAGCTCAGTCGGAACGTGGTGCCGCGTCCCTCATCGCTCTCGACGGTGATCCGCCCGCTGTGGCGCGCCAGAATACCATACGCCATCGAGAGGCCGAGGCCGGTGCCCTTCGGCCCCTTGGTGGTGAAGAACGGGTCGAAGATCTTCTGCCGGATGGGCTCGGGGATGCCGGTGCCGGTGTCGATGACCTCGACCATCACCTGCCCGTCCGCGGTGCTCGTGCGCACGGTGAGCTGGCCGCCCCTGGGCATCGCGTCCACCGCGTTGAGCACCAGGTTGGTGAACGCTTCGCGCAGCTCGGCGGGATCGCCCGCGATCTGGGGCAGGCGCTCGGCCAGATCGGTGAGGGCCTCGATCTCGACCCCGCGGCGCCGGGCGTCCTGTCGCCAGGTCGATTCGGTGGCCTCGAGCACCTGCTGCACCACCTGGTTGAGGTCCACCGCCACCGCCGGCTGGTCCCGCCGGATGCCGGTGAAGTCCTGCAGCCGGCGCACGGTGCGGGCCCCGTCCATCGCGGCGCGCTCGATCACCTGCAGCCACCGGCGGAGCTTGACGTCCTGGATCCGCTCGAGGAGAAGCTGGGCGCGTCCCAGGATCGAGGCCAGCACGTTGTTGAAGTCGTGGGCCACCCCCGAGGCCATCTCGCCGAGGGCGCGCAGCTTCTCGGTGCGCACGAGCTGGTCCTGCGCCGAGGCCAGCTCCCCGAAGGCGCGCGTGCGCTCCTCGTAGAGGCGCGCGCTCCGGAGCATGAGGGCCGCGAGCTGCGCGATGTTCGCGATCAGCCGCTCGTCGGCGTCGGTGAAGGCGCGGTCGGGGCTCCGCAGGGAGAGCACTCCGAGCACCCGGTCCCCCGCGGTCATCGGCACGATCAGGCAGTACGGCATCCCGAGCGCGGCCGGGAGCGGAGCCACCCCGTGCTGCGCGCAGTCGGCCGTGTAGTCGGTGGTGCGGATGGAACGCCCGGTCTCGAACACCGTCCCGGACAGGCCGGCCGCGCGGCGCGGATAGAAGTGGGGCTCCTCCTCGTCGCACCGCCGCCCGTCGCGCACGCGCAGCACCACCCGCAGCCGATCGTGCTCCTCCTCGAGCAGGACGACCGCCATGCTGCGGACCTCGAGAACGCGGGCCACCTGCTGGTAGACCGTGTCCAGCAAACCGCTCTGGTCGAGCTGGCCGGTCACGGTGCGCGACAGCTCGTGAAGCACCGACAGCTCCTGGACCCGGCGCTGGTTGTCCCGGAAGAGACGCGCGTTCTGGAGCGCGACGCCCGCCTGGCTCGCCACCGCCTCCATCAGCCGCAGCTCGGCCTCGGTCAGATCGCGGGCCTCGTGCCACCAGCCGGCCACGAACCCGCCGATCATCTGCTCCTGGGCCACGATGGGCACGAAGAGCAGGGTGCGGGTCGGCGCGGCGCGGCGCAGCGCCTCCGCGACCCGGACATCGTTGGCCGCGTCGGTCGAGATCATCGGCTGGCGGCTCCGGGCCGCCTCGCCGAAGAACGCGTCGTCGCGGAGGCGGATGCGCACGTCGCGCAGCCCGGCCAGCGACTCGCGCGGCACGTGGTAGCCCGCGAACGGGACCAGCCATTCCCGGTCGTCCTCGAGGAGCCAGACCCCCGCGGTGTCGGCGCCGAGTCCGTGCACCACGTGACGCAGGAACTGGCGGGTCAGCGCGTCCAGGTCCAGCGTGGAGGCGAGGGCCTGGCTCACCGACAGGAGCGTCTCCGTCTCCTGGAGCTTGAGCTCGGTCTGCCGCACCAGCTCGGCGTTCTCCATGCCGAGGCCGACCTGGGCCGCCACCCCCTCCAGCAGGCGCACCTCGGAATCGTTGAACTCGCGGCCGGTCCGCCACCACACCAGGAAGATCGCGCCCACCGGCTCGCCCCGCACCGTCGTCGGCGCGAACAGCACCGAGTGCGGCGGTATCCCCTCGATCGACTCCGGGTCGAAGCGCGCATCGGCGTGGGGGTCACCGCTCGAGACGGCGCGGCCGGCCCGCCAGCCCTGGGCCAGGGCCGGGAAGCGAGAGAGGACGAAGTGGCACGCGGCCAAGCGCTCGAGCAGCTCCGATGGCACCTGGTAGCCGGCGAGCGGCACCAGCGTGTCGCGCTTGGCATCGAGAGTGTAGATGCCCACCATGTCGGCCCCGAAGGCGGTCCCCACCTCGCGGGCCACCGCCCGCATCGCATTCTGGGGGGAGTCCGGCTGCGAGAGCGCGCGCCCGACCGCGAGCAGCGCGGTCGTCTCGCGCAACCGCTCCTGCACCTGGGTGTAGAGGCCCGCGTTGGTCAGGGACAGGGCGAGCTGGCCCGCGATGGCCATCGCGAGGTCGACCTGCCACGGCTCGAACGCGGTCGGCCGGTCGGTGTGGTCGAGGATCATCACCCCGATGACCTCGTCCTGGCGGATCAGGGGCACCGCCATGGTGGCCTTGACCCCGAAGGCCTCGATCCACGACCGCGGCACCAGGTCGCTGGTGGTGGCGTCCGGCACGATCACCGGCCGGCGGGTCTCGACCGCGCGCGAGTGGAGCGGCGGATCGAGCGGCAGGGTGGCGGCGAGGCGGCGGAACTCCGCCCAGCGCTCCGGATCCTGGCGTCCGTCCGCGTACTGGGCCATCAGCGGGATCACGCGGCCGTCCTCCCAGCGCTGGATCGAGCAGCGGTCCACCCGGCAGAGCTGGGCGATCTTGATCGCGACCTGGCGGAGGATGCGCTGGGAGTCGAGCGTCGAGTTCAGGATCTCGGCGATCTCGAGGAGCGCGCGGCTCTCCTCGAGCCGGCCGCGCGTCTCGCCGTAGAGCCCCGCGTTGCGGATGGCCACGCCGGCCTGGGCCACGAAGCTGTCGAGGATCTGGCGGTCGTCGGGGCCCAGCCGGATGGGGCCGCGCCCGTTCAGGGTGAGCACACCCAGCAGTGAGTCCTGGACGATGATCGGCACCGCGAGAAGGCTCGGCAACCCGCGGGTCGTCGCCCACTCCTTGCTCGCGAAGCGTGGATCCTGCTGCACGTCCTCGATCTCGAGCGGCTCGCGGTGCAGGGCCACCCAGCCCGCCGCGCTCTCGCCGAACGTCACCTGCTGGTACGGCAGGCCGAGGCCGAGCTGGTCGGAGACCGCCCGTACCGTGAGGCTCCGCGCGACCTCGTCCGCGACCCAGAAGGTCGCCAGGGGCACCGCGATCAGCTCGGCGGCCGCCTCCGCGATCGCGCGGAGCACCTCGTCCATGTCGAGCGACGACGACACGATGTGGGCCAGGCGGGTCAGGCTGCGCAGACGCGCCGCGCGCACGTCGAGGGCCTCGTAGAGCCGCGCGTTCTCGAGCGCGGCCGCGACCTGGTTGGCGAAGACCGACAGGTACTCGACCTCGCGCTCGGTGAAGCGCTGCCCCGCCTGACGGTACGCCACCAGCGCGCCCTGGAGATGCTCGCGGATGAGGGGCACCGCCAGGATCGCCCGCCCGCCGACCTCCTCGATCCAGCGGCGCGACCCCGGGCTCAGGCTGATGCGCGGGTCCGCCAGCACGTCGGGGGTCCAGACCGGGCTCCGCTCGAGGAGGGCGCGGCCCACCACCCCCTCGTCCATCCGGAGCGGACGGGCCCGATCCGTGAGCGGCCCCGAGTACTGCCCCTGGCCCACCGCGAAGCGGAGGACGTCGGTCTCCCCGTCCCGGAGCCAGATGGCCAGATCCGGCATCGCGAGCGTCTCCCGCGCGTGGGTCGCGACCAGCTCCAGCACGCGCCCCTCGTCGAGCGTGGAGACGAGCACCCGGCCCAGCTCGGCCACCGCCCGCATGCGCTCCGCCTGCTCGGAAGCCTCGCGGTAGAGACGGGAGTGGTCGATCGCGATGGCGGCCTGCCCGGCGAAGGTCTCGGCCAGCTCCTGCTCGCGCGCAGTGAAGGAGCGGCGGCCGCGGAAGACGAGCACCCCGATCGGCCGCTCTCCCACCAGCAGCGGCACCCCCAGGTAGTGGGTGTACCCGAGGCGCTGACCGGCGCTCCGGTGGTCGGCCACCAAGTCGGCGCTGTCGAGCTCGCACATGAGCGTGTGGGCCGACGCGAGCACCTTGCCGCTCAGGCTCTCCCCCGCCCGGAGGCGGGGGCGCATCATGGTCTCGACCGCGGTGCCGAACACCCCCGCCACCACGAGATCGTCGCCGTCGAGCAGCCGGAAGCCCGCGTTGTCGACCTCCAGCAGCCGGGCCGCCTCCTCGGCGATGGAGGCGAGCAGGGTCTCGGGAGCGGCGAGCGCGCCGATCTTCTTGTTGATCTCCAGCAGCGAGGACAGCGAGGCCTTGCGGTCCCGCTCCTGGGCGAAGAGCCGGGCGTTGTCGAGGGCCACCGCGGCCTGCCCGGCCAGCGCGCTCATGACCGAGATCTCGCTCGCGGACGGGGTGTGCGTCTCCCACCAGTACGCGGAGACCGCGCCGAGCACCTCCCCCTTGCTGACGAGGGGCACGGACAGGACCGCGCGGTAGCCCTCGCGCTCGACGGTGGCTCGCGTCTCGGGGCTCAGCGAGATCGCCGGGTCGTTCAGCACGTCGTCGGTCCACACCGGCTCCCGCTGCTCCGCCGCACGCCCGGTGGTCCCCTCCCCGAGGCGGATCCGGAGGGTGCGGAGGAACTCGGCCGAGAGCCCGCGCCCACCCTCGTAGACGAGGAGGCCGGTGGCCCGATCCAGCCGGGAGATGCCGAGAGCCGCGACGCCCAGCAGCGCCTGGCAGCGATCCACGACCAGGTCCAGGACCCGGTCCACCTCGAGGGTGGAGCTCACCACGCCGCTGACCTCGAGCAGCGCCTGGTACTCGGCCGCGTTGCGGGTGGCCTCGTCGAAGAGGCGCGCATGCTCGAGGGCCACCGCGGCCTGCGTGGCGAAGTCGGTGAGGATGGACAGGTCCTCGTCGGTGAACGGGGCCGCGCCCGGTCCCCGGCCGGACGTCATCACGCCGAGCGCCCGGCCGCCCGCCATGAGGGGCGCCGCGAGCAGGCGGCTCGTGAACGGCACGAACTCGGCCATCGCGTGCGACGAGGTCGCGTAGTCGTTGACCATCACTCCGCGGCCGCTCCCCATCGCGGCGCCGGCCACCCCGCTGCCGGTGCTGAAGCGCAGGTCGCGGATCCAGTCGCCGATGTCCGACCAGGCGCGCGGGCGGAGGGAGTCGCCCTCGAGCATGTAGAGGGCCGCGTAGCCGCCGCCGATCAGGCGCTGGGCCGCCCGGGCGATGACCACCAGCAGCTCCTCGGTGTCGAGCTGCTCGGAGATGTGCCGCTCGATGAGCCGCTGCGCCTCGAGACGGCTCAGACGGGCGGCCGCCATGTCGCGCAGGCGGGCCCGCTCGACGGCCAGCCCCACCTGCTGGGCCACGCTCGAGAGGATCTTCATCTCCTCGTCGGAGAACTCGCGCGTCTCCCGGGACACGAGGGCCATCACGCCCCAGGTCTGCTCCTCGACCCGGATCGGCATCGCCAGCTGGGTGCGATGGGCCCGCTCGGCCGCCATCTGGCGAAGCCCTTCCTCGGAGGGAGGGGCGGCGTCGAGGTGGGTCACCAGGATCTGGTTGGTGCGCACCGCGTCGCCGATGCGGGAGCCGTCGAGGGGCCGGACGCGCGAGGTCTCCACGTGGCGCGGGTCGAATCCGCTGCCCGCGACCATGATCAGCTCGCGCGCCGCCGCGTCCACCTGGTACACGCTGCCCACGTCCATGCCCGCGAGACTGCGCACCACCTCGAGGGTCTCGCGCGCGGTGGTCTCCAGATTCGCGCCACGGCCGATCGTGGTGGCGATGGCGTTCAGGGCCTCGAGCTCTCGATTGCGCCGCTCGAGCGCGATCCGCGGGTTCTCCGTCCGCGGCCCGGAGACCGGCCGGGCTCGGCCCGCGGAAGGCAGGAACGCCAGCACCACGCCGGCCAGGACCACCAGGCCGCCGGCCAGGAGCGCGAGGAACTCGAAGAGCAGTCGCCGCTCGGCCTGGGCGAACTCGCGCACCGGCAAGGCCACCCAGAGCGCGCCGTCGGGCGAGGCCTCGGCCAGGGACTCGAGGCGCCGGAGGGCCCACGGCTCGCCGGCCACCGTCGCGATCCCGGATCCCACCGCGGGCGTCCAGCCGGTGGCTGGCAGGTCCGGGCGGCTCGTCGCGAGCGCCCGGTCGCCGGCCAGGAAGAGCACCGCGGGACGCGCGGGCAGCCGCGCGAGCGACGCCGCGAGCCCGTCGAGGCGCCG
>Ga0307469_10001089_pt1 | contig 10119 bp, 8 predicted proteins | sample atmos_gasesAM2C__FD_203084 | JGI IMG/M metagenome (GOLD analysis project Ga0307469, IMG submission 203084) | Hardwood forest soil microbial communities from Morgan-Monroe State Forest, Indiana, United States - atmos_gasesAM2C_515 | ecosystem: Environmental > Terrestrial > Soil > Temperate forest...
TATGGACAACCTCCCCACTCAGTTGTCCACCACATCAATCTCCACATTCGACGGATTCTTCGCCGTGCGCAGGATCGAGTGCGTCCGCGCCCGGTAATCGCGCGGCTGCGCCAGGAAGATGTTCGGCACGAATGTCTGCGGATTGCGGTCGTAGAGCGGGAACCAGGTGCTTTGCACCTGCACCATGATGCGGTGGCCCTTCTTGAAGGTGTACGCCTGCTGGTGCAGATCCACGGTATACGCGAGCGGCACGTTGGCAGTGATCGCCTTGGGGTGCTCCCAGCTCTCGCGATAGCGGCCCCGCATGATTTCTCCCGTCACCATCAGCTCGTAGCCGCCCATCGTGGGGCGCTCGGGCAACGTGTCGGGGTAGACGTCGATCAGTTTGACCACCCAGTCGGCGTCGCTGCCCGTCGTTGCCGCGAAGAGGTGCGCGCGCACGTTTCCCGCCAGCGTGACGTCGTTTTCCAGCGGGCCGGTCTGCCAGGTGAGCACGTCGGGGCGGCCATCGACGAAGCGCTGATCCTCGGTCTCCCAGCGCCGCCAGCGCGAGGTCGCCGAGTAGGTGCGCTCCACGGGCCGAGGCCGGTACGGCACGGGATGCGCGGGATCCGAAACGAACTGATCGCTTCCCATGGCCGCGGTCGGCGGATCGAACGAGAGCCCGCCACCCGTCTGGAAGTAGAGATGCCTGTGCGCGACGCTGGTCGGCGGCCAGTGATCGAAGCTGCGCCATTCGTTCGTGCCGGCATCGAACACGGTCGCTTCCGCGAACTTCCCGTCCCCCTCTCCTTTCAACCAGTAGGCGAACCAGCGCGACTGCAGCGCCCGATAATCGTCGCCGGTCGGGCGTCCGAAGCGCGCGTTGCCGAGCGCGATCCCTGAGTCTCCGAACCACTGGCCGTGATACCACGGCCCCATGACGAGATGGTTGAGGCTTGCGGAGTCGGTCTGTTCGAGGGAGGCGTAGCTCGCGAGCGGGCCGTATTCGTCTTCCTGGTCCCACCAGCCGCCGACGGTCATCGTGGGCACGGTGGTGTGGGTGAAGTAGCGCGGCAGCGAGCGCGCCTGCCACGCCGAGTCGTATGCCGGATGGGCGACGAAGCGGCGCCAGGTGGGCCAGCGATCCGCCCCCACCGCCCGCGCCAACGCCCCCAGCGTGGGGAACGAGCGATACCACTCGTACGTGTCGTACCGCGCCGGTGAAGGTGTGACCGAGAGATCGCTCGAGGCCTCCATCTCCCAGGAGTATTCGAGGCCATACGTCAGGCGAAACGCACCCTGATGGAAGAAGTCGTCACCCATCCACGTGTCGCCCATCGGCGCCTGCGGGGCGATCGCCTTGAGCGCCGGGTGCGCGCCGATCCCGGCCACCGACGTGAGCCACCCGGGATACGAAATCCCGAACACGCCGACCTTGCCGTTGTTGTTGGGGACGTTTTTCACCAGCCAGTCGATCGTGTCGTAGGTGTCGGTACTCTCGTCGGTGCCGGCGTGGCCTGAATGCGGCGGCCGGTTCATGTCGAACGTGCCTTCCGACCCGAAGCGGCCGCGGATGTCCTGCACCACGAGGATGTAGCCCTCGAGCCCCAGCCGGCTCGCGCTGGTGGCCAGGAACGACGCGTAGCCTTTCGCCCCATAGGGCGTGCGGTCAATCAGGATGGGCAGTGGCGTGGTCGCGTTTCGCGGTATCGCAATCGCGGTGAAGAGGTGAATCCCGTCGCGGACCGCGATCACCGTGTCAGCGCGTGTGTAGGCCGAATCCGCCGGCATCTGCTGGGCGGCGAGTGCGAGGAGGAGCAATGTGTTCATGGTCCGGAAGATTCCGCTTCGGGCTGGCTGCAGCAAGTGCTGGTCGCCTCAAGCGCTGTTGCGTCGCCGCGGCGATAGCTGCCTCCGTGCTCATGGGGTCGGGCTCAAAGTTTGCACCGGACCCCCATTGGCTATGAACACCCGCGACACGCTGCGACTCGACACCGCGAAGACGGTTGCCGCCAACACCGAGGCCCTGGAGGCCGGACGGCCGCGCCACGTCGCCTGACCCCGGTGCCCGAGCCGGAAACATCTCCGGGACGCGTGCGCCCGCTCCGGCCCGCCGACCTGCCGGAGATCGTGGCGTTGCGCCGCGAGGTGTTCCACCACAGCGAGCGCCCCGACGACGCCGACCTGCAGGCCTACCTGCGGCGCATCTTCCTCGAGAACCCGTGGGGTGAGGCCGGCGTGTGGTCGCTCGTGTACGAGGACGCGAGCGGACGGGTCGGCGGATTTCTCGGCGTGGTCCCGCGCATCATGATGCTGCGCGGCGAGCCGCTGCGCGTCGGAGTCGGGACGCAGCTGATGGTCGCCGTCAAGCACCGCGGCCTCGTGGGCCTGCGTCTGGTACGCGCGTTTCGGAACGGCCCCTACGATCTGTGTCTCTCCGACGCCGCCAACGATGCCGCGCGCCGCCTGTGGCAGAGCGTCGGCGGTGAGGTCGCGCCGCTGTGGGGGAATGGTTGGGAGCTGGTGCTGCGGCCGCTGGCGCACCGCCTGGCGGGACGGACCGGGACGACGCTGGCGCGCTCGCTCGGCGCGGCCGCGGCGCTGCTGCTGCGCCGGCCGGGTTGGCGGGATGGCGCACAACGCGGAACGGTCGAGCCGCTCGATGCGGCGCGGATGGCCGAGGCCGCCCCGCGCCTCTTTCAGGAATACGCCCTGCGCCCGCGCTACGAAGACGGCTCGTTTCCGTGGCTGCTCTCCCAGGTGGCCGAGAAGCGGCAGTTCGGAACGCTGCAGGGAGCGCTGGTGCGGGATGGCGACGTCGTGGCCGGCTGGTTTCTCTACTGTCTCGCGCCTTCGGGGAGCGCGGAGGTCGTGCAGCTCGTTGCCCGCGCCGCCGATCGCGAGCGGCTGCTGGCGCATCTCTCGCATCACGCGTGGCGCCACGGCGCGCACACGCTGAACGGCCGCCTCTCCCTCGACTGGCTCCCCGCCCTGGCGGCGGGGCGCTGCGGCCTGCGCGGCGACGCCCCGAGCGTGCTGTTCTGGTCATCGCGCTTCGACGTGCTGCGGGCGATCGAACGCGGCGATGTGTTCTTTTCACGCCTCGACGGAGAGTGGTGGCTCAGTTTCTAATGAACATTCTCGATAGCCTCGACGTGGGCGTTGCCGTGATCGACCGGGACGGGATCATCACCGAATGGTCCGAGCCGGCCGCGTATCTGATCGATCGCCCGCGCGACACGATGGTGGGACAACCATTCCGCGCGGCGCTTCCGGCCACGCCGCGGCGCGAGCTGGAAAACACGATCGCAGCGGTGCTCGCCGGTGGTGAGGCGCGCGCGATCGTCGTGCCGCTGCGCAGCGGGGAGCGGTCGGAAACCACGCTCGTGATCCGGGTGAGCCCCGGTCCCGACGGGCAGGCAGTCCTGATGCTGCGCGAGCTGCATGCCGATGTGCTCGGCGAGCTGGGCGGCGGCAACCGCCTGTTGCAGACAGCAGAAGGGGAGCGCCGCAACTACGAGCTGCTGTTCCGTTCCCTGCCCACCGTCGCGCTGGTCCTCGACGTGGATGGCCGGGTCGTGGAGGCCAACGCCGCCGCGTCCGAGCTGTTCGCCCTCACCACACCGGCGGCGCTGCGCGGCGCCGCGCTCGACGCCTGGCTGCCGGCCGGACAGCGGCCGCTGCTACAGCAGACGATCCACCAGGCGATCGCGGCGCACCGCAAGACCGAGCTGACGTTTGAGTTGAGCGTCGAGCCGCCGCGCGAGATCCGCGCGATGGTGGCGCCCGTCGATCCGATGCACGGCACCAACCATGCCATCCTGGTGGCGGTCGAGGTCTCGCGCGAAGTGCTGCTGCAGCGCAAGCTGCTCCGGTCCGACCGGCTCTCCCAGCTCGGTGCGATCGTCTCGGGCGTAGCCCACGAGCTGAACAACCCGCTCGCTGCTATCGCCGCGTTCGGCGAGCTGCTCGCCGGGGGGACGACGGACCCTTCGCTCAAGGACAGCGCGCAGATCATTCACGCCGAGGCGATGCGCGCCGGTCGCATCGTCCAGACGCTGCTCGATTTTGCGCGCCAGCGCCCGCGCCGTCCGCAGCCCGTCGACCTGGCGGACATCGTGGAGCGTGTGCTGACGCTGCAACGCAGCGCGTTGAAGAAAGCCCGCGTGCGGGTGGAGGTGCGGATCCCGGCAGAGGTGCCCCCGGTCACGGGCGATCCGCAGGAGCTGCAGCAGGTATTGCTCAACGCGGTGATCAATGCGCTGCAAGCGATCGCCGGGACGGGGCGCCCGGGGCGCATCGTCATTCACGCCAGTCCCACCGACCACCACGTTCTCCTCACCGTCGACGACACGGGACCGGGAGTTCCGGTCGAGGTACTGGAGCGGGCATTCGAGCCGTTCTTCACGACGAAGGAGGAGGCGGGGACGGGACTCGGTCTCGCGATCAGCCTCGGCCTCGTCAAGGGCATGGGCGGGCGGATGTGGTTGCAAAACGTCGAGCAGGGCGGCGCCCGGCTCGCGATCGAGCTGCCCGCCCTGCAGCGGCCCGAAACACCCAGCCTGGAGGCGACGACGGAATCGACGAGCAGTGCGCTGCGCGTCCTGGTGGTGGAGGACAACGCCGCGGTACGGCGCGGCATGGTGCTGATGGCGGAGCGCCTGGGGCACGCCGTGTCCGAGGCCGCGGGGTTCGACGAGGCGGTGGAGCGGCTGCAGTCGGGGGATGCGCGCTTCGACGCGCTGCTGTTGGATGTCCACCTCGACGACGCGCACACCGGGTTCGAGCTGTTCACGGTGCTGCGGGCAGAGGGCAGCGGACGCGAGCGCCACGTCGTGTTCACCACCGGCGACTCGATCTCGGTGCAGACGCGCGACCAGCTGGAGAGCTCCGGCCGGCCGGTGCTCCGCAAACCGTTCAGTCTCGACGATCTGCGCGACGTGCTGGGCCGCGCCTCGCAGAGCTGACATGGTGATGCCCCGCGCGATGCTCGGCTGGCTGCGACACCTCCCCGACCGCATGCTGCACCGCACCAGGCGGCGGGCTGCGATTCGCACCCTCCAGGAGGGTCTGCGGCCGAGCCACATCCTCATTCTGTGTCACGGCAACATCTGCCGCAGCCCGTTCGCCGCGGAGCTCTTGCAGCGGCAGCTGCTGCGCAGCCGCGTGGAGGTAGGGATCCGGTCGGGGGGGTTCCTCGCATCGGGACGTGCCGCACCACCCGAGGCGCAGGAGGCGGCGAGCTACTGGAACATCGACCTCACCTCGCATCGCTCCCGCCACGTCTCTCCGGAGCTGATCCGTGGCGCCGACCTGATCGTGGTGATGGAGCCGGTGCAACGCTGGGTGGTGGCGGCGCGGTTCGGCCGCCCGATGCGCGACGTGCTCGTGCTGGGGGATCTCGATCTGCGGCCGGCAGCGTCACGGGCGATCCCCGATCCCTGGGGGCGTGCGCCGGCGGCGTACGAGGGCAGCTACGCCCGGATCGCGCGTTGCATCGCGGTGTTGGCGGTCGTGTTGCGCCGGCTACCCGCGGGGGCCGCGGCGTCCAGCGAGCGAGCGATCCATTGGCCCAGCCGCACGAGCGGCAGCAGCGCGAGCGAGATCGCTTCGAGCACTCCCGGTTTCCAGTCGGCCAGCCTGAACTCGTCGTAACGCACGCCGGGACGGAAGTCCCGGACAAAGTCAACGATCAGGCGGCGCCGGGGACCGGTCCGGCCGGAGTGGTCGGCGAGCGCGTCCCACAGCGCCTGCAAGTCGCCCCGCAACCAGCGCTCCGTCACGCCCACCCGGTAGGGCGCCAGCTCCGGCAGCTTGCGGCCGGTGAACAGGCTGGCGACGAGATGCGGGTAGTTCAATCCGGCGTCGAGACTCAATGCCGCGGACGCCTGGAACCGCCCGTTGATCTCCATCAAGGTGTACTGATCGGTCGCAGCATCGTACTTGAACTCGACCATCGCGACCCCCTGCCAGCGAATCGCGCGCAGCAGTGTCGTGGCATAGTTCACGAGGCGCGGATCGGGCTCGATGCTGCGGCGCATGACGCTGATGCCGCCCGAATGCGGCAGCTCCCGGTCGCGCGAATACACGAACGTCGCCAGCGGCTCGCCGTTGCGGCACACGGCGCTGACGCAGCGTCCCACGCCATGCGCCAGCTCCTGCACCAGGACCGCCTGGGCGTCTCCACCGATCGTCCGCAGCAGCCGCTCGAGCTCCTGGGCACTCCGCGCGTAGCGCACTTTGAAGCCGACGCGATGCTGCGTGGTGGCATGGAGCGCCGGACCGCGCGGCTTGATGGCGACGGGGAAGGTGAGCTCCGCGACGCGGTCGAGGATTTCGGCGGCGCTGCCGCCATGGATGGTGCGCGGCGCGGGCACCCCCATGCGATGCGCGAGGCGCAGCGTCTGCAGCTTGTCGAGCGCGTAGTCGAGAATCGCGGGCGGCGGCGCGGCGAGGGTGGTGTATTGCTCCAGCTCATCGCGGACGTCGTTCAGCAGCACCAGCGTCGACTCGACCGTCGGGATCACGAGCTCCGGGCGGTAGCGCCGCACCAGCCGCAACAGGTCGGCGGCGAATTGCGCGGGGTTGTGCAGGGCGGGGGTGTAGCGGGCGTGGTGCGTGGCGTAGCGGGAGTAACGCCCCAGGCTCCAGCGCGACGCGCCGCAGGCCACGACGGGAATGCCGGCCTCGCCCAGGCCACGGATCACCGCGAGTCCCTGGTGCTGGTCCGCTCCCGTCACGAGCACGTTGCCCCACGGATCGTCCTCGCCGTGGAGCGCGGCGCGCGCCAAGCGCACCGGACCGCGGTCGTAGGCGATCTGGCGGAAGCGCACGCGCCGGTCGGCGGGGTCGAACACCGCGTAGCTGGCGCGCTGGTCGCCGTCGCGCGGCTCGCCCACGCTCCCCGGGTTGACGAACCAGATGCTGTCGCCCGTCAACGGGCGATCGATCGCGTCGTGCTTATGAACGGCGCCCTGGGCCGTGACTTCCACCACGAGCTGGTGGTGCGTGTGCGCGGTGAAGCATACTTGCACGCCGGGGGCGAGCCGCCGCAGACGGGTCGCTTCGTCGCGGAACTGCTGGTCGGTCTGCAGGCGGACGACCGGATCGCCGAAGCTCGAGTGGGTGAGCAGCGCGCCGTGATCGAGCCAGCGCACTCCCGGGAGCGCCGCGAGAAAATGTTGGTCCCGCTCGGAGAGCACCCCTTTGGTCCAGGCCATCGCCTGTCGGGCACGCGGGCCGCAGCCGTCGGCATCAAGTAGGCCGATCGCCATGAGGTCGTGGTTCCCGTGCACCCCGTCGATGTGCGACGAGCGTAGCAGGGCGATCGTCTCGCCGGGAAAGCTGTTGTAGCCGACGATGTCGCCCAGGTGCACGGCCGCGCTCGCAGTGGACGACACGTCGGCGAGCACGGCTTCGAGCGCTGGCAGGTTTGCATGGATGTCGGCGAGAATCGCGATCGGCATCGAAACGCCGGGGCCCGGGAGGAGCATGTCAGCCGTTTCCGCATAGCCGGTGCCATGTGTTTCACTGCGGCAGCAGCCAAAACGCGTTGCGAGGCCGCAGCGCTCGTTGCGGGCTCGCCTACGTTACGCGGTCGGACTCCCGCCGGCCTACGACGAACGGACCAGACCCCGTCTCGACGATGCGGGTTGCGACGCCGAGCAGGTTCCAGTACTCGCACAACGCACCGCAGCGGGGATCGTCGGCGTCGTCGAGCACGATATCATCGAAGCCGATCCCGAGCCGCAGCAGCTCGGGAACGACGCCGCGCCGCCACCCGAGGTGAAACAGCGCGGGCCAGTGCGGCAGGACGGCGGGTCCGTCGCAGAACACGTGGAGGAACGCCCGGGGCAGGTCGCGTCCCGTGAGATCGAACCAGGCGTAGTCGCCGCGCAGCACGAGCGGCGTGTGCCATAACGCGACGCGGCGCACGGCGAATTGCGCGAGGATCCCCGAAACGAGGCGCAGCCACTCGCCATCCTGCTCCAGGCTCCACACCCCGGCCTGGCGGGCGTCGGCGATCACGCCGAGGACGAGGGTCGAGAGGCCGCTGCCGCACTCGAGCACCGGCCCGCGCCGCGCGAGGGCGCGGGCGGCGATTTCAGCGAGGTAGCCGGCATCGGCGGAGAAGGCGGTGTTGCCCCACGCCTCACGCAGCTCGGGCCACAGCGCCGGGCTGATCGCGCCGGCCTGCACTTCGCGCCGCAGCGCCGCGACGGCGCGGTGCAGCGCCCGGGAACGGCGCGCCGTCTCCCACGAATCGAGCAGCTGCCGCACCGGGCGCTTGAGCGCCGACGGGACGAGCGGACGAATGTGGTCGAGCAGTTGCAGGTCCATCACCGTCTGTTGCTCGCATGACGAGTGCCAGCGCGACAACGCACTGTTTTGGTTGACGTTGCAGGAGCGCGTCGAGTGTCGAGACGCGGCGCGAGTGAGGAGGCACGGGCTTTGCCCGTCACGCACGTATGCTCACTCGGACGCGGCCTGCGCGCAGCGCGGCCCCTCAGCTTGTCTCGTTCGACGGCGAATTATCCGACTGGAACGCGTTCGTCGCCGAACAACACGAAGGCACGTTCTGCCACCTCGCGGGGTGGCGCGACATCATGACCGACGTGCTGGGACACGAATGTCTCTATACGGCGGCGGTCGATCGCTCGGGACAGATCCGCGGCATCCTGCCGCTGGTACGCGTCAAAGCACCGATTCTCGGCCACCACCTCGTCTCGATGCCGTTCCTCAATTCCGGCGGGCCACTGGGCGACGAAGCGGCGACCCGTGCGCTGTCGCGCCACGCCCTCGAGCTGGCCGCGGCGGGCGACGTCGACATGCTCGAGCTGCGCACGCGACACGTGATGGCGAGTCCGCTGCGCGTCACGACTCGCAAGATCACGGTGCTGCTCACGCTGCCGCAGACCGCGGACGCGTTGTGGGAGTCGTTCTCGTCCAAGCTCCGCAATCACATCAAGCAGCCGCAGAAGGCGGGCCTCGTGACGAAGTTCGGTCCGTCGCAACTGGACGCGTTCTACGACGTGTTCGCGCGCGGCATGCGCACGCTCGGCACGCCCGTGTTGCCCAGAGAATTCTTCGAGCGCATTGCCACGAATTTCCGCCAGCAGGTGGTGTTCGCCGCCGTGTACGACGGCGACAAGCCGCTCGCCGTGGGGTGCGGCTTCATCTGGAACAAGGAGTTCGAAATCACCTGGGGCGCGTCGTTGCGCGAGTACAACCCGACCGCGGCGAACATGCTGCTGTACTGGTCCCTGATGGAGGAAATGATCCGGCGCGGCGTACGCGTGTTCAATTTTGGCCGCTGTTCGCCGGGAGGTGGGACGCACCGGTTCAAACGGCAGTGGGGCGGGCTCGATGTCCCCTTGCCGTGGCTCCAGTGGAGTGCCCGGGCTGAAAGCCCCGCGGCCACTCCGGCCCCGGAACGTCCCATCTTCCGGCTCGCGGCGGCGCTGTGGCGCCATCTGCCGTTGCCCGTCACGCTCAGTATCGGGCCGATGCTCGCGCGGCACCTGCCGTGACGAGCTTGTCGGTTCCCCTCAAACAACCAGCGCCGCGGGCTCCAGGGCACCGCCCCGGGGTTCGCCCAGCCATACCGGCCCTGATTCATCCGCCCGGGTCTCCGCCCTCGTTCTGGCGGCAACCGCCGGTCTACTCGCCGCTGCCGCTGCACGCCATCCTCCGCGCGGTGCGCGAGACCCATATCGACCGCACCGATTCGCTACCCGCCGCCCGCGCGCTGCTGCGCCAGGTCTATCACGCCGACGTCGCATATCTCCTGGGCTCGGGGACGCAGGCGCTGCAGCTGGCGCTGCGCATGGCGGCTCGCACGCTGGGCAAGCCGCTGCGGGTCGCGCTGCCGGCATACGGCTGCTACGCGATCGCAGCGGCGGCGGTCGGGGCGGGAGCGGACATCGCGTTGTATGACGTCGATCCCCGCACACTGGGTCCCGATCTCGATTCCCTGGCCGCGACGCTCGCGGCGGGGGCGCGCGTCGTTGTCGTCGCTCCGCTGTGCGGCGTTCCGCTAGGCTGGACCGAGCTCACCGCCTGCGCCTCGAGCTTCGGCGCCGTCCTCGTGGAGGACGCGGCGCAGGGACACGGTGCGTGGTTCGACGGCCTCCCCTT
>Ga0307469_10001090_pt1 | contig 10114 bp, 11 predicted proteins | sample atmos_gasesAM2C__FD_203084 | JGI IMG/M metagenome (GOLD analysis project Ga0307469, IMG submission 203084) | Hardwood forest soil microbial communities from Morgan-Monroe State Forest, Indiana, United States - atmos_gasesAM2C_515 | ecosystem: Environmental > Terrestrial > Soil > Temperate...
GCTCCTCATTTACCTCATCGTGATCGCGGTCCTCCTCTGGCGGCCACGCGGGCTCTTCGGAGCGGCGCCCGCGTGAGGACGCCCCTCGTCCTGGCGATGGCGGCCGCCGCGATCCTCGTCCTGCCCCTGGTCGCGCCGCCCTACCACGTCACCCTGATGCTCCCCTTCATGGCCTACGGGGTGGTGCTGCTCGGCCTCAACCTGCTCTTCGGCTACACCGGGCTCGTCTCCTTCGGCCACGCCCTGTTCATCGGAATCGGGGCCTACACCGGGGCGGTGCTGACCACGCGGCTCGGGGTGCGGCACATGGAGCTGATCCTGCCCGCGGCCGCGCTGGCCGCCGCGCTCGTGGCCGCCCCGGTGGGCGCCCTCTGCGTGCGCTACGTGAAGATCTACTTCGGCATGCTGACCCTGGCCTTCGGCATGGTCTTCTACACCTTCCTGCTCAAGTTCTACCGGCTGACCGGCGGCGACGAGGGCATGCGCATGCTCCGCCCCTCTCTCCTCGGCAGCGAGTGGGCGGGCTTCAACAAGACCGCGTATCTCGTCGGGCCCTACTACTACTTCTCGGTGGCGGTGCTGGCCCTGGCTACCTTCCTGATGTGGCGCATCGTCTCCTCGCCCTTCGGCCTCTGCCTCAAGACCATCCGCGACAACCCGCTCAAGGCGGAGAGCCTGGGGGTGAGCGTGCCGCGCTACCGGTGGTACGCCTTCATGATCTCGGCGGTGTACGCGGCGGTGGGCGGGGCCCTGCTCGCGCCGCCCACCGGCAACGTGGATCCGACGCTCGCCTACTGGACCCACTCCGGCAACGTGGTGTTCATGGTCCTGCTCGGCGGCTTCTCCTCGTTCTTCGGGCCTCTGGTGGGCGCCTTCGCCTTCATCTTCCTGCAGGACACCGTGATGTCGGTCTTCCCGTACTGGCGACTGACCTTCGGCGCGGTGCTCGCCTTCATCGTGATCTGCGCGCCGGGCGGGCTCATGGGCCTCTTCGCCCGCCGCCGGCCCGTCGAGATCCCGCGCGCGTGATCCTCGAGGCGCGGGACCTCCGGAAGCGCTACGGGGCCTTCCTCGCCCTCGACGGGGTCAGTCTCTCCGTCCGCGAGGGCGAGTTCGTCTCGATCATCGGCCCCAACGGCGCCGGCAAGTCCACCCTGATCAACCTGCTCACCGGCGTCCTCCCGCCGAGCGAGGGCCACGTGCGGTTCAAGGGCCGCGACATCGGCGGCATCGGCCCGGTCGCGCTCGCCCGGCTCGGCATGGCCCGGAGCTTCCAGCTGGTCCAGATCTTCCCCGGACTGACCGTGCTGGAGACGCTGCAGGCCGCGGTGGTCTCGCGGCTCGGCCGCGGCACGCGGCTCTTCGCCTCGCTCCGGGGCGACCGCCAGGTGCAGGCGGAGGCGATCGAGGTGGCGGCGCTCTTCGGCCTGGCCGACCGGGCCCACACGGAGGCCCGCGCGCTGCCCCAGGGCGACAAGAAGCTGCTCGACGTGGCCTCCGCCTTCACGCTCCGTCCGGAGATCATCCTGCTCGACGAGCCGACCAGCGGGGTGAGCACCGCGGACAAGCACATGGTCATGAAGATCCTGGTTGGCGCCGCTCGACAGATCGGCCTGCGGGCGATCATCCAGGTCGAGCACGACATGGACATCGTGTTCGCCTACTCGCACCGCATCATCGCGCTGCACCAGGGCCGGGTCCTGGCCGACGCGGCTCCCGCGGTGATCCGCGCCGACGCGCGCGTCGTGGACATGGTGATCGGCCGGAGAGCCCCGTGCTGAAGGTCGAGGCCGTCGACGTGTTCATCCAGTCGAGCCACATCCTCCGTCGCGTGTCACTCGAGGTGCGCGACCGGGAGGTCGTCTGCCTGGTCGGCCGCAACGGGGCCGGCAAGTCCACCACGCTCCGCGCCATCATGGGCTACCTGCGCCCCCGGGCCGGCCGCATCCTGTTCCGGGACGAGGAGATCCACCGCTGCCACACCCACGAGATCGCCCGGCGCGGCCTCGCCTTCGCCCCCGAGGACAGCGGGATCTTCCCGGACCTCACGGTGGCCGAGAACATCGAGATCGCCACCTGGACGCGGCCCGGCGGCCGGCCCGCCGCCGAGCGCATCGAGCGCGCCTACGAGGTGTTCCCGGTCCTCCGGAAGTACCGGGCCCGCAAGGGGCCCGAGATGAGCGGCGGCGAGCGCAAGATGCTCTCGGTGGCGCGCGCGCTGGCCCTCGATCCGGCCATGCTGCTGCTGGACGAGCCGTTCGAGGGGCTCTCGCCCGCCATCATCCCGACGGTGAGCCAGGGCCTCGCGGAGATCACCCAGCGGGGCCACGCGATCCTGCTCGCCGAGTCCAACATCCACCACGTGCCCGCCTTCGCCACCCGGCTCTATGTGATCGAGCGCGGCGAGATCATCTTCGGCGGGCCGCCCGAGGCGGTGCGGGCGGACGCGCCGACGATGCGGGTCATCGGCGGCGTCTAGTTGCTGATCCAGGCCGCTTCGCCCCTCCTCAGGGTGCACATACGCTGAGTCAGACGCCAGCAGGACAACTGGTGCAATCTTTACAGCTTGTACTCAGTCCGTAGGACCTCTGCGGCACGCTCGCCAATGATGACGCAGGGAGCCATGGTGTTGCCGGTGGTCACGCGCGGCATGATCGACCCATCCGCGATGCGAAGGTTGTCGATGCCATAGACCTTGAGTTTGCCATCAACCACTGCCATGGCGTCCGTGCCCATCTTGGCGGTACAGGTCTCATGCCAATAGGTGAGGGCGGCATCGCGGATGAAGTGTTCGAGCTCTGCGCCTTTCAAGTTGCCCGGCATTACCTCGCGCTTGACGAAAGGTCGAAGTGCGGCGGAATTGCCTATTTCGCGGCAGAGTTCGACGCAGGCTATCGCGGCCTTGACGTCGTCTGGGTGAGATAGCGTATTGGCCTCGATCTCGACAGGGTCGAGCGGCTTGGGTCCCGTCAGACGGATCTGCCCTCTGCTCTTCGGACGCACGACGCCTGCCCACAATGTCCAACCAGCCGCAGGCGGGTTGAATGTGGCCGTAGTCTCTGCGCTGCAGAACGGTACTGCAGCTTGGCAGGTCTGTAAATCTGGAGTGTCGAGACCAGGGTCGCTCCTCCAGAAGAAGGTGGCCGCACCCCCACTGTTGCGTGGCGGCAATGATTGCGGATACTCCCAGATGCAGCTAACCCAAAAATGGTCCTCAAAGGTTCGCCCCACGCCAGGAAGATGATGGACGACAGGTATTCCGAGGCGCTGCAACTGCGCCTGGCTGCCAATGCCGGATTGCATCAGCACCTTCGGCGTATTAGTCGCTCCAAGCGATAGCACGACCTCAAGTCCCGCACCGATGCGATAGGGTTTGCCTTCGTACATGCACTCCACCCCAGTAGCTCGTTTGCCCTCGAAGGTCACCCGCGTAACCAGCGCGTGAGGTAGCACCGTCAGGTTTGGCCGGTCCATGTACGGGAAGACATAGGCGCGAAATATGGACTGGCGCTTTCCATCGCGGACTAGCACATCCATGATAGAAGCGCCGCCTTCCCCTTCCATCATGCGACCGTTATTGCTCTCGAAGGTCGGGATCCCGACCGAGCGCGCTCCTTCCAGCATGGCGGGAGCGATCGCGTTGGGGTCCGGCGCGGGCAGGACGAAGACCAGCCCTCCCGTGCCGCGATACTTCGGGTCCGGCGCACCATGCCAGTCTTCGATTCGCTTGTATATCTCCAGTACGGACTCGTAGTTCCACGCCGGGTCGTCGGCCTCGGATGCGAAGTAATTCCAGTCGTTCTTGTGCCCGCGGGCCCAAGCCATCGCGTTGATGCTGGATCCGCCACCCAGGACCTTGCCCATACTTAATGGAATGGCGCGGCCGTTGAGATGGGGATTGGGCTGGGCTCGGAAGTTCCAGTCCCGCTCGCTCCCGAGGTTCACGGACCACTGGCCCGCTTCCATGACACTGGGCACGTCGTCGCTGCCGCCCGCCTCGAGCAGCAACACGCTGACGTGAGCGTTCTCGGCGAGGCGGCGCGCGACGACCGACCCGGACGAACCCGATCCGCAGACGATGAAGTCATACTGCGGCTTCAAGGCAGAAATAAGTTTGGCCTGATTGCCGCGTACACGTTCTGCAAACTCTGCCGCGACGGCGTCTGATCCAGTATGTGTGCTCACTGTGTTCTCATTCTTAGTAGGTCTCTAGCGTTAGAAGGGAGTCCTATCTACATACGCTTCCTGAGCGATGCCACGAGGTCAGTCACTTGAGGTTGAGCTTTGTCCTTCTTTGCGTGAGACGAGCGAGCACGCAGCGGCACCGCGCCCGCACTGGATTTCCGCAAGAGTGCAACACCGGGAGGTCCGGGGCCGCTCCGATCACCTTGGCAAGAACGCGCAGGCGGTGTCGCTGTCACGTTCTTGTCGAAAAGACGAAGGGCCGATAGCAGGCAAGACGCGATCGAGGGATCGCCCCGTGTGCACCTTGCGCAGGTTGCCGTAGTGACCGCCCACAACGCACCAACGAACAACGAGGTGGCTGAGACGACGCGATGTGCTCAGCGTTCCGATTCGGAACGCTGGTGAGAAACAGATGAGACGCCGATGAAAAGGTGACGGCTCCCCTCGCCGGGCTTCATCGCACGTCTAAAGGATGAAGCTGGAGGTGGCATCGAGGAGGTGCCCTATGATCCGCAAGCTGATTCTCGCACTGGCCATCCTGACTCTGACCACGACGCCCGCTTTCGCCCGCGGGGGCGGGGGCGGATCCCACGGCGGGGGCGGGTTCCATGGCGGCGGGTTCCACGGCGGGTTCCACGGCGGCGGGTTCCACGGGGGCGCGTTCCATGACGGCGGCTTCCACGGCGGCGGGTTCCACGGGGGCGCGTTCCATGACGGCGGCTTCCACGGCGGCGGGTTCCACGGCGGTGCGTTCCATGACGGCGGGTTCCACGGGGGCGCGTTCCGCGGCGGCCACGAGCGCTTCGACCGCTTCCACCGGTTCGGCTTCTTCGGCCGTTTTGGATTCGTGGGGCCTGCATTCGGCTTCGGGGTCGACCCCTTCTTCTGGGATCCCTTCTGGTTCCCGTCGCCGTACCCCGCCTACACCTACGCGCCACCGGTGGTGATCCAGCCGGACGTGCAACAGCCGTCCTCACCGCCGACCCAGACGTACTGGTACTACTGCGTCGATGCCAGGGCGTACTACCCCTACACCCAACAGTGCCCGGCCGGATGGCTCAAGGTCGTGCCCACGCCGGTCAATTGACCTCCCGCAAGAAAGGGATCCCATGCGCACGCTCGTGATCTGGCCGGCCATCCTCATCCTCGCCACCGCGGTGAACGCGGTGGCGGATGAACCCAAGATCGAGACGGAAGACCAAAAGACCCTCTACGCGCTCGGCCTGACCATCAATCGCAGCCTGAGCCCGTTCAATCTGAGCCCGTCGGAACTGCAACTGGTCGAGGCGGGCCTCGCCGATGGGAGCCTCCACAAGACACCGAAGGTCGACCTGGAGACCTATGGTCCGAAGATCAAGCAGCTCCAGGAGGCTCGCGCGGCCGCGGTGGCGGGTGCCGAGAAGAAAACGAGCCAGGTCGTTGTCGACCAGGCGGCCCGGGAACCGGGCGCGACGAAAACCGCCTCCGGCCTGGTCATGATCCCGATCACGGCGGGGACCGGGCCGTCACCCAAGGCCACCGATACGGTGACGGTCAACTACGAAGGACGGCTCACCGACGGCACGGTCTTCGACAGCTCCAGGCAGCATGGCGGGCCCGCGACGGTGCCGCTGAACGGCGTGATCAAGTGCTGGACCGAAGCTCTCCAGCTCGTCAAGGTGGGAGGCAAGAGCCGGCTCGTCTGCCCCGCTGACCTTGCGTACGGCGACCAGGGCTGGCCCCCGCTCATCAAGCCGGGCGCGACCCTCGTCTTCGAGGTCGAGCTCCTGGGCATCTCCCAGCCATCGGCTCAGACCGCGCCGCAGTCTGAGCCAGCGTCCTTCTGGTACTACTGCAACGACGCCAAGGCCTACTACCCCTACGTGCGTGAATGTCCCTCGGGCTGGCTGCAGGTCCCGCAGACGTCACCACCTGGGCAATAGCGCCGTCTACACGGTCGCCTGATCAGGAGACGCGCCATGCGAGCACACGTAGATTCGCGGCGGCGTTTTGCTGTGCCGGCGGTGTCAAAGACCAGGGGGAGCTTGTCGGTGGGCCAGACCAACCGGACGGTGCGTGCGATTCGTCTTGATCACCGAGTCTATCTGCCCGTTCCACGCCGGCCGTGGGTACGTCGGCTTCGTCGGGCCGGCCCAGCCGATGCTGAAATGGTCTGCCTCTCGCCGCGTCCAAACGGTAGGAGGTGTGGTCATGAGAAGGATGATCGGATTCTTGCTGGGCGTGTTGCTCCTCGGGGGCTGCGCCGTCTATGCGGACCCGGTGCCGCCAGGGCCTGGTGTCTACGTGGCTCCGCCGCCAGCGGTGGTCATCGCGCCGCGGCCCTGGTGGGGATGGGGATGGGGCTGGCACGGCCGGTGGCGTTGATGGTGGGACAGGAGGAGAGCCCCGGCGTGCTCTGGACACGCCGGGGACTCCGTCCGCGGGACGATCGTCCGTCCGTCGACTCGAAGACGATGGTGGGCCACGGTGTCGCCGGCAGCTGAGCCGCGGCGACGTGAATGTGCCGTGACGCGACGACGTCCCACGGTGGGAAGAGAAAGTGAGGTAGCACCGTGGACACGCTGAGACGTGCGAGACAGGTAGCATTTGTGGCGATCGCCGCGCTGGCGATCGTGCTTTCGGCTAACGCGCCCAGTGAGGCGCGAGGAGGGGGCGGTCACGGCGGCTTCGGGGGCGGTCACGCCGGTGCGGCTTTCGGGCACGACTTCGACGGGCACCACGACTTCGACCGATTTGGGCACGACCGCTTCCTGTTCGGGTTCGGCGGATCCGCCTACCCGTACGACGGATACGACGGGGACTACCCTCCGGCCTACGGGTACGAGGCTCCCGCCTACTGGTACTACTGCCCGACATACGGGGCGTACTATCCGAACGTGGCGACCTGCCCGGAGACGTGGATGCCGGTACCGATTTCGTGACGCGAGCAAGACGAGGCAACAGTCCCGCGTGCCCCGCTACTTCGATCCTGGCTGGACCTTGCGCGGTCTTGCGGGAACTCCACTGACCAGAGGCGGCGCCCGACGCCCTTCCCTCGAAAGAGTATACGGAGAGGTAATCGGGCGATCCGCCTGGGCCAAGCAACAAGCCGAGCGGAAGCTCACAAAGGGGAACCCCGTGGCACCGAATCGTGGAGTCATAGCCGCCGCATTGCTGATCGGGATAGCGCTCGTCGTGGCCTTGCCCGGCGCGGGCCTGGAGGCAGCCGGAGCCGGGAGCGAGGCCGAGCCCCGCGCGATCCTGCCACCGGACACCCGTCCGGCGCAGACTGACCGTTTCTTCCACGTCGAGTGGAGCGCCGGCATCGCCGCCCGGGGTCAGTCCCGGATCGTCGGCTACGTCTACAACGACTATCGAGAGGACGCGGTGAGCGTCCACCTACGGGTCAGCCAGCTCGACCAGTCCGGGCGCCCGGTCGCTAGCATCGTCCAGCCGGTGGGCGATGCCGTTCCCGCCGGTGGCCGTGTGTTCTTCGAGCTACGGGTCCCGGGCGAGGGGCCGTCCTATCGGGTCGCGGTGGCGTCATTCGCCTTCGCGACCGATAGCGAGTGGAGGACGCTGACGACCGAGCAGCTCCTGGCCTCGGCGGGATTCGAGAAGAAGGTCGCCGATACCCCCGCGAAGCTGGCCCATCTCGAGACGCTCACGCCAGCGCGGAAGCTGGTCACCCACCAGCGGGACGGTCTTCTCTACTACGTGTACGCGGACCCTTCGACATGCAAGTGCCTGTATGTCGGGACCGCGGCGCAGTACCAGCTCGCGCTCGAAAAGCGCCTGGAGAGTGATCAGCTCGAGGCGATGCAAGAGCACCTCGACGACGACTCAGTCATCTGGACCCTTTGGGCGCCTTGGCCCTAGTTCTGGCTATGAGGGAGGACCGTACCCGCATCCTGCCTACACCGTCGCCGGGTTGGGGTTCGGTGCCGTCCTGCCCACCGCGATCGCGCTGCTCGTCGTCATGCCGATCAAAGGTCAGCCGGTTGCCGGCGGCGGTCATGTGAAGATCATCGCCGGGGCGTTGATCCTCAATGGACTGTGGGGAGCCGGCACGGCGTTCTTCGTCAAGCTGTTCGAACCGGCCGCGCCGAGCCCTCTCAGGGATGGCCTCCAAACCGGTGCCAGACGCATCTGAGGTTCCTGCTCGCCGCGAAGTATCAGGTGGAGAGCACGAACCCATGAAGACAGCTGAGGCGCCCATCCGCTGACCGCCTGAAGGACTGCCTCCGCAACGCGGCGGGCCCGCTCGCCCAGACCGCGTACCTCGGCTTCCGAGCCCCGGGGGTCTACCTCGATGACCTTCGTGCCAACCGTAACGGGCACGTCGTCGTGAATGAGGCCTCGCAGGACGCGGTCAAGTAGCGCCGTCAGTACGACCGCACCGACCTCCGCGACCCCGTGATCCTGACGGACGCTGTCCCCGATCCTGGCCTTCGTCCGAAAGACCCCATCGACCGTCGCGTAGACATAGCGGTCGCGAGCATTCTCGGCAATCTCCCGGGGCTCGCGCGCCAGCGGCAGCGAAGCCCCCTCGGTGATCACCGTGGCGAGCCCATCCCAACTCGTCTCGACGACCACGTGAGCATGACGCCCGGCCACGAGCGCGGGCCCCAGGCCGACGGTCAGGTCGGCGTACCCGATCTGACCGTCGGCGGCAGCGTGCTTCCGCATCCGCGCGCGTCCACGAGGACCCGGTGCCCTAGGGACACGCGCCGCGCGCATCGGCGGCCCAGGAGCGCGGAACTCGCGGTCCGGATCCCGACGAGAAATGTCGCGGTGAGGTATCGTCCCCGGCCAACGGGGTCGGCATCGCCATTGACCAGATCCGGCCGAGAGAGCATGCTCGCGAGGGGCCGGCCGCGCCATGACCCGTCACTATAGTCGCCCCGAACCCAGGAGGAAACGCCGATGGCCGCTCTCCCGCTGATCCCCTCCACCGTCGTCGGCTCGCACGGCAAGCCCGGCTGGTGGTTCACCGCGGTGAAGGCCTACGAGACGGGGGCCATGGGACCCGCCGACCTCGAGGAGATGTTCGACGACGCGGCCGACACCGCGATCCGCGACATGGAGCGGGCCGGGCTCGACGTCATCACCGACGGCGAGGTGCGCCGGCTCGACGGCTACGTGGATTCGTACTACGCCATCATCAAGGGCATCGAGCCTCTGCCGGTGCGGCGCAAGGCCGGGCCCTGGGGCTACGATCAGCAGACCCGCTACGAGGCCACCGGGCGCATCGAGACCCCGCCGGGCGGTCTCGGCATCGTCAAAGAGTTCGAATACCTGAAGGCCCACACCGGACGCGGCACCAAGGCCACCTGCGCGGGCCCCCTCACGTTCGGCTCGCGCATCCACCCCGGCAAGATGTACAAGGGCGTGGTCGACGTAGCGGAGCGCTTCGCGGAGGTGATCAACGCGGAGCTGCGCGCCCTCGTGGAGGCGGGGGCCGACTTCATCCAGCTCGACGAGCCGGCGCGAGGCAACGTGAGCGGGGAGGAGATGGCGCGGCTCTACAACCTGGCCACCGAGGGCGTGAAGGCCAAGCTCGCCTTCCACATCTGCTTCGGCAACCGCTTCGGCCGCTCCCGCTTCGACCGCTCGTACCGGCCCTATTTCCCGGGCATCCTCAAGTGCCGGGCCGATCAGCTCGTGCTCGAGTTCGCGGGCCGCGAGTTCTCCGAGCTGGACCTCTGGAAGGAGTACGGCCAGGATCGCGAGCTGGGCGCGGGGGTGGTCGACGTCAAGGGCTTCTACCCGGAGAGCCCCGAGGAGGTGGCGGACCGCATTCGCCGCGTGCTCGCGGTGTGCCGGCCGGAGAAGCTCTACGTCAACCCGGACTGCGGCTTCGGGTGGTCGCCACGCTATATGTGCAACCAGAAGGTGCGGACGCTCGCGGCCGGCGCGGCCCTCGCGCGCGCGCAGCTCGCCGGCTCTC
>Ga0307469_10001091_pt1 | contig 10110 bp, 7 predicted proteins | sample atmos_gasesAM2C__FD_203084 | JGI IMG/M metagenome (GOLD analysis project Ga0307469, IMG submission 203084) | Hardwood forest soil microbial communities from Morgan-Monroe State Forest, Indiana, United States - atmos_gasesAM2C_515 | ecosystem: Environmental > Terrestrial > Soil > Temperate forest...
ACGTGCAGCTGCTCGACCTTGTTGCGGTAGCTGTAGCGCTTGATGCGCGCGAGACCGGCATCCACGACATACCGAATTCCCGGGACGGTGAGCGAGGTCTCCGCGACGTTGGTCGCGAGCACGATACGCCGGCCTGCGTGCGGTTTGAATATCCGCCCCTGCTCCTCGGCCGAGAGCCGCGCGAACAGGGGCAGGATTTCCGTATGCGGCGGGTGGCGCTTGCGCAAAGCCTCCGCTGCCTCCCGGATCTCGCCTTCGCCGGGGAGGAATACGAGAACGTCGCCCCCGCCTTCGCGCGCAAGCTCGTCCACCGCGTCGCTGATTGCCTCGTTGAGATCGTAGTCGTCGTCCTCCGATTCGACCGGGTGGTAACGGACTTCCACCGGGTATAGCCGGCCCGAAACCTCGATGACCGGGGCGCCGTCGAAGTGCTTCGAGAACCGCTCGGCATCGAGGGTCGCCGAGGTGATGAGGAGCTTCAACTCCGGGCGCTGCGGCAGGAGCTGCTTCAGGTACCCGAGCAGAAAGTCGATGTTGAGGCTGCGCTCGTGCGCCTCGTCGACGATCAGCGTGTCGTACTTCCGAAGCTCGCGGTCTCCTTGCGTTTCCGCGAGCAGGATGCCGTCGGTCATGATCTTGATGTAGGAGCCGGGTCCGACTTTGTCGGTGAAGCGGATCTTGTAGCCGACCGCCCCGCCGAGCTCTGTGTTCAGTTCCTGAGCGACGCGCGACGCGGTGGCGCGCGCGGCGATCCTGCGCGGCTGGGTGTGCCCTATGAGCCCCTCGATCCCGCGGCCGAGATCGAGGCAGATCTTGGGCAGCTGCGTCGTCTTGCCCGAGCCGGTTTCGCCGCACACGATGACGACTTGCTGCGAGGAGATGGCCTTTGCGATCTCCTCGCGCTTGGCCGAGATCGGGAGCTCGGGCGGAAACTCGGGGCGCGGGGCGCGCGAGCGCCGCTGCTCGATTTCAGCCGGGGAAAATGCCATCAGAGGTACACGCGGTCACGCCGCTGGTTCGACCGCCTAGCGACGGAGCAGCCGCTCGGCGTAGCGTGCGAGAGGGTCCACTTCCAGGTTGACGCTGTCGCCGGTGCGTAGATGCTTGAGCGTGGTCACGGCGAGAGTGTGCGGAATCAGGTTGACCTCGAATTCGGCACCGCGCACCGCGTTTACGGTCAGGCTCACGCCGTGCACGGCGATCGAGCCCTTGCGCGCGATGTAACGCGCGAGGCCGCGCGGCGCCCGCACCCGAAGAAGACGATCTGCTCCCGCCCGTTCCAAGCGCGTGATTTTGCCGACCCCGTCGACGTGCCCCGAAACGAGATGGCCGCCGAGGCGGTCGGACATCCGCAGCGCTTTCTCGAGATTGATTTCGCCCGGCCTGTCGAGTCCCACGGTGCAGCGCAAGGTTTCGCGGGATACGTCCACGCGGAAGCTTTTCCGAGCACGCGCGGCCACGGTGAGACACACGCCGTTCACGGCGATGCTGTCGCCGACGGCGACATCGCGAAGGGGGAGCGTACCGGCATCCACCGTGAGGCGTAAGCCAGCTTTGCGCTGTTCGGCCTTCCTGATCCGGCCCGTCGCGGCGACGATTCCGCTGAACATTTGTGCGAGATAACAGTCTATTGGAATCAGACAGAGCCGGATTCTACTTGCCTTTGCAACCACGTATCATTCTGCGGGGGAGAATCGTACAAGGAGTCGGAATGAAGGTCCGATACTGCATGACGGCCTGCGCAGCCGCGGCGGCTCTTCTCGTCGCGGGCGTCGCCAGCACAAAGGAAGAAAGCGTCAAAGAGGATGCGCGCAAGGCCGGCCGGGCCGTCGGCTCGGCCGCGCGGGAAGTCTGGCAGGGCGCGAAAAAAGCCGGCAAGGAAATCGGCCACGAAGCGAAGAAAGCCGGCCAGGCGGTGGGCGGTGCGGCCAAGGAAGGCGCCCAGGAACTCAAGCGCTCGTTCAAGGGCGAAAAATAGCTTTCGCCCCTTCAGATACGCGCGAGGATGCGCAAGTCCGCGCCGACGCGTTCGACTTCGCGGATCTTCAATGCGCTTGCCCGCGACAGCTCGGTGATCTCGGGCAAATGGAACATCCCCCGTCCTGAATCGCCGATGACGCTCGGCGCGAAGTACACGAGGAGCTCATCGACGACTCCCGCCTGAAGGAGCGAACCGTTGAGTTTCGTTCCCGCCTCCACGTGAATCTCGTTGAGTTCCCGCCGCGCCAGCTCCTCCATCAGCTTGAACAGCTCGACCTTGCCGCTCTCGTTCGGAATGCTCACGACCTCGGCGCCGGCCGCTTTCAGCGAGGCGACCCTCTTTGCATCGTCCACGGCGCCGACGACGAGCGTCTTCCCCGCCTTGAGGAGGCGCGCCGAAGGGGACGTCTCGAATTTCGAATCGACGACGATCTTGAGCGGCTGCCTGGGCGTATCGACACCGCGCACGTTGAGCTGCGGGTCGTCGTCCCTCACCGTGCCGAAGCCGGTCAAGATCGCGCAGGCGCGCGCCCGCCAGCGATGCCCGTCGGCCCTCGCGGCCTCGCCCGTGATCCATTGGCTTTTTCCGTTCGCGAGCGCAGTGCGGCCGTCCAGGCTCGCAGCGATTTTCATGCGCACCCAGGGCCGTCCGCGAGTCATGCGCGCGAAGAACCCGACGTTGAGCTCACGTGCCTCCGCTTCTCTCAGCCCCTGCTCGACCGCGATTCCCGCGGCGCGCAGTTTCGAGAAGCCGGCTCCCGCGACCTGCGGATTCGGATCCTGGACCGCAGCCACCACACGCGCTACGCCCGAATCGACGATGGCGTCCGCGCAGGGCGGAGTCCGGCCGTGATGGCTGCAGGGTTCCAGGTTCACGTACAGCGTCGAGCCACGCGTGCGCGTCCCGGCTGCCCTCAGTGCCAGCGCCTCCGCGTGCGGCATCCCGGCCTTCTCATGCCAGCCCGCGCCGACGATCGTCCCGTCCCTGACGATGACGCAACCGACGCGCGGATTGGGTGTCGTCGTGTACAGGCCGCGCCCGGCGAGTTCGAGCGCCTGTTCCATGAATTCATGGTCGGCGGCCGTCACCATCATTTCTCGATGCGGCGCGCGCGCTTGGCTCCCGGCTTCTTCACCTCGAGTATCGCGTCGCGGAAGTCGTCCACGCGCTGAAAGTCTTCGTACACGGAAGCGAAGCGGATGTAGGCGACGTCGTCCATCTTCTTCAGCTCGCGCATCACCATTTCGCCGATCACGCGGCTCGCCACCTCGCGCTCGCCCAGAGCGAGGACGCGCTGCTCGATCCGGTTGATCGCCTGGTCGACGTACTCGGTGGGTACCGGCCGCTTGTGCAGCGCGCGCATAAAGCCTGTGCGGACTTTCTCGCGATCGTAGGGGACGCGATTGCCGCTCGATTTCACCACCATAGGCATTGAAAGCTCGACGCGCTCGTAGGTCGTGAAACGCTTCCCGCAGGTCTCGCACTGGCGCCGGCGGCGCACGCTGTCGCCGTCTTCGGACTCACGCGAGTCGATGACCGCCGTATCCTCGGCTTTGCAGTACGGACATTTCACCGCGCGTCTCCGGCGCTAGGCCGCAGCGACGCGCTGCCCGCCGCCCGCCTCCGCCGTGCGGTATACCGGGAAGCGGCGGCACAGCTCGGACACTTCCACCTTCACGCGCTTGATGATCTTGTCGTCGTGCGGAGCGTCCAGTATATCCGCGATGAGCTCGCCGACATGCGCGGCCTCGGACTCCCGACAGCCGCGCGTGCTCATCGCCGGGGAGCCGATGCGGATGCCGCTCGCCACGAAGGGTTTTTGGGGATCGTTCGGTATCGCATTCTTGTTGACCGTAATGTGTGCCCGGCCGAGCGCGTCCTCCGCGTCGCGGCCGGTGACGTTTTTCGCGCGCAGGTCGACCAGCAGCATGTGGCAGTCCGTGCCGCCCGAAACGATGCGCACGCCGCGCGCCTGCAAGGTCTTCGCCAGAGTCCTGGCGTTGGCAATCACCTGCTTCTGGTAGGCGCGGAACTCGGGTGCGAGCGCTTCCTTGAACGCCACCGCCTTGGCGGCAATGACGTGCATCAGGGGGCCGCCCTGCAGACAGGGGAAAATGGCCGCGTTGAGGATTTTCTCGTGCTCGGCGCCGGCGAGGATCAATCCTCCGCGCGGGCCTCGCAGCGTCTTGTGCGTCGTGCTGGTGACGAAGTCTGCGATCCCGACTGGACTCGGGTAGAGCCCCGCGGCTATCAGCCCGGCGTAGTGCGCGATGTCCGCCATCAGGTACGCGCCAGCCGCGTCGGCGATTTCCCCAAGGCGTCGCCAGTCGATCACGCGGGAATAGGCCGAGGCGCCGGCAACGATCATGCGTGGCTTGTGCTCGCGCGCAAGGCGCTCCACGGCGTCGTAGTCGATCGTCTCCTCGGCGTTCAGGCCGTATGAGTGAGCGTGGTAAAGCTTTCCGCTCGCGCTCACCGCAGCGCCGTGCGTGAGGTGCCCGCCGTGGGCAAGCGACATGCCGAGGATCGCATCGCCCGGTTTCAGCGCCGCCATGTAGACCGCCTGGTTCGCCTGCGACCCCGAGTGCGGCTGCACGTTGGCGTAGTCGCAGCGGAACAGTTGCCTGGCGCGATCGATTGCAAGCTGCTCTGCGATGTCGACGAATTCGCAGCCGCCGTAATAGCGCCTGCCAGGGTAGCCCTCGGCGTACTTGTTGGTAAGCTGCGACCCCTGGGCGGCGAGCACGGCACGGCTCGCGTAGTTCTCCGAAGCGATCAGCTCGATGTGGTCTTCCTGGCGCTGGTTTTCCTGCTGGACCGCCGCCCACAGCTCAGGATCGACCTCGTGCAGGGTATTGCCGGGATTGAACATTTGAACGATCTCGCAGCGCCGCGAAAGCGGCATATTAGCAGGCCCCGCACCTTTACCGTTTGTTACACTCCGGGAAACGGGTTTCAACTACAGTTCCGCACACCGTTCATACCGTGAAGGAAATTTTCAGGTGAGCCGCCCGATGCTCCGCGTCATGGTCCTTGCGTTGCTGGTCGCACTCGCGGGTTGCCACCGGCAAGCCAATGCGCCCGGTGACGCGCCGACCGGACTGGCGGCCGAGCCTGGAGAGGGACTGGTGATGGTCAAATGGGATCAACTGCCCGGGCTGACCTATTGGATCTTCTTTCAGGCCGGCAGCAGCGTCACGGCACGCGACCCGGGAGTGCCGCTGCTATTCGACGTTCAGTCGCCTCGCGTCGTCACCGGTCTCGTCAACGGCGTCCAGTACGCGTTCGTCATGAACGCAACCAATCACGACAGCCCCGCGGGGCCCAGCACTGGGGTGGTCACAGCGGTCCCGAGGCCGGCGGGTGCCAGCTGGATCTCCGGGGCGCCGCTCGGAAGCCCGCCGCAGAATCTCAACGGAGTCGCCTTCGGTGCCGCCCTCAACAGGATCGTCGCAGTCGGCGACTCTGGCACCCTCCTCGCGGGCGACTTCAATTACACCAGCACGAGCCCTCCCGGCGTGACCGCATGGACGCAGGCGACGTCGATCCCGACTGGATTCGCGAGCGACCTCAGCGCGGTAACGTCCAACGGCAGCCAGTTCATCGCGCTCGGCACGGACGGTTCGGTCGTGACGAGTACCGACGGGAATGCTTGGACAGCGGCGGGTTCTATTCCGAGCGGCGGCGCCAGGATGAACAGCCTCGCTTTCGGGCTGGTTAACAGCGCGGCGCGGTATGTGGCGGTGGGCAACGGCGGAAATATCTTCACGAGCACCGACCTCACGAATTGGACTCTGCAGGCGTCCAACACGACGAGCGATCTGTACAACGTGTCTTTTCCCAAGGACACCTTCGTCGCGACCGGAGCAAACGGCACCCTGCTGACCAGCCCCGATGTGATCACCTGGACTGCCCAGAGCTCGAATACGTCGATAGCCCTTCGCGGCGCCGCTTACGGCACCGGCCCGGCGGCCGGGGCGTCCGCACAATACGTGGTCGTCGGAGATTCGGGTACGATCGTGACCAGCATCGATGGAACGACTTGGAGCGTGACACCCCCGCCGCTGTCGCAGGATTTGCGAGCCATCAGATTCGGCACCCGGTTCGTCGCGGTTGGGCAGGGGGGCGCGGTTGTGTACAGCGACGATGCGGTCAGCTGGGCGTCGTTACCAGGCTTCCCGCAAGGCTCTCCGGCCCCGGATCTGGCCTCGATCATCTTTGCGCCCGCGATGTACCTCGCCGTGGGACCATCGGGGGCAAACGCCATATCGAGGTAGGTCGAGCCGGGATCTCGCCCTGATCGACTCTCAGCGGTTCTCCGCCGCGATCTCCGCGGCGCTCCATCCGCCGCCCAGGGCTTTCACCAAAGTCACGGCCGCAACCAGCCGCCTGCCGAGAATGCCCATCGCAGTGCGTTCGTTGCTGAGCTGCGTCGTCTGCACCGTGACCACGTTGATGTAGCTCACGATGCCGGCTTTGTATTGGTTGGTCGTGAGGAGCACCGATTCGCGCGCGGCGCGCACCGCTGCTTCCTGAACTTCCGCTTCCTCTCCCAGGATGCGCAGCGCGGCGAGGTTGTCCTCGACTTCCTGAAATCCCGCGAGCACGGCTTGGCGGTATTGCGCGACGGTCGCGTCGTAGGCGGCGATCGCCTGCTCGGTCTGCGCGCGGCGCAGTCCCGCATCGAAGATCGACTGGGCGAGCGCCGGGCCGATCGACCAGAAGCTGCTCGGCACCGTGAACCATTGCGAGGCGTCGGCGCTGCGCGACCCGTACGAGGCCGACAGGGTCAGCGACGGGAAATAGGCAGCCTTCGCCACGCCGATTTGCGCGTTGGCGGCCGCGACGCGGCGCTCCGCGCCCGCGACGTCGGGCCTGCGCTCGAGCAGCTCGGAGGGCAAGCCCATCGGAATGCGCGGCATCGTCACGGCGAGCGGAACGGGCGCGATCGAGAACTCAGCAGGCGCCTTTCCGATGAGGACTGCGATCGCGTGCTCCAGCTGCGCGCGCTGCACCCCGGTATCGATCGCCTCGGCCTGCGTGCTCTTCAGCTGCGTCTCGGCCTGCACCAGATCAACCTTCGCCGCGACGCCTGCGTCGTATCGATTCTTGGTGAGATCGAGCGACTTCTGGTACCCCGCGGCGGTGTCCTCGAGCAGCTGCTTCTGCGCGTCCAGGACCCGCAGCTGGAAATAGCTGGAGGCGAGCTCCGCCTGTGCCGAGAGGCGCGCGGCCGCGAGATCCGCGGCGCTTGCCTGTGCGCCCGCTTCGCTCGATTCGACGGTGCGGCGCAAGCGCCCCCACAAATCTGCCTCCCATGCGGAATTGAGGCTTGCGGAGCGGTTGGTGATGGTGCGGCCGGCGGTCGTGCCGCCGATCACCCCGGTCGGCGAGCGGCTGCGAACGACCGAAACGCCGGCATCGAGGGTTGGAAAGTAAGCCGCACGCGAGGAGGCAACCAGGGCCTGCGCGCGGCGGAACTGCGCTTCCGCGACGAGCACGTTCTGGTTCGAGATCTCAACTTGCCCGACGAGCGTGTCGAGGAGCGGATCGCCGAACACCGCCCACCACTTGCCTCGGTCCAAATCGTCCTGCGGCTGCGCAGGCTTCCACTCTCCGGCTTCCTTGTAGGAGGGGGTGATCTGGACCTCGGGCCGATGGTAGTCGGGCCCAACAGCGCAGCCCGGGAGCGCGCCGAGGAGCAGAAGGCACGCGATCGCGCCCGGCCTCATAGCGCCTCCGGCGCCGCGCTAGGACGCCCCGTCCGGATGCGCCCGCACCATAGCCGGAAGCGGTCCAGGTACAGGTACACCACCGGCGTCGTATAAAGCGTGAGCAGCTGGCTCACGATCAGGCCGCCGACAATGGCGATTCCGAGCGGACGGCGAAACTCCGAACCGTCGCCGAATCCGATTGCGAGCGGCACCGCGCCCAGCATCGCGGCCATCGTCGTCATCATGATCGGGCGAAAGCGCAGCAGGCACGCCTGGAAGATCGCCGCTTCCGGGCTCTTGCCTCCCTCGCGCTCGGCTTCGATCGCGAAGTCGATCATCATGATGGCGTTCTTCTTCACGATTCCGATCAGCAGGATCACGCCGATCAGCGCGATGATGCTGAACTCCGTGCGAAACGCCATCAGCGCGAGCAGCGCGCCGACGCCCGCCGAGGGCAAGGTCGAAAGAATCGTGATCGGATGGATATAGCTCTCGTAGAGAATGCCGAGCACGATGTAGACCGTGATCAGCGCGGCGAGGATCAGCCAGGGCTGGCTGTCGAGCGACTGCCTGAACGCGCGCGCCGTCCCCTGGAAGCTGCCGTGCACGGTCGTCGGAACGCCGAGCTGCGCCATCGCCTGGTTGATCGCGTCGGCCGCCTCGCCCAGCGACACGCCGAGCGCCAGGTTGAAGGAGATCGTCGAAGCGACGAACTGGCCCTGGTGGTTGACGGAAAGCGGCGCCGTGGTGGGTTCGTAGCGTGCGATCGCGTAGAGCGGCACCTGCCCGCGCGTGGGCGAGAGCACGTAGACGTTCTTCAGCGCCTCGGGGCTCTGCCAGTACTGCGGCGCGACCTCCATCACCACGTGGTACTGGTTGAGCGTCGAGTAGATGGTCGAGACCTGCGCCTGGCCGAAGGCGTTGTAGAGGGTCTGGTCGATCATCCGCGTGGTGATGCCCAGGCGAGCGGCGGTGGCGCGGTCGATGACCAGCGTCGTTTGCAGGCCCTTGTCCTGCTGGTCGGTGTTGACGTCGGCGATCTCGGGCAGCTGCGCGAGCGCCTGGCGCACGCGCGGCTCCCACAGCCGAAGCTCCGCGATCTCATCGGCCTGCAGTGTGAACTGGTACTGCGCGTTGGCCTGGCGTCCGCCCATGCGAATGTCCTGCACGGGCACGAGAAAGAGATTCGCGCCGGGCTCTTGCAAGAGCTTGGGACGAAGTCGCGCGATCACCTGGTCGACGCTCGCCCCGCGCTCTCTCACGGGCTTCAGAGTAATGAACATGAAGCCCGAATTGCGCTGGCCGCCGCCGGTGAAGCCGACGACGTTCTCGACTGCCGGATCGCTCTTCACGATCCCCGCGAAGTCTTCGAGCTTCTGCCGCATCGCCTGGAACGAGATGCCCTGGTCCGCCTGGATCGAGCCGATCATGCGGCCGACGTCCTGCTGCGGGAAGAAGCCCTTGGGCACGATCACGTAGAGATAGGCGTTGAGCCCGATGGTCGCGGCGAGGATCAGCATCACCAGGCGCGCGTGGCGCAGCGCCCACGCGAGGCTCGCCTCGTACTCGGCGAGCATCCATCGGAACACGCGCTCGCTCAAAAGGAACAGGCGCCCGGGCCTGCGCTCGCCGACGGGCCGGAGCAGCCGCGCGCACATCATCGGCGTCATCGTCAGCGAAACCGCGAGCGACACGAGGATCGCGGCCGAGAGCGTCACGGCGAACTCGCGGAACAGGCGCCCGACGACTCCGCCCATGAAAAGGATGGGGATGAACACCGCGATCAGCGAAATGCTCATCGAGACCACGGTGAAGCTCACCTCGCGCGCCCCCTTGAGGGCCGCCTGGAACGGCAGCATGCCGCGCTCGATGTGGCGGGAAACATTCTCCAGCACCACGATCGCGTCGTCCACGACGAAACCGGTGGCGATGGTGAGCGCCATAAGCGACAGGTTGTTCAGGCTGAATCCTGCGAGGTACATCACGCCGAATGTGGCCACCAGAGAAACCGGAACTGCGACCGCGGGGATCAGGGTCGCGCGCGCGTTGCGCAGGAACAGAAACACCACCATGATCACGAGGGCGATCGCGATGACGAGCGTTCTCTCGACCTCGCGCAGGGACGCGCGGATGGTACTGGTACGCTCGAGCACCACATCCAGATTGATCGTGCTCGGAATCGACGCTCGCAGCAGCGGCAGAAGCTCCCGTACGCGCTCGGTCGTCTCGATGATGTTGGCGTTCGGCTGCCGGTTGATGATGACGAGCACCGAGGGCTTGCCGTTGGCGATGCCGGCATTGCGAACGTCTTCCACCGAATCGACCACTTCGGCGACGTCCGAAAGGCGCACCGGCGAGCCGTTGCGGTACGCGACGATGAGCGGGATGTACTGGCTCGCCTTCTTCGCCTGGTCG
>Ga0307469_10001092_pt1 | contig 10102 bp, 4 predicted proteins | sample atmos_gasesAM2C__FD_203084 | JGI IMG/M metagenome (GOLD analysis project Ga0307469, IMG submission 203084) | Hardwood forest soil microbial communities from Morgan-Monroe State Forest, Indiana, United States - atmos_gasesAM2C_515 | ecosystem: Environmental > Terrestrial > Soil > Temperate forest...
GCGCGGCGGACTCCGGCAAATTCGATGGACCGGCAGAACTCCCGCGGGTTCAGGTAAAGAGCGCTCTGGCGGACAGTCCCGCGCCCGGCAGGTCTGTGATCGTAAAGAATACTTCTGAGCTGGGAGCGGCCCTCGAGAAAGCCGCCTGCGGCGACACCATCCGCCTGCAAGCGGGCGGGGAATTTGCAGGGAACTTCAAACTCCCAGCCAAGTCTTGCGACGACGCGCACTGGATCGTGCTGCGCAGCAGCGCGGCTGATTCGGATCTGCCTGCCGAAGGGACGCGCGTTACGCCTTGCTATGCAGGCGTGGCCTCACTCCCGGCGCGGCCGCGCTATGCGTGTTCCTCGCCTTCCGGTGCTTTGGCAAAAATCGTGTTCGACGGAAAAGGCAGCGGGCCGCTCACGCTGTTGGAAGGCGCCAATCATTACCGGTTTATCGGGTTGGAGATTACACGCGGAGTTCCGGGAGCAACTGTCTACAACCTGGTCTCGATGCCCAGTGACAAAGCGGTCGATCACATCATTTTCGATCGGGTCTGGATGCACGGCACGGCCCAGGATGAGACGGTGCGAGGAATCTTCCTGGGCTCCAGCCGGTACGTAGCGGTGGTGGATTCCTACTTCAGTGATTTTCATTGCGCGGCGATGGGAACCTGCACCGACTCGCAGGCGATCAATGGAGGGATCGGCGGCGGCGGTCTGGAAATGGGCCCTTACAAGGTGCTCAACAACTTTCTGGAGGCGGCGGGGGAGAACATGCTTTTCGGAGGTGGGCCGGCTCCAGGTTCACCGGCAGACATCGAAGTGCGGCGCAATCATATGTTCAAGCCGACGACCTGGCACAAGGATGATCCCGGGTTTGTGGGCGGCGCGAACGGCAGACCCTTCATCGTGAAAAACCTGTTTGAACTCAAGAACGCCCAGAGAGTTCTTCTCGAAGGCAACGTTCTGGAGAATTCCTGGGGCGGGTTCAGCCAGGCGGGATTCGCCGTGCTGCTGACGGCGAAGAACCAGAACAACAAGTGTCCTGTCTGCCGAGTGACCGATGTGACCATCCGCTACGACCGGATTACACATTCGGCCAGCGGATTTCAGATCGCGACAGCATTGTCTGCCGCCGGCGGGGCCAGCAGCGGGACCGAACGCATCAGCATTCATGACGTTATCCTGGATGATCTCCGCGGATCAGCGAACCAGGGGCTGGGCGTGTTCGCTCAAATCACCTCGGGAAATCCTACGTTACGAGATGTCTCTTTCGATCATGTGACCGCTTTTGCGCCGCACGCACTCTTCATCCTAGGGGGGCCCGTCGAAGGAGAGCGCATGAGCAATTTCACGTTTACGAACAACCTGGTGGGCTCCGGTCCAATCGACATTATTCCGGCCGGCGGTGGCCCGAAGAGTTGCTCCTTTCAGGCGGGCCGGCAAGGGCCGACGGGCGTGCTCAACAATTGCTTCAGCAAGTTTACGTTCAGTCACAATGCGATCGTAGGCTCGCAAGGTGGATGGCCGAAGGAGAATTCCAATCCTTCCGACCATAAGGCCGCCGGTGTAGTCGGTTTCAGCGAGGGACGGTATCAGCTATGCCGCGACAAGCGCGGGGAGTGCAAGAAGGCTTCCATTGCCGCGCGCGCCGGGGCGGATGGGAAAGACCTGGGCGCGGACGTTGAGGCGGTATTTGCGGCGACCAACGGAGTCGAGTAACGCGAGTTTCTGTCCGGGACTATCGAACGCCCGCTGTGGCTGACGAAATAGCTTCCACGTCGGCTCCCAAGTCTTTCCCATCCGTGCCAGCGTTGGCATAGGGACTGGAGGCGAGAAGCTTGTAACCGGCCAGGGCGCGGCTAACATTGGTGAATTTGACTTCCCCCGCCGACGCTGGAGCGAAGTTTCCTGTTGGCCATTTTCCGGTAGAGCCCACCAGCGCGTTATGGGAGAACTGGGAATCCTTGAAACAACTGGCCAGCATAGCGGCCGGGCCGTTCATCCGGTAAGCGCAATTCTCCGCTCCGCCGCCGGTCGTCGCCATTCCGGAGACCCCGCTGAAGATGTTGTTCGCCCAGACGAAGCCGTACATGTCGGGAAACGCCTTCTTGTTGCCGACAATAAACATGGCAGCGGTGGTGTCTTTGTTGAACGCAGTCACGTGGTTGATGGAGATGTCGTGGATGACGGCCACGTGATTGCCGTTGGATTCCTGGAAGAGATGGCCTCCTCCCGCGTAGGTGTTGCCGCTGATGTCATCCATCACGACGTCGTGGATGCTGACGTTCCAAAGTCCCATGGAAAGAGCGCCCGTGGCCGCGGGGACATTGGCGATCTGGAAGCCATCGCCCGCGTGGCTGATGGTGTTGTAGCGGATCGTGACGTCGTGAACCACGCAAATGGGACAGGCGCCGTTCTGGTTTTTGGGAGTCAGCAGGATGGAGAATCCGGCCTGGCTGAAACCGCCCCAGGAATTTTCCGCAACGTTCCCTTCAAACAGAACACGAATGCCGTTCTTGAGTTCGAAGTGGTTTTTTACGATGAAGGGGTGCCCGTCACGCCCGCCCACGAAACCTGCGTGCCCGCGCATCCAGATCAAAGGCTTGTAGAAGTAGTTACGCCGGACTTCGATGTCTTCCGGAGTATGATCGGCGGGACCACCACCAAAGAGCACGTTCTCTCCCGCGGCCTCCAGGAAGTTGTTCACGATTTTGTAGGGGCCCATGGGATTCTGCCCAATCCCGCCACCAATGGCCTGTGAATCACCGCATGCGCCCGAAAGGGCGATGCAGTGAAAGTCGGAGAAAAAGGAATCGATGATCGCCACGTGGGTGCTGGAAGACAGCATCACGCCTCGCGTGGTCTCATCCTGCGCCGTTCCGTGCAGCCAGGAACGGTCAATAACGATGTGATCGTAAGTGCCATTCCGCTCATTGGTCACGAGGTTGTAAACGAGCGCCTTAGGTTTGTCACGAGTGATTTCCAGGCCCATCAGGCGATAATGATTCGCGCCATTTGCCATGACGATGGGGCCGCTGCCAGTGGCGGAAAAAACGACCTTGGCGAGCACCTTGCTCGCCGATGCGCAACCGAATGACGGACGGCCGGGCAGAGAAGCCACGCCTGCATAACAAGGCGTAGCCCGAGTACCTTCGGGAGGCAGGGCACTGTCGGGAGCGCTGGTGCGCACCACAATCCAGTGGTTGTCGTCACAGCTCTTGGCAGGCAATACGAAGGTCCCGCTGAACGTCACACCCGCTTGCAGCGCGATGGTATCGCCACACTTGGCGCTATTCAGCGCTGCCTGCAGGCTGGCGCTGGTCTTGACCAGCTGACTTGTACCTGGAGCCGGGGTGTCTGCGACCGTGGTCTTTAGGTAGACGCGGGGAAGTTCCGCCGAGCCGTCCACGTTCGCGGTGTTGGCGAGCGCGACATTCAGGTTCAGCTTGCGGGCAACGCTCTTGCCCGAGGCGTCACTAGCTTCCACCGTGAAACCAAATCCACCGTTCTGGCTGGTAATGCCGTTGATCGTGCCCTCGTTCGTATCCAGAAGCAAACCTGCCGGCAGAGCTCCAGACGCGATCTTCCAGCGATAGGGCACGGTCCCTCCGGAGGCGCGCAAGGCCGCGGAGTAAGGTGTACCTTCGACGGCCTCGGGCAGGTTGGTGTTCGCCAGGGTAAGAGTCGAGTTCGATGAGGAGGCGGAGGGAGTCACGCTGATGGAGGCAACCGCGTGTTTGCTCGGGTCCGCACTGCTGGTCGCAGTTAATTGGACCGCGGTCGACATGCTGACGTTGGGAGCGGTGAAGAGTCCGGTGTTGCTGATGTCCCCTGCAGAAGCGGACCACGTAACTTGAGAATTGCTGGTATTCGAAACTTGCGCAGCAAACTGGTGGGTTGTGCCCGCTGACAAGGTCAAGGTAGGCGGCGTGATGGCAACCGTGACTTGCGACGCCGCTGCGGGCTTGGCGACCGTGATGGAAAGGTTCTTAAGGCCCTCGGCCGATCGACCACCATCCGCGACCGAGACCATGAACGTGAATGCCCCTACCGTACTTGGTTGGCCGGAGATCGAGCCCGAGGTCGCATTCAGGTGCAGACCGGGCGGCAGCTTGCCGGACCTCACCGCAAAACTATAAGGTGCAGAGCCGCCCGTTACCGCAAGCACAGCGCTGTAAGCATCCCCGACGGTTGCGGCGGGCAGATGCGCGGAAATCACGATCGGCTGGGCCGCTGTTGTCGACCCTGAGCCACCCGCATCGAGCGAGGAACATCCTGTGGCCAGCAACGCGAGCGCGACCGCAAATAAAAGTGCAATGCAGCTGTTTGAAAATTTGTAGGAAGGGTTCTTGGGCTCTCTGGATCGGGGGGCTACCAGGATCAACATCACACCGTCCTCGAAACGGATTTGGGGGACTTCCGCGTTTGCGAGTCCTGTCTCCACACTTTAAAGAGCTGGTTGTTGTTTACATAGATAACCTTAGGGCAGTGCACCGTCGAGACACAGAAGTACATCTTTGTTCCACAGGAAAATCGAATTTGCGCGTTTGGTGAGTAACGTGTTACGGAATCCAAGCGCGCTGAGGCTGGTCGTCGCATGGAATATTCGAGGAGAACAGAAGCCCCGCGTGAGGCACACCCGTTTCAGCCTACATTGTTCTCAAACGCAAGCGGCCTCCGATGCAGCGTTCACGCTTAAGATCTCCGGAAGTGCATGACCTTTCGATTAGTGACAAGGTATTTTTGTTTTTCGAGGAACTCGCACCGTACAGGGGAACTTCGCTTATGCCTTTGCTTTCGCCGCCTGGGAATCAGCGACGCGCGTACCCTGCGCTGCATGGATCGTCTTCTCCAGGACGTCGACGATCCGCGGGGCGATGATTGACCAATCATATTTGCGCGCGGTTGCGGCCGCGGCGGCCTCCAGCCGGCGCCGGAGGTCTTCATTTTGCAGGAGAGAAACCACGGCTTCGGCGAACTCGCCCGGCGAGTCTTCCAGCAGGATGTCGCGCCCGTGATGAACATCCAGCCCCTCGGCGCCGACGGTGGTGGAAACTGTAGCCTTGCCCATTGCCATGCCTTCGTAAATCTTGATGCGGGTGCCTCCACCAATCCTGAGCGGCACGACGATCACAGCGCCGTCGCGTAGATGGTCGACGACGGAAGGGACGGATCCGGTTACTTCGACCGATGGGGATGCGAGATTCTTCACGCGCGGATGCGGGTCACGCCCCACGATACGAAAACGAGCCACCGGAAACTTGGCGAGGACCAGGGGCCAGATGTCCTTGCAGAAATATTCCACGCCGTCGATATTGGGCTGCCAATCCATCGAACCGGTAAACACCACCAGCGGTCCGGCCGGGCGGACCTCCGCATCGTAGGGATATTTGCTGAGATCGACGCCGGTGGGCACTACGGTGATATGAGAGGGGTCGACCATATGACTCATCGCTTGACGATCCGCCTCTGAAACGGCGATCACATGATGAAAGCGGCGCGTTTGCTCAGGCTCAAACCGTGACATCTTCGCCGATTCGAGCGTGAACACCGCACGATCAATCCAACGGCCTTCAACCGCCGCCTTCCGTTCCCACAGGATGCTTTCGACGTTGTGCTGAAATAACGCAGTGGGTGTAGGCAGTTCGCGGGGAAAATTCAGCGTGCTGGACAGGAAGTCACAGACCGCGACATCGAAGCGCCGTTGCGGGATCCACTCGGCCAGCAATTCCTGCACCTGGGGATCCGCAAATTTGAGTACGGTGTAGGGGGCGCGCCAGGCAATTCTTCGGAGGTAGTGCAGGTATTGCGCGAGGGTGCCGAGCTCTTTCGCGGGGGTGTGTACGGTCACCGTTCCAGGGATGTGCGTGGGGATTTCGCGCTCGTAGGCTTCGTCGCGCTCCCCATTGTAGTAGGACAGGTAGGTAAGTTCGTGAGCCCTCGAGAGGTGACGAAGGATGTTGTAGGTGCGGAGTTTGCCTCCCGTATCAAGGGGAAGAATTTTGCCCGGTTTCACCCACAGAATCTTCATTAGCTGTTCTACCAGCAGATTCCTTCGTAGGAGCCGTTGTGTTCCATGCGGCGCGACTTTTCAAGATTCACGAGGTCGATCACGATCTGGCCGGGTTTTACCGCGCGGTTGAGGACACCACGATCGACGCCGCGCGTGCCGACAATGACGACCTCGGCATCGGAAAGCGTGGACTCGAGATCGGGGCAGAGCAAGGAACCCACGTGCGGAATGACTTCGTCGATATATTGCCGGTTGGATCCGATCAGGTGACCGAGGGAAACGTTGTCGTCCCAAATCTTCAGTTCGCGTCCTTCACCCAGCAGACGTTTTGCGAGCTGCACCTGAGGACTCTCTCGAAGGTCGTCGGTCGCGGCCTTGAAACTTAGACCCAGCAAAGCAATCTTCTTCTTCCCGGTGGCCAGCACCATTTCGACCGCTCTCTCCAGATGTTCTTCATTGCTCGGCATGATGGCCCGGAAGAGAGGCAGGTCGAGATCCAACTCCTTGGCGCGGTAGTTCAGCGCGCGCACGTCCTTGGGGAGACACGAGCCTCCGAATGCAAATCCAGGCTTCAGATACGTGGGCGAGATATTGAGCTTGTTGTCGGCTATGAAGATTTCGACCACTGCTTCCGCGTCGACGCCAAGCTCCTTCGCCAGCGTGCCGACTTCATTAGCGAAGGAGACCTTCACGGCGTGCCAGGCGTTGCAGATATACTTCGTCATTTCGGCGGCGCGAAAAGACGTTTCGAAAATGCGTCCGGGGGCCCATTTGTAAATCTCGCGCAGCATGCCGCTGTGATACGGGTCGGCTGCGCCAATGATGGTCATCGCCGGCTCCAGGAAGTCGGCGACCGCGGTGCCCTCGCGCATGAACTCGGGGTTCACACAAACACCGAAATCCTTGTCCATTTTTTTGCCGCTGGCTTTCTCAAGCGCAGGAACAACAATTGTTTCGGCGGTGCCCGGCAAAACGGTGCTGCGCAGGACAACCAGGTGAAACGCGCTCTTGGTGCGCAGGACCTGTCCGATCTCACGACAAACGGGTTCGATGTGCCCGAGGTCGAGTTTTCCGTTGCGCAGGCTCGGGGTACCGACGCACAAGAAAGAGAGGTCCGTGTTCGTCACCGCGGATGCCGAGTCGGAAGTTGCGTGGAGTCGTCCGGCTGCGTGCGCCTCCGCGATGAGCGTGCCCACGCGTGGCTCCACAATCGGACTGCGGCCTGCGTCCATGGCTTCCACTTTGGTTGCGCTGAGGTCGACCCCAATGACGTTGTGCCCCATGTGGGCGAGACAAGCCGCCGTAACGGTGCCGACGTACCCCAGCCCGAAAACACTAATCGAACGACTCATGGGAATGCGTTATTCCTCTTCGCCAGCTTAGGATTGAAGATCAATTGCAAAATGGAATTATAAGCTGTGTTTTCATTTGCTTACGAGATGTCGGATCAGGCCGCGATGGCGATGCCGTTCCTCGAAACGAATGTCGACAGCGTTCCCTCTTCCTCGGGCCGCCCTGGATGAAAAACAGCAAAGAGGTATTTAATCGCACCCGCCACTCTTTGGAAAGGCAATGTTCTACTCTTTAGTAACTAAGTCGAAGCGTTTCAATGGGATGACATCGGTAAAATGGGTAGGATGCAGGGGGCCTCACTGGCGGATCGAAATTTGAGCGTTGCACAGCCCCAAGGCGCGGGGGCGCGGGCCCGGAAGGTATTTTTCCTTCTCGATTCCCTTCACGTGGGCGGGACCGAAACTCAGGCCGTGGAGCTGGCGCTTCGGCTATCGGTTCTCCCGTACGAAGTGACGCTCGGTTGCTTGCACATGCAAGGGCCCTTGCTCGAAAAACTGCGGGGCTCGGCGGTGAGAGTTCGGGAATTTCGGCCGCAGGGCGGACTCGACTCCCCAGCGGGGATTTACCAACTGCTCCGGTTGGCGGCCTTTCTGAGAAGGGAACGATTTGACGTAGTTCACACCCACGATCTTTGGTCGAACTTGATGGGAGTACCGGCGGGACGGCTTGCAGGAGTGCGGGCGATCATTTCGAGCCGGCGCGATTTGGCCAACTTCGACTGGTACCAGGGTCGGAGAAGAAATTGGCTACGTAATATCCAAAATCTCTCCAATGTTGTATTGGCCAACGCCACGCCGATCCGGGATGCTCTGATCGCGGAAGATGGTTTCGCTCCGGAAAAGTTGCGGGTGATTCACAATGGAGTGGACACGGAAAAGTTCCGGTGCGCCACGCGTGATCGGGAACGTCTGTTTCCCGGCGCAAGCAATCAAGAGCTGGTTGTGCTGGTGGGGAACATGCATTCCGATGTGAAGGGGCACCCGTGGCTAATTGCGGCGGCGCCCCTCGTGCTGCGCGAATTCCCGAACACGCGCTTCGTGTTGGCGGGAGACGGGACTGCGCGACCGGAGTTTGAGGCGCAGGTGGCAAGACTCCGCGTGCAGAACAATTTTATTTTCCTGGGGCGACGTGACGACGTGCCCGATGTGCTGGCCAGTTGCGATATCGCGGTGTTGCCGTCGCGGGCCGAGGGACTTCCCAATGCCGTACTTGAGTACATGTCAGCTGGACTGCCGACGATTGCCAGCCGTGTGGGGGGAAATGCAGAACTGGTGGAAGATGGTGTCACCGGGTTACTGGTTCCCCCGGAAGATTCGGACGCTCTTGCGAACGCTGTTGGGCGCTTGCTGAGAGATCCAGATCTGACTCGCAAGATCGCAACCAACGGGCAGAAGATGGCGACGGAAAATTATAGTTTCGAACGATTGATCCGGCAGACCGACGCACTCTATACGGAACTGCTGGAGCTTCGAAAAGGAAGCCATTAGCCATGGGATCGCCGTCCAAGTGGGCCCTGCGGGTGTCGCGATTCCGCTCCATGAGCAAGGACGAGCTCGTGGAGCGCGTGTCGCAGCAGGTCCATGCCCGGCTAGACGCGTACCGTTATCGCCGGGGCCACGATTTCACTTCCGGCGATCTGCACGAGCTTCCGGCAGAGCAACGCGGGAAATTTTTTTTTGCCGCTTCGGAGGCGCCGGAAATTGCCGGATTACTGAAGGCTCGATTTCCAGCCGTCGCAACCAACATTGTGGCGGGTGCGGAGAGAATTCTTCAGCATCGCTTCGATTTGCTCGGTTACGACAATCTTGACTACGGCCGTGAGATCGACTGGCATCTCGACCTGGTGCACCGAAAGCGCGGGCCGATGAAACCCGGATTCAAAGTCCAGTTCCTCAGTTTCGACGAGGTTGGCGACGCCAAGATTACCTGGGAACTGAACCGGCACCAGCATTTGGTGACACTGGCAAAAGCTTACCGGCTGACGGGCGATGCTCGCTTCGCTCGCGAAATCTTCAGCCAGTGGAATCACTGGCGAACCGCGAATCCTTACCCGATGGGAATGAACTGGGCCAGCAGCCTGGAAGTGGCTTTCCGGTCTCTATCGTGGATCTGGACGTATTTCCTGCTGCAAGACTCGGCGGAGATGTCATCGGAAGACCAGAGAGAGTGGGTAAGCGCGTTGGGATTGTCCGGCCGCCACATCGAAACCTATCTCTCAACATATTTTTCCCCGAATACGCATTTGTTGGGGGAGGGTGTTGCGCTGTTCTTTCTGGGGACGTTGTTTCCTGAATTCAAGAAGGCGGCGCATTGGAAGAAGCAGGGTTGGGATATCGTGGTTGAGGGTGCGCGGAAGCAAGTTCGAAACGATGGATTCTATTTCGAACAGTCGACCTACTACCACGTCTATGCTCTGGATCTCTTCCTGCACGCGCGCATCCTGGCTGCCTTGAACGACGTGGAAATTCCTGCGGATTACGATTCTATTGTGGTCAAGATGCTCGACGCCCTGTGCCTGCTGGGGCGAGCCGGACTGGTTCCGAGTGTTGGGGATGATGACGGAGGCAGAGTGTTTGATCCGCGACGAAACCGCGCGCAGCATCTCATGGATCCACTAAGCACGGGCGCGATTGTTTACCGGCGGGGAGATTCTAAGTTTCTGTCCGGAGTTCCGCGGGAAGAGACACTCTGGTTGCTCGGATCGGCGGGGCTGTCGAGCTTTGAAGAATTGCGAAGCAACGAGCCTTCC
>Ga0307469_10001093_pt1 | contig 10097 bp, 9 predicted proteins | sample atmos_gasesAM2C__FD_203084 | JGI IMG/M metagenome (GOLD analysis project Ga0307469, IMG submission 203084) | Hardwood forest soil microbial communities from Morgan-Monroe State Forest, Indiana, United States - atmos_gasesAM2C_515 | ecosystem: Environmental > Terrestrial > Soil > Temperate forest...
TAAGACGATGCTGGCCCGCCGGGTCGCCTCCATCCTGCCGCCGCTCTCGCTGGAGGAAGCGATCGAGGCGTCCACCGTGTGGAGCGTCGCCGGCCTGCTGTCGCCCGGTCAAGGCCTGCTCGGGGTGCGGCCGTTTCGCAGCCCGCACCACACGGCCTCGGAGGCCGGCCTCATCGGCGGCGGCGGCGTCCCGCATCCTGGAGAGATCAGCCTGGCGCACCACGGCGTCCTCTTCCTTGACGAGCTGCCCGAGTTCTCCACCCGGGTGCTCGAGGCGCTGCGGCAGCCGCTGGAGGACGCGCGCGTCGTCGTCTCCCGGGCCGCCGGCACCGTAGCCTTCCCGGCCCGCTTCCAGCTCGTCGCCGCCGCCAACCCCTGCCGCCGCGGCTGTCCCTCCCTGCCCGCCTGCGCGTGCTCCCCGCCGGAGCGCGTACGCTACCTGGGTCGCCTCTCCCGCCCCCTGCTCGACCGCATCGATCTCCATCTGGAGATCCCCGCGCTGTCCCACGCCGAGCTGACCGCCAGCGCCGCGGGCGAGCCTTCCGCCGCCATCCGGGCCCGCGTCGTCGCGGCGCGCGCCCGGCAGGTCGCCCGGTTCGCGGGCACCACCATCCACGCCAACGCGCGCATGTCGGGGCGCCAGACCCGCCGGATCTGCACGCTCCCGCCCGACGCCGCGCGCTTGCTCGGCCTGGCCGTCACCCGCCTGGGACTCTCCGCACGGGCCCACGACCGTCTCCTCCGCGTGGCCCGCACCATCGCCGACCTGGCCTCAGCCGACGCCATCACCACCGAGCACGTCGCCGAGGCCATCCAGTACCGCACGCTCGACCGCGCCCGCTGAAGACCCCGACGGCTTGCCTCCGCCCGCAGATGTGAGAGGATGGCGGCGGTTTCAGACCCTCACCTCCGGAGGATCCGATGACCCAGCCCGGCAGCCCATCCGCGACGGCATCAGCGTCCCATTCCATGGTGCTCGAGCGCGAGCACACCACCCTGATCGTGATCGACGTGCAGGAGCGGCTCTTCCCTGCGATGGACTCGGATCATCGCGAGGAAGTGATGCGGAACCTCAAGGTCCTCGCCGCGACGGCCCAGCGCCTTCAGCTGCCGACCTTGGCGACCGAGCAGTATCCCAAGGGGCTCGGGCACACCCTGCCGGAGATGAAGGCGGCCCTGCCGACCGGGCTCGAGCCGATCGAGAAGGTCGCGTTCTCGTGTTGGGGAGTCGAGGCGTTCCGGAGCCGTCTGACTGCGAGCGGTGCCCGCCAAGTCCTGCTCGGGGGCATCGAAGCCCACGTGTGCGTGCTGATGTCGGCCCTCGACCTGCTGGCCGCCGGTTACGGGGTTCACATCGTGGCGGACGCGGTCACCTCGCGGACTCAGGCGAACTGGCGCCTCGCCATGGACCAGCTTCGTCAGGCCGGAGCGGTCGTCACCACCACCGAGACCGTCCTGTTCCAGCTGCTGCGGCAGGCCGATTCCGATGACTTCCGGGAGCTCGCCCGTCTGATTCGCTGATGTCACGGTACTTCGACGTCCGCAATACGGTGCTCCTGGTGGTCGGCTACGGCATCCTCCCCGAGGAGGAGGACCGTCCGATCGCGTACGAGCTGAAGCGCGCGATCGGTTCGCGCTGCCAGGGATCGCCGGACCGCAGTGCGGTGGTCGTGACCGACATGTGGATGCTCAACCAGGAGATGGCGGAGATGTTCCCCGCCATCGCGATCGGCGGGCCCGCGGTCAACGCCTTCACCGCCCAGGTCTATGAGGACCTTCCACTCGCCTTCACGCGGGACCAGCAGGTCTTCATCCAGATGAACCACGAGCAGGGCAAGCGGGCCGCACTCTGGGGAATGGATCGGCACGGCACCCGGGAAGCCGCCGAGCTGTTCGTGAAGGAGGGCCTGCTCGACCGCTTCCTCGATCTGATCTGGCCCGAACCCGCCTAGCCGACGCCCGCCGCGGTGCAAGCCTTGCCGAAGGAGGCGTTCGTCCGAGCGGCCTGGTCGGTGGTCGGCCGGAAGGTGAACAAGCAAGCGAAGCTGGAGGAGCTCTACGAGCTGGCGCAACGGAGCATCGCGCTGCCCGTGGCGGTGGATTCGGTCGCGATCGAGACGTTTCGCCTCCAGCTCGCCCAGCTCCGGCGGCTGGCTGAGCTGCGGCAGACCCTGGAGGCCCGCGCCCACGCGCTGCTCAAGGACCGAGCGGACTTCCAGCGGCTCTGCTCTCTGCCCGGCGTCGCGGCGATCCTGGCCCTGGTGATTCTCGCGGAAGGCGGTGATATTGAGTGCGGTGAGAGCCAGCCCCGCGCGGGCGCGGACTCTGTGTTCACTATGGGCAGCGGGGTCTTTCTCCGACGCGGAAGACTGCTGAGTCGGCTGTGTCCCAGCCGAGCGACCACTGGTCCTCAAACTCGACATCGAGCGCGATCTGTTCCTCCCTCGAGAGGTGTTGCGCCCGCTCACTTGCGCCAGACCGGTGAGGCCGGGGAGCGTGTCGTGTCGCCGCCATGACGCAGCGCATACCCGAACAGCATACCGGCAAGCACCCAGAACAATAGCGCCCCATCCCGCACGAAAAAATCATTGGTCATATTGCGAGTCAATACGCCGGCTACCATAGCCGCCCCCGCGAGTCCGGTCAGACGCGCGAGGCGCTCTCCGCGCAGCGCCAACTGCCAAAAGCGCCAAGCGAGCGCCGCGAACAGCGCCAACACCGCCACCATGCCCGGCATGCCTGCGCTGATACCGTAGTTGAGGATGAGATTGTGCGTATGCGAAAACTCCTTGATTTCTGCCGGAAGCAAAGCTGGGTAGGCCTTGCTCGTGACGTCGCGCCCGAATCCGGCCCCGGTCAACGGATGCGCGAGAATCTCTGCGCCGACCTTTTTCCATACGCGCGGCCGCAAGTCTTTCCCCATCTTGAAAGGCGATTCGGGATTGCCGCCGGTGCGGTATCGGTCGCTGACATAGATCCCGCCGCCAATCAGCGCAAGCAAGATCATTCCCGTCAGCGCCAGGCGAGCCGGGCTGACAGCGACTGCGCGGACTTGCCAAAGCCAAACGCAAACCAATGCAGCCTGCAACCCGATCGCCGGCCACAGAGTACGTTGAGCGGATAGCAAGCTAACCGCCAGGAAAGGCAGACCCAAGAGGGCCAGCCACTTGCTCGAATGTTGCCGCCCAAAAAGCACCACCGTCAAAGCGAGAATGGGCCCGACCGTGACGAGATAGTTGCTGACGCCGCCGACGCCGCCGTAGTACACGTCTGCTGGCCATTGGCCCCTTCGGAGATCCCCGCCGACCAGCGCCGAGCCCGAAATCACGGCAAATCCTGCCAATACCGCCAGACACGCGAGGCGCAACCGTGTCTCGTCCCGCGTCAAGGCAAAGAAGGCGACGAACGCCATCAGCGCGTAGCCGACTTCGTTCTTGATCTCGCCCCGACTGTAGGCAGGATCCACCGCGAAGACAAGCGAGGCGATCACTACACCGGCCCATAGCGCGATCGCCCACTTGCAGGGGAATGGCGGCGGAGTAAGCCGCCGCCAGGAGGTCACGACGATCAGAAACGCTGCGGCGAGACAGGTGAGCCGCAAGGCCTCGGTCCCCGGAAACGGCAAGATGAAGAGCAACACCATAAACGGCAATACCTGCACCGTCGTGTTCATGCCTTGCCACGATGCCTGTCCCCCGATCGGCTTGTTAACGAGCTGCCCCCGGCGGCACGCGACAAACCTGTTCCACGGCTTCCTCGCAGCCGCGCTCGCCAAGCAAGCGCACGTATTCTTGAACCAAGGCTTCGCGTATCATCTCGGGATCGAAATCGCACAGCGCTCGGTGCCGGCCGTTGGCGCCGTGCTGCCGCCGCAGCTCCGGGTCGCCCAAGTAAATACGAATCGCGGCCGTCAGCGCCTCGGCGTCGCGCACCGGCACCAGCAGGCCGGTCTCGTCGTCGCGTACCGCATCGACGTTTCCCGGAATCCGCGTCGCGACCACGGGCAGTTCCATGGCCCCCGCCTCCAGGAGTGCGGTGTTGAAGCCTTCGCGATACGTCGGCAGGACGAGAAGGTTCAGAATGCGATAGATGCTCGGCATATCGTGCACCATTCCAGCCAGATGAATGCGCGGATCGCTCCGCAGCGTCGCTTCCACGTCGGCCGGGATCGGGTCCTGGCTCTCGAACGGCCCCGCAACCAGCAGGTGCAGCGACGGCCACTCCTCGCGCAGCACGCGCCACGATTGCGCGAGTTCGATCAAGCCCTTGTCGCGGACGATGCGTCCCACGAAGCCCATCACCAGCGCGCCCTGCGGAATCTGATAGCGAGCGCGAACAAGCTGCGCCGACTCCGTCGAGATGCGTGCCGGATTGAATGTTGTGTCGGCCTCGACGCCGCCAATGTGTCCGCGTTCGAGCACCTTAATCTTTTCGGGCGGGCATAGTCCTTCCGCGATCACGACTTCACGAAGCGACGTGCTGATGCAGATGACCTGATGCGCCAACCGACACGCCGTGCGTTCCGTCCAGCGTAAGATGCGCCGCTTCAGCCCCGTGGCGGTCATGAGCGGCAGTCCATGCTGGTGATAAATGCGAACCGGCACGCGGCAGAAAGTCGCCGCCATCATCGCCAGGAGGCCCCCTTTCGGCGTATGCGCGTCCACAATCATCGGTCGAACGTGCCGGATGACTCGCACGATCCGCCACACCGCCGCGAGGTCGGCCAGCGGCGTAATGCGTCGCAGCATCAGCGTCGAATGCACGTCAATCTGCATGTCGCGGGCAAAGTCGTCGAGCGGCTGCCCGGGCGACGACAGCGCGTGGACCTCGAATCCCTTGCTCTTGGCATGGGCCACATGCCCCGCCAGAAAGCGCAGCGTCCCCGGAACCGTCGTCACGTGCAGCACTCTCGGGTTCATGCCGCCGCCTCGTCGTGACGCGGTCCATGGGCTGAGGGCGCGGGGAGGTCCCCGTCAAGGCCAGACACCGGCGTGTTTCGAATCACCGACAGAATGCGGCGAGCTTCCTGTATCGCCCCCGCATTGAGCCGGCGGTTTCGCTTGTTGATCAGCCGGCCTTGCTGCCCGAGTCTCGTGCCGATGTGGTAGGCCATGGCCTTCAGTCGTGAACGCATCACCAGCCGCCGTGTGCGCCACGCGCCCACCAGCGGCGGGCCGTACCGATGTAGGATGTCGCGCACGGTGCTTTCAGTGCGAAGATAGTTCCCCAAGTTACCGGCCAGACCTTCGCGATAAAAGAACAACGGCTCGCACAGCCGGGCGAACCTTGTCGTCGCGCAGGTTCGGCTCCACAGCTCGCGGTCCTCGGCGCGAACGTAGACCGGATCGTACGGATTACGGCGAAACCACTCCGCTCGGCCCATCACGGTCGGATGAAGGAGGAGGCCATTCCGAAGCACAGCCTCCGGACGCACATCCAGCGGGCGATCCCCCCGAATGCCTAGCGGCGTGAGGTCGTCGTCCACGCTGAATGTCGCCGTGTCAATGAGATCGATGTTCGGATTCGCCCGCATGAACTCGGCCTGGCGTTCGATGCGTTCGGGGTGCATGAGATCGTCGGCATCCATCCGCGCCAGATAGGCGCCTTGTGCAAGCGAAGCGATCTGGTTGAGACGCGCGCACAGACCGCGATTACCCCCATCGCTGAGGACGCGCACGCGCGGGTCGTCAAGATGCCGCACGACATCGATCGAGCCATCCGTGGAGCCGTCGTCGATCAGCAGCAGCTCCCAGTCGCCATGCGTCTGCGCAAATACGGAGCGCACCGCGTCGGCAAGGTAGCGCCGAGCGTTCAAGAACGGGATGCCGATGGTAACGGACACGCGTTCACTCACGAGATTCTCCCTGTGTCAGTTCGGTACAGCTCGTCACACGCGTCACAGATGCGCGCCCAGTCATAGGTCGCCGCGTTGATCAGCGCATTTGCGGAACAGACCGCATAGAGATTGGCATCATCCATCAGTTTCTCGATCTCGTCCGTCATCGTGGCCGAATCGCCGACCGGGACGCGCGCGCCGCAGTTCGACGGGACCACTTCCTTCAGGCCGCCCGAGTCGCTGGAGACGACCGGCTTGCCGCACGCCTGCGCCTCGACGGCCGCCATGCCGAACATCTCGTTAGCGCGGGTCGGCATGACGAAGACATCGGCGAGGTTGTAGATCGCATTGAGCCGGCTCTCTTCGACGGCGCCGAGGTAGAGGCCGCCGACCTCCTTGATGCGCTCGACCCAGCCGTTCGGATCGTCCTTCAGTCCGAACTGCGCGATCGGTCCCGCGATCACGAGCTGCACGTCGCGGCGCCGCTCGCGGAGTGTCTTGGCCGTTTGCAGTAGCACATCGCTCCCCTTCTGCTCGCAGACCCGGCCGATGTAGAGCATCACCTTCTTGTCGATGCCGAGCTGCCCGCGCTCCCGTGCCGCCGCCTCGGGATCGGGCCTGAATTGCTGGGTGTTGACCCCGTTGTAGAGGATCCGCAGCTTGCTCGCCGGAAAGCTCCAGAAGTTCTGCGACTCCTCCAGGCAATACCGGGAGCAAGGCAGGAGCAGGTCGAAACAGCGGAGCACGCGCTTGTACAGGTGATACAGTGGCGTCTCGCGGCCGCCCCGGAACTGGAAGAAGTCGTACGAGAGCACTTTCTTGGCTCTCACCGCCTTGCTCATCCACGCGCCCTCGGGCTGACTGTGGAAGTGCAGCACGTCATCGGAGCCCTTCCTCAACTCGCGCACGACCCGATACTGAAACTCCAGGTGCTTGAACGGCAAACGCGTACGGCATTCGAGGAAGTGATAGGTCACGCCGTCCACTTCGCGCGTGTCGCTGGTGTCGCCGACCGAGTACACGCTGACGCGATGCCCGCGCCGCGCTTGCTCGCGAGCGATCTCGACGATGCGCCGCTCGATGGCGCCGCCAAAGCGGTGCAGGACCGGCAACGTGCTGACGCTGATGTGGCTGATGTTCATCGATGGTTCGCCTGCGCCGGACCGACGGGCGGCCGTCCTACGCCGCGGCCCGGCGGCGGCGCCAGTACACCTTGACCGCCAGGCGCACCACCGGATCAATCCAGGCGGCCCGGCGCTTGGCCGGCCCGGTCCGGCCTTCGATCAGGTCGCGATACAGGGCGAGATGGCGGGCGACCATCGTCTCCGGCTTGAATGTGTGCTCCGCATACGCCCGTATCTGGGCTGCCATGCCCTGCCAGCGCGGTCGATCGGCCAGTATCGTCTCCATGGCGTTCGCAAGCGCGACCGAATCGCCCGGCGGCACGGCCAGGCCGTAGGGCCCGATCTGCTCCGGCACGCCGCACACCGCGCCCGCCACCACCGGCGTGCCGCACAGGAACGCCTCGGTGACCACGCTCGGCAAGCAGTCGGCAAAGCTCGGCAGCACCAGCAGGTCCGCCTGATGATACTCCTCGGCCAGCTCGCTCGGACCGCGGATGCCCACGAACTCCACGTGCTCCGCGATGCCCAGGTTGTGGGCCTGCTGTCTGAGTTCCGCCTCCAACTGCGCGTTGTGATAGACCAAACGAAGATGGACGTGGCGCTGTTTGCGAAGCTGCTGCATCGCTTCGAGCAGGAAGTTGACCCCTTTCCAGTCGATCAGTTGGCCGACGTAGAGCACGTCATACCGTTCCCTGTCGGCCCGTTTCTGGAGATTTCCGGCGGCGCGAAAGACCTCGGCCGGAATGCCGTTGGGAATGGTGTGGATCTTGTCGGTGTTGGTCACGCCGGCGTAGTACCGCGCCTCGGCGTGCGACAGCGCGACGTATGCCTCCGCCCGGTCCACGACATACTGAAAGGCGTACCGCCGCAGCCGCGACCGTTCCCAGCCCGTGGGGATCAGCCCATTGTGGCCGGTGAAGACGACGCGGGCCCGGCACTTCGAAGACGCCATCTTGAGTGCCGCCTTACCGAAGTGATGGACGTGAATGATGTCGTAGTCATCCGATGGCTGAAAACCGGCATGCCCGACCGCGTGCACCTCCACGCCGGCCCTGCGGAAGCCGTCGAGCAACACCGTCTCCGGCGTCACCAGCTGCTTCGAGCGAACGGCCTCGGGCCGATCAAAGATGCCGCCGACCAAGCAAATGTTCATGCGAATCACCTTTCACGAATACCCCACCGCGGTCTGGATCACGATGGCCGGCCATCGCCGAATTCCGCGACCAGAAACACTTGACCACGAAATAGCTGTATATTGGCCAAAACGAATACACATACATTTGGCTGATGACGGGCAAGCTGCCAGGGAACACGGTCCAAAGCGCCATCATGAGCCAGGCGTAGCTTTCCACAGGGTTCGGGGCGGCCGCAAACTTGCCTTGCAGCCAGGCGAGAACCCAACCGAGCAACACATTGCCGAGGACCACGCCGGCCAGGTGGAAGTTGATGTAGAGCTCGCCGTCCAGGGGAATGACCTGATCGCGACTATCCGTATCGCCGTAGATCAGCTCGTTGAATATCCCGGGGCCGCTCATGTCGCGATACGGTTTGCCGAGCACGGGAATCGGGTAGACCAGCGAGGGGAGCAAGGTCTTGCCGTGGTAGAACTTGCCTTCGAGGCTTTCGATCATGTAGGCAGCCAGCTGCGGAGCCGACGCGTAAATCTGCACGGAATCGACCACGCCGTCGCGGTTCCCCGTGTCCTCGACTAACGAGGCCGACAGATCGGTGATGTCGAGGTTGCTGGACCGATACCAACCGAACACGAACGCCAGGGACAGCGCGAGCATCCCGGCCAAGATCACGCCCTTGAACGGAATGCGCCGCACGTGCACGGAGAACGCGGCGGCCAGGCCGACCACCGGTCCGAGCATCGTGCCACGGTTGTAGCTGAAATTCGCAACCAGCAGAACGATCACGACCCCGGCCGTCACGGCGATGATCGAACCCTTGCTACGCCGCGCCTTGCCGAGCCACCAGCTCCACGCGAGCACCACCGCGAAGCCGAGGAAGTGTTTCAGAAAGCTGCCGGCGGCCCCTTGCAGCGTCGTCGGCTCCTCCGCGCGCAGGCGATGTTGGATCGGCGACGAGACATAGTCGATGAACTCCGCGACGCCGCCCTGCGCCAACAAGAAGCCCAACAATCCCAAGACCGCAAACGGCACGATCACGTATGCAGTGCCAGGCGTCGATTCGCGGGGCAGACTCCCCACGGTCACGCGACTGAAGCATTGGTACGCCACACAAAACGAAAGATAGCCCACGACATGAACGACGATCGCCAGATTGATCGCACCCTTCGAGGGCAGATACGGCAACGTCCCCTCGCTGAAACCGAAGTAGCCGATCAATACCGTGACCAGCACAAGCTGGACCCAATGGTAGCCCTGTGCAATGTTGGCCGGACACACTGGAGCGGTTACGCGGATCCGACAGGCCGGCAGAAACGCCTGCACGAACAGAAATGCCAGGATGCTGACAACGGCGAGCGGATACTCCTCCGCGACCGGCGCACACGCGAATGCGATCACGGCGATGGCGTTGATCGCAAGCGCCCAGAGGGTGGCGCGAGGCATCAGGTTGTCTGTCAAGGCCGCCATTACTGGTTCCCATCAAGCCCAGGGACAGCCGTCCCTGGGCTTTTCCCATGTGTTCTCATGAAGTAGATGGTCGTCCCAATTAAAGCGGCCGACGTCACCGCAAACGCGATCAAACTGCCCAGCGCCATCCCCCTGTCGCGATAGATCGGAATCAGTTGCCACGACGCGATCGCGAGGACCGCGGCGAGCAGCACGTCAAGAACGAAGCGTCCCATGATGGCCCCTTTGCTCACCAGGATCTGGCCCAACAGGTTGTTGAGCACCACCGCGACCGACGAGGCCGACAGGATGACCAGCGTCATCCCGCCATCGCGATATTCGTCGCCGAACAGGCCCATCGCCGGTGAAGCACACAGGATGATGCCGATCGATGGGACCACGACGACGGCGATGCTGACCGCCAGGTTGAGACCAAAGAGCCGGCGATACGACTTGGGATCGTTCGTGCCGTGCAGGTTGCTGAGCATCGTGAGGATGACGGGCGAGAACGAGGCGGGCAGGAACAACAGCAGTTGCCGCCAGCGTTCGGCCGCGTTG
>Ga0307469_10001095_pt1 | contig 10090 bp, 5 predicted proteins | sample atmos_gasesAM2C__FD_203084 | JGI IMG/M metagenome (GOLD analysis project Ga0307469, IMG submission 203084) | Hardwood forest soil microbial communities from Morgan-Monroe State Forest, Indiana, United States - atmos_gasesAM2C_515 | ecosystem: Environmental > Terrestrial > Soil > Temperate forest...
TGCGCAGGGGGTGGGATCTTCGGGCGACATCAGCGGCACAATTACTGATCCCACGGGCGCGGTCGTCCCCAAGGCGAACGTCACGGCCGTGGAGACAGATCGAGGAACCCGGCATACCGGCATCTCCGACGACCGGGGCCAATATCGGATCACGGGCCTGCCGCCGTCTACTTACGATGTAACCGCGCAGATAGCGGGGTTCGGCGCAGAGATTCAGAAGGGCGTGGTGGTAACGGTGGGGACGACGACCATCCTGGATTTCCACTTGAAGATATCCACCAGCAAAGCCACGGTCGAGGTAAGCGCGCAGCCTCCCATCGTGGAAGTCCAGCGCGGCAGCCAGGCCGACACGGTGGTGCAGCAGTACATTTCCGACCTGCCCATTTCCCGCCGCGACTACCTTACTTTTACCTTGCTTATGCCCGGTGTGTCCGATTCCACCCGACTGGCTGACGACCAGGATTTTCGCGTGAAACAAACGCCGCAGAGTGGCCTCTCGTTCTACGGGAGCAATGGCCGGGGGAACAGCGTGACCCTGGACGGTGGTGAATCCAACGATGACTCAGGCGGTGTGCGCTTGACGCTCAGCCAGGACGCCGTTCAGGAGTTCCAGATTAATCGCAGCAACTACACGGCGGATTTGGGCGGCGCGAGCGGCGCATCCATCAACATCGTCTCGAAATCAGGGAGCAACCAGGTGCATGGAAGTCTCTTCGGCTATTTCCGCAATGATGCCATGGATGCCCAAGATCCGTTCGCATTCACTCAAGCTCTGCAACCAGGACAAGTTTTCAATCCGGGCGCCCAAGATTCTGTCGGTCACCCTGTCAAGGATTCTTTGTCTCGACAACAGTATGGCGGCAGCATTGGCTTCCCGATTAAGCGAGACAAGACTTTTCTCTTCGCCTCATTCGAAGGCTTGCGGCAGGACGCGCAGAACGCGGTGCCAATACTGACGAACACAAACATCTTTCGTCCCGATGGCACTCAGCAACCGATTGTTGGCGGGCTCCAGGGTGAGGGCTTCGCTCCAGTGCCTTGTCTGAGCGGCCCCATCGGCGCTGCTGTTTCGGCTCAGTTGCCTGCTCCATTTACGGGCATGACGACTCTCCCGGCGGTCGTTTGCGCAGGAGCACTGAACGGAGCTCTGACACTGAACCCCGCATCTCCGTTGAGCGGCTTTGTCATCAACCAGTTTGAGAACAATGGCGGCCTGTTTAACTTTAATACGCGCACATACTTCGCGTCTGTCCGACTGGATCACACTTTCAGCGAAAAGAACCAGGCATTTCTGCGCTACACCTTTGGCCACGACCTGGAGGAATCGCCCGATGTGCAATCGTTGACGGGCTTCACGCGTGGAAGCTCCATACACGCATATTCGAACACGATCCAGGCCTCATGGTTCCACGTGTTCAGCCCCCTCACGCAGAATGAGCTTCGCGTGCAATACAATTACACCGACTTCAATGTGCTCCCGAACCAGTTGGGCTCCGTGGGGCTCGACATCCCGGGATTTGGAAATTTTGGGAATCAGATCTTCATCCCCAATTTCACGATCATGCGCCGGCCCGACATTGCGGACAACTTCACGAGAATTTTCGGCCACCATACCGTGAAATTCGGTGGTGAATTCCTCTACCGGGGCAACCATACTGAGTCACACACGTTCTTTCCGGGGCGCTTCGTCTTTGGTTCCTTGCCCGGGATTCTTCTCAGCCCGTGCCTCGCTAATCCCAGCGGCTCACCAGTCAGTCTTGCGAATCCGGGTTGTGGACTTTCGGCAACCATAAATCCGTCTCAAATCAACTCAATCCAGTCGTCTTCATTTGGTGTGCCACAGTTTTACGAGCAGGGTTTCGGCAGTCCCATTTACAACTACCCTCGGCCGTTCACCGCGCTCTACGTGCAAGATTCCTGGAACGTGACGCCCAGCCTTACGTTTAATTATGGCCTGAGGTACGAATTGGACTCGCAGTACGGCGCGCTCAACACCGACAAAGACAATTTTGCCCCGCGTGTATCGTTCGCATGGGATCCGTTCAAAGACCACAAGACCGTGGTTCGCGGAGGCTTCGGGATTTTCTACTCGCCGATTTATGGCCAGATTGCTGACGTAGTGCAGACTTTGGGCAACCACAACAACACACGGCAGATTGCAAATTTCTTGGCGCCAGCAAATATCAACATCCCTTGCCCTCCACCGGGAGGCCCGAGCACACCGTTTTCGGCTTGTATTTTCCAAACGTTGTTTGCTCAAGGCAAAGTTCAATGCACGTCTCCGGCAGCGGGAGCTGCTGCTTGCATCACGCCGGCGGATCTTGCCCAGTTCGGGATCAATGTTACTCACACGGGCCCGCTTCCCCTACTAACAGTAATATTCAGCGGCCAGCATAATTACCAGAATCCGTACTCCGAGCAGGCTTCGTTTGGAATCGAACGCGAGATTGCCAGAGGCCTTTCCGTTTCCGTGAGCGGCATCTATTCCCACACTCTCAGGCTCCCAGTCGCGATTGACATCAACGCGCTGCCGGCGCCCTCCACGACAATTCCCTTGGCGAATGGCGGGAGCGCTACATTCCGGAACTGGAGCGGCACGCCGTCGTGCCCCGGCGGCGACCCCTTCCCCGGGACCGCGATCCCGAGCTGCTTTGTACACTTTGGCATTCTCCAGGCCGATCAATACAGTTCCCAGGGATCCGCTCTCTATGAAGGCGGGATAATCGAAGTGAAGAAGCGCTTCAGTGATCACTTCACTTTGCTGGGAAATTACACCTATAGCAAAGCTTTCGATACCAATACCGATTTCAACAGCGATTTCGGTCCCGTGGACAACACCAACCTGGGAGCAGAGCGCGGCCTTTCTGATTTCGATCAGCGGCACAAATTTGTATTTGCGGCGGTGATTCAGAGTCCCTGGAAAAACCTGATCCTTTCCGGGTTTGAGCTTTCTCCGATCGTCCGCTATAACAGCGGTCATCCATTCAACCTGTTGGCCGGCGCGGACGTGAATGGTGACCGACATTCCACCAACGACCGTGCGATCGGCGCTGCGCGCAATACCGGACAGGGTCCCAGCTACACCACCTGGGATATGCGCGTGAGCCGCACGTTCCGGCTCGGTGAAAAGGCAAACCTCCAGTTACTGGCAGAAGGGTTCAACCTTGCGAACACGACGAACTATGCCAGCGTCAACAATGTGGTCGGCCCTGTCTATGGCCTGCCTACAGTACTGGGCGGAGGAGGGCATACAACTTTTAATGCCCATGGTGAGACCTGCCAGTCAGTGAGCCAGCCACTCTGCTTTACTTCGGATTTCCCGAAGCGGCAGATTCAGCTCGGCGCAAGATTCAGCTTCTAGTTTCAGTTTCCTGATCGCCGGCGTTGTCACGAGAGAACATCGCCGGCGATTCTTCACTCTGCCTCTCGGTTTGAAGCAGCGGAAGCCGATTATTCTGTGAATTTCGATACGAGGAGGATCAAACCGTGTGGCGGATAACGAAGCAGGCGGCGCTTTTCTTGGTGCTTGTGGCTTTGCTGGTAGTTTCGATTCCCGCAAGCGCCCTCGCACAGGTTGCAACGGTGCCCGGCACTTTACCCGATGGCGCCGCTTTTCTGATTGAAGTTCCAGCCAATTGGAACGGCACCCTGTTTCTTTATAGCCACGGCTACGTAACCCCGGGCAGCCCGAATCCGGCTCAAGATGTCGGCGATCCCGCCACTCGCGCATTCATGCTGTTCAATGGCTTTGCACTCGCGGGCTCCTCATATGCCACGACGGGCTGGGCTATCCACGAAGCGCTGCTCGATCAAGTCGCCGTCCTCGATGTATTCGATCAGCTCTTCGTCCATCCCCAGCGAACCATCGCCTGGGGACATTCGCTGGGCGGCATCATTACCGCTGGCCTGATTCAACGTAACCCCCACCGGTTCGACGCCGCGCTCCCCATGTGCGGAGTGCTTTCGGGGGGCGTGGCAACGTGGAACACGGCGCTCGACGCAGAAGTGGCCTTCAGCACTCTGATCGCGCCACAAAGCGGCCTCCAGTTGGTCAACATTACAAATCCCATCGCTAATCTCGACCTCGCTGAAGCCGCGCTTGTCGCGGCGCACGCAACGCCTCAGGGAAGAGCGCGAATCGCTCTGGGAGCAGCGCTCGGCAGCACGCCCGGCTGGTTTGTTCCCACATCACCCGAGCCTGCCCCGACGGATTTCGCGAGCCAGGAAACAAATCAGTTCCTCTGGGACCAGCAGGTCGATTTTCCATTCGTCTTTGCGTTGCGCGCTGAACTGGAAGCGCGGGCCGGTGGCAATATCTCCTGGACGACCGGCGTCGATTTCGAGGAGCAGCTTGAGCGTTCCCGCGACCGGGAGGAGGTCCGGGCACTCTACAAAGAGGCTGGCCTCAGTTTGCAAGAGGACCTGAAAGCTCTGAACCATGCCGCCCGAATCAAGGCTGATCCGGACGCCGTCGAGTATCTCGAGAACAACATCATCTTCAACGGCCGGATCCACATACCCGTCCTCACGCTGCATACAACTGGTGATGGCCTTGTGGTCGTCGAAAACGAATCCGCTTACAAGAAAGTGGTGGACGAAGCGGGCGACGAAAGATTCCTGCGCCGTGAGTTCGTGCATCGCGCGGGTCATTGCTCCTTCACGCCCGCGGAAACAATCGCGGCCGTCGGGAAACTTCTCGCCCGTCTGGACACCGGGAAATGGCCCGATTCTGAACCCGACGATCTCAACGCGACAGCCGCGGCGCTGGGGTCGAATTTCAACATATTTCCAACGCCGCAAGGCCTCGCGCCCACTCCGCCTGCATTCTTCGAGTTTCGACCGGGCCCTTACCTTCGCCCGTTTGACGTATTCAGGAGAGAATGCGAGTTTGGATTAGGCTGCCACTAGATTCTAGCTCTCAGACCAACTTTGCAGGTCGCGGCGGCAGGATGGAATAGCGCATCTCCTACGGCGATGGCGGGCTAGGACGCCGCTCACCCAGGCCAAGTTTTGTTCATGACTGTCAAACAGCAATTCGATCTCAGCGGGCGTGTAGCCATAATCACCGGAGGCGCCGTCGGGCTCGGACGCCAGATGGCCGACGCCCTTGCGGAAATGGGAGCAAATCTTGTTCTGTGTGCCCGGAAAAAGGAGCGCTGCCAGCAGGCCGCCGAAGAATTGCAACGGCTCGGAGTGCAGATACTCGCCCTCGCGTGCGATGTCAAGAATCCGGCCAGCATCCAGGAAGTGGTGGATGCCGTGCGCGCTCAATTCGGCCAAATTGATATTCTGATCAACAATGCCGGGGTATCCTGGGGCGCTCCCGTCGAGGAAATGACACTCGAGCAGTGGAACAAGGTGATCGAAACGAATCTTACCGGAACATTTCTCTGCTCGCAGGCGGTGGGAAAAGTGATGATCGGACAGCGCCGCGGAAATATCATCAACATCGCCTCGGTCGCCGGACTTGGCGGCTCTTCCGCGAAGTTGCAGGCCATTGGCTACTCAGCGAGTAAGGGCGGCGTCATCACGTTCACGAAAGATCTCGCCTGCAAGTGGGCCCAGCACGGCATCCGCGTGAATGCGATTGCGCCAGGCTGGTTTCCCACACATATGTCGGAAGGTGTGATCAAGCGCGAGGGGGAATCGCTGCTCGAAGGAATTCCAATGCGGCGATTTGGCAGCGAGTCCGATTTGAAAGGCGCGGCTGTGTTTCTCGCCTCAGACGCTTCGAGCTACGTTACCGGGCATGTGCTGGTTGTGGACGGAGGCCAGTCGGCGTGTTAAGACCGGGCTAGCTGATGAACATCCCTCTCACACCCATCCGTTTTCTTCGGTATGCCGCGGAGCAGTACCCGGACAAGCTTGCCGTCGTCTGCGATGACCATCGCCTAACCTATGCGCAATTTGCCAACCGCGTCAGCCGGCTCGCGGGCGCTCTGCGCGCGGCAAGAGTGAAGCCGGGTGACCGTGTGGCATTTCTCAGCACGAATTGCCACCGCTTGCTCGAAGCATATTACGGGGTTCTTGAAGCGGGAGCCGTCCTTCTTCCATTGAACATTCGTTTGGCGCCCGACGAGCTTGCATACATTTTGAACGATGCCGGCGCCAACATCCTCTTTCTCGAAAAACAATTCGCAGGCATGGTTTATGGGTTCCGCAGCAGCCTCACCGCCGTGGGCGATTTTCATTTGCTCGATGGCTCGCCTCATGAGGACTGGCTCTCGCCGCGAAATTACGAAGCGCTTTTGGCCGCCGCCACTCCCTATCGCGCCGACATCATGGATTTCGACGAAAACTCACTGGCTGAGCTTTTTTATACCAGCGGGACCAGCGCCAACCCCAAAGGCGTGATGCTCACCCACAGGAATGTTTATCTCCACGCGATGACTGTCTGTGTGGCATTCCAGGTCAAAGCAGAATCGGTCGAACTGCACACGATTCCGTTGTTCCACGCGAATGGCTGGGGCGTCGCGCATTCGGTGACGTTCATGGGCGCAACGCATGTGATGATTCACCGTTTCGATCCGCCTGAAGTTTTCCGCCTCATCGAACGGGAACGCGCGCAGTCCTGCAGCCTGGTTCCCACCATGGCTGCTGCGCTCGTGAATTGCCCTGAGCGGACAAAATATGATCTCAGCAGCCTCGAGCGAATCGTCATCGGCGGCGCTGCTTCTTCACCCACGATTGTGCGCGAGGTGGAGGAGAAGTTGGGCTGCACGTGCTTTTCCGGCTATGGCCTGACGGAAACATCTCCGATGCTGTCTATTTCTCCTGCGAAGTTCGGCCTGCAATGGGAAGGAGATCAGCGCTACGCCGGACAAGCCATGACGGGATTCGCTGCGCCTGGTATCGAGATCCGCGTTGTGGACGCCGATGATCAAGATGTTCCGCGCGATGGAGCGACCATCGGTGAAATAATCGCGCGCAGCGATGGCGTGATGGAGGGCTACTGGCGCCAGCCCGAAGCCACGGCGAAAGCCCTGCGCGGCGGCTGGTTCCATACCGGGGACATGGCCGTGATTAGGCCCGACGGTTACATTCTGATTGTCGATCGCATGAAAGACATCATCGTCAGCGGCGGTGAAAATATCTCCTCGCTCGAAATTGAGAAAGCGCTGGTGGCGCACCCCGGCGTCTATGAGGTCGCAGTGATCCCCGTCCCTGATCAAAAGTGGGGCGAGGTGCCCAAGGCGCTGGTGGTGCTGAAACCTGGCGCGCAGACCGGCGCACAGGAACTGCTCGAATTTTGCCGTTCGCGCATCTCCCATTACAAAGTCCCGCACTCGATCGAATTTCTAACCGCGCTGCCGAAAACTGGCACCGGAAAAATCCTGAAAAAAGATCTCCGCAAGAAATACTGGGGCGGCCAGGAAACTCTGCGCACCGAGTATGTGGCAAAGAAAACGAGTTGACCGCCCGGAGGCATCCACCAGATGGATCTGAATCTGACCGCTGAAGAATTGCAGTTTCGCGATGAATTGCGCGCCTGGCTCGCTGCGAATCTTCCCAAAGACTGGAACCAATGGCGCGAGAAGCCGATTGAAGTTTCTTTCCCGTATCTGCGTGCCTGGCAACGCAAGCTCCACGAAGGCGGCTGGGCTGCTGTCTCCTGGCCAAAAGAATACGGTGGCCGCAGCGCCAGCCTGATGCGGCAAGCAATTTTCTGGGAAGAGCTGGCGCGTGTGGATGCGCCCCCGACGGCCAACACTCTCGGCCTGGGAATTATTGGCCCCACGATTATTTCCCACGGCACTGAAGCTCAAAAGAAACGCTATATCCCAAAAATTCTCAGCGCCGAAGAGATTTGGTGCCAGGGATTTTCAGAGCCGAATGCCGGCTCGGACCTTGCGGGGCTGCAAACAGAAGCGCGCCTGGATGGCGGCGACTACATCGTCAACGGCCAAAAAGTTTGGACCAGCTATGGCTGGGTGGGCGACTGGTGCGAACTGGTCGTGCGCACGGATCCCAGCGTGGCCAAGCACAAGGGGCTCACCGTTCTGCTCGTGGACATGAGGTCGCCCGGGGTGGACGTGCGCCCGCTCCGCCAGATGACCGGCGAATCCGAATTCAGCGAGATATTTTTTCGCGACGTGCGCGTGCCGGTTGCGAATGTGCTCGGCGAAGTGAATGACGGCTGGAATGTGGCTATCAGCACGCTCATGCATGAGCGCGGCGCATTCGGCGCGCGGTTGCATCTTCTTTTCAAGCGCAATATCGATCGACTCATCGAACTTTCTCATTCCGTCCAACGCAATGGCAGCCCCGCCGCGAAAGATCCACTAATCCGCCAGAAGCTCGCGCAGTGCTACGCCGAAATCGAAATCATGCGCCTCAACCAGTTGCGCGCCTTTAGCCGCATAGCTGCTACCGGCGTGCCCGGACCGGAAGGCTCCATCTTGAAAATTTTCTGGAGCGAATTGAATCAGCGCGTCCAGCAGATTGCTCAGGAACTGCTCGGCCCCTACGGGCAATTGCTTGGTGCGGACCGCCACGCAATCGACCACGGAATCTGGTCCTACGGATACCTCCGCTCGCGGGGAAACACCATCGAAGCTGGCACGTCGGAAGTTCAGCGAAATATCATCGGCCACTTCGTGCTTGGCTTGCCCAGAAGCTATTAGGGAGAATCACAATGCAATTCGGTTTGAGCGACAGCCAGCGGCTTCTGCAGGACAGCGCGCGAAAATTCTTCGCCGCGGAATGTCCCATGGCACTGGTGCGGCGCCTGATGGAGACAGACGCCGCCTATGACGGCGCACTCTGGTCAAAAATGACTGCGCAGGGATTCACAGGAATCATTTTTCCGGAGGAGTACGACGGGGCTGGCCTCGGCACAGTCGAACTAATCCTCCTGATGGAAGAAGCGGGACGCGCGCTTCTCCCCGGACCCTTTTTCTCCACAGTCGTGTTAGCTGGTGGTTTGTTGAATGCGATTGGAACCCCCGAACAAAAGAAGAAGTACCTTGCACCGATCTGCCGTGGCGAGCGTCGTTCCACCGTCGCGATTTTGGAATCGAGGGCGAACTGGGACCTAGCGAGCGCGCAGATTTCAGCCGTAAATGGAAAGCTGAGTGGTGAAAAACTTTTTGTGCCCGTTGCGGGAGTGGCCGATTTCATCATGGTGGTGGCTCGCAACGGAGTCTTCGTCGTTGACGCCGATGATCCGGGGATTCACGTCGAGCCGATGTCCGCAATGGACCTCACTCGCAAGCTGTACTCGGTGAGTTTTGAAAACACGCCTGCCGAAAAACTCGGCGACGCTGCCGGATTGCAGAAAGCTCTCGATGTGTCGACCGCCGCCCTGGCCGCAGAGATGGTGGGCGGCATGCAGCGTACTCTCGATACCACCGTTGAGTACGCGAAAACGCGTAAACAATTCGGCAAGCCGATCGGAATCTTCCAGGCCGTGCAGCATCAATGTGCCGATATGTACCTCGAAACAGAAAGCTCACGCTCGGCCGCCTACTACGCCGCGTGGGCGCTTGAAGAAAACATGCCGGACGCCGCGCTGGCCGTCTCGATCGCGAAAATGTATGCGAGCGATGCCTCGCGCGCCGTCGGCAATCGTGGAATTCAGGTTCATGGAGGAATGGGATTCACCTGGGAAAACGATCTACATCTATATTACCGGCGCGCGAAGGCGTCAGAAACAATGTTCGGTGATGCCACTTTCCACCGCGAGCGCATCGCGCGTCTAGCGATAGATTCTGCTGCTCGAACCGCCAAATCAGCATGACCGCCGATTAAAGTGAGCCACTGCCATGAGCGATCTAGTTCGACTGACAAAAGAAGACGGCATCGCCATCATCACCATCAACAATCCGCCGGTCAATGCCCTTAGCCCCGGCGTGCCCGAAGGCATCGCCGGAGCCATCGAGCAAATCAATAACGACGAGACCGTTCGCGCAGCGGTGCTCATCGGTGGCGGCCGAACTTTCGTTGCCGGCGCGGACATCAAGGAATTTGGGAAGCTGACATCCGGGAAATCTTCCGGCACGATGGATTTCCCGGCGGTATTGCTGAGAATCGAAAATTCTGGCAAGCCAGTCGTGATGGCCATTCACGGCACAGCGTTCGGCGGCGGGAT
>Ga0307469_10001097_pt1 | contig 10082 bp, 8 predicted proteins | sample atmos_gasesAM2C__FD_203084 | JGI IMG/M metagenome (GOLD analysis project Ga0307469, IMG submission 203084) | Hardwood forest soil microbial communities from Morgan-Monroe State Forest, Indiana, United States - atmos_gasesAM2C_515 | ecosystem: Environmental > Terrestrial > Soil > Temperate forest...
ATACAAGGTGAGGGAGCGTAAGAAACCCACCATTCTCGACTACCTAACGAGTAAAGAGATCAAACTCGTCATCAACATACCAAGCCATGAAACGGATGGAGAGTCACGACTGATCCTTCGTGATGAGTACGTCATCCGCAGGAAGGCTGCAGAATTTGGCATACCGGTCGTGACAAACCTAGAACTTGCTCGGGCCCTCGTCAGGGCGTTGATTAGTCCCAGCAACAAGACGGATCCCCATAGTTCATTCGAGGCCGGGGATGAGCAACTGGTCGAATCTTCCGTCGCTTCACCACGGAGTGAACGTGAAAGTGAGGGCAGGAATGCGCTAAAGCCCATCCCGATCACGTCTGCCGTCTGACCTTAGGAAATGCGCCCTTCAGGAAGACTCGGCGAGTCCTCGGCCCAACCCTCAGACTCTGCATCAGACCCTGAAACCGCGTGCGAGGTTTCAGAACTCTCCACACCGTTGACGTGGCGGTCCAGAGTTTCTGAGACTCTACGCAGCGCTTCCACCAATAGGCTGCCTTCGCGGCGTCGAAGCCCCGCTCTTCCGAGAGTGTTCCTAAAAGCCCTGGCGAGCAAGCTCCTATCATGTCCGTCCATTCCTGATTGAGCTGCTGATTCGGACATGAATCTGAGAATTGTTCTCTTGACTTGTTCAGAGGCAAGCTCGTCTGTCGTTGATTCTCCTGATGTCAGGTGCAGCTCGTAGAAGACTATTGCAGCAGCATGGGACAAGTTGAGTGTCTGGTATTCTGGGCTTGCCGGAATTGTCAGAGTAGCGTCACATTGATCCAGCTCGGCGTTGGTGAGACCAGTGCCTTCTCGACCAAACACTATTCCAACCGTTCCAGCTTGGCGCTCTACTACACTCCCGAGTTCCTTCGGTGTCATCGGTTTTCTGACAAGATTGGAAGAAACGTATGACCTCTGGGCAGTCGTTCCAACGGAGAGGTCGATACCTTCTAGGGCTTCACCTAGGGACTTATGTTCAACCATTGAATCTAGAACATCCTGGGCATGTCCACCTCTCATTCTACCGTTGTGACCGAAGATTGTTCTTGGATTGACGAGGTGGAGATTCGAGAATCCGAAGTTTTTCATTGCTCGCGCCACGAAGCCTATCGATTCTTCGAAGTTCGGCTCCACAAGAATTACTCTGAGATCGGTCAAGTTAGAATCCAGAGACTTCATCCATTCAATGGCTCTTAAGCTTGGATAGTCACAGTCAGTGAGCTGGTCCGAAGATTGACTGGACGTAGCTTCCCAGCAGTCTACTAGCTACAATGATGATTACACCGAGGACTACCATCTTTATCGCGGATTTGGCCGCCGACTGTTTGAGAGTGACCCCCCGAAATGCACCCATGAAAGAGAGAAGGAATATGCCGATTAGAATAGAAGCCGAAACCGAATAGGCTTGCGAAAAAAGAACTAATGGAAGAAGTAAGGCTAATGATGCGACTGACGAGGTCGACGAGGTCACGAGCCCTGAAACCAGAGCGCGGCGATGTACCTTCGCGAGTAGGCTGTGAAACTTTGCATGATCCTTCTTCGTCGGGACTCTTCGCTGCCCGTTATCGCTGCGCGCCTTCCGAGCCATCATGTTCTTCGAATTCTCCCAAGCGTTCAAGATACGCGTCTTTTTCTCCGTCGTCTGCGAGAGATAGGTCGCAGCAAAGACCGAGAGCGCTCCTGCTGCAGCGCCTCCAATCCCAGTGGTGAAAATCTGCTCAGGATTCAAGGCGGCGGCGCCGGCCGCTGCAATTATTCCTAAGACTGAGAATATTCCGTCGATGGATCCGAACACCAGTTCGGCTACGAGGCTCCCAGATTCAAGACCAATGAGTTCTGTGGTTTGGATAGCCAGGACAAGTCAGCCCAGTAAGGGTTCCGAAGAATAGATGGAAGAACCCACGGCTTGAGCATGCTGTTACCCTTCGGTATTCTCCAAGGAGAATCGCTCCGAGTCATGCGTAGCTCTGGCTTGACCATTGAACTGGTCTGAGTACAACCATAGCGGATTCTGTTCTTGAGACTCGGAGAAATTCGTCGTCGGACGGTTCGGTGACTTATGATATGACCTGCCCTAGGAGGCCGGTTTTCTCGCAGTCATAGCATCTGTAGGTACGTTCGGTCTTCCACTTTCCGGAAGGGTCGAGGACGAGTTTGTCTTGGGAATTGAGTTCGCTATAGTCGAATTGACCGCCGCACCTGTCGCAGACGAATTCCGCCAAGAAGAATCATCCAATAGACGGGGATCGCTACTCATAAACAGTCGTGCTTCAGCATTTTCATAGTATCGACCTGGGGCACTGTCCCGCAACCCATTTTACCATCGCGCTCCATTCCCTTCTCGGCATTGTCAGCTATTTCGGACGGGGAAAAGAGCAAGAGAATCCAGCAAACCTTCGACGAGTTCAACGAGTCATGGCTCGTCTATTGGAACGCGTACATTGACCTGCAGAACCAGCTGTATGAGAGCCTGAAGGCTGCGCGCGACGTGACATGGCTAGGCGCAACCGACTCGGCCAAGATGAGCGAGATAAACTCAGCCCAACGACAACTCTTCGCAACGATGCCCCGACGCCTGGACTATGCACCACTCGGACAGATCAACCGAAGTATGGACTACGCCCTCAACAAGGTCAACGAATTACTCGCCGCACTCTTCTCTGAGAAAGAGAAGTGCAAGCGCCTGGAAACTGCAATAGATATTCTGACAGAGAAAGCGAACAGAACCAAGCAGGAACTACAGACTGAATCCTAACCCAGGCTCTCTAGGCTAGGCGCAGAATTCGTCGCGTCTAGCTAGATTGTCATGGAGCCGGGGGTGGGAGTTGAACCCACCTTAGCCATCCTACTGTTGGATGTTTACTACGGGTTGCTACGAGCCGTGTCTGCAGCCCGTCGCCTTATCCGATCGGCCTTCGGTGGACATGCAACCCCGGCCTGGTTCGGCCCCCGGCAAAAACAAGCACCCAGCTGTCATTCGTATAAGGTTGATGAAGCCAGCCCTCAAAAGATCGGAGTCACCTTGACCATGTTTCTCATCTAATCAAATGCAATGATCGGTTAGTTTGAACCCACAGTTTTATAGGCCCGGTTCCTGATTCTTCGAAACAAACAGTAGGATTTCTGGGGAACCCACGCAGCTTGTCCGGAATAGACGCGGTCAAAAAGATCGTTGAGACCGAAGGACAAGCACGCAGAAACGTCGACGAAGCAACGGTGCGAGCCCAAAAAGTGATCTCCGAGACGCGTCAACAGGCTGAGCAAATTAGACAAGAAGCTATCGCCCGTGCGCAACAACAGAGAGAGGAGACACTTCGCGAGGCCAAGGAGAAGGCTGAAGCCGAGGCGCGCCAGTCCGACCAGGAAACGGAGAAGATCTTGGACACTTACCGGAATCTCTCAGAGAGGAGGAAGGCGGCTGCGGTCAGCAAAGCTGTGGAACTGATTCTAAGCGGGTGAATACAATGTCTGAGTCTCTAGAGAAGCTACAGAGTCGGATCCTCTCAGATGCCAGCCTAAAGGCCGAAGAGACAATCAAAGAGGCTCGAGCAAAGGCCCAGCAGATTCTCGAAGAGGCAAGGCGGAGAGCCCAGAAAGAGTCTGAAGAGATCAGGGCGAAAGCCAAGGTAGAGGCAGAGAACGTTCGAAGAAGCATCTTGAGCTCAAGAGTTCGAGTCAATAGACTTAGAATTCTCGATGAGAAGAACCGGATCATTCAAGACATTATTCACACCGTTGAGAATCATCTCTCAAGTATTGCAAGAACCGACCAGTTCGAAAACACCGCACAGCGTTTTGTGGCAGAGGCGGTAAAGGCCGTAGAGTCAGATCAGCCCATTGTTAGGATCGGCTTCAAAGACGCTGCCAAGAAGAATCTTGACGGAGTGTCGCGAGCCCTCCCGAAAGGTGGGAAACTTGTCATTGAGGAAAACCCCATTGACGAGTTTGGAGGCGTCACCGCCACGGACCCACAAGGAAAAGTCGTCTTCAACAACACGTTCAAGTCCCGCCTGGAAAGACTCGACAACCAGCTGCTGACCCTGATAGCCTCGACGGTTTTCAGCGAGTAGCTCTGCGTTGCTAAGACCTGAACGCATGGAACAAGTCAGTATCATAGTAGCAAAAGATCAGCTGCCGAATCTCCTGGCATATGCTGGCTCCAAGAAACTCTTCCACCTGACGGCGGTTGAAGATGACAAGATCCCTGAGGGAGCCAAACGATACGAGGCGCTAGAACTCCAGGCAAAGTCTTCCACGATAAAGAACAGGATAACAACTCTTACCACGGCCCTCAAGGTCAACGAGGCAACTCTTGGGAAACTGGACGCTCCAGTCAACAACATTGACGCACTTACGAGATTTCTAGATGAAGAGACAGGGAAGCTTGAGCACTCAGTCCGGCAGCTCGAGGATGCAGAAGGGAAGCTTCAGACAGACAAGGAACAAGCCTCCGAGCTCTCACGATTCATATCGGGCCTTGAAAACGTCGGGGTCTCGCTAGACGCGATCGCGGGCCAAGGATTTCTCACAAGCCTCGTCGGAGAAGCAAGCACTGAAACGATACCCTCTATCCAGAACGAACTGGACCGGATTACCCAGGATAATCTGATCTTCGCGATTACCAATACCTCTGAGAAGAATCAGACCTTCCTCGCAATCTTCCCGGCCCCCTTCCAAGACAATGCAAAACAAGCAACCAGTGCGCTAGGCGCCAAACTTGGACCACCCTGGACCGGTCTGCCCTCAGACCCCAAGAAGGCGAAGCAAGCGATTGACCTTCAACTGGAAAACATAGAGAAAGAATCGAAGAACCTCGAAGAGAAGAGAACGACAATAGCGAAGGAGTACGGTCCGAGAATCAAGTCTCTCGCCACGTTATCCGAAATTCTTGACGCAAGAACGAAAGCTCTAGGAGGATCATCATCCACTGAGTCAACGATTCTCTTACAGGCATGGATTCCCAAGGCTCAAGCCAAGATAGTTGCAGAAGATGTGTCGAAAGCGACCGGAGGTCTTGCCTCAGTGGTCGCTGAGGAAGCTCAGAGCCCTGCACAACATTCGGCCGAAGGGCCGGGTACGGCTAAGGAACCGACTCCACCAACGCTGGTCAAGACTCCCGGATGGACCCGACCATTACAGTCCATCGTCGACAACTTCGGCATCCCCTCGTACTCAGAGACGAACCCGACACCCTTCATGATACTAACCTTCCCATTGATCTATGGCCTCATGTTCGGCGACATAGGCGAGGGCCTCCTCTTCCTCGCCTTCGGATTCTTCCTACTATACCTCAAGCGGAAGAAGATCAAAGTCTTCGAAATAGGCCAGATATTCGTCAACGGCGCAGAACTGGTGATCATGCTTGGAGTAGGCGCAACGATCTTCGGATTCGTTTTTGGAGACTTTTTCGGGTTCGACCCGCCCATTCCTGGATATCACGCCATATTCAGTCCAACCGCGGGAGCCTTCGACAAGATTCCGAACACGACGAATCTGATCCTCTACATGGAGTTCGTACTTTTCTTCGGCGTTGCCCACTACCTCTCGGGGCTCGGAATAAGCGCTTACAACAAGATCCGAAACCGCGAGTACAGGCACGCCCTCCTTGGCCCAATCGCGTGGATCTGGTTCTACTCGATGTTCATCTATGCAGCCGTTCTCGTAGTTGTATCAGGATTCAAGTTCTCAGTCCTGCTAGCGAATCCGCTAATTCCAATCCTCGTCTTCATACCGCTGGGTCTAATGGGATACGGGGAAGGGGGTCTTCACGTTATGGAAGCCTTCATCGGAGCCGGAAGCAACACACTGTCATATCTCCGAATCTGGGCCCTCAACCTGGCAGACTTCGCAGTTAAGTTTGCTTTTGCATCATTCGGCATCGGAGGAATTATCGCCGGTAATGCGCTGGTGATGATCCTAGAGGGATTGATCGTCTTTGTGCAGACACTCAGGCTTCACTGGGTAGAATGGTTTAGTAAGTTTTATGAAGGGACCGGCCAAGCATTCGCGCCTTATCAAGAACCTATGAGCTGGATTGTGCCAAACTAGTGGTCTGTACCGATCTTGCAACCTGCCCAACATTCTGGGCCAGCCTCGGCGCAGGGCTCAGTGTCCTATTATCCGCAATTGGCGCAGGGTTAGGAATCGGCATCTCTGGACCAGCCATCGCTGGAGCCGGGGTCGAGAGACCCGAAGTAATGCTGAAAACCTTCATCGCCACGATCCTAGCTGAAGCGCTCGCCATCTACGGCCTCGTCGTGGGACTTCTGTCGATATTCGCGATTCCAGGCCTAACCACCATCGAAGGGGGCACGCGAATATTCGCTGCAGGCCTGACGATGGGAGCGGCTTCATTGGGAGCAGGCTTTGGCATCGGAGCCGCTGGAAGCGCAATGGCCTCTGCGACAGCGGAGAAACCTGACATCTTCTCAAGGGCGGTAATCTCCCTAATACTCGCGGAAGCCTTGGCTATCTACGCTCTAGTGACTGCGCTCTTGCTTGTCTTCGGCGCTAAGTAAGCGGAATGGTCCGTGGTTTCCGATACACTATTACATCTTCTAAGAGATAATTATCTCATCGCTAGGCTGCGCGGCAAACGCAGTAAGCTACTCGAGCGCCAACAGCTAATCGCACTCTCAGAAGCCAAGTCTCAGACCGAAATCATCGGACTGCTCGCAGAGGGTCCATATGGTCCTGAACTGTCGAAGCTGGGAGCCGAATCTTCGACCATCGAGACAGAGAGGGCGGTCCGGCTAGGATTCGCCGATTCCGTCATGGGTCTAATCAGAGCGTCCCAAGGAGATACTCATGATTTTCTTGTTCAGTACAGAGAGAGATTCGATGCATATTCCCTTGCCGGACTGGTCGTGTTCAAGGCCCAGGGCAAGACTTGGGAAGAATATCTGACTACTCGACTTCCTCTCTCACTGATGAAAGAGCAAGAGCTTCACCGTCTCTACTCTCTTGACGACCTTTCAACTATAGCGCGTCAAGGCGGCGACAGACACCTGGTCGGGAGACTGAAAGGATTCTCGATGACGGACATTGAAGGAGAGAAGGCTTCGCTTGTCCGAGACGTCATCAATGGTTGGGGAGAAGAGAGACTATACAAGTACATGGACAAGAAACTGTCGGGTCTGGACCGAGGAAACTGTCTCCCGATAGCAGGGTCCGCGATCGATATTGCAAATCTTACGATAATAGTAAGGAGTAAGATCATCGGAGCGTCGGGTGTGAAGGATCACCTGATTCCTTCACACTGGAAGTTGAACCAGAGAGCAATTGATCAGCTGCTCACTGCAGCTGATGCGACGCAAGCCCTCGACGCCGTGGCGAGTCATGAGTACTACGGGCGGATTCTGAGCGGTGCGCGGCAGAAGTATGAAGAGTCAGAGTCCCTATCCTTCATAGAAGTCGCTCTCAGACGATACCAACTAGACCTCAGCAGACGAATCTTCCTCGGCTTCCCCTACTCAGTCGGAATAATGCTAGCCTTTCTTATTCTGAAGGAGAACGAGGCTAGGAATCTCGCAGCGGTTCTCGCGGGAGTATCGGCGGGATTGCCCACGGACGATCTACGTTCACTTCTAGTTCGAGAATAGCCGCGCTCTTGCAAGACATTAGCTTACACTAGAGTTTCTTCACGAAGTAATAGTAAGTGTACCCAAGGCCTCCGATCGCGCTGACGACGAGACCGATGATTGAACCCTCACACGGAACGAGGGCAGCGGGGGAGATGGATACTCCAGTGCATAAGGGCTGTCCAAGCAGAGGCGATAATGCTATTCCACCAAGGAAGTAGCCGAGTATGAGGAACGCGATCGTATTTGCGCTAAACCCCAGTAGCCGAAACGTCTTCTTCTCATAAAGCGGGCCTGGGGATGCTGTTCCGCCTTTCAGATTTCTGAACTGGCTCCGACTAATCGATTTCGCAACAATTCTCTGCGAAGCTGGCTGCCCAGTCGATGGAATACGGATTGTGGACCCTTTCAAACATTCAGTTACACTCGAATGGTTTGGATCTGGATCATTGTGGCTTTTGTTTATCTGACAAGCCAATGTTACAAGTCCAACGGACACGTACTCATTGGGGTCTTCGAGAATGGTTTGAAGACGCTGGCCATCCATTTCAGCCATCGCCAAGAATTCGCTTCGCCCAACCTTCTCCAGGGCCGCCTGGAATGCTTCTGCGATTTTCGGTGTCACCTTGGCTTCTAGATCAGGCTTGCTCAAGTCTATCCACACTTAGCCAGTCGAACTCGATCACTCTGCCTCTGAGAGGTCGCTGGAGGAACTCGGGAGGGATCCTCGTTCAGCGGACTTAGAAGACAATGATTGCTACGAGGAAGAGAGGAATGAACACGAGGGATATTGTGTTTAGGAGCTTGATGAGTATGTGCAGGCTGGGACCCGCAGTATCCTTCCAAGGATCACCCACGGTGTCTCCCACGACGGTGGCAGCGTGTGTTTCGGTATTCTTGCCTCCAAAGTGTCCCATTTCCACGTATTTCTTCGCGTTGTCCATCGCTGCTCCACCCCACATCATCATGATCGCGAGGGGTATTGCCGAGATGGTTGCTCCGACGACTAAGGCTCCCACTGCGGCCCATCCCAGGAACACACCGACAATTATGGGTGCGACAACGGGGATCGCGCCTGGAACTACCATCAGTCGCAAGGCGGTCCTAGTGGAAATGTCTACCGCGGCGGCATAGTTGGGTTTCGCAGTTCCTTCTCTAAGTCCGGGAATCTCCCGCAGTTGTCTTCTTACTTCTTCGACCATGCGATACGCCCCGATGCTCACGGCGTTAATGGCTGTGCCCGAGAAGACGAAGGGCAACATCGCTCCAATTAGGGCCCCTATGACTACATCAGGATGGTTGAGAGCAAGCGAGGCTCCTAAGCTCGACAGTTTTGTTCCCAGCAGAGTTGCCTGGGCGGATGTTATTGTTGTGAGGTCGATTATCTTGGCTTGGTACCTTGCAACTTCCAGGACGAACGCCTGAAAGAGTAAGAGAGAAGCGAGAGCGGCCGAGCCCATAGCATACCCCTTCGTGAGAGCCTTCGTCGTGTTGCCCAGCGCGTCTAGGGGCTCTATTCGTTCGCGAATTATCTCGGGCGCGCCGGACATTTCCGCGATTCCCCCCGCATTGTCGACGATTGGTCCCAATCCGTCCATCGTAAGGACTATTCCCGCTGTCGACAGCATTCCCATCGTCGCCATCGTAGTTCCGTAGACTCCTCCAAGGAACGCATTGCCAGCCAGTGCAGGTATCAGTCCCGCGAATTGCTCGCCGAGCCAAAACGAGATCAGAAGAGCGATTGCTACCGTGACGACGGGTAATCCGCTAGATATCATGCCTACCGCGTTACCGGACATTACTGTCAATGCTGGTCCGGATTTAGACCGCTCAGCGATAGTGATCACGGGTTTGGCGTTGGAGCCCGTGTAGAATTCCGTGTAGACGACGATTAGCAAGCCGGCCGCGAGTCCAGAGATCATACAACCATAGAGTGCGTAAGCGGCAAGTGGGTTCACGTTCGGGCTCACTCCCGAAGGTCCAAAGACGTACCAGGTCGCGACGAACATGAGGACCGCAGCGACTGCAGACGCCACTAGCAGTCCGTCTCTAGTAGGCTTGATTGGGTTCTTGAATTTCTTCTCCAAGACCGCCACCGCAAGACCCACGAAGGTCGCGACTATGCCCAGCGATCGTACTATCAATGGCATCGTCACGTAGTATACGTTAATGCTCTGGAAGATGATGATGGAAACGATCAAACCAATAATCATGCCTCCAAGGTTCTCCGCGGTGAGAGACTCAAAGAGGTCAGCGCCTCTCCCAGCTTCGTCTCCCACATTGTCTCCGACGTTGTCGGCTATGGCCGCGGGATTCCTAGGATCATCCTCAGGGAAGTTCTCTTCAACTTTCCCGACTAGGTCTGCACCGACGTCCGCTGATTTCGTGAATATTCCGCCTCCAAGCTGGGCGAACAGAGCGGCGAGCGAGGCGCCGAATCCGAAACCGGCTAGGACTCCGGGGTCACGAAAGAGGGCGTAGAGG
>Ga0307469_10001099_pt1 | contig 10079 bp, 9 predicted proteins | sample atmos_gasesAM2C__FD_203084 | JGI IMG/M metagenome (GOLD analysis project Ga0307469, IMG submission 203084) | Hardwood forest soil microbial communities from Morgan-Monroe State Forest, Indiana, United States - atmos_gasesAM2C_515 | ecosystem: Environmental > Terrestrial > Soil > Temperate forest...
GGCGGCTTCCTGTGGGTTGGTCTGGCGAAGCTCGTTGGCAAGCTCCAAGAGCACCCTGGGCCGGGGGACAAGCACGGAAGGTTTGTCGGCAAGTGCGCGGAGAATCTTGACGGCTTCGGCGGACTTTCCGGCGCGCGAATTAATAACCGCCATTTGAAACTGGGCCATCGCGGCGAGTTCCTTGTCCTTACCTGTATCGAGCTTCTTCAATTCCTCGAGCGCCTGGTTGTGTCGCTCGAGATCCTCAAGGGTGAGCGCGGCGTAGTAGCGCGCGAGCCTGCCGGGATTTGTGCTGGGATACTTGTCGGCCACGGCGCTGAACTTTGCGGCGGCATCCTGCGCGCGCGCGGCTTCGTCGCTGTAGGTCAGTTCACCAGGCTCGGAGGTTTCGCCGGGAGTGCGGATACGCGCGACGAAGACCTTCGTGGCGGCGTCGAACGCCGCCGAAGCTTCCACGGTCTTCCGGTCGCTATAAATCTTCCACCCGCCGAAGGCGCCGGCAACGACCATCGCCGCCAGAAGAATCACGCCGGTCAGCCGGCCATGGGAGTAGACGGCCTCGGCGCCGTGCTCGATGGAGTCACGGATCTTGTCCTGCTTAAGTTCTTTGCGTGAAAGATGTTCGGACACTGCGGCTCCTTTTTGTTGTGTAGGAAGCTCTAATCGTAGCATACCCGGTGCGCAGGCTGCAGGTGCGACAGGCCAAGTTCATCCGCAAGGCGCGTCGTTTTACCCTTGCAGCATACTGCACCTCGTTCGCAGCCCCGGCATACCTGGAACGTGCTACTTTCGGAGGGTGCAAGCCACGTGTATCCATTGCGGGACGCAGCATATGCTCAAGGACACCGAGCTGGGCAGCCATGCCAAGGTGCAATTCCGCTGCTCCAAGTGCAAGAAAACCACGGTGGTTGAGCTGAACCTGCGTCCAGATCAGACGGTGGTGATGTCACCGTTACCTTCTTTTGCGCGGGGAGATGTCAGCACCTCTGCTCTGAAGCTTCCCCCCATGGACCCGGGGTTAAAGCTGCCCTCGAAGGCGAACATCGTACTCACGGTGATGTCTGGCCCGGGGAAAGGCAGCGTCCATAAAGTGGACAAACCACGTGTCGTCCTGGGCCGGAAAGGCGCCGACATTCCTCTCGATGATCCCGAGATCTCGCGCTTTCACTGCCTGCTGGAAGTGCGCGAGACACACATCAACCTCAAAGATCTGGACTCCACCAATGGGACGTTCTACGACGAAGAGCGAGTGCGCGCCGCGATGCTGCAGGACGGATCGGAATTCCGCGTTGGGGGCAGCCTGATCCGCGTCACTTTCGAGCCGAAGTGAATTGCTCCTCCGCCAGCGCAATCGCCGCAGGTCTCGTTTGTGAGATACTGACGCCGGTTCGTCTACTGCCTGACACCTCCGATGAATCGCCTCTCCGCTTGCCTGATCACGCTCAATGAAGAGCGCAACCTGCCGCGCGCGCTGAGTTCGCTCGAGGGAATTGCCGACGAGATTATTGTGGTCGACTCCGGCAGCAGGGACGGCACCGAAGAGATTGCGCGAAAACATGGGGCGGAGTTCCGCGTTCGCACATGGACGAATTACGCCGAACAGAAAAACTATGCCGCGGAGTGCGCGAGCAACGAGTGGATTCTGTCGATCGACGCCGACGAGGAATTGAGCAGCGCGCTGCAGACTTCCCTGTTGGACTGGAAAAAGCGCGCGCCGGAATTTTGCGTGTACGAGATGGCGCGGCGCACCTGGTATTTGGGCGCGTGGATCAGGCACTCCGGATGGTACCCCGATTTTCAGCGCCGGCTGTACCGCCGCGATACGACGCAATTTTCCGGAATCATTCATGAAGCGCTGCGCTTTGCGGGGCCGCCGGGGCGTCTCTACGGAGACCTGCTCCATTACACGGTTCGATCGTTTGCGGAACACGAAGCAAAGGTCGATGAATATACGGCCCTGGCAGCACAGCAATTGTTTGCGGCGGGCAAGCGGAGTTGGCGTGCGGCCGCGTGGCTGGCCACGCCGTGGAGCTGGTTTCAGAATTTTTTCTTGCGCGGCGGATTTTTCGACGGATACCGCGGGGCGCTGATCGCGCAAATGGCGGCGCGGTCGGTACGGTTGAAATACGAAAAGCTGGGAAAACTGGTAGCCGCGTCCCAAAAGCAGGACCGCGGATGAAAGTTCTCTTTGTGGACCTGGAACGCGAATGGCGCGGCGGCCAGAGTCAGGCCTTCCTGACGCTGCGAGGATTGCGCGAAAAGGGGCACTCGGCGGAACTGTTGACAGCCCGACATTCTCCGCTGGCGCAGCGCGTCGCGGCGCTGCAAATACCGACGCATCAGGTTTCCCGATTGGGTTTGCGGGCGTGGGCCGCAATAGCATTGCGCCGGTTGATCGCCAAAGGCGGGTTTGACTTGGTTCATCTGAACGAACCGCACGGGGTGACCGCGGCGTGGATGACGGGGGCCGAAAGCCGATTGCCACTCCTTTTTTCCCGGCGGATCGGATTTCCGTTGCAAAAGAACTGGATCTCGCGCCGGCGATTTCGCGCGGTGAATCGCTTCCTGCCCAATTGCAAAGAGGTGGCGCAGAGCTTGCTGGATGCGGGAATTGCCCGCGAGCGCATGTCCATTGTGTACGAAGGCGTTGAGCTGCAGCCCCCATTGACAGCGGAGATGCGCGAAAACGCGCGAAAACATTGGGGAATCGGGGACAATGATTTTCTGTTTGGTTGTACAAGCGTGTTTGTTCCCGAGAAGGGCCAGCGTCATTTGATTGATGCGCTCGCCGAAGTGCGCGCCAAATGTCCCGGAGCCCGTTTGCTGCTCGCTGGAGACGGAAGGTGCCGGGCGAAACTCGAAGCGCTGAGCAGAAAATTCGGGCAAGATTCCGCAGTTATTTTTGCCGGCTTCGTTGAAAATGTGAACCAGGTCTATGCCGCTCTCGATGCTTTCGTATTCCCTTCGGAGTTCGAAGGGACGGGCACAGCGCTTCAAGCGGCGATGGCGTGGGGACTGCCTTGTGTTTCCACGGCGCGAGGAGGCTTGAAGGAAGTCGTCGACGACGAACGAACTGCGATCGTGGTGGAACCAAGTGGAAAGGAATTTGCAGCGGCGATGCTGCGGTTGCTCGGCGATGTGGGTCTGCGAGAAAAGCTGGGCAATGCCGGCCGGCGCGAGATCGAGACGCGGCTTTCCGCGGAGCACATGGTGGAAAACACAATTCGCGTCTACGAAGACGTCCTGCGCACCTGGCGGCCCCATGAAAAATCCTGAGCTGACCATTATCCAGCGAGCGGTGCTGGCGCGGACTCCCGCGCTGAACTTACCCGCGGGAGCGCGCGTGCTCGACGCACCCTGTGGGAGTGGCGCGCTGACAGTCGCGCTCACACAACAGGGGTTTAGCGCAATCGGGGCCGATCTGGATGCGGACGCAGCGGCGTTGCTCGGCCCCTCGTTCGCCCATGCAAATCTGGATACGGCACTACCCTGGCCCAACGAGCATTTTGACGCTGTTTTTTGCACCGAAGGCATCGAACATCTGGAAAACCATTTTTCGTTCTTGCGTGAAATCCGCCGGATCCTGAAGCCGGGAGGCTTCTTGATCCTGACGACCCCCAATATTACAGCGTTGCGTTCCCGGGTTCGCTTTTTCGGCAGCGGATTCTTCGGCCGGGATTCCCGGCCGCTCAACGAAACCGCGCGGCATCCGCTACATCACATCGGTTTGGCGACGTTTCCGGAACTGCGCTATGAGCTGCAGGTTTCGGGGTTCCGTCTGAGCAAAGTAAGTCACACGCACGTAAAGCCGATCAGTTATCTCTACGCCGTCTTTGCGCCGTGGATGTGGCTTTATACGCGGATCGCGTTTCGAAAAGAAAAAGACGGTGTACAACGCGAGAAAAACAGGGAAATTCTCGCGTCGTTGTTATCTCCTTCGGCGCTCTTCGGCGAGTGCCTGTTGCTCATTGCCAGGAAGACCTAGCGGACGAAATGGCGCTGCAGCAATCCCGCTTTCCGCTTCTGAGACCAACACTTTTTCGGGGAGAACTTAGACCTTCGCTATTTACAAGAATATCTTCTCCGCTATACTCGTTCGCAACGGAGTCCAGGTCATTGCAACGCACGGTCGAACCAAGCCCCCAAGTCACTTACAAAGTGAGGACTAAATGCGCATGATTTCGCTCTGCCTGCTGGCAATAATGATGTGCGCGGGAAGTGTCTCCGCGCAGGAAAAGAAACCCGCGGAGCGCCCGCCGGATCTGTCGCTGACGGCAGTGGGGCGCCAGCATCACGCGATCAAAACGCAAAGCGCCGAGGCCCAGGCCTACTTCGACCAGGGAATCACGCTCCTTTACGGCTTCAATCATGAGGAAGCCGCGAGGGCCTTTCGCCGGGCCGGGGAACTCGATCCGGCGTCGCCGATGCCGCTTTGGGGCATTGCGCTGGCCGCGGGACCCAACTACAACATGGACGTGGACGCGGAGCGCGAGAAAATGGCGTTCGAAACGGTGCAAAAAGCCCAAAAGCTCGCCGAGAATGCGCCGCAGGTCGAAAAAGATTATGTGGCCGCGCTCGCGGTGCGCTACTCCGGCGATGCAAATCCCGATTACAAAAAACTTTCCCGTGATTTTGCCGCGGCGATGAAAGAACTCTCGGAAAAATATCCCGACGATCTCGACGCGGCCACGATGTACGCGGAAAGCTTGATGGATCTGACTCCGTGGAAACTATGGTCACATGATGGCCAACCGGGGGAAAACACGTCGGAAATCGTGCGCGTGCTGGAGTCTGTGTTGGAGCGCGACCCGAATCATGTGGGGGCGAATCACTACTACATTCACGCCGTCGAAGCGTCTCCCCATCCGGAACGGGCGCTGCCCTGCGCGCACCGGTTGGACACCATGGTGCCGCAAGCGGGGCATCTGGTACACATGCCCGCCCACACCTACATTCGAACGGGCGACTATCTAGCCGCCGCAAAAAATAACGCCCTGGCAGCCCAGGTGGACCGCACCTACGCACAAAAAGCGGAAAAGGAAGGCAGTATCTACGATCTGATGTACCACAGCCACAATGAACATTTTCTGGCGATGGCAGCGAGCATGGCCGGAAACTACGCCCAGGCAAAAGCGGCAGCCGACGGTCTGGCGAAGAGACTTGCTCCGCACGCCAAGACGATGCTGATGCTGGACGGTTTTATGTCCGCCCCGTTGTGGGTGGACGCGCGCTTCGGCAAATGGGATGCAATCCTGGCCCGGCTGGAACCCGCGAAAGAGTTGCTGGCCACGCACGTAATGTGGCGTTACACGCGTGCGCTTGCATACGCTGCGAAGGGAAATGTGGACAAGGCTTCGGCCGAGCGCGGAGAGTTTGCCGCGGAAGCGGCGCGTGTTCCGACAGATGTGAATTTCGGGGAGCAAAACAGCGCCAAGGACATCATGGAAGTCGCCGGGCACATTCTCGACGCGCGAATGGCGATGGCGCAAGGAAAGAAAGACGATGCGATTGAACATTTGAAGCAGGCCGTGACCGCACAGGACGCTCTGAACTATGACGAGCCGGCGGACTGGTATTACCCGGTACGGGAATCACTTGGCGCCGTGTACCTTGCGGCGGGCCAGACGACGGAAGCGGAGCGAGTGTTTCGCGAGGACTTGCGCCACAATCCGCGCAATCCCCGGTCGCTTTTTGGATTGATGCAGTGCCTGAGAGCGCAGCAGAAGGAAGCAGATGCGGCATGGGTCGAACGGCAGTTCAAGACCGCCTGGAGAGGCGCTGATACCAAGCTGCAGATTTCGGAGCTCTAAGGAACAACACAAACGAGCCATTGGCTTCCAATTTTCGGGTAATCATGCGAGAAACCTCCAAAAAAGACGAAGCGCCGGACGGCTCCTTCTTCTTCCGTACGACGCTTCATCTTCACTAAATTTTTGTTTGCACCAGTTTTCTGATTTCCCTTGTTCCAGCCGTTCCCTCCTTCCGCCCGACCGTCAGGTCAAGCTATCTGTGGGGATTGAACAACCCATCGCCCTTTTGGTTCGAGGAACTCCACGCCAACCGCAAAGCCGTCGCCTTGCAATTGATGGCAGTAGGCTACTCGGGCCGAGGAGCGAAACTCACCAGTGCGCGATACAAATGTCAACCTCTCGCCTTGTTCCCAGCGGCGGAAACTGACCACGCGAGCGCCGCGCGCACTTACGTTCTCCGTAAAAGTCGATTCCGCGCCGGGAAAATCGCGATGGCCGTCGAGGAATACCCCTATCTCCAAGGGAATTCGGCGTTCGGCGCGGTGAAAAGGATGGAGTCTGCTAATTGCCATGATTGCCGCTGGTCCTCACAAGCACGCGGCAATGCGCGCGAGATTTTGGATATTGTTCCCGTTGTGGCGATTTTTCATGCTGTAGAGCGCGCGATCCGCGGCAGCCAGGAGCTTCTCCGGCGTGTCGCCATCCGCAGGGTAAGCGGAAACACCCGCGCTGACAGACAGGGCTGGCGGTTCCGTTTCTGCCGCCAGGCGCTCGCGGACCCGGGCTACAACGCGTGTGGCAATATCCGGTCCGGCTTCCGGGAGTACCAGGGCAAATTCGTCCCCGCCGTAACGCGCGGCCGTATCAATGGCCCGGGAATGGTTCCGCAAAATCTTGCTTAGCCGCACAATCGCTCGGCTCCCCGTGAGGTGCCCATATCGGTCGTTGATGGCCTTCAGACCGTCCATATCGAGAAGAACCACGCTGAACGGCCGCTGCGTGCGGCGCGAGCGGTCCAGTTCCGCTTCCAGCACACTGATTAGGCGGCGGTAATTGGCCAGTCCCGTGAGCGAATCGCTGACCGCCATGGTTCGAACCTGGTCAAACAGGCGCGCTTGATCGAGCAAGGCGCCGCCAAGCATGACGACGTAGCTGGCGGTCTTGCTCAGCTCGGCCAGGAAAAACGGGCCGTCGAAAAGATGCCTTGAGAAGGTTGCGGAGAGATGGCAGACAAAATTCAGCGCCGCGACGGCGAAAAGCGAGTAGTCATAGATCGAGGAAGGATTCTTAGCTTTGCTGTCGAGACGCAGACGCTGGCGGAACAAGAGCGCGGCGAATAGGAATAGAACCCCAGGCAGCAAGTCCCAGGGACGCGAGAGGAGGTTCCCGACATGCACCTTCGGTGATGTCGGAGCTGCAAGAAATGCGGCGCTGGTCAGATAGGTCGCCAGGGTGACCACAAGCATCGCGCCCGCGGTTTCCTTGCTGGGCTGCCGCGCCGTCGGTATATAGCGCTCGACAGCAATGGCCGCGAGCAAGAGAACCGCCAGTTGTGTGCGGCTCACCATCCAGCCCATCGGAACGTGTGAAAGCGCCGCCGGACCGGATGCCAGCAGCTCACTCAAGCCAAAATAATTGAACGTCTCAATAATTCCGGAGAGCACGAAACCAAAGGCCAGAATCAGCGCGGTGCGATCATGCGTGCCGCGGAAGCGCACCAGGGAATTCGCGGCATAGCAAAAACTGAGCAGCGTTCCCCCCACTTCCAGATACAGGTAGATCTGGGGAGAGCCGGCGGAATCGATCTGGCGCAGCGAAAAAATGAGGGTAAAGTAGAGGACAGCCAAGACGACGAAGAGGGTGACTCCAAGGCGTGACCGTAGCCTCTTGAACCCGGCAACAACTGGTCCAGCCCCGACAAATCCCCGGATTTGGTCCCAACCCCCCATGAAAACCCCCAACTGCCGACGAAAGACGTACAACTCCCGTAAACAGCAAGTTGGTGCCCTTTTCTAGGGCAAAAAGCATGCGTTTATGTCATTGATTCTAAATAACTTATTATTCTGGCGGAAGCCAGAATAGGAGGCGAGAGACGGGCGAGACACCGCCTTGCGAGGAAAACATTCGCAGGCTCAACGCTAAAGTATTTGATACCTGACAGTTACCGGACAGATGGCCAGTATGTGCCAAAGCCACTTGCCAGTCTCAGCTTGAAACAGTCTCACGGCTGAGAACCTCGATTGGGATCAAATCTTTGGCTTGGGAGGGGGCAGTTCCCGGGCTGACACCGTATCGGCGAAACCGCATGTTTTATGCGAGCCGTCACAGAAGGGCTTGTTTGCTGAATGGCCGCAGCGGCACAGGCTGATGACGGTGCGTCCGGCAAGACCAAAGGCCCGGCCTTCCGGGTCCACGATTTCAAAATCGCCTTCCACGCGGATCGATCCGTTACTGTTTACCGTGATGCGGGTCGCAGCCATTCCGTCCTCCGGAAAAAGTAAGAGCGCGCCCAAATCTCAGGCGCGCTCTCAAGAGTACTCAGTGTTCAGTGAGAACTCAAGGTCGCAGCACGCGTCTCCTCGGCAGTTTCACGGATCTCCTGCACTTTGCCGGTTCGCACGTCATAGAGGAAACCATGAACGTCAATGTCGCGCGGGAGAAAAGCGTTGTTGCGGATGATCTGAATCTGCTTCTTCACGCTCTCTTCCACATTCGGAAAGGAATGGAAGTGCAGGTGCGAAGCATCGTGGCCCGTTTCGGTCTTCAGTTTGTCGCGCAGCTTCTCATCGTTGAACGTCAGCATCCCGCAATCGGTGTGCTGAATAACGTAGTAGGTGCGCGTGCCCAGCAAGTGCGACGAAATGATGAGCGAGCGCAGGGCATCTTCGGTCACCAGCCCGCCGGCGTTGCGGATGATGTGCGCGTCCCCTGTCTTAAGGCCGAGAAACTGCTCGACAGTCAAACGCGCGTCCATGCAGGCGACAATGGCAAGTTTTCGCGCCGGTGGCATCGGCAGATGCCCCAGCGCGAATTTCTCCGCGTATTCTCGATTGGCTGCCAGATTTTCTTCGTAGGTTCCCATAACTCTCTCCTAGGTAGAGTTTGAATCGTGACCACCCAAAAACAAAACCGCCGAACCAGGGAGTTCTGCCGTTGAAAGGCCTGGATAAGCATGAAGCTATCCCGCGCCGGACACCGCACTGTGGCCGCAACAACATTCACAGAAAATGAAGCGGGACGCGGTCGGCCGTTTGCGCGAGATCGTTTGTGGCATGATCAGTATTTCGGCACCGACGAATCCACCTCGTCGGACCACGCGAGGATACCGCCCTTGAGATTGAGAATCTTGCGGAAACCCGCCTTTCGCAGGAAATCGACGGCTTCGGCGGAACGTTTGCCGCTGCGGCAATGGGCAATGATCTCACGCGAGGAATCGAGTTCATGGACGCGCCGCGGAAGATCGCCAAGCGGGATCAAGTGTCCTTTGAGATTGCAGATCTGATATTCGTGAGGCTCGCGAACATCCAGAATAAAAAGATCGTCGCCACGATCCAGTCGCGACTTCATTTCACGCGGGGTGATTTCCGGAACCTGGATGTCGGGCGCAGGCGCCTCTTCCCCCCGCACACCGCAGAACTCGTAGTAATCGATGAGCTTCGTAATGGTGCGATGCTCGCCGCACATCGGGCAAGCGGGGTTCTTGCGAAGTTTCAGTTCGCGGAATTTCATTCCCAGCGCATCAAAGAGCAGCAGACGGCCGATGAGACTGTCGCCTCGGCCTAGAATCAATTTGATGGTCTCCATCGCCTGGATCGAGCCCACGATGCCGGGCAGGACGCCGAGAACACCGCCTTCCGCGCAAGAAGGAACCAGCCCCGGCGGGGGCGGCTCGGGATACAAGCAACGGTAGCAAGGACCATCGGGCATACCGAAAACCGTCGCCTGCCCTTCGAAACGGAAGATCGATCCGTAGACATTGGGTTTCCCGAGCAGTATGCAGGCATCATTGACGAGGTACCGCGTGGGAAAATTGTCCGTGCCGTCCACGATGATGTCGAAATCCTTGAAAAGTTCGAGCGCGTTTTCGCTGGTAAGCTTCGTCTCGTAGGATTCAATCTGGATGTCCGGATTCAGGTTTGACAGCCGCGCGCTGGCAGCCGCGGTTTTTGATTTCCCCACATCGCTCGACCCGAAGGTAACCTGCCGCTGCAGGTTGGTGAAATCCACGACATCGAAATCAACTAACCCGAGTCTGCCGACCCCGGCAGCGGCCAGATACAAGCCGAGCGGGGCGCCAAGACCTCCCGTGCCAATCAGCAGTACCTTCGC
>Ga0307469_10001100_pt1 | contig 10076 bp, 9 predicted proteins | sample atmos_gasesAM2C__FD_203084 | JGI IMG/M metagenome (GOLD analysis project Ga0307469, IMG submission 203084) | Hardwood forest soil microbial communities from Morgan-Monroe State Forest, Indiana, United States - atmos_gasesAM2C_515 | ecosystem: Environmental > Terrestrial > Soil > Temperate forest...
CGTGGGGAACTATCTTCCGCGACATTGTGGAATTGCGACATTCACAACAGATTTATGTGACGCCATCCAAGCAGAATACGGCGCGACGGAGCTGCTCGCACTCCCGGTCAACGACACCGCAGAGGGTTACTCCTATCCTGCGAGAGTGCGGTTCGAACTGTCCGAAGATAACCTGGCTTCCTACCAGGAGGCCGCTGACTTTCTGAATTTCAGCAATATCGACCTGGTTTGCCTGCAACATGAATATGGAATCTTTGGAGGGCGAGCGGGTGGAAACATCCTGGAACTTCTGCGGCGCCTGGAGATGCCTGTCGCAACTACGTTGCACACGGTACTTCGCGATCCAAATCCTGACCAACGCGCGGTAATGCAGGAAATTGCGGCTCTTTCGGACCGCATGATCGTGATGAGCCGGCATTCCGCGGAGATATTGCAGGAAGTGTTCCACGTTCCAATTGACAAGATCGATCAAATTCCGCACGGCATCCCCGATTTACCGTTCACCGACCCCAATTTCTACAAGGACGAGTTCGGAACAGAGGGAAAAGACGTCTTGCTCACGTTTGGTCTGCTGTCGCCCAATAAGGGCATAGAAAATGTCATCCGAGCTCTGCCAAAAATCCTCTCGCGTCACACCAATGTTATTTACATGATTTCTGGTGCAACTCACCCGCATGTCCTGCGACGTGACGGTGACAAATACCGGCACTACTTGCAGAACCTGGCGAAGGAACTCGGTGTTGAGGCCAATGTGATCTTTCGCAATCGTTTTGTGAGTCCTCAAGAGATGGTTGAATTGATCGGGGCGGCGGATATTTACATCACGCCTTACAAACATAAGGCGCAAGTCGTGTCCGGCACGCTTGCGTATGCTTTGAGCGCCGGCAAAGCAATTATTTCGACGCCCTACTTGCACGCGATCGAACTATTGGACGACGAGCGCGGCGTACTCGTTCCTTTTGATGACCCGGAGGCTATAGCGGAAAAAACGATCGAACTTCTGGAGAACGACACCACAAGGCACGCCATGCGGAAGCGCGCTTATCTATACGCGAGAGACATGGTCTGGAGTCGTGTCGCGCAGAAGTATATGAAGAGTTTTGAACGCATCTACAACGAGCGCTTGCGAAATCCGCGCGCCACGTTTTCCGCGCAGAACACGGAAAAGACTCTCGACCGGCTTCCCGCCATAAAGCTGGATCACCTGTATCGAATGACAGACGATACGGGAATCGTCGAACATGCGGTGTTCGTGGTGCCGAACTATCCGGAAGGTTACACAACGGATGACAACGCCCGCGCGCTGATCGTAGCGATTTACTTAGAAGGGTTTGGAGCCAGCGCACCAACAGGCTCGACCGATTTAGCCTCTCGGTATCTAGCCTTTCTGTGGCTGGCTTTTGATCCAACCACTAAGCGGTTCAGAAACTGCTTGAGTTACGAACGCCAATGGCAGGAGTGCGAGGCCTCGGAAGATAGTCACGGGCGAGCGCTGTGGGGATTGGGGACTGTGCTCGGCAGATCCAAGAACGTGGGATGGAGAGGAGCTGCGGGGCGCATGTTTGAACTAGCTGTTCCCGCGGCTATCGAATTTAAGAGTCCCCGCGCCTGCGCGTTCGCCTTATTAGGACTACAGGAGTATCTCGGCTCGTTCCCCGGGGATCGCGCTGCCCTGAGTGCCTCCGATGCGCTGGCAAATCGACTACTGAATTCATACCGGTCCAACCGGTCCGATGACTGGAACTGGTTTGAAAATGTTCTCGCGTATTCAAACGCGCGATTGCCGCAGGCTCTTATTCGAGCGGGGATGCGAGCCGCAAACGAGGAGATGGTTTCGGCGGGACTCGAAGCGTTGGATTGGCTGGTCACGATCCAGCATTGCGACGTGAAAGGCCATTTCGTGCCCATTGGATCGCAGGGTTTTCATTCCAAGAACACGGAAAAGGCCCGTTTCGATCAGCAACCGGTGGAAGCCGGTGCGGTCGTCTCCGCATGCTTGCAGGCCTATCGTGCTACGGGGAAGGGCCGCTACCGCAAAGAGGCGTGGTCCGCCTTTAACTGGTTCTTGGGCGACAACGATCTCCAGATCGCTCTCTACGATTCGGCAACCGGCGGTTGCCGAGACGGTCTGCATCCCGACCGGGCAAATGAAAATCAGGGAGCGGAGTCCACGTTATCTTTTCTGATGGCACTCCTGGAAATGCGTCGGTTGGAAGAAGCCGACGGCACCGAGAATAAGCTCTGACATCCAGTCCGGTTATTCTTGCTCTGAACAGAATTGTGAGAGATGGATTCCATGAGTACTCTGACATTCCCAGTGAACACCAAAATGAAACAATACGAGACGCTATTTCACCGGCACGCTGCCAATCCCATATTGACGGGAAAGGATTGGCCGTATTCCATCAACAGCGTTTTCAATGCTGGCGCAACACTTCTGCCGGATGGTTCAACCCTGTTGCTTTGCCGCGTGGAAGATCGCCGGGGACTGTCGCACCTGTGCGCGGCCCGGTCGGTGAATGGGGTTGATGAGTGGCAGATCGATCGTGAACCGACGCTGATTCCCAGTCCGGACGAATATCCCGAGGAGATATGGGGAATTGAGGATCCACGCATAACCTACGTCCCAGAACTCAAGAAATTTGCGGTGGCTTACACCTCCTATTCTCGCGGTGGTCCCGGAGTATCATTGGCCCTCACCGAGGATTTTCGGAGTTTCGAAAGATTTGGTGTGGTCATGCCGCCAGACGACAAGGACGCCGCTCTATTGCCCCGCAGGATTAATGGGTTCTGGGCATTGATCCATCGGCCAATGACGCCGCTCGGGGCTCACGTGTGGATCTCTTACTCTCCGGATTTACGGCACTGGGGAAGCCACAAGCTCATGTTGGAAGCCCGCCGCGGCGCGTGGTGGGATGCGAACAAGATTGGCATGTCGCCTCCGCCGATTGAAACTTCACGGGGCTGGCTGATGCTCTATCACGGCGTGCGAAGGACGCCTTCAAGCTCCATCTATCGGCTGGGTCTGGCTCTCTTCGACATCCAACAGCCGGAAAAATGCCTGATCCGCGGGGATTCCTGGATGTTTGCGCCTGAGGCGGAGTACGAACGTCAAGGTGATGTCCAAGACGTCGTCTTTCCCTGCGGGTACACCGTGGCGGCCGATGGGGACACGATCAATCTCTATTATGGCGCTGCCGATTCGAGTATTGCTTTGGCGCACGGCAGCATTCGCTCTCTCCTGAGCTGGCTGGACGTCAACGGTCATTCGGAACAGTTTGGCGACCGGCGCCACAAATGATCTCTTCGCAGGACGGCTGCAAAATCCTCGTCACGCGAACTCACAATTAGTCTAGCTTTCAGCCAAGGCGGATGTTTCGCGTCCGACAATCAGAAATAGCAAGAGGCCAAATTGCAAAGGATGGTTCAGGCAATGCGGCCTTTGCAGATGGCCCCTGTGGAAGGTTCAGCGGAGCACTCCACTGAACCAAAGTTTTGAAGATCGAAAGCTCGCTGGGAAGGGAAAAATCCCGGCGAGCTTTCATTTCAACTACTTGTTCGAAGCAGCGCGCTCCGATTCGTTGCGGGGGGCGCTCTTCTGCAAAACGTCAACAAGATTACGGCCTGTTTCAGGCACGTTCATCTTTTCACTTCTGACGATTTCCTTTGCCTTGATGGCGTGGCCATAGACCTGCTCGTTGGCTTCGTCGTCGGGACGAATCGTGGAGCCTTCTAGAGAAATTCCGGCAAACACACCGCGGGAACGCGAATAGCTGAGGATCTCGGCTCGCATCCAGGCGTCCGTATCTGCGGAAGCGTCACGTCCCTTTGGTCCTCCGGCAATCGATGCATCTGCTCCCAATTTGACCTTGCTGCTCAGAATCGATTCCATGCCTCTGTCATTCATGACCAGCAGGATCAAGTCCGTTGCTTCGCCGCCGATTTGGAGGCCGATACTGCCACCCTCCAGCGCGTACATGGCTGGAGCGCCCCAAGGTCCACGGAACTTTTCGCCGGTCCGGCAGACCATAGCGCCGCGTCCGTAGTCTGCGCCGATTCCAAACGCCAGCTTCTTGACGGAGGGAATTACAATCACGCATTCCGCCTTTTCCAAAAGATCATGGGGAATGCTGTCCGGAATATTGAGCACTTCCTGCATCACGAGGCCGCTCTCTTCGAGGCGTTTCTGCTCCTTGTTCAATTTTTGGGCATACACTGCACCCGCTACGAGGCTAAGACATGCTGCGGTAACCATAAATCTTTTCATCGCTGACCTCCATGGTCAAAACTTTTTTTGCTGACGTTTACTTCTGAAATTTCTGGCTGAAGGACTTTCAACGCGATTCGAGTTAAGAGAGGGTTATGCGTTACCCGACTCTCAGGCGGGGCATTAATGCAATTTCGAGTTAAGAACTTTTCTTGCCTCCCATAACGAGCAAGACAATTCCTCCGACCAACGCCAGCCCTCCGAGTATCGGCGGAATCGACACTCTCTCATGATCTTCCCTGGTGGCGTGGATCGGCCCCAAATCAAGCACTTTTTCTTGATGGGTGTAGGTGAATCCCTGATAGGCGAGTGCCAGCCCGCCCAGAACAACTAAGAGAATTCCAACCCACATAATTGGTTTCATATTCTTCCCTTTGGAAACTAAACCATCCGCCTTCGGCCCTGTATTAAGTTAAAAGCGAATATGACTTCACCAGGAGAGGAATGTCGCTTGTGGCGCACCTGGAAATGGCCTTTGTTGTTTCCCAGATGGCTTTATACTAGCCGTCTTGAAACAACATGTCTGTGCACTTGAGCACACTTTTTCCTATTTCCTAGCTGCCTGGATGGATGCAGGGAGCGCGTCTCCGGCAACTTCACGGGCACGCACGATGAAGCGATTTGGCGCCGGACCTACATAGTGAAATGGGAAGCAAGTGAGCAGTGTCAGGTCATGACCGTTCGATGATTCCAAGACTCTAATGTCCGTGGGGGCAACGACTTCAATCGACTCCACGAGGTACTCGAAACTTCCCTCTCTTGTCTTGAATCTGATTTCGTCACCCAGGCGAATATGGTGGAGTGGGCGGAAAAAAGTGTCCCGGTGACCTGCCAATACGACATTGCCCCATTCGCCGGGCAAGGCCGATTTTGAAAGGTGACCCACGGCCCGCCTCAGATTAGCAGGCGAGTCGCCTTGGACAACTACGGCATCGATCTCCAGACGGGGCACTTGAACTTCCCCAATCACATCGCCTTCCACTAAGACCCGCCGCTCCGAAAGAGCGGCGGGTTGCTTGAATTTCTCCATTTCTAGCGCTTGATAAGACCTTGAATTCGCAAAGACGAAGCCGGCGTAGCCCATGGCTAGAGTGCCGAAGGCGAGAAAAAAGTTGCAAGCACCACGGAGGATGTACCTTCGCGTTGACGAGATTGCTTTCACTGGATAAGAACGCGGATTCATCTCGTCCCCGGCTCCAACTGTGCTAGGGGCTGCTTCCCCGCAATTGGCGAGTATCCCTTGCGAGTGCGCACCTGCAATTTACCATGATCTCGCACAGTGACTTTCACTTCGACTTTTCGAAAAACATCGGCACGCTTCATGTTTTGCGGCGTATAACCAAGCGTGTATTGTTCGCGAAGATCGCGAGCAATTTCTGTTGATACCTTTTCGACGGATTCGCCTTCCTGGGGAAAGTATGCGATTCCTCCGGTATCTTTGCAGAGCCGCCGGAGAAGATCCGGGTTTTCTTCTCCGTCATTCGATCCGACCAGGCCGATCGAATAGATCAATGCCTGCGATTGGCGAGCTTGCGTCAGCACCTGCGAATACTTGAGATGGCTGGCATTGTCTCCGCCATCGCTGATGATGATGAGCGCCTTCTTCTCTAAATGCCCGTACTGCAAGTGCTGTAAACCCTCACTTACAGCATCGTAGAGCGCGGTTCGTCCTCGCGCGGAGACGGCGTTGAGTGCTTCTCGGAGCTCCTTCACATCGTTAGAAAACGCCTTCCCCCTCATAAGTTCAACCGAAACGTCATCATTGAAATCCACGACAAACATTTCATCTTGTGGATTACTCGAATGCGCGAAGGAAGACACCGCGGTAACAACATCCGGAAGCTTGGGACCCATACTTTTGCTGTGGTCAACGATGAGCCCCACGGTAACAGGAGTGTCTCCCTCTTCGAATACAGTGAGTGTTTGGAGTTGCCCCTCTTCATAGACACGGAAGTCTTGTAGCTTGAGGGCTGAGACAAATGATCCTCGCGTGTCAGTCACCTTCACTGGCAGCAGGACGAGATCGGTGGTTGCCTCAATTTTCGCCTGGCCGTTCACGCTAATAAAAGGTTCCGTCATAAAAGATAGCGGGGAGCCGGCGATGCCGAGAAAAAATAAAAGAGGCACGAGGAACGCGTGCCCCCTATCCGGAAAATCCTTGTAAGAGTGTAAATTGAAAATCACAAAGAGCTTTCTCGCGAAGAAGGACGTGATTTTGTTGAGATCACGTCCGCGACGCGGGGAGTTACGTGCGCTTACGAGGCCAGCTTGAGGAGAAGCTTCAGGCCGAGAGCAAGGCTGATGGACAACCCACCAAGCAGTGCGATCAGCGGCATCGAGCTTGCCGTATGCGGCAGTTCTTCGGCTTCCGGAGCCACTGTGGCCTTGACCGGCATAGGAGTTACGGTTGCGGCTGCAGGCGGAGTGGTCTGTATGACCGTGGCTACTTCCACTTCTTTCTGGTCGGGCGTGACGGCGACGATCGGAACCGTCTTTATCGAGTTGTCGTCAAGCGAGTCGGTAGTAACGGCCGGAACGATTACTTTCGCCGTCTGTGCCAGCTGAATCGCACGAACCTTTGGGTACACGAATTCCTGCCCGAAGCTGTCGCCAGGATAAAACCATGCGCGAAGGGCTTCTGGAGAATCGCCGGGTCTTTCACTAAACTTCATGACGGTTTCGCCGGTCGGTGTCAAACGGTAGTTATTGATGGCGAGAATGGTGGTGATGATCTGGCTGCCGTCCGCATTGAAGATCTGAACGATGTGGCGGTCGGAAGGGGAATCTAACAGCTTAAATGTGTACGTCCCAGCCGGGAGAACTTTCCCGGGAACTTCCACGTCTTGAGCGAAGGTAACGACTGTTTTTTTGTTCCATTCATCAGCCCGAGCGCTGGGGAGCAGTGTAGCGCCGAACAGAGTGACTCCGAGCAAACAAAATGCTGCTTTCATAATTTTCATCTGAATATCCTCCTAGAACTTATGAGACTTTCCCGATCTCATGCCGCGTAGGACGAGGCCGAGTCGATCCGACGAGAGGTGAAGGGGCCTGCGTGAAAGTCTTTTGGTCATTTCCTAACCTCACCATCTTAGAAGCAGACAGGAAGAGAGTCTGTGCACTTACGCACACATCTGCATTTACTTGCGGGCATCCCTTTGCGCGGATCCGGCATTGTGGATAACACAATAGAGTCGGAGGGGCTGTAGAGTCGCCATCAGCGTCAGTTTGCAGGGCTGGCAGCGAGAACCGGGGTTGGGGTAACGAGCTTCAACTGGTCAAGGGACGACAACACACTCTGCCAGCGAACAGAGTCCTTTTTGGTTTCAAGAGGAAGAGAGAGGTCAGAGTAGAAGTTCAGGATATTCTCTCGCAAGTCAGGTGACGTCAGATCGAACTTCCGCTTCGCTAGCTGACCCAACAGCTTTGCATAAGTATCGTCGGTCAGGGAGTATTCGGCTGCCTTGGTCACTTTGCCGCTGTCAAAATCATAGTTGGCAATTTCCAGCGAGTCAGAACGGACTTGTTCGAGAAACTTGCGGTACTGGTCGACGGTGGTATTGATGCTCTTGAAATACATGTCCTCTGTCTGGGGCGTCGGGTTGTTGAAAGCCAGCGCCTTGAAGGGGCCTATTTTCGGCATGTATCGCAAGAGTATCGCGAACACACGAGTCTTGAATCCGTCCTTTTTATAATCCTTTCCCCACTCTTTTTCATAGTCGGAGCGCGAGAGCCGGTAGAGGAACTTCTTTTTCGCAAAATCGGGCGTCTCCTTCATCATGTCCTTTTTGTGGGTTCGAAGCGCGATTTTGGTCATTTCCGGAATCATCCGGCTGACCGCAAAGCGATAAGAGCCGATAGCAAGATCCTCATGTGTCAGCACGTCTTTCAATTCCAGTCCGTAAACGATGGGGAAGGTCCGCTCCAGCAGAGGCTTGGACACTTGGAACCCGATGAAATCGTGATACTGCTGCGAGGCATAGCGATTCTTCGCCACTTGCACCATGTCGAATCCGAACTCCGTTTTCAAATGTGCGGTGTGGTCCTCCGCGTACCGGACGGAATCGCCGTACTTCGCGCGCAGCTTGGGATATTGGATGGAAACGGCTTGGTTAACCGCCGGATGGCCGGCGATATCCGAAGCATAGTGCGCAAGCGCGCCCAGGGCGAAGGCGTACTCGTTGGCGTCCTGGCTTTGCAACAGCATCTCTCGAACGAAGTCGCCGCTGCGAACGTAGTGCACCAAATTGCTGAATTCCACGCTGCCAAAGGGGTAGTAGCCGAGATCCTGGATGACCGCGCCGCCGTAGGCGTAGCCGTGCGCTTCCTTGAGCTGGTCTTCGGTGAGCGCTGGAAATCGTTTGAGAAGAAGCGGGCTGAGCTCATCGGCCCACAGCAGGTCCACGATTTCCTCATGCGTCAGCACCGAGTATGCCAACGAACCGCTGGTGCACAGGAGCAGCACGAGAAAGGCTGCAACCGCGCGGATACCCCATCGACCCCAGCTACGAGAAGCAACAACCTCGGAGAGTCGTGCCTTAAATTGGTTTTCTGAGTTCATGGACGATTTTCTTCGCTTCCTTCATTCTTTCTTTGTAAAAAGACGGGCTAATCAGAACTTTTTTCTCTCCCACGCGCACATGTTCCTTGATGCCCTTCTTCGACAAAAATAGAGATAAGGCCGTGTACGTCTTGATTTCCTTCTCGAGAAACTTGACCACGCGTCTTTTAGATTCATCCATCACTCACCTCCGACCTGACTGGCAGGCCTAGCTGGAAAAAGATGACAGCAGACCGCGTCACGCAGCAAATACCTTCGAGCTGCCTCGGGCGCGATCACCCGAGCCAGCCGGCATTGGCCGGCGAGAACGCGTGACAATGGCGCTGAACCACAGGAGCGTCTTCTAAATGCGTCCGAGAAGAACGAGAACGATAACGACGAAGAGAGCGAGACCTACGCCTCCCGTCGGGACATAGCCCCACTCGCGGCTGTGCGACCACCGCGGCAAAGCACCTACGAGCGCCAAGATTAAAAAGACAACCAAAATAGTTCCAAGCATTTTTTGTTCCTTCCCAAGTGAATTCATTCCACGAGATTCAAAGTCCTCGGCCCGGCGGCACTCTTACTGCTGCTCAGTGATCCGCGCCGGGTCGGGGTCGTATTCGATCAATTAGCAAGTTCGGACACTAGATCACGACGCTAATTGCGAAACGAGCGCCGGGATAGTACGGGTCGTACATGTAATACCCACCATCGATGTAATCGATGTAGACGTCGTCCGAGTAGTACCAACCTACCGGCCACGGTTCAACGAATCCAAACCAATAGCCGCCATACTGGAACCGAGAATATCCGCCAACCAACCGTGGTTCGCCAATTCGGAACTCGTGCTCACGGCCAAAATGAGAACGGAAACGATCGTCTGGAATTCGGCCGCCGCCCCGGGCGCTGAGGCGCAGCGCCGGCTGCGCACGTTGTCTATCCTGTTCCCGCTGTGAACGCTGGGGAGGTTGAGAAGATCTAGCCTGCTGTTGACGCTGTTGCCGTTGCCCCTGGGCTTGCTGCTGTTGACGTTGCCGCCTCGGGGCCTGGGCTTGCTGCTGTTGACGTTGCTGCCTCGGGGCTTGAGCTTGCTGCTGCTGACGTTGCCGCCTCGGGGCCTGAGCTTGCTGCTGTTGACGCTGTTGTCTTGGCGCCTGGGCTTGCTGTTGCCTTTCAGGTTTGGCCTGTTGCTGCTGTTGCGCCGGCCTGGCCCTTTCTCCTTCTTTTTGTGGTTTCTCCTGCCGCGCGTAAGCGGGTGCGGCGATTCCA
>Ga0307469_10001101_pt1 | contig 10063 bp, 8 predicted proteins | sample atmos_gasesAM2C__FD_203084 | JGI IMG/M metagenome (GOLD analysis project Ga0307469, IMG submission 203084) | Hardwood forest soil microbial communities from Morgan-Monroe State Forest, Indiana, United States - atmos_gasesAM2C_515 | ecosystem: Environmental > Terrestrial > Soil > Temperate forest...
GGCTGATCAAGGCGTTGGGGGGCCCCGGCATCGCCGACCCCGCCGTGGCGCAGCTCGAGGCCGCCATCGACCGGCACGAAGCCACGCTCCCTCCGCTCAAGAACTTCATCCTCCCCGGTGGAGCACCAAAAGGAGCAGCGCTCCACATGGCGCGGACGGTGTGCCGCCGTGCCGAGCGCAGTGTGGTGGGACTGGGGCGCGCGACTTCTGTGTCGCCGGTGATCGGGCGCTATCTGAATCGCCTCTCCGATCTGTTGTTCGTGCTGGCCCGGGCCGCCAACCGCGACGCCGGCGACGGCGACATCCCGTGGTGACGGTGCGCGTCCCGCTGATTTCGGAGCGGGACGCCTCGTACGACATCCTCATTGGCCGCGGGCTGCTCGGCGATCTCGCGCGCCTCGTCGCGCGCCATTGTCCGGCGCAGCGCTATGCGGTGATCAGCGATTCTCACGTCGCCGAGCTGTACGGTCCCCGGGTGCTGCAGGCGTTGCGGGAGGGGGGACACGACGCCGAGCTGTACGCCTTCCCGGCCGGCGAATGGAACAAGACGCGCGACGCGTGGGCCTCCCTGTCGGACCGGATGCTCGAGGCCCAGCTCGGTCGCGATGCGGCGGTCCTGGCGCTGGGGGGCGGGGTCACGGGCGACGTCGCGGGATTCGTCGCCGCGACCTATTACCGCGGCTTGCCGTTCGTGCAGCTGCCGACCACGCTGCTCGCGATGATCGACTCGTCGATCGGCGGCAAGACGGGCGTGGATACGGCGCACGGTAAGAACCTGCTGGGCGCCTTCCATCAACCGCGCGTCGTGATCGCCGACCTGGACACGCTGACGACGCTCGCCGCGCCGCAGCTCGCCGCGGGAATGGCGGAGGCGATCAAGCACGGCGTGATCGCCTCCGCCGAGTACTGCGCCGCGCTGGAGCGCGATCGCGACGCGGTCATGGGGAAGCAGCGCGATGGGGCGGCGCTCGAGCGCGTGGTGACGCAATCGGTCGCGATCAAGGCAGCGGTCGTGGCGGCGGACGAGCGGGAAGGGGGCCGGCGCGCCTGGCTCAACTTCGGCCACACGATCGGCCACGCCGTGGAGGCAACGAACGGCTATGCCATCCTGCACGGCGAGGCGATCGCGATCGGCATGGCGCTCGAAGCGGCGCTGGCCGAGCGAGTCGGGGTCGCCGAACGCGGCACCGGTGCGAGCATCGTGCGCTTGCTGGAGCGATTCGACCTGCCGGTCGCACTTCCCGGAGAAGCGCGCCCCGACGATCTCCTCGCCGCGATGCGTCACGACAAAAAACGGCGCGGTGGCGAGCTCCATTTCGCACTGCCGCGTCGCATCGGTGCGATGTGCGGTGATGCGACGAACGGCTGGACGACGCCCATTTCTGAGGACATCGTGCGGGAAGTGCTGGGACAATGACTTGGGGGAGAACGAGTTAGATTGCTTGTGGTCGCTTCTCAACAAGTTACGAACACACTTTACACCCAATGCTCTTTCCACAGGCATTGTGGATAGTGGACAAACGGCGCAGTGTTTTTCCGCCTAACGATTTGTGATGTGGAAAACTTAGTATATTTGCACGTGGGAATTGGGGTTCCTATATTGAGCGCGCTTCCCCGTCCTCTTTCTCAACGCGACCGCCTTGCTTGGGAGTCCAGCGCATGGCCCGTGCGTCGTCGACAGGCAAGACCAAGTCTTTCTTCAAAGCCACGCCATCCGGTGCATTCGACCAGTACCTGCAGGACATCCAGAAGCTCCCGCTGATCAAAGATCCCGCTGAAGAACGGCGGCTCGCGCGGCGCGTGCAACGCGGCGACGAGAAGGCAGCAGAGCGTCTGGTCACGGCCAACCTCCGGTTCGTGATCTCCTACGTAAAGAAGTATCAGGGACACGGGCTCGACCTGTCGGAGCTGGTGGCAATCGGCAACGAAGGGTTGCTCAAGGCGGTCAAGAAGTTCGATCCCGATCAAGGGGTCAAGTTCATCTCGTATGCGGTGTGGTGGGTGCGCCAGGCCGTCCTCAAAGCACTCGCCGAACAGACGCGCAGCGTTCGCATCCCGCTGAACCAGAATTCCCAGCTGATCCGCATGAGCCGCACGGAGACCTATCTCTCCCAGGAGCTGGGTCGCGAGCCCACCGACAACGAGATCGCGCTGGCGCTCGAGGATTCGGTCGAGAACGTCCGCACGGCGCGCCGCATGACCGCGGCGGAGCTGTCGCTCGACGCGCCCGTCGATCGGACCGACAAGGACGCGGCCACGCTGGGCGAGCGGTTCGCCGGAATCGAAGGCGGCGAGATCGAGGACCGCACCGACGGCAAGTTGATGCGGGAATTCATCGATCGCATCTTCCAGAAGTACCTCACAGCCCGCGAACGCAAGATCCTCTATCTCTATTACGGACTCGAAGAAGGCAGCGAAGCGATGACGCTCGAGAAGATCGGCGCGCTGATGGGCGTCACGCGCGAGCGGATACGCCAGATCCGTGAACGCGCCTTCGAGAAACTGAGAGAATCCCCGGACGGCAGGGCTTTGAAGGGATTCTGGCGCGCCGCCTAAGGGACAATCGATTCAGCGATTTTTGCAGGGGCCGGGATAACCATCCCGGCCCCTTTACCTTTATATCGAATGCCTGATCGTGCCGTGGTCGCCGAGCTCGAGCGGATCGTCGGCCCCCGCTCCGTGCGCCTGTCGACAAGCGACCGTCTCACCTTTGCGTCCGATGGCCTGCCGACGCACCGCCGGCTCCCCGGCATCGTCGTCTTCCCCGGCACGCGCGATGAGCTGATCGCCGTCGTCCGTGTACTCGCCGCACACGACATCCCCTTCGTCCCCCGGGGCGCCGGGACGGGACTGTCGGGCGGGGCCCTGGCCGATCCCGACGCCGCCCTCGTCGTGCTCACCCGCCTCAATCGCATCCTCGAGATCGATCCCAGGAATCGCCGCGCCACAGTCGAGCCGGGCGTCGTCAACGTCCGCCTGTCGGCTGCCGCCGCGCGCTACGGGTTGCACTACGCCCCCGACCCGTCGAGCCAGACGGCGTGCACCATCGGGGGAAACGTCGCCGAAAACGCCGGTGGCCCGCATTGCCTGAAATACGGTGCCACCACAACGCACATCCTCGCCCTCGAGGTCGTACTCTCGGACGGCCGCGTCGTGACGCTCGGCTCACCCGCGGGAGAGCCGTGGGGCCCCGATCTCGTCGGGCTGTTCGTGGGGTCGGAGGGCAACTTCGGCATTGCCACGCGCATCACCGTGCGGCTCACCCCGACGCCGGCGGCCATCCGGACACTGCTCGCCGACTTCACGAGCCTCCGGTCGGCAGGCGAGGCCGTCTCTGCCATCATCGCGAGCGGCATCGTCCCCGCGGCGCTCGAAATGATGGACCGCTCCTGCATCAACGCCGTGGAAGATTCGGTGTACGCCGCGGGCTACCCGCGGGATGCGGCGGCGGTGCTGCTCGTGGAGCTGGACGGGATGGATCCGGCCGCAGTCGAAGCGGACGCACGGGGTGCGGCGGACCTGCTCGTCCGGCACGGCGCTCGCAGCGTGCGCACGGCCGCCGACACCGCCGAGCGCGAGCGGCTGTGGCAGGGGCGCAAGAAAGCGTTCGGCGCCATGGGCCGGCTCTCGCGGGACCTCGTCGTCCAGGACGCGGTCGTACCGCGTTCCGCGCTGCCCGACGTGCTCGAGTCGATCAGCGCCATCGCCGCCCGCTATCAGCTCGTCGTGAGCAACGTGTTCCACGCCGGCGACGGCAATCTGCACCCCAACATCTCGTTCGACGCGACCGACGCCGCGCTCAAGGCCCGCGTCGAGACGGCCTCGGCGGAGATCATGGCAACGTGCATCGCCGCCGGTGGCACGATCACCGGCGAGCATGGCGTGGGACTCGACAAGCTGCGCTACATGCCGCTCGTGTTCGACGGCGACGCTCTCGCGGCGATGCGGGCGGTCCGGCAGGTGTTCGACCCGGCGGAACGGGTCAATCCCGGCAAGGTCGTTCCGGTGCATGCCTGCCGGGAATGGACCGGAATCCATAGGTTCCGCTCATGAACGGCGTGCTCGAGAAAGTGCGCGCGCTGCTCGGCTCCGATGCCGTGCTCGATCCCGGAGCCCAAGGCGTGGCCCCGCGCATCGCTCCGCCCACCCCGGAAGCCGTCGCGCTGCTGCTGCGCACCGCCACCGCCGAACACTGGAAGGTCCGCGTCGAAGGGGCGGGGAGCTGGCAGCCCGCCGATGCGCCCGCCGACCTTGCCCTCACGACGCGGCGTCTCGACCAGGTGGAAGCGGTCGAGCCGCAGGATCTCGTCGCCACTGCCCAGGCCGGCATAGGGTGGGACCGGCTGCGCCAGCAGCTCGCCGAACGGGGCGTATGGGTCGCGCTGGATCCGCCGGGGCTCGCTGGACGCTCGCTCGGCTCCATCCTCGCGTCCGCCACGTCAGGGCCGCTGCGACTGGGCCTCGGGCCGGTGCGCGACCACCTGCTGGGCGTCACCGCGATCACCGGAGACGGGCGCGTCGTGACAAGCGGCGGCCAGGTGGTGAAGAACGTCGCCGGCTACGATCTCACACGCCTGCAGGTGGGTGGGTTCGGTGCCTTCGGGGTGATCGTGCGTGCCCACGTGCGGTTGCGGGCGCTGCCCCGCGCCGATCAGACATTGCTGCTCGAGGGGACGCGCGAAGACTTGAGCCGGGCAGCCGACGACCTGCGTGAAGCGGGACTCGCTCCCGCGGCGCTCGAGCTGCTCTCCCCCGCCCTGGCCCGGCACGCCGGCTGGGTGCTGGCCGTGCGGTGCGCCGGCTCCGCCGCGCAGGTCGAGGCGGAAGAGGCGCTGCTGCGGACCGCCGGCGGCGGTCGCTTCGCGCCGCTCGGACCCGAGGAAAGCCACGCCTTCTGGCAGCGCGCCGCTGAAGCGCTCGCGCTGCGGCCGGTCACGCTGCGGCTGGCCGGCCTCCCCGACGCCACTGACGATCTGCTCGACCTGCTGCAGCACCAGCTCGGCGACGAGTGGATCTCGGCGAGCCCCGCGCTCGGTGCGGTGCGCTGGAGTGGCGAGACGACGGGGGAACGGCTACGGCACTTGCGGCGCACCCTCGCCGCCCTCGAAGTCCCGCTTACGCTCGAGCGCGGTCCCTGGAGCGTGCGCAAAGCGGTCGGCGTCTTCGGGGCATACCGGGAAGGCGTCGGACCGCTCGTGACGGGGCTGCGCCAAACGTTCGATCCCGCGTCGACGCTGGTCGTGCCGGTCCACACGGACGAATGACGCGAGGCGGCTTCTCGGGGCTCGACGCCTGTGTGCATTGCGGCTTCTGCCTGCAGGCATGTCCTACCTTTCTCGCCACCGGCGACGAAGCCGATGGACCGCGCGGCCGCATCGAGCTGATGCGGGCATTCGAGCGGGGCGAGCTGTCCTCCAGCGATCAGGGCCTCGTCTATCACCTCGACCGCTGCCTCGGCTGCCGCGGCTGCGAGCCGGTGTGTCCGTCGGGCGTCGCCTACGGCGACGGGCTCGAGGAAGCCCGCGCCCGTCTCGTCGACGCTCGGGGTGTCCCGCGCCTCGCCGGGCTCGCCTTGAGCGCGCTGACGAACCCCATGACCTCCCGGCCGGTCTACGCCCTGGCACGGCTGCTGCGGGACTCTGGTCTGGCTGGAACCCTCGCCGGCAAGGGGAGGTTCGGGTTTGCGATGGGGATGCTCGCGGCAACGGGACGGACGAGGGCGGACGAGGGCGGACGAGGGCGGTCAGGAGCATCCTCGTCCGACCCCGTCCGTCTTCGTCCGTCTTCGTCCGCCTTTCTCTTTCGCGGCTGCGTCATGCAGGGTCTCTTCTCCCACGTCCATGACGCAACGATCGGGACGCTCGGCGTCAACGGATATGAAGTGCGTGAAGTGTCGGGCCAGGTGTGCTGCGGGGCGCTGCATGCGCACGCGGGGTTGCGGGAGGGAGCCCGCGCGCTGGCCCGCCAGAACATCGCCGCGTTCGGATCGAGCACCGGCCCCATCGTCGTGAACAGCGCCGGGTGCGGAGCGCAGCTGAAGGCGTACGGTCATCTGCTGGACGACGCGCCCGAGGCAGTGCGGTTTGCGGCACGCGTCCGGGACGTCACCGAGCTCCTGACGGACCGGGGGCCTGCGCCGGGAGCGCCACTCGAGGTGCGCGTCCAATACGATGCGCCCTGCCACCTGCTGCACGCCCAGCGGATCGCCGAGCCGCCCCTTGCCGTGCTGCGCGCCGTACCCGGCGCGGATGTCCGGCTGACGGTCGACTCGGCACAATGCTGCGGCGCCGCGGGGCTGTATTCGACGCTCGAGCCCGATCTGTCGCGCACGGTGCTGGCGACGAAGGTCGAGGGGATCCTCGCCGATCCACCCGATATCCTGGCGACCGCGAACCCCGGGTGCGTGATGCAGCTGGGCGCCGGACTCCGGGCCGCCGGCGCCGCGATACCGGTGCGCCATCCCGTCGAGCTGCTCGACCAGTCGTATCGCGCCGCGGGTCGCTACGCATGACCGCCCTGCCTCCCCCACCCGGCACTCCGTCACCGTTACTGCTGCGGCTCCCTGGTGGACCGTGGGCCGCCCCGATCATTCAGGCGCTGCGGGCCGGCGCGCTGGTGGTGCGTGCCGAAGCCGGCGTGCTCGAGCTCTCGGGATCGGGGGCGGTGGTGTGCATGCAGGGCCTGCTCACCTCGGACTTCGAAAAGCCCGGTGATGGCGCCTTCATGTACGCCGCCCTCCTTACCGCCAAAGGAATGATCGTGGTGGACGGCTGGGCGTCGCGCATCGGCAGTACAGTGCGCTACACCGTGCCGGAAACGGGTCGTGAGCCGGCGCTCGGCATCCTGACGCGCTCGGTGCCCCCGCGGCTCGCCCGTACCACCGACCGGTCGGGAGAGCTCGCAGTGGTGCGGTTGGCAGGGCCCCACGCGCTGGCGATCGCCGAAGCCGCGCGCCTCCCGACTCCGCCCGCCCCGGGACGCGCGATCAACGTCACCCTCGAAGGTGCGGCGTGCGACATTGCCCGCGCGAGCGACGACGCGCCATTCGTCCTTCAGATCGTAGCGCCCCCCGGGGCCGCCGCACGCCTCGCCGAGCGGCTCGAGGCAGCGGGTGCGCTCCAAGGTGGCCCGCCAGCATTCGAGCTGGCCCGCATCCTCGCCGGCTGGCCGGGACTGGCTTCGGAAATCGACGAGCGCACGCTGCCGCAGGAGGTCCGGTTCGACGAAATCGGCGGCGTGTCTTACACCAAGGGCTGTTATACCGGGCAGGAGACGGTGAGCCGGCTGCATTTTCGCGGCCACGCGAACCGCGTACTGGTTGGCCTGGAATTCGACGCCGAGCCGCCGGTCGGCGTCGCGGTGACGGTACCGCTGCGCCAGGATGATCGCGATATGGGCCGCGTCACGAGCGTCGCCTGGCTGCCGGAAGGTTCTCCGACCGCCACCGCCGCGGGACACTGGATCGGACTGGGCGTGTTGCGCCGCGAGATCGAGATCGGCGCCCGGGTGCGAGCCGGCGACGTCGCGGCGCGGGTCGTCGCACTCCCCTTTGCATTGCCGCGCTGGGATCCGGCGTGACGGTCCTCGTCACTGGCGGGAGCGGCCTCGTCGGCAGCCACACCATCGAGGCGCTCCGCAGGAATCTTGTGCCGGTCCGGGCACTGGTGCGACCTGGCTCCGAGCCGGTCGTCCGGTCCCTCGGCGCCGAGGTGGTGACCGGAGACGTGGCCGACGGCGAATCGTGGCGCCGTGCCGCCGGTGGTGTCACGGGGATCGTTCACGCCGCCGCGACGGTCGGACCCGGCGCAGCCGAGCCGGCCTACGCGGTCAACGTCCGGGGCACACGGTTGGCGGTCGAAACCGCCCGCGCCGCCCACGCGCACCTGGTGCAGGTGTCGTCGGTCTCGGTGTACTCGGGCTCGGCGGATTACCGGCCGGTTGTCGAGCGGCGCACCGAAGAAACGCCGTTCCAGCCGATCGATCCCGCCGACCACTATGCGCGCAGCAAGCGGGAGTCGGAGCAGGTGATCCGCGAGGCTGCGGAAACCGGAGCTTTGGGGGCGGGCGTGACCGTGATCCGCCCCGACGTGATCTACGGCGAGCGCGACCGGCTGTTCGCCCCACGGGTCTATCGATCGATCCGCGCCCGGATTCTGCCGCTCGTGGGGCCGGGAACCAATCATCTGCCGTGCGTCTATGCGGGGAACGTCGCGTCGGCGATCGTTGCCGCGTTGCAGCGCCCCCACGTGGGATTCCGGGCCTACAACGTCACGCGTGACGCGGGTGGACCGCTCACCGTACGCGAATTCATGCAGGCATTCGCCGATGCGGCGGGAGTCCGTATTCGCGTTGTGCGGTTCCCGGTCTCGCTGGCCCGATGGATGCTGATGATCTGGAGCGGCCCGCGGCTGGCACGCGCGGCGCTCTCCTTCATGACCGGGGAGGACCCCTACGTTACGGACCGGATCGAGCGAGAGCTCGCGTGGCGGCCCGCCGTCGATACGCGAGCCGCGATCGTCCGGACGGTGCGCTGGCTGATGGGAAACGAAAAGCCCGGGTGATCACCCGGGCCTCGTGCAAACGATTGGCGAACCACCCTTACGGCTTCTTCTTCGTCGCCTTGCTCGTATCGCCCATCATGTGCTTCGAGGTGTCGGACATCATCATCTTGGACGAATCAGCCATCGCCTTCGTCGTGTCCGACATCATCATCTTGCTGCTGTCGGCCGCTCCCGCTGCGGGAGTCTGCTCGGCCTTCTTACACGCGCCAACGGCGGCGACCAACGCCAGCGCGAAAACGAGACGCTTCATTGTCTCTCCTCTAGGAGGTCGGTAAGCGGTTGACGGGCCTGCAACCGGCGGCAAAAGTACCCCGAGCAACCCCACAGTCAAGGACCGTTCGCTGCGGGGTATATTCCCGCCGGGTCCCGCCACCAGCCACCACTACCCCGGATCGGACAGCAGTTCCCACATGACCGATCGTCGCAGCTTTTTGGGCCGTCTCGCAGCCGCATCTGCTTTGCTGGGCCGCCAACGCTTCGAGCGCTCGCGGCCGGCGGCGCCGAAGCCCGTGATCGAGGCCCGTCCCAGCGCCCTGTATCAACAACCCGACGGGCGGCAGAACCTCGTCCGGGTCACCGTCACGGGGCTCGCCGCGCCGGCGGCCCGGGCGCGCGTCACCGACCGCCATGGAGCGCTGGTGGGCACGGCCGGCCTGCTCCCCAGCCCCGATGGCACGGCGCTGCGCGGCGAAGTCTGGGTGCCGCTGTCGAGCGCCGCCGACTTCCAGATCGACGTCGAGGTGGGAAAAGAAGGCGTCGGGCGCCGCCGCGTGCGGCTGGTGCCGCCGAAACGGTGGACGCTCTACTGGCTCGCCTGCAATCATACCGACGTCGGCTACACCGACCTGCAGGAGCGCTGCCTCGAGATCCACCGGCAGAACCTCGACGCCGCCGTCCTGCGACTCGCCAACCACCCCGACTTCCGCTGGACCGCCGAGTGCGCGCTGCAGGTGATTTCCTATGTCGAGAACCGGGGCCGCGCCGACGCCGAAGCCCTGCTGCAGGCGATCCGCGACGGCAAGATCGGCTTCCCGGCGCTGTTCGCGAACCTGCTCACCGGCCTGCTCGACCACGAGACCGCGGCGCGCATGGTCTGGCCCGCCGGGTTGTTGTCGCGGGATCACGGGCTGGCGTACACCTCGGCCCAGATCACCGACGTCCCGGGCCAGGCGCTCACGTTCCCAATGCTCCTCGCCGCGAGCGGCGTGCGGTATCTGGCGAGCGGTCCCAACCCGGAGCGGGCGCTGCCCCTGCTCCCGGGCGACGAAGCAGCCGCTCACGGACTGACCGGCGACTGGACGGCGTATCCGCAGCTCTATTGGTGGGAAGGGCCCGACGGGAGCCGGGTGCTGCACTGGCGGAACTATCACTATGGTGACGGGCTGCGCTACGGGTTCGACCGCGGCCCCGATGAGATGGGGCATCGCCTCTCCGACTGGCTGCTCTCGAACCCGGCGTTTCTGTCGCCCGCCTGGCCCTACGACATCGCGCTGCTCTATGGC
>Ga0307469_10001102_pt1 | contig 10063 bp, 6 predicted proteins | sample atmos_gasesAM2C__FD_203084 | JGI IMG/M metagenome (GOLD analysis project Ga0307469, IMG submission 203084) | Hardwood forest soil microbial communities from Morgan-Monroe State Forest, Indiana, United States - atmos_gasesAM2C_515 | ecosystem: Environmental > Terrestrial > Soil > Temperate forest...
TGGCGGCGCTACCCGCTCGACGTGCTGCCGGCGTGGGTGGCCGAGATGGACTTCCCACTCGCGCCGCCTGTGCGGGCGACGCTCCTCGAGGCGGTCGCGCGCGACGACACCGGCTATGCCAACGTCGGCGAGCTGCCGGAAGCGTTCACGGCGTTCGCGCTCGAGCGCTGCGGCTGGAGGGTCGATCCGGCACGCGTCCACCTCGTGCCGGACATCATGTCCGGCGTCGCCGAGATCGTGCTGGCGCTGACGGCGCCGGGCGACGGCGTCGTCATCAACCCGCCGGTCTATCCGCCGTTCTACGACGTCATCCCGCACGAGGGGCGCACGATCGCCGCCGCTCCGCTCGCGCAGGACGAAAGCGGGCGTTGGTCGCTCGACTTCGACGCGCTCGAGCGCGCGTTTGCCAGCGGCGCGCGAGCGTATCTGTTGTGCAGCCCGCACAATCCGGTCGGACGCGTGTGGACCCAAGCCGAACTGCACGAAGTCCTAGCGCTGTGCGAACGGTACGGCGTCGCGCTCGTCAGCGACGAGAGTCATGCGCCTTTGACGATGCCCGGCGTCGCCTTCACACCTGCGCCGAGCGTGACGGGGGAACTGCCATCCATCGCGCTGTGGTCGGCATCGAAGGCGTTCAACATCGCGGGTCTCAAATGCGCGGTCATCGGAGCGACACCCGGGCACATCCGCGACAAGCTGCGCGCGCGCCTGAAGTCTCGGCCGGACGAGATAGAATCGCGGATCGGGCACCTCGGCGTCATCGCGACGATCGCTGCGTTCCGCCACGGAGCGCCGTGGCTCGACTCGTTGCGCGACTACCTCGATGGCAACCGCCGCCGGCTCGCCGATCTGTTGCGCGAGCAGATCCCGCACGTGCGCTACGTACCGCCGGAGGCGACGTACCTCGCGTGGCTGGACTGCACGCGCCTCGCGATCGACGGTGACCCGTCACAGCGATTCTTGGAACGCGGTCGCGTGGCGCTGGAACCCGGCCGGAAGTTCGGCCCATTCGCCGATCGCTTCGCACGGCTCAACATGGGGACGTCGCGCGCGATACTCGACGAGATCGTCACGCGTATGGCCACGGCGCTGCGCTAGAACTTCACGTTGAAGATCTCGGTGCCGAATTCGTTATTGACCCCGGCGTACTCGCTTGCGAACCACACAGGCCCGCTCGATCCGCTGAACGCGCCGGCCGTGTAATCGCCCCATGGGAAGACGTCGGGCGGCGCCGCACCACCCTTGACCAGCTGGACTTCGGTCAGCTGGTTGAGCGGATCGCTCGCGCGTCGCGCCGCGACGTAGACGCTCGGGCTCTGCGTCGAGCTGCTGACGTCGAACACCATGTAGAAGCTGCCGGCATAGTCGGTCATGACCGACGGGAAGAACGCGGCGCGATCCCCCGCGTATTCGAGCGTGCCGCTCTGGATGAGCCGCGTCGACGTCAGCTCGGTGCCGGTCACTGTCGGGGCCAGTTGCCCCCAGCGGATCGCCGCGATCTCCCGGCTCCCGTTGTTCTCGCCCGTGCCGAACGCAAAGCTGATCAAGCCCTTGTTGTAGACCGGCGACGTCGTCATCATCGGTCCGACCGTCTCGAGGCAGCGCTTACATCTCGGCGTGCTGGCGACGGGCGTGAAGCGATACGGCTGCATTTCGACGTCGCCGCCCGATATCGACTGCGAGTCGCCGCTGCCCGACAGCATGAACACGTAGAGATGCGTGCAGTACGGCCTTATGCCGTAGCACGGGAAATTGAATCCCTCGGTGCTCATGAAGAATTCGCCGGCAGGCTGATCGCCCGCCGTGTTCGGCACGAGCACGGGCTCGACGGTGTCGATGTCGTGGCCCGACGTGTGGATATCGGCGAAACCCTGCGGCGCGACGTTCATCGAGCCGCTCTCGAGCGCGGCTTTGTCGATCGTGAAGATGCCGGCATGGAGGCCCTCTCCGAGATGGCGGTAGTGCGCCATGTGCGTCGAGACGGACACTGTATGCTGATCGAAGGCGAACTGGCCGAAATCGACCTCGAATCCCGGCTTGTCGCGCAAGTCGAAGCCGTAGACGTACCACACGCCGTTCGGATCGCTCGTTTTGCTCACCGCGAGGCAGTAGCCGTGCGGGCACAAGAACGAGATCCAAAAGCGATGGTCCCACGTATCCCACTGCGCGCGCGTGTCGACGACGAAGTCGGTCGCTTTGAGCCCGAGGAAGAGGTTCGCGCGCTTCGGCCAGCCTTCGAGCTTCTGACCGCTCGTCGTGTAGACGGCGATCTGTGCATTGATGCTCTGGACGATATACTTCGGCCCGACCCCGATCCCCATGTCCGGCCGCTCGACGCCCGACCGATACGGTTCGCGCTGTGCATCAAACGCGACGGGTATCGACAGGCCGCCCTTCGACTGCTCCTGCATCGAGTCGAGCACGGACCCGCCGAGGCCCGGCACCTTCGACTCGTCGACCGTCTTGAAGTAGACGAGCTTGCCCGTGACGGGCACCGCGGTGAAGTTCAGCGAGTCGGCACTGACCGGCTGCGAGACGAGCAGCTGGACCGACTAAGCGAAAAAGACCGTCGCAAAGCATATCGTACGCATCATGGGACCTTCGATTCGCGAACCGAGAGCCGCTTTCCGAGCGCCCTGCCTACCTTATGCCAAGATCATCGATCGCCGCGGTCTCGCCCAGGTCGAAAGACGAGGCCGGCCGATACGATCGCGCGAGACGTCCCGTGGATCAGCTCGGCGACCACCGCAGGCTTGACATCGCCGCTCCCGCCGCACCATTCGACGATAACCCCGAGTTGACTATCGGCTAGCGATGCGGCGACGAGCTCGAGCGGCACGATCGGCGCCGGCCGGTGCGACTTGCGAGAGATGGCGACGAGTCTGGACAGGATGAGATCCGACAGCATACGCGACACGAGCGGCCTGGTCGATCCCCCGAAGAGCACGCGAGCCAGCACTCGGTTCTCCCAAAAATGCGCGATGATGTCGGACAACTGCTCGGAGACGTCTGCAGCCGTGACCGTGTCGGCGAGTATTGAGAAGAACGGCATCAGGCTTTGCCTGAGAATATCGTCTCTTGTCTCGAAGTGCTCGTAGAACGTCGATCGTCCTACCCCGGCCGTGTCGACCACAGCTCCGACCGTCAGCCTCGCATAACCACGCTCGAGTATGAGCTTATTGAACGCGATGAGGAGCCGCAACCGCGTTTTTCGCGTTCGCTCGGACAATTGCGCCGAATTGTCCGGAACTTCAAGCCGCCCATTCGATATGATCCGCGTATGATGCAATCCGATCTCCCTACCTCGGCTCACAACGTTCAAAGCTTGAAATGGCCGTCGTATCTCGGCCTCGCTGTCGCAATGGGTTGGCCGTTCGCCCTTCTCGCCCTAGGTCACGCGGGAGTGGCGCACCTCGCGGATCGCACACTCGACCTCAACGTGCTCATCCGAGAGTGGTCGGTGTCAGCGGTGCTCGTCGCGATCATCGTCTTCGGCGAGCGTCTGACGCCGGCGTCGGTCGGTCTAAAGATGCCAGGTCTGGCCGACGTGGGCTACATGTTCCTGGCGATCGTCGTGACTTTCTTCGGCAACGGCGTCGCCTTTGCGATCGGATCCGCGCTGTCGGGCGGGGCCGGCAGTCCACCGGCCGCTTTGGCGGGTCTAGTCTCGATACCGATAGCCCTGCGTGTCGCGATGGCCCTCACGGCAGGCATCTGCGAAGAGTTCATGTCTCGCGGCTACGCGATCGAGCGCTTGACGGCGCTCACGGGCAACCGGTTCATCGGCGCCGCCGTGCCTTGCATCCTCTTCACGCTCGGGCACATCAGGCTCTACGGATTCGGCGTCGGCTTGCTTCCGGTGCTCGCGTCGGCCATCGCGATGACGATCCTTTACGTCTGGCGGCGCAACCTCGTCATCAATATGGCCGCGCATGCGTTGATCGACCTGTACGGGCTGCTCGTCCAGCCGCTCCACCACCACTAGGCCGAGAGATCAAGCGGTTACGGGCGATTAGGGCTCGATGTCCAGTACTTTGGTCCTGGCGAACGGGAACGTCGCGCCGGCTGGGATGGCCTTGCGCTAAAGCTCACGCGAATACCCGTCGTCTGGGTTCTATTCTACGTTTGGGATTTCGACCACGCTGCCTCTGGCCTTTGGGTCGTTCGGATCCTTCACCACCGTCACGTACAGGTCTTTACCGCCTTCGCCGAAGGCGACGTTCGTCGTACCGTATCCCGCCGCGATCGTGAACACGTGGAGCAGCTTGCCCTCGGGAGAGATCTTCAATATCTTGCCGCCGAACCATTGAGCGACGTACATGTTTCCCTTGCTATCGATCTTCATGCTGTCGGGTCCAAGCCACCAAGATTCGATCCTGTTCGGAACAAGAAGGTTGAGCATCGCGAAATTCGTTCTCTTCTCCAACGTGCCGTCGCCGTTTATGGCGAACTTCTTGATGCTGTTGCCGACGGTTTCGCTCACGTAGAGCGTCTTCTGATCGGGAGAAACGCCCACGCCGTTCGCATAGTTGAAGTCCGCCGCTACTTCGACCCATTGACCGGAACCAGGCGCGAGATACAGGACTTCTCCGCTGACGAGCTTCGGCGGGTCCGTATACAGACCGGACAGCGTCGCGTAGGCGCCTCCGTTGCCGGTGACGACGATGTCGTTGATGCCGCCGTAGAGCTTTTTGCCTTTGCTGTCTGAATCCCAGCGGCGCAGCTGTTTGCCCGACATGTCGACTTCGATGATCGCCCCATCGGCGTCATCGCATGCGATCAAAAACGTTTCATGTCTTGTCAGCGCCAGACCGTTGTGGCCGCAACCCGGCGTATGATTGAGGACGACGGATCTCTTGCCATCCCACTTCGATAGCGTGTCAGAGCCCCAGCCCACGTAATAGAGGTCGCCGTTGACGTATAACGGTCCCTCAGGTCCGAGGACGTCGCTCACGACGGTGATCTCGTCGCTCGATCCAGGATTCGGCGAAGGATCTACGTTGCGGGCGCAACCGCTCCAACATATGAGGGCGGTCGCGATGAGAGCGCTGGAATAGCGCACGAGGGCACCTCCCAAAATCGTGGGGCGCAAACGATGCGTTCGAACGAGGCGCGACAAGGACCTTGGGACTCTAGATCGCCGGCGTTCTCGCTATCGCTTTCATCGGCACCGGACCGGCCGGTCGAAGCGTCACCAACGGATCGACATCGATCTTCGAAGTCGTCGCAAGGGAGAGCCGATAGTGCTGCAGGATCTTCGCGAGCACGATCGACGCTTCGCGCAACGCGAAATCCTCGCCGATGCACCTCCGCGCACCGCCGCCGAATGGGATGAATGCGAACTGCGGCGGTTCGTCGTCCAACCAACGATCGGGATCGAATCGATCGGGCTCGGCGAAATACTCACGTCGACGGTGCAGGAGCAATGGCGCGACGAACACCGTCGTTCCCGCCGGCACGAAAGTCCCGTCGACGAGCGTCACGTCTTCACGTGACTCACGGCCGATGATCCAGGCCGGGGGATAGAGCCGCAGCGTCTCCTTGACGATGCGCTCGATCGGCCCGAAATCGCCGCGCGCGACCGCGTCCGCAGCACGAGCATCGATATCCGGATTGTGAGCCAGCAGGTAGAGCGCCCACGTCAGCGCATTCGCCGTCGTCTCGTGCCCCGCCGTGAAGAGCGTCATGATCTCGTCGCGGATCTGCTCGTCGTGCGGCCGGAAGCCGGTCTCACCATCGCGGGCGGCGAGCAGCAGTGACAGTGCGTCGGCGCGTTCGGTGGCGTCGCGGTGACGGCGCTCGATCAGATCGTAGATGATCCCGTCGAGCATCGCACGCGAACGTTCGAAGCGCTTCGTCGCGGGCAGCGCCAGCCGCTGTCGAAGCGAGCTCAGCGGCGTCAGCATGTACGGGAACTCGAGCATCATGAGGCGCAACGCCTCACCGACTGCTTGCGCCGATGCGCTTTCGTCGGTTCCGAAAAGGGTCTCGGTGGCGATGCGCAGCGTCAGCGCGATCATAGCGCCGTGGACGTCGAAGACCACGCCGGGCTGCAGCCCGTCGACGAATTCCAGAGCGTCTCGCTCCATGACGCGCACGTATTGCGCGACGCGCTCGCGATGGAACGCCGGCTGGACGATCCGGCGCATCTGGCGGTGGAGCGGGTCTTCGCTCGTGAGGAGCCCGTCGCCGAGGAGCAGGCGCAGCACGCGGATGCCGAGAGACTTGGAAAACGCGTGCTTCTGCGTGACGAAGACGTCCTTGATAACCGCCGGTTCGTTGACGAAGATGTACGATCGCCAGGGCAGCGCGAACGCGATGACGTGTCCGTACCGGTCGGTCATCTCGCGTAGGAATTCGGGGAACCGGCGGAACGGCACGGGGAACAGCCGCCGCATCGTCGTCCAGCGACCCGGGCCGGGAGTCGGTCTTAACAACCGGCTTTCCTTGACCATGCGGACGGTTTGGACGCGCGGGTCTGTTGCACCCGGTCACCGTCATCAGCACGGCGGGACTAGCCGATCGCGACTCCTAAGACTGCCGCTTACTCGTCAGCGAAAGGATCCGGAGCCTTGTCACTTCGTATTGTCGCGATCGTCGGCGCTTGCGCGCTCATTTTCACCGCCTCGATTCCGGCGCTCGCCGCCGAGACGGGGGGCGCGACTCGTACGACGCTCGCGAACGGCCTTCGCGTCGTCGTCGTCCGCGATCCGCTCGCCCCCGTCGCCACGATAGAGTTGAACTACGTCGTCGGCAGCGCCGAGTCTCCGTCTGGTTTCCCTGGCATGGCGCACGCGCAGGAACACATGATGTTCCGCGGCTCGTCGCAGTTGTCCGCGGCGCAGCTGGCAGCCATAACCGCGCAGATGGGCGGAGACTACGATGCCGACACGCAGCCCACTGTGACGCAATATTTCATGACGGTGCCTGCAGAGGATCTCGGCGTCGCGCTCCACATCGAGGCGGCGCGTATGCACGACGTCATCGACGGGCAGGACGCATGGGACGAAGAACGCGGCCCGATCGAGCAAGAGGTCTCGGCGGACGAGTCCAACCCGGTGAGCAAGGCCTTCATCACGCTGCAATCCGACCTCTTCGCCGGAACTCCGTATACGGTCGACGGCGTCGGCACGAGGCCCTCGTTCGACAAGACCACCGGTTCGATGCTGCGCGACTTCTATCGTCACTGGTACGGGCCGAACAACTCGGTGCTCGTCATCGCGGGTGATGTCGACCCGAGCGCCGCCATCGAGCAGGTGAAGTCGCTGTTCTCCTCGATCGCGCGCCGCGCGACGCCGCCGCGCAAACCGATCGCCCTCGCGCCGCTCAAGCCCGCTTCCCTCACGCGCGACACCGATCTGCCCGTACCCATCGTCGTCATCGGCTACCGCATGCCCGGTTCGGACAGTCCGGATTATCCTGCCGCCCTCGTTCTGAGCGGCGTCCTGTCAAGCCAGCGCGCGAACCTGTACGCGCTCGTGCCCCAGGGTCAAGCCTTCCAGACCTTTTTCTTCAACAACGGGTTGCCAGGCGCCGGCGAGGGCATCGCGGCCGCCGCTCTCAAACCCGGTGTCGATCCGACCGCGGCGGTCGGAACGATCGAGAACATAATCGCCGGCTACGTCCGCAACGGCGTTCCCGCCGATCTCGTACACGCCGCCCAGCGTCAAGCGCTCGTCCAAGAAGAGTCGCAATTCGATTCCATCTCGGGACTTGCATCAGCTTGGTCGCAGGCCATCGCGGTCGAGGGTCGCTCCGATCCCGCCGATGACATCAGGGCGATGCAACACGTCACCCTCGCCGACGTCAATCGCGTCGCGCGTTCGTATCTCGTCAACGCATCCGCGGTGACTGCCGTCTTGACGCCCAAGCCGTCAGGCCGGCCTTCGTCGTCTCAGGCGTTCGGCGCACCCGAGTCGTTCGCGCCGAAAGACGCAAAGGCGGTCGCGCTGCCGTCGTGGGCGACCGCAGCCTTCGGCACGCTCTTGATCCCCAGGTCGACACTCGCGCCTGTCGCCACGACCTTGGCGAATGGACTGCGGCTCATCGTCCAAACGGAGACCGTAAGCCGCACGGTGACCATCTCGGGGGCAGTCAAGGCGGAGCCGGCGCTCGAGGAGCCCATGGGTCAAGAGGGCGTGTCTTCCGTCGTCGATGATCTTTTCTCGTACGGCTCGACGCATCTCGGCCGCGTCGAGTACCAGCGCGCTCTCGACGACATCGCCGCGAGCGAGAGCGGTGGATCGTCCTTTGCTCTGAGCGTGCTCGCAGCGAACTTCGACCGCGGCGTTCAGCTCCTCGCCGATAACGAACTCCATCCGGTCTTCGACGCGTCCGACTTCGCCGCCGTACAACAAAAAGAGGCGCAGGCAGCGGCAAGCGAGCTTCAGTCGCCGGGGTACTTGCGGGATCGCGCGCTAGCCTTTGGCCTGCTTCCCAAAGGTGACCCGGCACTGCGGGAACCCACGCTCGCGACGGTGAGCGGCCTCTCTCTCGCCGACGCGGAGTCGTATTACGCGCGTGCGTTCAGGCCGGACATGGCGACGATCGTCGTCATCGGTGACGTCACGCCCGCCAAGGCGAGGGCCGCCGTCGAGAAATGGTTCGGCACGTGGAAGGCGTCAGGTCCAGCGCCGAAGACAGACCTTCCGAAAGTGGCTCTCAATCGGCCGTCGCTGACGGTCGTACCGGACGCAAGTCGCGTCCAAGACGACGTCACGCTGCGCGAGAACCTCTCCATCACCCGGTCGAATCCCGACTACTACGCGCTCCAGGTCGGCGACCATGTGCTCGGCGGCGCGTTTTATGCGACGAGGCTCTACCACGACGTGCGTGAGAAGGCAGGCCTCGCTTATTTCATCGGCAACGATCTAAGCGTCGGAGCGACGCGTTCGACGTACTCCGTCGACTACGGTTGCGATCCGCCGAACGTGTCGAAGGCAAAATCGATCATTCTACGCGACTTGCGCCGGATGCAGACGGCGCCCGTGACGCCGGCTGAGCTCGAACAGGCAAAGGCGCTGCTGCTGCGTGAAATCCCTTTGTCGGAGAGCGACGAGGATTCGATCGCCGGTGGACTTATGGCGCGTTCGCAACGCGGACTGCCGCTCGACGAGCCTGAACGCGCAGCCCGGGTTTATTTGGGCATCACCGCGGAGCAGGTCCGGGCTGCGTTCGCCAAATGGATCCGACCGGACGCCTTCGTCGAAGCGGTGCAGGGCCCAGCGCCGCGCTAGCGCGCCGCCCGTCAACTGGCACTTACGCGCCGATTGGTACCGAGCGCTCCGATCCGTCGAAGCCGAGAACGTCGGATGCGCCGTCGCTGAACCGTTTGATGAAATCGGCCCGGTCATCGATCGCCAAGCAATACGAAAGATCTATGGAGAGTTGACGGAACGCCTCGTGCGCCCGCCCCTTCTCTCGCTTGGCGGACCTCCGGATGAGTGCGGTCCCGCCGGCCCGCCGCGCGAGCGCCTTGCGATCCCGCGAGCCGCCTGCGACTGCGAGAGACAGACACGCCGCCACGGCGGACCTGAGGGCGACGTCTCTTTCGCGCCGGGAATCCACATCGCCCAGCAGGTCGCGCAGCCGCCGGTCGATCGCCGTCAGGAACGCGTCGTCGAGGTCGAACGAACCGAACGCTCGGACCGGAAGCGTCGGGTGGATCAAGAAATCGTAGAGGTAGAACGGGCGGCGCAGGCGGACGCCGTTCGACCACGCGCGTATCCGCTCTGCCTGGGCATCTGCGACGCGTCCCAGGCGATCGAAGACGATCGACCGCGTCGCGTCCGCATACAAAAGCGTCCCACGCGCTTCGCGCGACAGCCCGATCGATGCCGCTTGGTCGACGATCGCGAGCGCGGCGCGCGCATCTGACGACAAGAGATAGCGCGCGTGAACGGACTCGAGAAACGCGGTGATGTACGAGTCCGGAAAACGGCGCACGATGGCGGCCGGAAGATCCCAGCGCTTATCGAGGAACAAGTGCGCGCGACCTTCGATGGCGGCCGCGCACGGCGCAAACGTCGGCTCGATGTTCTGCAGCGCGCCTAACGTGAACTGA
>Ga0307469_10001104_pt1 | contig 10062 bp, 8 predicted proteins | sample atmos_gasesAM2C__FD_203084 | JGI IMG/M metagenome (GOLD analysis project Ga0307469, IMG submission 203084) | Hardwood forest soil microbial communities from Morgan-Monroe State Forest, Indiana, United States - atmos_gasesAM2C_515 | ecosystem: Environmental > Terrestrial > Soil > Temperate forest...
ATGAACGCAGCGCCGATGGCGGGATGATGATAGAAAAAACGCATCGGAGCGTTGCCCGGGCCGGGACTTCTGATGTCCCGCGCCAGGATCTTTCCTTTCCATTTCGGATCGAGAAAATCCCAGACGGAGTTGATCTCTTTCGCGTTTACGAGTTTGGAATTGTACGAAAGATTGCCTGTCTGGGGAATACCGACATAGCGAAAAACGAATTTTCCCTCGGGATCGACGTAGCGGTGCTTTCCCTGCCACCAGCGGGATTCGTCGGTGACTTCGGGCAGCATGAGCGCGGGCTTGATGGGATCGAAGCTCCTGGCGGCGTGGAGCATCTGGTAGTTTGATCCGACGCCCTCGCTGCTGACATCGGCGATAAACTTTCCTGCTCTTCGCTCGACGAGAATGCGCTTGGCGGTTTCACCGCCTCGGCCCGTCACGCCGACGACTTTGATGCCCGGATAAGATTTTTCGAACGCGCCGGTCTCAAGAACCTCGCCCCAGCCGCCGATGTAAACGTTCACCTGTCCTTCTTTTCTCGCCGCTTCGACGATCTTTTCCCACTCGTTTTTGCCGGCATCCGCAGTCCAGCCCGGTGTTGCCACCGTAAGTAAAGCGAAGAAGACAAAGGTCACGCCGAAAACTCTGCTTGTCTTTCGCCCGCTGGTCATGGGAACAAAAGCAACGGAAAGCCGTAATGCAGTATTCGGCGACACGAGATTCTTACCTCCTCTCCCGGTGGGATTGACATGAGGGTGAAAGTTGCGTCATGTCACTGCCCTCCCCCCACACTCTTCCAGCGGAATGGGCGAGGGAAAACAGTGAACAAAAATATTTTTCGCCTAAGCATCGACATCATCGGCTTCTCCCGACCTCGCGCTTGCTATCGGTGATCGTATTAAAAGAAATCATCCGGTTGCGCATGGGATCGCGGATGACGCCCAGCGGTTCTTTGCCGCGCTTGACCTTCTCGATTTCCGCTTTGAGCATTTTGCGAAAAATCAAAATGCCTCTGTCCGCCGTGGCCAGATGCTCGTGGCTCCGCTCGTAAATCGGCCCTGCCGTTTCCCAAGCCATGTAGTCCTGCATCCAGACCCGCTCCATTTTATAGTCGCCCTCGGAAGTCATGGCGGACGGAGCGTAATCGACGGGCGGGTCATCCGGCTGGAGCACTGTTTTGCCGTCCTTTGATTGGTGAAAATAAATTTCAAAGAACAGGGTGTGCGTGTCATCGACGGGGACGCGGTATTGCAAATAGTGTTCGAGACCGTGGTGTTGCCGGAGCATGTTAGGAAAAACCAGCGGATGTTGATTGACCAGATCGAGCTTGCCGTTGCCGTTCGAAGCGAAGCGCTTCTTCATAATGCCGTACTCGAACGGCTCGAACTCATACTTTCTAATCTCGGCCTTGTCATCGCCATGCACCGGTTTTCCTTTCCCAGCTCCGTGGAGATAATGGACGTGGGTCGGATCGACGGAGTTCTCCATCGGCTGCAGCCAATTGCAATTCAATTGCGGCAAGACCACGACGCGCCGCGTTCCGTCTGTTCTGGTGAAGACGTCGTAGCTCGGAAGCAACGGTGCGGGCATGGGCCCCATGTAGGTGAAGAGAAGTCCCGCTACTTTTTGCACTGGATAGGCGGGGTGTCGGACGCGGTCTTTGTACGTGCTATTCGCCGGCTCTGCCGGCTGCTCCACGCATTTTCCGTCGCGGCCGTACAACCATCCGTGGTAGGCGCAGCGGATATTGCAGCCTTCGATCCGGCCGTAGGCGAGCGACGCGCCACGGTGCGAGCACCGCTCGGCGACCAGACCGTGGCCATTGTCTTCGCCCCTGTAGAGCACGAGGTCTTCGCCCAAGATCCGCAGGCGCTTGATTGGCTTTTCTTTAAGCTCGGCGGCGACTGCAATCGGATGCCAGTAGCGACGTAGCAATTCTCCCGCCGGCGTCCCAGGTCCCACCCGGGTGAGCTTTTCGTTTTCTCTTTTGCTCAGCATCACCGTTCCCCCCTGCTTCAGTGTTTTACCGTTTCCTTAAACATTTTCACAATGGGCCCGGGATCCATTCGGTCGGGCGTGAACATCAAAATATAGCGGACTCCCTTTCGGCGACGATATTCGGGAGGGATCGAATCTTTGGGAATATCTTCACGCATAGATTCGGCGTATTCCGGGCCTGTGTTCATGATCTCCTGATAGGCGCTCTGTCCCTCTCTGGACAAAAACCAGTTGATGAAAACTTTGGCCGCATTCGGATGAGGCGCCTGTTTCATCAACGCGATCGTCCCGTTTGGTCCGGTGTCGAGGCTCGGTGGCTCTTTGAAGTTTGAATCTTTGAATTCATCGACCGGTAGTCCCTGCTCTTTCGCCTCTGGTATGGCGGCGAGAAACAGGCCCAATGCCGCCTTTCCAGTGGCGAGCCAGTCTACGGCCTGCCGGTCGTCACGGCTGAAAAGAACGTCCATTTCTGAGAATAGCCGCTTGAGAAATTCCGGGCCGATTTCCGGTTTGTAATAAAGCGCACGCCAGCCGCCCGCCGATTCCGTCGGCTCTATGGCGACGATTTTGCCTTTCCATTTCGGACTGAGGAGATCCCAATGAGAGCTGAATTCTGCCGGATTCGCCAGGCGTGTATTGTAAGAGACGCGTGTGGCCGCAGCGCGTCCCCAATAGGCAAAAATAAACTGACCTTCGGGGTCCTGGAAATGGTGTTTTCTCTGCCACCATTTCGATTCGTCCGCGACTTCGGGCAGAATCAACGCGGGCTTAATGGCTTCGAGCGCGTTGGCCCGCTTGTGGAGCACTTCGTAGGGTGACGTGACGCCGCAAATGCAAACATCCGCGAGGTACTTGCCGGCTCGCATCTCGCCGGTGATACGGGTGATGAAGCTCGAACCGCGGCCACCGACGGCCGCGAGCCGGATATCGGAAAATTTTTTCTGAAAAGCTTGGATGACTTTCTCCAGGTTGCCGCTTTGCCAGAAGTAGACAGAGACCGCTCCTTCTTTGCGCGCGGCCTTTACCGTATCGTTCCATTGTTGCTGCCAGGAGGAGTTTGGCTCCGCGGCTTCAACCGAGCCGAGGGCAAAAAGTAGCAGAAAGATTCTGATCATCGAAACGACCTATGCAAACGACGAGAGGACTCACCGCGCTTGAGCTGTCGTTCGCTCGGATTTCTGCATTGAATCGAACTCGGGCGCGTTTTCAAGCTGCTCTACCCGCGAGTAACCGATCTGCTTATAGATCCGATTGCTCGCACCGATTAGGCGAGCCGCATGGGCCGGAGCCGCGTTAAAATGCTGGTGGATCGTATTGTGGGGAATGTAAACCATGTCTCCCGCCTGCCATTCCCAGCGGCTCGGCTGCTTGGCGATCCGGGCGTAATACTTGTCCGTGATCTCGACTTCCACGTCCCAGTGAAGATCGTACCCTCGGCCTTCGAGCACATAGAAAATTTCATCCGCGATCTGCCACTGGCGGCCTGAGCGACCACCCGGCGCGATCTCTTGCAGGTGAACATCAATCGCCTTTACACGGAGCGGCACCGACGCGTCGGCGAGCCATCGGATGCGCCCATGGGGAACGGTTTGCCAGGGCGTGTCAGTCGGTTTGATGATCTTCTTCAGGCGTAGGTCCTCGGGATCACGGACCACGGGCCACTCCACGGGCGCTCCCCAACGATCATCGTCCGGGGATGGGGCGGTTCCCAGCGGGCCCTGTTGATGGAGGCCGAGGAAAATCCACAGCGGCTTCGCTTTCATGACCAGGATGACCACTCCCCGGTCGGGATCTTCGTTGTTGTGCCAGTGAACGGAATCGTTGTGGACCGCCACAGCGTCGCCTTTCTCCCAGTCGTAACGAACACCGTCGTGCATGTCGAAACCGCGTCCTTCCAGAATATAAAAAAAGGCTTCGTTTTGATGACCATGTCCTTTGTCCCGCGCTCCCGGCGCAAGTGTTACGAAATGAGCCTGGAGGCTCTGGGTGACGAACGGGTCATTAGCCGGGCTGATGATATTTTTTTCGCGCGCGCCGCCATCGAGATAATCCCGATAGTCCTTGCGGATCACCCGCGGAGTCGAGTTGAGGCGCTGGCGACGCGCCTCGGAAAGCGAATAAGTCTCGCTGGCAACGCTTTTTACGAAGACGCGCGGTTTATTATATCGAGGTGGAGGATTGGCCATATTGCTTGTCTCCTTTTCGAGTTGCGAATTTTTATGGCGGGTTGATTGGCAAGTAGTACATGGTCTACGACATGTCAAGATAGTGAGAAAACGCGCTCTGAGTTGACACAATCCTAGTTGATTGATTAGTGTTCTCAAACGGCGGCAAAATCCACAAACACAATAATGCCCTGCATGTTAGCTCGATCTCAAATCAGACGGAAAGGGATCATGAATCAAAACCGGTTCCTGGCTCCCTTCGTATTTCTCATCGCCTTCGCGTTGGGTCAAGAATCTCTGGCGGCTGACAGGTCAAACTGGAAAACCGAGTGGGAGAAAACGCTCAACGCGGCGCGAGTGGAAGCGCAGGTCACCGTTTTTGGCTGGTCGAGAGACAGCCACCTTCAGGCCTTAACGGAGTTCCAGAAAGTTTATCCCGAGATCAAATTGATCGTTATTTCCGGCAGCGGGTCGGATCTCGGTCCTCGGCTCATTGCCGAACGGCGAGCCGGAAAGTATCTGACCGATCTCTTTATCGTCGGGGCGACGACCCCCGTCGAGGTCCTTCTACCGGCCAAAGCGCTCGATCCGATCCGCTCCAGACTAATCCTGCCCGAGGTCACCGATGAGTCTCTCTGGTTCGGGAAAAAATTTCACTTCGCCGATCGAGAAAGAGAGTACGTGCTGCTGAACGACGGCACGGTCGAGACCTCGCTGATCGCCTACAACACGAAGCTTGTGCGCCCAGAGGAGATCCAGTCCTACTGGGATCTCCTGCAGCCGAAGTGGCGCGGCAAGATTTTGGCCTACGATCCGCGCAAACGGAGCGGCGCCAGCGGTCCCATCCGGTTTCTTTATTTCAGCCCCAAGCTGGGTCCGAAGTTCGTCTACCGTCTCTTTAAGGAAACCGACATCACTCTCGCGAGCGACGGGCATCTCATGACCGACTGGCTAGCGACGGGAAAATTCCCGCTCTTTGTATTTCCCGCCGCCGGTGATATTGACAAGGCCAAAAAGCAGGGACTGCCAGTGGAGGAGATGACCCATCTGTCGCAAGAGGGCGCGAGCATGCACGCGGGCGCCGGCGCGGTGACGGTCGTAAACCAGCCCGCGCATCCCAACGCCGCCAAGGTTTATCTCAACTGGTTTTTGTCCCGCGAGGGACAGATGGCTTATCAAAGAATCACGGAGCGCAACTCCTTGCGCACGGATATCCCCAAGGACCGCCTCCCTGACGCGGTGAATATCGTGCCCAAAGAGGGAGTCTCGTACATTTTTTCCGCCCTTCCCGAATACAGCGATCTCCAGCCGATAAGAAAGCTCATCAATGAAGCGCTGGAAAAGGCCGGCAAAAGATAACCAAGAAACACACGGAGGTATGGTATGGCGAGATCAGAACTGCAACAGAAACTGGACCAGATTTGCCGCGAGCATATTGAAGAGAGCCGACAGATGCGTGTGCGCGACGTGTCGCTCACGCCCGCCCGAGGAAGGCTGATCGCGCTCCAGCGGGCGCTGTTCAATAAGAACCGCAGGGACTGCTGGGGAGCCGTGCAGTGCTCGGCGCCTATCGAGGTGAAGCGAGTCATCTGGGCACACGAAGAAGAAGAATTGATCCGCGATCCACGTTGTGGCTCGGATCACTACTCGCTGCACGTGCGGCGCTGCATGGCCCTCGGTCTCACGCGCGAAGAGATCGAAAAGGCTCAGCCATTGGCTTCCTCGCGCGCCGCTTTTTACGCCTGGCTTTACGTGGCGCGGACCAAACTCTGGCTCCAGGCGCTTTCGTCCTCCTCGATCCTGGAGCGGGACGCCAACATGATGAGCGCCATGGGCGAGGTGAAGCGCCAGACCGAGAGATGGAAAAAGGAGCTTGGCCTTACGGAAAAGGATATGGAAGTCTCCACCGCCAATGAAAATGCCGACGGCGATCATTCCGATATGATGGCTGAGATCTTCGACCGCTACGCCACGACACCCGAGCTAGAAGCGCTGGTGGTGCAAGGCGCGCGCGAGTCGCTCGAGATCAATCGGGTCTTTATTGCTGGGTTGGCCGAAGCGGCCAAGCAGATCGAATAGCTCGGATTGTCGGCCAGAAGCGGTAAACCGCCGGAGGTGGCATGAGGCGATGCTACTTTTTGTTGTTACCTGTTTTTTTGCTAACCGTGAACATTGCGGGCGCGCAGTCGAAAGATTGGCAAGCCGAATGGGAAAAGATCGTAAAAGCCGCTAAGGCGGAAAAAGAGGTGGCAGTGGGTTGCGAGCCACCCATGGATAGCCAAAACGCGTTGATGGAATTTTCAAAGGCGTATCCGGATATCCAGCTCAAGCTTTCCCCGATCGGCGCGCGTGACTTTGCCAATCGGCTTTTGGCCGAACGAAGGGCGGGGAGGTATCTAGCGGATGTTTTTAGCGGCGGCAGCACTTCGCCGACCCAGGTTTTGCTCCCGGCTAAGGCGCTCGATCCCATTCGTCCTGCCTTGATCCTTCCTGAAGTCGTGAATGAATCCTTTTGGTTTAAGAAGAAATTTCATTTTGCTGACCGCGAAAGTCAATACGTGCTTCTTAGCGCGGCAGCCGTCATCAACGATATCGTGGTCTATAACACGCAGCTTGTCCGGCGGGACGAGTTGCGCTCGTTCTGGGATCTCACGAACCCAAAATGGAAAGGCAAGATCGCCGCTTACGATCCGCGCTTGCCCGGCGGTGCGAGCAACGATATGCGCTTTCTCTATTACAATCCGAAGCTCGGGCCGAAGTTCATCCAAAAACTCTTCAGTGAGATGGAGATCGCCATCGCCGCGGACCGCCGCCAGGTTATGGATTGGCTCGCGACCGGAAAGTACGCACTCGCGCTTTTTGCCAGCCGCGAAGTGGACACGGCAAAAAGGCAAGGTCTGCCGGTCGATGAATTAACCTCACTCAAAGCGGAGGGTTCGCATCTAAGTTCGGGCGCCGGATCGATCGCGCTCATCAACCGCGCGCCGCACCCCAACGGCGCGAGAGTGTTTATCAACTGGTTTCTCTCGCGTCAGGGCCAGATGGCATGGCAGAAAAGTACTGATCGCAACTCGCTGCGGACCGATATACCGAAAGAGTCCCTTACCGAATGGAGAGACCGGGTGCCGCAGGAAGATGGCGACTATATTTTCACCAACCTCGCTCAATATGACGATCTGACTCCGGGCAGGAAAATTGTCGAAGAAGCGCTTAAAGAGACTGGGAAACTTCGCACGGGCTCTCCGGGAGCTGCCGAAGTTCAACCTCTGCGATAGGTGCATTACTTACACGCCCATTGCTTCACATGTTTCTTGACGGCGCTCTGTGGACGGACTAGGCTGCGGCTCATGAAGGATTTCACCGCGGGCTCAAATCAATTAGCGTATCATAGACACAGGAGTAAGGACGATGCCTTCCGAGAGCAAGAAAAGCTTTGATCACCTCACAGCGCTTCACGAAAAATATTCCCGCAACGATCTGCGCGGCATGTGGCAGCGCGATGCCGGCGCCGCGCCGCAACTACAATCTCGGCTTTGGTCCTGGAAAGAGATCGGACCGATTCTCGAAGAATCACTTAAGACGGTTCGTTTACCTGAAGATACCGATCAGCGTGTGATCGGCCTTAACGCTCCGGGCTCGACCAACCGCGCCATTTGGTTGGCGTACCAGCTCCTCAATCCGGGCGAGCAAGTCGCCTCCCATCGTCACACACCCGCGCAGATGCGTTTTATCGTTCAAGGCACGGGCGCCTACACCACTGCCGAAGGCGAACGCATGTTCATGGAACCGGGCGATCTTCTGGTCCAGCCGAACTGGACGTGGCACGGCAGTGCAAATATCGGCGAAGGGCCGGTGCTTTGGTTGGATATACAAGATCGCAATTTAGTAAATTACCTTGGCGCATTTATGCGCGACCTTTGGTCCGGCGACGAAGTCCAACCAACGACCCGCGCCGAAGATTACCACTCGAAGTTTCTCGGCTCGTTTCGATTGACTCAAGTTTCAGGCCCCGCGGCGGTCCAACCGCCGTTTCGTTACAAATGGAGTGACACACTTAAGGCGTTAGACAATCTCGCGGAGACGGCGGAAGCGAATCCCCACGACGGTATCTTGTTCGATTATGCGAACCCTGTCACGGGCCGAAGCACCACGCCGACGATGAGCGCTCAGATACAGCTGCTAAAAGCATCTCTAAAAACGAGGGAGCACCGCCACACCGGCATGACGATGTATCACGTCGTCAAAGGGCAAGGCGCTACAACGATCAACGGCGCAGTTCTCGAGTGGCAAGAACGAGACTGTTTTTTCGTGCCACCGCTCCAGTGGCACGGGCACGAAAATCGATCGAGCAGCGAGCGGGCGATTCTTTTTACCGTGAGCGATCGCCCAGCACTTGAAGCACTCAGCCTCTACCGGGAAGAAGGAAGGTGAGCGAGACTTTCTAAGTTTCTGGATATGACGACTTATTCCCTCTCCCATTCAGAATGGGAGAGGGCGAGGGTGAGGGTAAGCAGTTCAGACCCTCACCTCAATCCTCTCCCTCGAAACGAGGGCGAGGAAACAAGATGGAACCGAGACAAGGAGGCAACCATGGCGCGTAAGATTCGAGTGATGTCCGGCGATTCGCATCTCGATTTTCCTCCTGAGCGTTGGGTACACCGTGTTCCGGGAAAGTGGCGTGACCGAGCGCCGCGACGAATTAAACTCGCTAGTGGCGACGACGCTTTCATCATAGAGAACCGCAGGCCACACTCTCCTTCCCTTCAGATCACGGGGACGGGGCGCGCCTACGATCAGCATGACGTCAAGGGAATCAGTTACGACGGCCCTGGCACGGGCAGTCCTCAACAAAGGCTGCGCGAGCAGGATCAGGACGGTGTCGATGCGGAAATCCTCTACACCCATCCTTCCTATATCAACTCCTGGAGAGGCATCAGTGACGACGAACCGTATAGGGCAATGATCCGCGCCTACAATAGCTGGCTGGTCGAAGAGTACTGTTCGTTCGCGCCTGACCGGCTGATTGCCATGGGAGTGGTTCCAGACACCGGCATCGACGATGCCGTCGCCGAACTTGAATATTGTGCGCGCGCCGGATTCAAAGGCGTTTGTCTCTATAAGTTTCCCAACGGTAAAGGCTACGCTCTTCCCGAAGACGACCGCTTCTGGGCCGCGGCGGTCGATCTCGCGATACCGGTCACCGCCCATACCAACGGCGGCACAACCCGATTTTCGCGCGAAGGTCCCGTCGTGCATTACAGCCAAACTCCCGGGAGAGTCATTCCCGGCCGCGATCCGGTGACTCTCCTCGTGCGCTTTACCAGCGACAACGCCCTGGCGCCGCTCCAGCTCGCCTTTGCCGGGGTCTTTGACCGGTTTCCGACGCTGCACATTTACTGGGCCGAAACTCAGGTTGGCTGGCTTCCTTACTGTCTCGCGCAAATCGACGACAACTACGAACGCAACCGCCACTGGGCAATGCGTCAATGGGGTATGGCGCCGCTCAAACGCAGGCCCAGCGACTATTTGCGCGAGCGTAATTTGTGGGGATTTATGAAAGATCCCTTCGGTGTCCGGCTCCGACACGACGTCGGCGTGAAAGCACTGTTGTGGGGGAGTGATTTCGCTCATGCCACAGGCGATTGGCCCGAGTCGCGCAGAATGATCGACGAAACTTTCGCCGGCGTGCCCGAAGACGAGCGCTACGCCATGTTAGCGGGGAATGCCATTGAGTTTTTCCGGCTCAAAGACATTGTTCCGGATGTCAAAGATCTCGTGCAAACGGCCACCGGAACGTAGTAGTGGTTTTTATCCCCTCCTTCATCCTCCCCCGCGCAGCGCGGGGGAGGAAAGAGGTGGGGGCAACGTGGCTCTATCGCTATTAATACAAAGCTTGTGGACCCAAAAG
>Ga0307469_10001106_pt1 | contig 10060 bp, 9 predicted proteins | sample atmos_gasesAM2C__FD_203084 | JGI IMG/M metagenome (GOLD analysis project Ga0307469, IMG submission 203084) | Hardwood forest soil microbial communities from Morgan-Monroe State Forest, Indiana, United States - atmos_gasesAM2C_515 | ecosystem: Environmental > Terrestrial > Soil > Temperate forest...
GTCCGGCGGTGCTCGAGAGCTCGCGCGACCAGAGCGCGTTGCCGCTGGCGAAGTCGAAGCAGCCGATCCGCCCCTGGTAGGCCACGGCGCACACCTCGCGCTCGGCAGCGACAGGCACCCCGACTACGTCGGTGACGCGCTCCAGTTCCGTGGCTCCGCGAGGCAGGGAGACGGTCGTTTCCCAGCGCACGGCGCCGTTGGCGAGCGCGATCGAGGCGAGCTTCCCTCCGGCAAACCCGGTAAGGAGATAACCCCGGTCGGCGACCATGCCCACGGGGGACCGCACCGAAAGAGGCGGACTCGACCGCTGGTAAAGCCAGCGGCGCTTGCCGTCCTTCGCGTCGAGCGCGAACAAGCGACCATCGGCACTGCGCACGATCACCAGATCCCCCGTCACGAGGGGCGCCGATAGCACCTCGCTCGATACGCGCGCGCGCCATAGCGCATCGCCCGAACGCGCATCGAGCGCGATGACCTCACCGTCGAACGTTCCCACCGCCACGAGCGCGCCGTCGGAGCCCACACCGCCGGAAAGCGTACGGCCGGCATTCACCCGCCACGATTCCCGCCCGGTAGCCGCTTCGAAACGGACGACGGTTCCGTCCTCGGCAGCGGCGTAGACGCCGTCGACCGCCAGGGCGGGAAACAATATGGCGTCTCCAGCATTGCCAACGCTCGCCTGCCACAGCGTGCGCACCGGTATGCTTGCGGGCAATTCCGAGAGCAAGGCCATCTGCGGTCCGCTCGGGCCCGAACATCCGGCGAGGAGCAAGCCGGCGAGGAGGAGGCGCTGCATCAGCCTTCCCCGAGCGCCTCGAGTTTCAGTCGTAGCGCATCGCGCAGCGGTCCCGCTCCGGCCTTCTCCAGCGCGGCCTTGTAGGCAGCCCGCGCCTCGGAACGTTTCTTCTGCGCAGCGAGAATGTCCCCGCGCTGCGAGGCGTAGAGCGCTTCGAAGCTCGGATGAGGCTTTGCTTCCAGGATTTTCAGCGCGGCGTCGGGCTCGTTGTCGTCGAGCAGGACGTTCGACAGCCTCAAGGCGGCGATCGAGCGTATCTCATCGCTCCTCGCGTGCTCGATGACCCATTGCAGCTGCGCGCGCGCGGTCTTCAGGTCTCCCGCCTGAAAATGGATCTTGGCCGAAACCAGCGCCGCGAGCGGCGCGTAAGCGCTGCGCGGAAAGTTCTCCAGGATCGCGCCCGCAGTCTCCCGGGTCGTCTTGAGATCGTTGGCGCGCGCCGCCTTCTGCAACGTGTCGTACAGCCCGGCCGCCTGCGCGGCCTGCGAGCGTTGATACCATGTCCAGCCGTTCCACGCACCGATCGCCGCGCACACCAGCGCTGCTCCCAGAATGATCGCGCCGCCGTGGTCCTTCCACCAGGCTTTCAGGGCGGCGAGCTGTTCCTGTTCTTCGAGGTCGTATGTGCTCATTCTTTTTCACCCGTGCCGAAAAGCAGATCGGATATCGCATTCGCGAGGCGTTCCTGAGGAACGCGGAATTGCTCGCGTTCCTCGCGCAAGGCCTTGACGCTCGCTTCGCCCGCCGTGGCCTCTTCGTCGCCCAGGATCACCGCGACCTGCGCGCCGCTCGCGTCGGCTTTCTTCATCTGCGATCTGAAGCTGCCTCCTCCGCAGTGCTGGGTCACGCTGAAACCAGCCCCGCGCAGGCCTTCCGCGACGCGAAACGCGGCGCGGGCCGCGGGCTCTCCCTGGTTCACGAGGTACACGTCCGGGCAAAGGCGCTCGCCGGAATCCGACATAAGCGCGAGCAGGCGCTCTATCCCCATCGCCCAGCCGCAGGCCGGGGCGGGCTTGCCGCCGATCTGCTCGAGCAGGCCGTCGTAGCGCCCGCCGGCGCACACCGCCCCCTGGGCACCGAGCCGGTCGGTGACCCATTCGAACACCGTGAGATTGTAGTAGTCGAGCCCGCGCACCAGGCGCGGATTGACTTCGTACAGGAGCCCAGCGTCCTTGAGTATCGCCTGCACGCCTTCGAAATGCCTGAGCGATTCCTCGCCCAGCGCATCGAGCAGCCGCGGAGCCCCGGCGATCAGAGCCTGCATCGCCGGGTTCTTGCTGTCGAGAACGCGCAAGGGGTTGGTGTGCAGCCGCCGCTTCGAATCCGCGTCGAGATCGCCCTCGCGCGCCTGCAGATAAGCAACCAGCGATTTGCGGTACGCGGCGCGCTCCGTCCCCGAGCCCAGGCAATTGAGCTGCAGCCGGATCCCCGGCACGTTGAGATCGTCCCACAGGCGTGCGCACATCAGCAGCAGCTCCGCATCGATGTCGGGGCCCGGGAACCCGAGCGCCTCGGCTCCAACCTGGTGAAACTGCCGGTAGCGCCCTTTCTGCGGCCTCTCGTGACGGTACATGGGACCGATGTAGTAGAGGCGCTGCGTCCCGCCGTAGAGCAGGTTGTGCTCGGCGGCGGCGCGCGCGACCGAAGCCGTGGCTTCGGGACGCAGGGTGAGCGACTCCTTGTTCAGCTCGTCGGTGAAACTGTACATCTCCCTCTCGACGATGTCGGTCGCTTCGCCGATCGCGCGGCGGAACAGCGCCGTGTGCTCGAGGACGGGCGTGCGCAGGTTGCGGTAGCCGTAGCTGTGCAGCCAGTCGCGCAGCAACTCCTCCAGCGTTTCCCAGCGCTCGGCTTCGTCGGGCAGGATGTCGTTCATTCCGCGCACCGCGCGGATGGGCTCTTTCATGTCGGTATCGCGGCGCGAACTACACCGCGGCTTTGATCGGAATGCTCGTCTTCTTTCGCGGCGCGTCGCGGCGCAGGCGCCCGCCTTCCCAGTAGGTCGCGCGGACGTATTCCTCGACCAGTTGCTGGAATTCCTCGGCGATCCGCTCGCCCTTCAGGGTCACGGTCTTTACGCCATCGACATAGACCGGCGCGACCGGGCGCTCGCCGGACCCGGGGAGGCTGATGCCGATGTTGGCATGCTTGCTTTCGCCCGGCCCGTTGACGACGCAGCCCATGACCGCAACGTGCATGTCTTCGACCCCGGGATAGCGCTCGCGCCAGTGGAGCATCTGCTCCCGAAGATAGCCTTGGATCTTTCCGGCGAGTTCCTGGAAATAGGTGCTGGTGGTGCGGCCGCATCCCGGGCACGCGATCACCAATGGCGAGAACGAGCGCAAGCCCATGGTCTGGAGCAGCTCCTGAGCGACGACGACCTCGCGCGTGCGGTCGCCGCCGGGCTCAGGCGTGAGCGAAATACGGATCGTGTCGCCGATGCCCTCCTGGAGCAACACTCCGAGCGCTGCGGTGGAAGCGACGATGCCTTTTGTTCCCATCCCCGCCTCGGTGAGCCCGAGGTGCAGTGCATAGTCGCAGCGGCGCGCAAGCTCCCGGTAAACGGCGATCAGGTCCTGGACGCCGCTCACCTTGCACGAGAGCACGATGCGATCCCCGGCAAGGCCCAGAGCTTCCGCGCGCGCCGCCGATTCGAGCGCCGAGGCGACCAGGGCCTGCCGCGTTACCGTGTCGGAATCGACGGGCTCCCGTGCCCGCGCGTTCTCGTCCATGAGCCGTGCGAGCAGCTCCTGATCGAGGCTGCCCCAGTTGACGCCGATTCTCACGGGCTTGTCGTAGCGGCAGGCCATCTCGATCAGGGTCGCGAATTGCTCGTCGCGCTTGGCACCCCGGCCGACATTGCCCGGGTTGATCCGGTACTTCGCCAGCGCGCGCGCGCAATCGGGGTGCTCGGCGAGGAGCTTGTGCCCGTTGAAATGGAAGTCGCCCACCAGGGGCACGTCGCAACCCATGGCGTCGAGCCGCTCGCGGATCCGCGGGACCTGCGCCGCCGCCTCGGCGGTGTTGACGGTGACGCGCACGAGTTCCGAACCGGCGCGGGCAAGCTCGGCAACCTGCGTCGCAGTGCTTTGCAGATCTGCGGTATCGGTGTTGGTCATCGACTGCACCAGCACCGGCGCATCCCCCCCGATCAGAGCGTGCCCGACGCGAACCTGGCGCGTCTTGTGCCTGGAAATATTCGTCATCGGTCGTTCAATCCAGCGTCAGTCGCGCGACCTCGATCTGGATGTAGGGTTTCAGATCGACGGGGCTGTCGTTGTAGATCAGGCGCACGGCGGCTCCGTTGCCGATCACGAGAGACAAGGGGCGCCGTCCCTGGACCACCCTGCGGCTCCCGGCGGGGTTCAGTTGCGACATCAGGGTCTTGCCGTCCGCGTCCCGGATCTCGACCCAGGATTCGCGGTCGAACTCGAGCCGAATCCGCCCTTCGCCTCCGCCGCCGGCCGAGGGCTGCACCGCCGGCGCGGCGGAAGTCTCCGCCACGGCGCTCGAAGGCGCCGCTGCCGCCGTCGGGATCTGAGTTTCTGCACGCGGCGCGTCGGGCTGCGCCGCGGGAGGCGCCTTGGATTCCCTCTGCGGGGCAGGCGCATTCGACGCGAATCTCGACCAAGGGAGAGTTCCCGCGCGCCACTCGTAGAGTATTGCGGCTACGACGATGAGGGCGAGGACCGAGAGAGCGAGGTAGGCTCGCGTACCGCGCTTGCCGCTATGCACGAAAGGGATGCCCTTGTCGCGCAGATCGAGGTCGATCTCCCCGGGGACGTAGCGCTGGTCGAGCTCATCGAGCAGGGGCTGCGGATCGGTATCGAGCAGCTTCGCGTAGCCGCGCACCATCCCGCGGACGAACGTCGCTCCGGGCAGCTTGTCGAACTCCTCGGCTTCGAGCGCCTCGATCTGGCGCGCGCCGTACTTGAGTCGTTGCGCGACGTCGGCGACCGACAGCTTGCGCTCGGCGCGCAGCTGAGCGAGCATCCGTCCGGGCCCGGCCCCGGCGGGGGGCGCACCGAGTTCGGCCGTTTCGTTCATTCAAACCGTCCTTTTTGCAGTTCCTGGTACTCCCTCGAGCCGGGAAAGCGCCGACGCAGCTGGTTGGCGTAACTCGTCACCGATGAGGAGTCTCCCAGCTTGCGCTCGATCCGCAGCGCAAGCCACAGCGATTCCGCGGTCGGCTCGGCGAGCTTGTTGTAGCGGCCGACGAGCGCGCGCGCGCCGTCGAGTTCCCCGCGCCGGTACTTGAGCTGCGCAAAATTGATCAACGCCGGATAGTAATTCGGATCCAGCCGCAGCGCGCGGTCGAGATAATCGTAGGCATCGCGCTCGTTGTTCTTGCGCATTGCGCACACCGCCGCCATCGCATAGGACTTCTGCGGCGTGGCGTAGAGGGGATGCCGGACCGCCATCAGGAAATAGCGGATCGCCTCCTCCTCGCGCTTGTTTTCGCACAGAAACCACGCGTAGTTGTGGTTGGTGTCGGGATCGTTGGGATTGATTCTCAGCGCGCGCTCGAACGCCTCCTCGGCAAGATCCTTTTCGCGCAAGTCTCCGTACACGAGGCCGAGCAGATTGTAGGCTGGCGCGTAACCCGAGTCCGCCGCGATCGCGATGCGCGCCTCGGAGAGAGCGACGCCGAGGTTTCCACGCTGATAGTAGGCGCCGGCCAGTTCGGTATGAATACGCGCGCGCTCCCGGCCGCCCGCCACCTCCCCGATGACGGCTCCGCCGTCGTTCTGGCCGGGCAGATCCCCCGAGAGCGGCCCTGCGGCGCAGCCGCAGAGCACCGCGGCACCGGCGAGCGCCGTCGCAGCGTGCCGCGATCGGTTCAAGAGCCCGTCCCCTCCAGGCGCACCGGCCTTCGGGTGCGGTCATGGATCTTTCCGGCCAGTTGTCCGCATGCGGCGTCGATTTCGTCGCCCCGCGTCCTGCGCGTGGTGGTGACGATTCCGGATGCGCTGAGCAGCTCGCCGAACCGTTCGATCACCCGGCGCGGGGAGCGAACAAAGCCCGAGTTCGGGAACGGGTTGAACGGAATCAGGTTGATCTTGCACGGCACCCGCGAAACCAAATCTGCGAGCTCGCGTGCGTGCTCCTCGCTATCGTTGACGCCTTCGAGCATGACGTATTCGAAGGTGATGAAGTCGCGCGGCGCGCGCTCGAGGTACCGCCGGCACGCGGCGAGCAGCTCGGCGAGCGGGTACTTGCGGTTGATAGGCATGAGCGAGTCGCGAAGCGCGTCGTTCGGCGCGTGCAAGGATACCGCGAGCGCCACCGGACATTCCGCCGCGAGGCGGTCAATCATCGGCACGATGCCGGAAGTGGACAGCGTCACGCGGCGTCGCGACAGCCCGTACGCGTCCTCGTCGATCATCAGCTTCAGCGCCGCGACGGTGTTGTCGAAGTTGAGCAGGGGTTCGCCCATTCCCATCAGCACTACGTTGCTGATGACGCGCTCGCCGCCGGGCGTGGCGCCCAGCTCGCGGTTGGCGAGCCAGAGCTGCCCGATGATCTCGGACACCGAGAGATTGCGGTTGAATCCCTGCCTCCCGGTCGAGCAGAACTGGCAGGCAAGCGTGCAGCCCGCCTGTGTGGAGATGCACAACGTGCCCCGGTTGGTTTCGGGTATGAACACGGCTTCGACCGCATTGCCGTTGCCCACATCGAGCAGCCACTTGCGAGTTCCGTCCCGTGCCGAGGTGTCGCTCACGATTCGCGGCGGCGAGACGCACGCGGTGCGGAGGAGCTTTTCGCGCAGCGGCTTTGCGATGTCGCTCATCCGCGCAAAATCCGATTCGCCGAGGCGGTGCATCCAGCGCTTGACCTGTCGCGCCCGGAACGGCTTCTCTTCGAGCTCTGCGACGAAGGCGGCGAGCCCTTCGGAGTCCAGATCGAGGAGATTGACGCTCATTTAACGGGAAAAGATCTCGGAAGCGGAAAAAAAGTACGCGATCTCGTTGCGCGCGGTCTCGGGGCCGTCGGAACCGTGTACCGCGTTTGCATCGATGCTGTCGGCAAAATCGGCGCGGATCGTCCCCTTTTTCGCCTTCTTCGGATCGGTCGCCCCCATCAGTTCGCGATTCCGCGCGATGGCGTCCTCGCCCTCCAGCACCTGCACGATGATCGGCCCGGAGGTCATGAATCTGACCAGATCGCGGAAGAAGGGACGCTCGCGATGCACGGCGTAGAAGCCTTCGGCCTCTCTCTGCGACAGATAGCGCATGCGCGCTGCCACGATGTTCAGGCCGGCCTTCTCGAACCTAGAGTAGATCTGTCCGATGGCGTTTTTCGCCACCGCATCCGGCTTGACGATGGACAAGGTTCGCTCTACAGCCATGCAAGATCTCCGGTTGGAATTCTGGAAGCGACACAAGAAACCTGTCTAACGTTTTATTTTATCAGGCTTTTGCCGGAGTGTCGCCCGCGGACAGGAGCCCGTATGCCGGTTCGTCTGCGGTCGGCGGAAGACGATCCGGGGCCGGGGAAAGCACGTTCATCCTGTCAGCGTTCTGTAAGTCTAGCATCAGCTTGTTGCAAGCCTGATCGCGTAGAGTTCCACCCGTAGTCTCTTTCCTCCTCTGTGGCGTGGGGACGCGCTGCGTCCCCACCCCCATTTTTTTACCGGGTGTCCGTGTGCCCACTTAAAGAACCCCGAGCCCCGCCCCGTGCTATACTGAACTTCGAATCGGTTCAACCACTTGTCATGCGAGTTCTGATCGTCGAAGACGACAATGCATTGGCGGACGGGCTGATGCGGACGCTGAGACAGTCGGGGTACGCCGTCGATCACGCGGAATCGGGCGAGCTCGCGCTGCGGGCGTGCGCGGAGGAACACTATGACCTCGTCGTGCTCGATGTCAGTCTTCCGGGCATCGACGGGTTCGAGGTGCTGCGACAGCTGCGCCGCGACAACCACTCCGGCAGCATTCTGATCCTGACGGCCCACGATGCCGAGGTGGATCGCGTGCGCGGTCTCGACCTCGGGGCCGATGACTACGTCGCCAAACCTTTCTCGCTCCCGGAGCTCGAAGCGCGAGTGAGGGCTCTGATCCGCCGCAGCCAGGCGGTCAAGAGCCCCAAGCTGCGCTTCGGCCGACTCAGCGTCGATACGGTGGCGCGACGGGCGAGCATCGGACAGGACCTGCTCGACCTCACCCCGCGCGAGTGGGCGGTGCTCGAATACCTGCTCATGCGGGTCGGGCAGGTGGTCAGCAAGGAACACATGTTGCAGGCAATGTGCAGCTGGGACGACTCGCTGACGCACAACGCCATCGAAGTGTACATCTCCCGGCTGCGCTCGAAGCTCCACGACGCGGGAATCAGGATTCGCACCGTGCGTGGATTCGGCTATATGGTCGAAGACCCGGATGCAGTCTAGCCTTCGCACGCATCTCACCTATTGGCTGATCGGCCCGTTGCTGTTGTTGGTTGTTGCGGGAAGCTTCGTTTCCTATCGCATCGCGCTCGATGCGGCCACCAAGGCCTACGACAGCGCGCTTCTCGATCCGGTCCTCGCGATTGCCAGTCACTTGCGCCGCACCGGCAGCCGGCTCGAGCTCGACCTGCCTTCGATCGCGATCGAAGCGCTGCGCATCGATACCGAGGACCGCGTCTACTATCAAGTGCTGGGGCCCGGTGGCGAGCTGATCGCCGGGACGCCCCGGCTGCCCGCGCCTCCGGAGCGCCTGACGCCGGACGAGCACGTCTTCTACGACGCAAAACTCGAGGGCGAGCGCGTGCGTGTCGCGGCCCGTGCGGTCAAAGTCGAGACCGGAATCGCGATCGTCCAGGTTGCGGAGACTCTGGTGAAAAGGGACAAGCTGGTGCTGGAGCTCCTGTTTGCTTCGACGGTGCCCCAGGTGCTGATAGCGTTTGTCGCGGTCGCTCTCTTCTGGCTCGGCATCGGCCAGGGGCTGAGGCCCCTGGATCGCCTTCGCGAGGAGATCGCGGCGCGTTCTCCGCGCGACCTCCGTCCGGTGTCGGAGCAGGACAAGCCGCAGGAGGTGCGCTCGCTCGTGAGCGCGCTCAACCGGCTGCTCTCGAGGCTGAACGCGGCAATCGAGTCGCAGCAGCGCTTCATCGCCAACGCGGCACACCAGCTGCGAACGCCTCTCGCGGGACTCAAGACTCACGCGGAGCTCGCACGCCGCCAGCCTTCGACCTTGGAACTGCGCTCGCTTCTGGACATGATCGCCGGCGAGACTCAGCGCACGAGCCACCTCGTCAACCAGCTGCTGACACTCGCCCGCGCGGAGCCGGGAGAAGCGGCGAGCGGGGGCCAGCCCGTCAACCTGCACGAGATCATCGGCCGCGATGTGCGCGATTGGGTGCAACGTGCCGTCGGCAAAGACATCGACCTCGGCTTCGAGCTCGAGGATGCATGGACTCTGGGTGAACCGCTCCTGCTGCGCGAGCTGGCCGCGAACCTGCTCGACAATGCGCTTGCGTACACCCAGCCGGGCGGCAGCGTCACGGTGCGCACTGGCGCGCGCGACGGCGAGTCGCTGCTCGAGGTCGAGGACAACGGCCCCGGCATTCCCGAGGCCGAGCGCGAGAAGGTTTTCGAGCGCTTCTATCGCATCCCGGCGACCGGCGGCGAGGGCTGCGGGCTGGGATTGTCCATCGTCTCGGAGATTGCGGAGAGGCACGGCGGCAGGATCGAGCTGAGCCAGCCCCCGGGAGGGCGCGGCACGCTGATCCGGGCCGTCTTTCCGCGTCTGGCCGCCCAGGCCTCCCATGCCGTTCCCCCCGTTTCTACTCGAACGGTTCCCACGTCACGATAAGACCTGCTTCGCCAGGCACCGCGCGAAATTCGAACGCGTCGCCGATCCCCGGAACGGAAACGAGCTCGTCGCCACAGTAAACCAAGGGAAGCCGGTCCCGGCGCCACGGCGGAATGCCCCGCTCCTGGAACAAGTTCTTCAGCGTGCGGCGCGGCCGGCCGGCGTCCAGGCGCAGACGCTCCCCGCCCTGCCGCAGGCGCGCGGTGACGCGCACGGCGCGCAGTTTCGCGAGACTCAAGCCGCGCCCCTCTTCCGGCCTGAACCTCAGCACTCCGCCGAGCGAAAGAATGGGCAGGGCGTTTGCGCCGTCCCAGACCTCGCACAGGTTCCTGTCGAGCGTTTCCGAGGCGCGCCGCAGGTAAAGCCTTTCGCGATAGCGGAGAAACGTCCATCCCGGTACCGCAAGGCCGATTCGGGCATCGGATCGAGACTCCCTCAGCTGGCGCAACAGCTCCCCGGTTCGCGCCGC
>Ga0307469_10001107_pt1 | contig 10054 bp, 10 predicted proteins | sample atmos_gasesAM2C__FD_203084 | JGI IMG/M metagenome (GOLD analysis project Ga0307469, IMG submission 203084) | Hardwood forest soil microbial communities from Morgan-Monroe State Forest, Indiana, United States - atmos_gasesAM2C_515 | ecosystem: Environmental > Terrestrial > Soil > Temperate...
GAATTCCCAACTGCCGGCTCGTGGAGTTGAGCCGCACGGCGCTCTGCAAATGCTGCGGCCCAACGATGTCATGGATCATTAGCTGCTCGCCAGGCTGCCAAAGCACACCCGCCATGCCGTGGATGATTAGTAACGTCGAAGCGTGCCAGACTTCAATCGTGTTCGTGTAAAAGAGAATCGCCCAGGCCGCTGAAACGCCCATGTACATGAACTGAGCGATCTGGATGATCTTCCGGCAATCGTATCGATCGGCCAGGCCGCCGAAGTAGACTGAAAACAACAGGAACGGAGTCCAGTGACTGATGACCGCAAAGCCGGCGAGCACAGGAGAGTGGAACTTTTGATACAGCAGCCAATAGCTGATGACGTGCTCGATATTGTCGGCCATCATGGCGAGCATGGTGCCAACGAAATAAAAGCGAAAGTCGCGGTGATGGAGTGCCGCGTAAGCGATTTTTTTGCTCGAACCTTCTGCCCTTTCCCCTGGTAGCGTCGCAATCTTAGAAGCCAATGGTGTCTCCGCAATTCATAAGTTGAACCTCAAAAATTAGCGGATATTGCGCGCCTATGCAAACCAAATTCGCAAGTTGATCTCTACTTTGCGTCCTCTGCAGTCAAATATTATCGATTGCGGCTTCGCCCTGCGGGGTCTTATCGACGGGCTTGCGCCAGGCGCGGATCCAAAGCATCGCGCAACGCGTCGCCGAGAAGGTTGAAGCTCATCAGGGCGAAAAAGATAAATAGTCCGGGTAAAAACACCTGGAGCGGAGCGATAAAAATATTGGTGGCGGCGTGGGTGAGAAGGTTGCCCCAACTTGGCATCGGAGGTTGGATGCCCAGACCGAGAAAACTCAATGTCGTCTCCGCGCGAATGGCAGCGCCAGCGTCCAAAGTCGCAGCGACGATCAGAGGCGCCAGGGAATTCGGCAACAAATGCCGCAGCATAACGCGCCCTTGCGAAGCCCCCAAGCATTGCGCAGCGAGAACGAACTCCTGCTCGCGGAACGACAGGACCGCACTGCGCGCTAAACGGGCAGCGTTGGTCCACTCCAACGCGACGAGAATAATAATGATGTTCAACAGCCCGGGTCCGGCGAGTTTCGATAACACCAGCAGCAGCACGATTCGAGGAATTGTGTAGATCAGGTCCACAACCCGCATGAGGGCATTATCCACGGCGCCTCCGACATAACCGGCCAGAATGCCGATTAGGCCGCCGAGAATGACGGTGCTGAAACCCACCAGCAATCCCACCGCCAGCGAAACCCTTCCCCCGAGCATGATGCGCACCCACGTATCCCGTCCCAATTCATCCGTGCCAAACCAGTGGGCCGTGGACGGAGCGTGCATGCGTTCTCCCAAGGAAACCTGATCGAGCTGATAGGAAACCACGTGGGGTCCCAGTATCACTAAGAGTAGGAGGAAGACAAAAAAGAAAAAGCCGACGTAGGCTACTCTATGCCGCTTAAACCGCCGCCAGACGATGCTCCAGTAGCCTTCTTGCCGCTCGGCTGTCTCCATTGGGTCAACCTTGATACCGAATGCGCGGATCGAGCCAGCCGTAAATAATATCGGCGAGGAGGTTGAAGAAGACCACCGTCACCGCAATAATCATCACCACCGTCATCGCCACGACATAATCATTTCCCATGATGGATGTATAAAGCAGTCGGCCCATTCCCGGATAAGCAAAAACTGTTTCCACGACGGTCGAACCGCCAACCACTCTCGGCATCGTCACCGCGATGATGGTCACGACCGGAATAAGCGCGTTTTTGAGCGCATGCTTTCCAATAACCGCCTGTTCGCTGAGTCCTTTGGCGCGCGCGGTGGTCAAGTAATCCTGCCGTAGTACCTCCAACAGGCTCGAACGCATGAAACGTTGCACTTGGATAATTTCGGATATGGCGAGAACCGCCACGGGTAAGATCAGGTGCTTGACCCAGTCCATCACATATTCCCAGGTTCCCGGCGTAAGGTCGGCATTGACGATCCCAGAGGTGGGCAACCAGCCGAGCTTCACGGAAAAAACGATCATCATCATCAGCCCAAGCCAGAAAGCAGGTACTGAATACGCGATAAAAGTCAGTCCCGTCAGGAGATAATCGCCGACCGAATATTGTCTGATGGCGGAGAAAATACCCAAAAGGATGGCTAGGGATTTGCCGATGGCCACCGCCATCAGAGTCAAAACGAGAGTGTTTTTCAAGGCCGGCCAGATGATATCGAGGGCGGGCTGCCCATACTCCCGAGAATAACCGGGATTAAGCTGGATCAACTGCCAGAGCCATTTCCCGTACTGGATATAAACAGGATCGTCGAAACCGTAGAGCCTGCGCAACCGTTCGTAATCTTCGGCGCGCAGATGCGGAATGTCTTGCAGCATCCGATAAAGCGGATCGCCCGGCATCAAATGAAGAAGCAAAAAAATAACCCCGGAAATAAAAAGTAACAAGGGAACGATTTGCAGCAACCGCCGCGCTACATAAAGGAGCATGATTTATCTGTTAGCGGACCTTGACTGACCGAGGAACGAGAATCGAAGATCGAGAATCGCCACTTTCTATTCTCGATTTTCAATCCTCGACTGTTGCGAGGGAAGCGTTTTTCACCAGCCCGGCTAAATCTTGTCCCACTCATACGTATTCCAACTGCTCGAATTCTGCCCGCCGCTTTCCTGCCGCGGCGTGATCCCCGTCAAGCCTTTCTTGTTGACAAGAATTTCCGGCGAATAATAGAGCGGCAAATGCGGCAGCGCTTCGCTGAACATCTTGGTAAACTCCATCTGGAGCTGCTCGGATCGAGCGGCCGTGATGATGGAGCTCAACTCGTCGAGAATCGCGTCCTTGCGCGGGTCATTCCAACCGGAGACGTTTTCGAGAGCGAACTTGTTCTCCGCCGACGGAATATTCTTCGTGTGAAACCTCTCCTGCCATTCCTCAACCGTAACGTTGTGGGACCCTATGAAAGCCCCGGGCCAGCGGTTGCGGTTTTCCGCCGCATTGAGCAGCCGGTTGGGGAGATTCTTGATATTGGTGCGCACGCCGATCTTCTTCCAATAGTCGGCGATGATCGCCTCCGCTTGCTCGTGATCGCGCCGCTCCGCCGTGACGCGAAATTCGAATTCCATGCGCTCTCCCCTAGCATTCACCAGCACGCCCTCCGAACCCGGTTTCCAACCCGCTTCGGACAGGAGTTTTTTGGCGCGCTCGGGATCGTACTTGTAGATTGTCGCGGTCGCCAAGGCTTTCTTATAGCTCTTGCGCACCCGCGAGAGCGGCAGATGAGAGACCACCTTTTCGCCTCTAAATAAATTTTGTACCATCGCATCGCGGTCGATGGCGTGAAACAGCGCGCGCCGTACGTTAACGTCATTGAACCAGGGATTATCGCGGCTTAGACTCAACCATGTCCATGAAGCCGGACTGATGTGGACTTTCCCTTTCCCCGGCTTTTCCCATTGCTCGCGCAGGATCATTGCGCCGTCGAAAGAAATCGTGCTGCGCATGCAAAGGTCCACTTCGCCCGCCAGCACGGCGGCGAGATTCGTATTGGTGTCTTCGACGGTTTTATAGGTGATCCGGTCGATCTTCGGCTGTCCGAGCGGAAAATCCTTAAACGCTTCTAGCTCCATGCGTGTTCCGGCGTCCCACTCGACCACCCGGTAAGGTCCGGCGCCGATAAAATTTTTGTTCCAGAAAGGAAGATTGGCGAACGTCTTCATATCGCTGGCGGCAAAAGCATCTTGCAGTATATGGCGCGGGAAGGCACGCACATGAGTGTATTGGATCGCATGGGCTTCGTTGTAGAGATCGTTCCAGTGAATCACGATGGTCCGATCATCCGGAGTTTCAATCTTGGCGATCATCTCCGGCACCAACCGGTCGGGCATGGGAAATTCGGGATGTCTAGCGATTTGCCAGCCAAACTCGAAGTCCTTCGACGTGTAGGGTTTTCCATCATGCCACCTGAGACCCGGACGCAGTTTATAAACTGTAATCATGGTCTTCTTCTGCGTGTCGATCTTCCATGTGCCCTTCTTCACCGAAGGAAGCTCCTCAGCGAGCACCGGGATACGTTCCAGAGTTACCGGATTCTGCGTCGCGAGACCGGCATCCACCATCGACACATGCTCGGTCTCACGTCGATTGTGATATCCAAGGCTGGTAACTTGCCGTTCCCCATGGATGACGATTCTTTTTCTCGCCGGCTGCGCGGCAAAAAGCGCCGAATTCCAATACGCAATTCCCATTGAAGCGGCGGATGCGCCAGCAAATTTTATGAACTCCCGGCGGGTTACCGCGGTTCTTGTCCGCTTCCTGGATAAATGTTTTTTTCGCTCCGACATAAAGCTCTCCTATGTTTTGCAAGCTGCCCGCCGCCCGCATCCATATAACGAAGGCGCATCTTCGTGTCAACCAAGCAAAGCAATGCTTTTAGTTTTGTGCAACATCGCTAATTGGCTCACCAGAGCCAATATTTCGGCGCCTGCCGACAGATCGGCACAGTTCCTCCGGGATAGCACGTGAGTGGATACCAGTGCCTTATCTAGGACCGTTTGTGATGGTTTTCTAACTTGAATGGAGATTTGCTTAGAACCTTGAACGCAAAAACTTCACCCCATCGTAGCAACTTTCTCTGGTCGGATTTTGTATATCACTCGCACTTCCCCTGGTTGGCGAAAGGGATACTTATCCTTGCCCAAGTATTTTTTCGCCAGCTTGTCGATGTGAGCATCGGCGTCTTGCTCCGTGATCTCAGCAATTTCACCTTGTATGTCCAAGTGGCGATAGGCGTTGTCCGGATCCGTGATGGACAGAGCAACTCGCTTATTGCGACGCATGTTCTTGTCTTTGACGCGGCCCTTTGCCGAATTCACCCAGATATTGCTGCCATCGAAGTCGAACCATACTGGGCTCACCTGAGGGCGACCGTCCGGCATTAGCGTCGCCAAATTAGCGAAAGCCACTTTTGCTAAAATATCCTTGTACTGGTCGGGAATTTTATCTGCCATTTTGGTTTCCTCCTCTATGCCATCAAGTTTACCCCTCAATAGAAATAGTTCAATAATTCCCTCAGATTGTCGATAATGAAATCGGGCTGCGCGGCGAGAAGCTTGTCTCTATCTCCCAGCCCATAGGTAACCCCGCAGGTAATAATGCCTGCTCGTTTGCCAGCCTCCATGTCCGTGTCACCGTCTCCCACGATAATCGCTCTATCCCGTGGAACGTCGAACCTGTGCAGCACGTCATTCAAAAGCGCTGGGTGCGGTTTCTTTTCAAGTGCGCTATCTCCACCCAAAATAGCGTCGAACTCTGTCTCCACACCCAACCCACGCAGCACGGCCACCGTGAGGCGATGCACCTTGTTGCTTACAACGACTCTCTTCTTGTCGCGAAAATAGTCCAGCGTCTTACGGACGTCGGGATAAAGCGCAGTCGCGTCGAGCAAATGATTCTCGTACCGGGCAAGAAATACTTGCATGACTTTTTGAAAATGTTCGGAACTCTCTTTCGGCAACGACTGTCTTAGCAGATGTTCCACCCCACGACCGACGTTCGCATAAACAAGGGAATCCGCCAGCGCCGGCAAATCGAAATGCGCCCGTGTGTGATTGACGGCATCGGCGAGATCGCGTCCCGTGTCCGCCAGAGTGCCGTCGAGATCGAACATGATCAGGTCAATTGCTCTTTTCATAGCGTTTGATCACATAGAAAATAGAAGCGAAGACGCAGCGTGTCAATCGTGGTAAAAGTATTATACCCTAATATGCAGATCACGGTTGAGTGCCACCCTATGGAGGTAAAGCATGAACTATAGTCGACGCGCGCAAACCGGCTGGCTCGGCATGCTATTAACCGTTCTCAGTGCGTTTCCACCTTTGCTTTTCGGAGCGGAAAAACTCAATACCGCCTATATCTCCACGGCTCCCGGTTCATCCACGGTGATCCAGGTTGCCAAAGATGTTCGGATCTTTGACAAGTATGGCCTCGACGCGACCGTAATCTTTATATCGGGCAGTGTCCGGGGCATTCAGGCCATTCTCGCCGGAGAGATTCCCATCGGCGAGGGCGGCGGACCAGGACTCGCGAGCGCGCGTCTCGCCGGCGGCGATGTCGTCGCCATTGCCGGAAATGTGAACGTGTTACCTTACTACTTGGTTGCTCAGCCAAGTATCAAACGGCCGGAAGATCTGAAAGGAAAAATCGGCGGAAATCACATAGCGGGGACCACGGCCGAATTCGCTCTCAAAGTCGGGTTGAAAAAGATCGGTCTGAATCCCGCCAAGGATGTAAACTTGCGCGTGATTGGCGGATCGACTGAGCGGATGATCGCTTTACAAAAAGGAATCGTTCAATTCACCGTCGTGACCGAAGCGGGAAAAGCGCAGGCGGAGAAACTTGGGTATCCCACGGTAGTCGACATGGTAAGCTTGCGGATTCCATTTCCTCAGAACGGCGTCTATACATCGACAAAATTAATCCGTGAAAATCCAGACCTGGTGCGGCGATACATGCGTGCTTACACGGAGGCGATCTACTATTACAAAACGCACAAAGAAGAAACCCAGAAAATTATGAGAAAATATTCTCGTCTGGACGACCGAAAGGTCCTCGACGAGGCCTGGGAATGGCATGCGCGGTTTATTCCCGAAGCGCCCTATCCGCCTCCGGAAGGTTATCAGCTCGTTTTACAAGACATGGCCGCGACCAATCCCAAGGCAGCGCAAGCGAACGTCAAAGATTACGTGGATCTAAGTTTCGTGAAGGAACTAGAAGATTCGGGATTCATCAAGGCGCTGTATCGAAAGTAGATGCCGCTCACGACCTACGAAGCGCCTTAGTTCCAATCGTTCAAAATGTTCAAGCTGTTCAATTCGTGGGACTCGAACCGTTTGAACGTCTTGACCGATTTGAACATCTTGAACGTTTCACCTTTTACAGTTTTTCCCTTGCCGCTTGTAACACCTGCTGCATTGGAGCGACGTCGATGACCAGCGACGAGAGTTGCAACTTTTCTTCTCTGAGTTTTTCCGGAACTGCCGCCATCACTTCCTCTTCGAGGACATGATAGACGGGAATTTTGAGAGCCACGCCGGCGAGCGGCCCCGCATAGCTGGGATCGCCCTGCGTCACCGTTTCGGCGAAGACTTCCACTCCGCTCGCTTCGCCGTTGCCCAAAACCACCGCTAGATTTTCCGGACCATACTGATCCGCCAGGCGCTTGATGACTCCCTGGTTCTCGAAGTTCATCGCGCCTGCGGCGGTTCAGACAAAGCACTCTGTGACTTGAAAGACGACCTCCAAGCCCGCGCCGCCGAGACATTCGGCGATCACCGGGCCCGGCACGCCGTCGCGCTCGCCGATGGCGATGACTTTTTTCCCTTCGAGCATTCGACCTCCGTTAATTTCAACCTTTCTCGACCAAAAAAGAGCAACCGTCAGAAAGTTGCGTCATGCGGCCGAGGAAAAGACTTCCCTTTGCAATGAACATGGCATTGCTAATTTTTCCATCCCGCAGCGCATCCAAGGCATGGCCCAAATATACAATCGCTGAGGGAATATGCCCCTGCGTCGGCGCATAGCCTATCATGCCTCGCGCGCGAACAAAATCTTCCATTTGGCTCTTTTGAATCTGCCCCCGCATCACGGCCAGCGCGGCTAACGTCAAATAGTTTGTCCGCGGCACGTCACCGCTGCCCGAAGGAACAGTGATTTCCGGATTGTGCAACTCCACCGCGTAGCGGTCTACATCGGTGAGTTTCATCTCCAGCTTCGCCAGGGCTTTTTCTGCCAGAAACTCCGCCATCACTTGAGGCGAAGCGCCGGCGCGCACCGGATGAAACGCTGCGGAGTCCAACCTCATGTGCGGCGCGCTCGGCTTCGCCGCTCCCAGAATAACGGCAAAACTCCCGAGCACATCTTCCAGGACCGGCATGTTTTTCTTGAGATGCGATTCAAACTTCATCCCCAGCTTCGCCAATGATCCCCCGGCCACAACGGCAACGTTGCGACAAACCCCCGACTGGATCAGGCTTGCGCCGTGAACCATGGCATAGAGCGGACCGGCGCAAAAAGCTTTCGTGTCCGAACCAGAAGCATTTTCACAGCCAACCTCTTCCGCGATGGCCTTGGCAAGATTTCCGCCGCCCCGATTGTAGCGGTCGCCTACGGCTTCTTCTGAACAGCTAATGACGTAATCGACATCTGCTGGTTTCATTTGCAATTGCTTGAGCAGCCCGCTCAGCGAATGGGCCCCGGTGACCTTGGCGGCGAGATTTTCCAGCAAAACCTCCGCACTGAGATTGGCATCTTCCGCGTGCGCCGCCTCAAAGGCGCCGGCCAGCTTGTTACCTGAATAAAGCGGAAACGCGCCTCTATCGCACAGCGCTTGAACTTCCGCCAAAGGCCGCAGCCGAGGTACTCGTGCGTTGGTTTGCTTGATGCCGCGATCCTGAAACCATTTTTCTTCGAGCGTGACTAATTCGAATTGATCCGACGCCGCGAGGGAGCTGTAAAATTGCTCTTCATCGACCAGATCGCCAAAGCGCCCTTGCGCGCTCGCGCCTTCGATGAGCTTTTCATACCAGGGCTTGGGCAGCCCGCTCAGCCCCTGGGGTGTAATATTGCCAATGTAAACCTGGTGCGGAGCATAAGCGACAGCTTCAGGAAACGATCTCAACTTTTTTGCTAGGCCTTCGGCGAGATTGTGATTGGCCTTGGTCTCACGCGAAGGCTTTGAGCCGTAACGCACCAGATCCGGCACGTGGGTGAGGGAGTAGAAAACTCCCTCGACCCCAATCCGCATGGCTTTTGATGAACCGCTCATAATGATCAGACCTGGACCCACTGCATTTGTGTTTACTCTGTAAAAGCGTGGTTTTTCAAGAAGACATCTGCATCGGAAGAACTGAAGAAAAGCAGGCGGATTTCTTGAATTGATTTTTCAGCGTTGAGAAATTCTTCAATTGCCGCAGATGAAACTTTTGCCGCTTCGTTCTGAGGATAGCCATAGATACCGGTAGAAATAGCCGGAAATGCAATCGTCTTCAAATTGTTATCAACCGCAAGCTGCAGCGAATTCCGGTAGCAAGCCGCCAACAACTCCGCCTTGCCCTTTCCACCGCTTCCATAAACGGGTCCGACAGTATGAATGACATGCTTCGTGGTCATTTTTCCTGCCGTCGTGATTACTGCCTGTCCCGTCGGTAGGCCGTCAGGATACTGCACTCGCCGAATCTCCTTGCACTCTTTCAAGATTTCCGGACCACCGGCTCGATGAATAGCACCATCGACACCGCCCCCGCCCAGAAGCGTGCCGTTGGCTGCGTTTACAATCGCATCGACAGCTTCTTTGGTGATGTCACCAACTTTGACGACAACTCTTCCTTCGAGAAATGATCTCAGTCCGTCCATGAATCTTCCGAATTCATTGCACGTAGTTTACAACAAAGCAACGAATGGTTGAAACCTTCAATTTTGGAAAATTGACGCTGGCTTTTTGCTGGCCTCTTTGGCCTGTCATTACCGAATGCTTCTATTGGGAATCCAGAGAAACTCTAACGACTTCGGCAAACCTGCAATAGTGCATCGCTTGTCAGGCCAGGCTTTTCGTTGTGAGGTCGCGGAAAAGACTATAAGATCAAGCGTGTTTGAGAAATCGTGGTGAAATAGGCTGACCGACTCACTCGAAAGTTAGCCGTCAAAAGAAACCCAACGCAGTGGAATCATCAACTACATTTTTTAGGATTAACCTTCTTCTGGTACTTCTCTGTGTCGGGGGTCCTGGTGAAGGTGAGGCGCAGATGGTTGACCGAGGCAAGTGGGTCGTCCGCAAAGAGTTTCTCCCCCACAGTAAAGACAATAATAAAAAGGTTGAGCTTTTCTGGACTCAACCAGAGGGAGATGGTCCGTACCCAGCTGTCCTGCTTATTCATGGTCATCAAGAACAGATCAGAAATGGTGGCGAAGCCTTTGTGAAGACGGGCCGCTTGGGAATCCTGGCAAGCCGGGGCTATGTCGCCGCGTCTCTTTCTCAACCAGGTTATGGCAAT
>Ga0307469_10001108_pt1 | contig 10054 bp, 8 predicted proteins | sample atmos_gasesAM2C__FD_203084 | JGI IMG/M metagenome (GOLD analysis project Ga0307469, IMG submission 203084) | Hardwood forest soil microbial communities from Morgan-Monroe State Forest, Indiana, United States - atmos_gasesAM2C_515 | ecosystem: Environmental > Terrestrial > Soil > Temperate forest...
TCTCCCCTACCCTGACGACTCGCTTGCGCCTCCCGTTCCCAACCCAGAAGGCAAGCGATTCCCGGAATTCCTCGAGAAAGAAGTGCGCCCTCTCGTCGAGAGGCTTTATCGAACCAGCAATGACATCTGCATTGCGGGCGCTTCGTACGGTGGTGAGATCGCCCTCTTTACCATTATGGAGCGTCCGGGCAACTATCGGTGGCTGTTGCTGGAGAGTCCTTCCCTTTACGTCGGCAACGACGCCCTGCTTCATCGAGCGGAAACTTTTCGGGATTGGCCCAAGCGGGTCTACGTCGGTGCGGGAACCGATGAGGGCGACGGCGACTCAAAGCGCGAGATGGTCGACGACGCAACCCGCTTCGTAAATTCGATCGGATCTTCGACGACCACATGCCTCGTGGTCGTCCTCGGGGCGCAGCACAACGAGGATGCGTGGCGCCAGCGACTGCCCGCGGCTCTCGAGTTCCTGCCAGGCGGTAGGTCTTGTCCCCAGCCGGCGCCGAAAGCGTCGGGAAGCACACCCAACGCGAGTTCCCTACCCAACAGAGACTAAGCCGTTAGAAACAACCAGCCGATATCAACGCAAAGGTCAAGCATTTCAACCAACCCGTGGGGGGCGGACACTACTGTCGGCCAACCGCCGGGCCACTTCGCACCGCCCTGTATAATCCTCGCCCATGGCTGCAACTTCGGGACAGCGCATCGGGCCTTACCAGATTATTGGACAGATTGGCGCTGGTGGCATGGGTGAGGTTTACCGTGCGCACGACGCGCGTCTAGGCCGCGACGTCGCGATAAAGGTTCTCCCTGCTTCGTTCTCTTCCGATCCCGATCGTCTCCGCCGCTTCGCCCAGGAAGCGCGCGCCGCCGCCGCCCTGAACCATCCCAACATTCTCGCAATCTTCGATATCGGAGATTGGGAAGGCGCGCCGTATATCGTCTCGGAATTGCTGTTGGGCGAAACCCTGCGCGACCGGCTGAAGAACGGAGCGTTGCCGGCTCGAAAAACCATCGACTACGCGCTGCAAATCGCGCGCGGCCTGGCCGCGGCCCACGACAAAGGCATCGTGCACCGCGACCTGAAACCGGAAAACATCTTTCTTACCGAGAATGGCCAGGTCAAGATCCTCGACTTCGGCCTCGCCAAGTTGACGCAAGCGGAGCAGGGCGATTCGACGCCCGACGCCGCGACCGTGCAGGTGGCCACTGACGCCGGACTGGTGATGGGCACCGCCGGCTACATGTCTCCCGAGCAGGTGCGAGGCAAGGCGGCCGATCAGCGCTCGGACCTGTTTGCCTTCGGCGGTATTCTTTACGAAATGATTTCCGGGAAACGCGCCTTCCACGGCGACTCGCCTGCCGACACCATGAGTGCGATTCTGAAAGAAGAGCCGCCCGAACTTTCCGAAGCCGCGCGCAGCGTTCCTCCCGCACTTGAACGCATCGTGCGGCATTGCCTGGAAAAAAATCCGGCCCAGCGTTTTCAGTCGGCCAGTGACGTTGCCTTCAGCCTCGAAGCGCTGACCGAGATCTCCACGGCCAGCAAGAGCGGCGCGCAAGCCTTGCCCGCGCCCTCGTCCGCAAAATTCCGCTGGTTGCTTCCGTTCGTTGGCACCCTTCTGGCTGCCGCGCTGTGTTTCGGTTTCTACGCCGTGGGCAAGCGCTCGAACCCGGCGGCCAATCCAACGTTTCATCGCCTGACCTTCCGGCGGGGCACCATTCCAGCAGCGCGCTTTTCTCCCGACGGTCAAACCATCTTGTATGGTGCGGCCCTGGAAGGCAGGCCCGTTGAACTTTTCACGACTCGGTTCGACAGCACGGATTCACGCCCTCTCGGCCTCGAGAAGAGCGACCTGCTAGGCATCTCCTCGACGGGAGAGCTCGCTGTCGCTCTCCAAGCTTTCCACTTTACGCCTTTTGTCGAAAGCGGAACCCTGGGCAGGATGCCGCTCGCGGGGGGAGCCCCGCGCGAGATCATGGAGAATGTGAGTTGGGCCGACTGGACGCCCGATGGCTCGGATCTCGCAGCGGTCCGTTTGGCTGGCGGCCGATTTCAGGTCGAGTTCCCCCTGGGCCACAGCCTCTATCAGCCCAGAGGCTGGGCGAGTCATGTGCGTTTCTCGCCCAAAGGAGACCTGCTCGCCTTTCAGGATCATGTCCAAACCGGCGACGACGGCCGAGTCGTCGTCATCGATCGCAAAGGGAAGGTTAAGGCGACCTCCAGCTTCTTCGTAACCACGCAAGGGCTTGCCTGGTCCCGCGACGGCAAGGAAGTCTGGTACACCGGATCGCACGAAGGCGCGGCGCGGGCAATTTACGCGATGGATCTTTCCGCCAAGGAGCGCCTTGTCCTGCGAGTCCCTGCTACGCTCACTTTACAGGACATCACTCGCGACGGCCGCGCCTTGTTGACTGTGGACAACGCGCAATTCGGAATGCTGGGATTGAGTGCCGGAGACACCGCAGAAAGGAACCTCTCCTGGTTTGACTGGTCCCTGGCCGCCGACGTCTCTTCCGACGGCAAGACCCTGCTGTTCTTCGAAAGCGGTGAGGGCGTGGGCTCGAACTACTCCATTTTCATCCGCGGCATGGACGGCTCTCCGGCAGTACGGCTCGGAAGCGGCGCCTTCCCCGCGCTCTCGCCCGACGGCAAGTGGGTTGCAGCCATCGACAACGGGTCTCCCCAGCAACTGGAGCTCCTGCCCACCGGCACAGGCCAGAAGCGGCAACTCACCAGCGATTCGCTGGAACACCTGGGCGTGCGCTGGACTCCGGACGGCAAAGCGTTGCTGTTCTCCGCCTCTGAGCCCAACCATTCCCCTCGCACCTACTGGATGAGTCTGGACGGAGGCAAGCCGCGAGCCATCACGCCCGAGGGAACTTCTGGGACTTTGGTTTCATCTGACGGGAAATACGTGCTGGCCCTCGACTCTCAAAACAAGCGGTGGCTCTACCCCTTGGCGGGTGGCGATCCGCAACCGGTAACGGCAGCCCTCAGAGATAGCGACATGGTGCTTGCCTGGGAGCCTGACGGTCAGAGCCTGTTGGTCGGCGAGCGCGGATTTCCCTTCAAAGTCTCACGGGTCTACCTGAACTCCACTCGCAGGGACGTTGTACGGACCGTCTCGCCCTCCGATGCCGCCGGAGTCGTCTCCCTGGGCGGAATCCGCTTCAGCCCGGACCGCAAAAGCTACGCGTATTCCTACTACCGCATCTTGTCAGATCTCTACGTGGTCGACGGCCTGCGCTAGCGCAGCTCTCGGCAGGCTAATTTTTTGGCCGTGTATCCAGTCCGAAATCGCGTTGCAGGCTGCTGTACCAGGTCTCGTCGTCACTGCCGTTCAGGGTGACCCACTCTTCGTCGCTCATTTTGCGGCGCCACTCGAGGAAGGGTACGGCGTCGGGTCCCACTGGGTGGCGTAATTGCCAAGTCCCGCTCTCGGCGATTTCCAGAATCTTCTGTCCGACCAGAGAAGGCGGAGCCGGATGCTCGAGCGAGGCCGCGAAAAGAGAAGTGAAACGCGCGCGCTGACGGTATGGCGACTCGACCGCTTGATCTCCGATGCGTCGTGCCATCGCCGTATCAATAATGCCCGGCTCGACAATGGCCACGCGCACATTGAACGTCTTCATTTCCCCGGCCAGCGCCTCACTCAACGCTTCCAGCGCCCATTTCGACGACGTGTACGGCGCAAGCGGCGCACTGGAAATACGACCGGCCACCGAAGTCACGTTAATAATGCAGCCGCTCCGGCGTTTCCGCATAGGTGGCGCCAGTGCCTGAATGCAACGAATCGCGCCGAAATAATTGGTCTCCATCACTGCCCGGAAGTCGGCCAGCGGAAGCTCTTCCACCGAGCCCGCCCGTTCCACGCCCGCGTTGTTCACGAGCACGTCAATCGGACCGTGGTCCTTGTGGATTGCCGCGATGGCCTGGCTCACAGATCCGTCCGAGTCCACGTCCATCGGCGAGACAAAGATCGGCAGTTTCTCGCGCGCCGCCTTATCCGCGAGTTCTGGCGCTTGCGACGGGTTGCGCATAGTGGCGTGGACTTTGTGTCCAGCACGGCCGAATGCCAGCGCCGCCTCCAGGCCAATTCCCTTGCTCGTTCCAGTAATCAGTACAGAACTCATGCTCGTCTCCTCAAGCCGTTTGTCCGGCTCTCAATGCGTTGTAGATTTTATGGGGTGTGAGTGGTGACTTAGCTTACACAAGGGAATAAAGCCGTACCAGTGGGTCTGGATGTCCCGGAGCGCTCCGCGTCATAACCCGGACGCCCCGCGAGATATGAGGGATAATCAACGGCAGCGGGTGCCCCGTCCTAGCGCGCCCTTTGCGCTAGGGTGGGATTCCACTGACGCTTCGGAACTTGGCATTTCCCAAAGCACCGCGAAAGCGATCCGACAAATGCACGAATCCATGCGTTCGCCCTCGAACCGCCACAAATAAGGAGTTCCCGATGCCAGTTTCTGTCTTTGTCGGCACCAGCGTCGACGGCTTCATCGCCCGGCCGGACGGCGCGCTCGACTTTCTGCCACTCGGTGGCGGCGAACCGCATGGCTACAACGAGTTCATCGCCACGGTCGACGCCATCGTGATCGGCCGCAAGACGTTCGAAACAGTTCTGGCCATGGAAAGCTGGCCCTATGGAGACAAACGCGTAGTGGTCCTGAGCGGCCGCCCCGTCGATCTATCCAAGGCGGGCGGCATTGTGGAACACATGGGCGGCGATCCAGCGGAAATCGTTTCGAAGCTGGCCGCGAGCGGCGCTCACCATCTGTATGTCGATGGAGGGATCACCGTTCAAGGCTTCCTGCGCGCGGGACTCGTCCAGCGCCTGGTAATCACGCGCGTGCCCGTACTCATCGGAGAAGGCATTCCGCTCTTCGGCGCCGTGCCCCACGACATTCGACTCCAACACGTCGCCACGCGGCACTATCCCAGCGGGTTGGTGCAAAGTGAATACCGGGTCGCGGCCTGATCCCGTGAGCGTCGATCTTTCCACCGCCGCGGCATCATTTCCAAGTAAGCTCGCGGGGTGCCCACTCATGACCTAACGATATCTCTTGTCCAACGTCTTCCACATCAAGCGGCCAAAAAAGTAGCCGGCCAGCATCCACACGAGAAAGCTAAATACGGAGATACCTGCGATCTCACCCCAGAACCACGGGTGAGTTCCCGGATTCAGTATGAGCATAAGAGGCGTGAAGATTGCGAACACGGGCAGTCCCCATCCGATCACTCCAGTACGCCATACATACCGGCTTCTGCCCTTCGCCTTGATCTGGAGCCATGCTTGTCGACGTTCCTCGTATTTATTCCGCGTGAGAGTTTCCGTGGCCAAGGGTTGAACAACCCTCCTATGCTCTGCCCGCCGTTGAAAGTACTTTACAAACCGAGGTGCAATGAAGCATAGGACAGCAAGGGCGGCGAGGGGTGCCAAGTTGGTGAGCGCCGGTGACAAGGACAGCGTATGGGCCAGTTTGTACATTGCCCTGACAAGGCCGTACATCGCCAACCCCGCCAGCAGTGAAACTGCCACGGCAAGACCAACGATCCTTACCAGCCGTTTCATGCCCGGAAGTCTACGCTGGTAAATAGCAGAGTTCCAGACTCCTGCGATGTTCCAGCTGGCCCAGCCCCGAAGGAATCTCTTCAAAAAAGGTATCCAAGTCCAGTTGAGGAAAGCAGACGTTTGCGCCGCCCAAGACCCCGCGCACTTTGGACTCCTCCGTGCTCTATAACATGCCCAGAGCTGGCACGCGTCGGCATCTCCACCAAGCGGAGCCCGGCGTCTGGGGTGAAAAAGTGGAGCCTTACGGCGTAGATTTCCTGCCTTTCCAAGGAGCTGAGGCCGTAGTAGGTCCCAAAGACGTTCCCGTCAGAGTCGCTATAGGCCGCGCCAGGCGGCCGTCCACGCTAAGAACTTTACCAACATGTGAAAAGCCTTTCACAGCCCGGGGCTGTACAAGCGCGCGTGGCGTTGCGCCAGAACTGGCGGATCGTTCGCGCACCATCCTGGACAGATCACGGATCAAACGCCTTCCTTCTTCCCTTTGCTGTTACGCACGCGTGGTGATCTGTACCACCTGCTTGATGCTCTGCGTGCAGCCCGTTGGAGCTTCGGATGTTGAGGCATCCAGTAAATCCAAAGCCGCCGAGGAAAGCTCAGGTTCAGTAGCCTCGACGTCGCAACCCGCGCTCGATCCCGAAGTGAAAACGGAGAAATCCGGCAAATACGACGTGAGCCGCATTGGGCAGCGAAGCGTCGGCCACGGAGTGAATGTTTACTCGGTTCAGAAGGAGCGCGCTCTGGGCGAGACCATGGCGTCAGCGATTGATCGCGGCACGAAATTTGTCTACGACCGGGAAATCAATGACTACGTGAGGCGGCTCGCCCAGAAAATCGCCCGAAATTCCGACGCTCAAGTGATCTTCACCACGAAGGTGATCGATTCTCCGGATCTCAGGATCTTTGCCTTGCCAGGCGGCTTCCTCTACGTCGACAAGGGGTTGATCATGGCAGTCGATAGCGAAGCGGAGCTCGCGGGCATGATGGCCCACGAGATTGCACACGTTGCAGCGCGGCATGCGACTCGCTTCGCCACCCGGAAATACGCCTGGAGCCTGCTCTCGATTCCGATCGCTTGCCTCAGCGGTCCAGCCGCCATCGGGACACGACAAATCGGTCCGCTGACCCTGAAGAAATTCAATCGCGACGCAGAGATTGAAGCCGATTTGCTCGGCATCGAATATCAATACGCCGCCGGCTACGATCCCCAGACGTTTGTCGAGGCCCTGGAGAAATTGCAGCGCCACGACAATGAGGTCCGAGAGCGTATTTCGAAAGCTCTGCCCGTGGCAGGCAAGGCCCCGTTCCATGGAAAGATTGCTCGCGCCTTCGCCAATTACCCATCCACCGACGAGCGCATTCAGAAAGCGCAAACGGCAATTTCGGCGCTCCTTCCCAGTCGAAGCGACTACGTCCTCGATACCAGCGAATTCCAGGAAGTAAGAGCCAAGCTGGTCTGGGCGGACCGCCCCATCCTTCGCCGACACCGTGCTGGAGATGGCCAGAGCAACGGTCCGGTGCTCCACCGGCAGACCCAACAGAACGATCTGATGGGCGATTCTTCCATTGTTACCAAAGGCCGATTGTCTTCCGTCTTCAGTTACTTGCCCGCCTCGCCGCAGTGAATTCCACTATACGAAGCACTTTGACTTCAGCACAGGCGGACCCTTGTTTCGCCTGATTGTTTGTGACCGCTGAGTCCCTCGACCGGAGAGGAGTGCAATTCAGTATCTAGGAGCACAGTAGATGCGCAAATTTATCGGGTTGGCACTGTTGGTGTGCATGTTCAGCTTGGCGGCATTCGCGCAAGAGACGGGAAGCACGCCCAAGGCGGAAATTTTTGGCGGTTATCAGTACACCAGATTCGACGGTGGGACGAACGCAAATGGCTGGAATACGTCCCTCACCGGGAATCTTAACAATTGGTTCGGTATCGCTGCCGACTTCAGTGGTGCATACAAGTCGCAGAATGGCGCCAGCTTCAACAACTACACGTACACCTTCGGGCCGGTGGTTTCTTATCGCCACAACGAGAACTTCACCCCGTTCGCACATTTCCTGGCAGGTGGATTCCGAGCCTCCGCCGCTTTCGGTGGCCTGTCTGGATCGGATAACGGTTTTGCCATGATGTTCGGTGGCGGACTCGACGTTAAGGCTTCCCGACGGATCGCCGTGCGAGCGGTGCAGTTTGACTGGCTCTCCCTGCATTCCAACGGAGCGAGCGACAACAACAACATGCGAATCTCCACGGGACTTCTGTTCCGCTACTAGCTGACCAGAGGTCGGTAACGTTTCAAGGGCGACCGAAGTCGCCCTTATTTTTTTCCTTGTGGAACCCCCACTCCAGCACACCACGTTGACCAAGCTCGACTTCCTGCCATCTGCAAAACTCATTCTTCCGTAGTGGAATACTTCCATCGCTGATCGTCCAACTCGCCATAGAGCGGGATTCGGCTCATCAAGGAACAAATGATTCCATTTGCATCGAATGTAGTACATCCATTCTGTCCGCCGGAGGTTAAACTTGAGAACCTGCCCGAGATGACAGTCGTCCGACCAATTCGTACCGTGATCGCTGTAGTCGCCTCAGCGACACTGATCATTGCTGCCAAACTCCTTACCGCACAGGAGGCGCCGTCTCCCCCGATAGCGATGATCGCTCTCTCTGCGGACCAGGTAGTCGACAACCTCGTCCGCAGGAACCAGGAGCGCGCGCAAGCTCTGCTGCACTCTGAAGCGACGCGGGTGTACCACCTCGTCTATCGCGGATTTCCCGGCGACCGCGAAGCGGAGATGACCGTCCAGGCCACCTACAACAGCCCTTCTTCCAAGGAGTTCAGGGTCGTCTCGCAAAGTGGATCGAAGCTGGTCCAGGATCGCGTCTTCAAGAAGCTCATGGAGAGCGAGAAAGAGGCAGCCCAACCCGCGATGAGCGCGCGCTCCCAGTTGAATCGCGCCAATTACAACTTTGAACTGGTGGGCTACGAGCCGTCCCCAACGGGTGGGCAGTATGTATTGCGAGTCAACCCGAAGGCCAAGAGCATCTACGTCTATCGCGGCAAGATCTGGGTGGACGCAACGGATTTCGCCGTCACCCGCATTGAAGCCGAACCGGCGCAAAACCCCTCGTTCTGGACAAAGAAAAGCGAAATTCATCACGAATATAAAAAAGTCGATGCCTTCTGGCTTCCGATTCGGAACGAGTCGATCAGTTTCATCCGGCTGGGAGGGCGCGCCACGCTGACTATCGAGTACAAGAATTATCGGGTGACCGACGCCCGCCTGCCCGCCGAGCCAAATACAGCGCCAGCAGCGGCACTGAGCGGGCACTGATCAACGGGCCGGATGGCCTTCCGAGTTGGTCAGGCGCTGCAAATCCGGATTCATACTTGCATTCGATAGCGATCAACCAGTATTTTGTCGCGCAGACGAGGCAAGATCACGGAAAGTTCCGCCTTATCTCAAAGGGCGCAATCCATGGCAAAAACTCCAAAGCTGAGTGCGGCACTCGTGCCCCTCGCCCTTCTCTTGTGCCGGGGAGCGCACGCGCAGGAGTCACTTGATGCGTTGCAGAAGCGTGCCGAAAAAGGCAGCCCGGAGGCTCAGACCGCCTTGGGTACGATGTACCGCAATGGTGAGGGTCTACATCAGGACCTGGGACAGGCCGCGCATTGGTTCCGCCTGGCGGCCGCCCAGGGGAATGCCGAGGCCGAGAATGATCTTGGGTTCCTCTACGACTACGGCGGCGGAGTTCCCATCGACCACCAGGAAGCGGCTCGCTGGTACCGCAAAGCTGCCGACCAGGGAAATGCCGAAGCAGCGCTAAACCTGGGCTGGCTTTACGATAGCGGTCAGGGATTTCCCGTTGACCATGTGGAGGCGGCGCACTGGTATCGCAAGTCGGCGGATGAGGGAAACGGCGACGCGGCATTCGACCTGGGAGTGATGTACGAGAAAGCGCAGGGCGTGGGGCAGGATTATGCCGAAGCGGCGCACTGGTACCGCAAGGCTGCGGACCAGGGCATGCACATTGCGCAGCTTAGCTTGGGCCGGCTGTATGCCAGCGGCCACGGCGTAGCGCACGATCCGTCGGAAGCCGCACGCTGGTATCGCAAAGCCGCGGACCTGGGGCTGGCCTCCGCGCAGTACGAATTAAGCTTGGCCTATTCCAGCGGCGCGGGCATGGCCGCGGACCCAGTGGCTGCGTACGAGTGGATGGACCTGGCCGTCTTTCGCGCGAATGGGTCGATCCACGAAAAATATTCCGCAGCGCGCGAGGCACTCGCCGGCCGAATGACCCCTGGGCAATTGGTTGAGGCGAAGCGGCTGGCCGGCGAGTGGAAGGCCAACTGGCAACACTGAGCGACTGAGTCGTTTCTTGTAGCGACTAGTAAGCGCTCTTCCACTGCCATCCGTCGGATGGGCGCGTGATCCCGCCCATGCGCAGGCGGTGATCAGCAGAGTTGCGGCTGGGATTTCCG
>Ga0307469_10001110_pt1 | contig 10047 bp, 10 predicted proteins | sample atmos_gasesAM2C__FD_203084 | JGI IMG/M metagenome (GOLD analysis project Ga0307469, IMG submission 203084) | Hardwood forest soil microbial communities from Morgan-Monroe State Forest, Indiana, United States - atmos_gasesAM2C_515 | ecosystem: Environmental > Terrestrial > Soil > Temperate...
GGGCGCCGCGAGCAGGTCCCGCACGTCCCGGCGAATGCCCTCCGCCACGCGGTCCGCGACGGCCATGATCGTCAGGTAGGGGTTGATCTCGAGCGAATCGGGAAAGAGGCTGGCGTCCGCGACGCGGAGCCACGGGAGGCCGTGCACGCGTCCCCAGACGTCCGTGACCGAGTCGGCGGGAGCCCGTCCCATCCCGCAGCCTCCCATCAGATGGGCCGCCGAGATCGCCACCGTGCCGGGTCGGAAATGCTGGGCGGCGATCCGCTCGTCCAATCGTCCGGCCTCCCGGGCCTCGATCAACGGCGGATCGGCGGGCGCGTGCACCCGGCGAGCGCCGGCGGCAAAGAAAATCCGCGCGGCCGCGCGAGTCCCCCGCACCAGCCCTTCCATCGTGTCGCCGGTGAGCGAATAATGCACCACGGGATCGCCTGCCCGGTCGACGGCGATATGGTTCATCCCCGTCGCGTGATCGCACGCGAGGATGAGGATCATCTGGAGTCGGGGAAACGCGCGCATGATGGCGCTGTGCGACGGACCGAATCCCGTGAGGCTCTTCGCCGTGACGAACGGAAAGTACATGCACGTCTCGAGCACGAACCGCTCCGCCTCGGCACGGTCCACGAAATAGCTCTTGGGGTGCCCCACGTCGTTCGTGATCGCGTGGGGATGCTCGGCGACGAGGATCAACGCGGGATGACACGTGAAGCCTCGCCCCAAGCACGGCAACCGAGCCGGCAGGGGCGAGCGGAGCAGGAGCGTGGTGCTGCCGATCGCACCCCCCGCGCACACCACCATCCTTGCCTGCACGATGTGCTCTCCCGGAGCCCATTCCGAGGGCGCCCCCTTCGCGCCGGCGGGCCGCTCGGCGATCCGCACGCGCAGCGTGCGATCCGGTGAAATCGAGCGCACGTCGGCACGTGTGACGACTTCCACACCCGCGCGCTCGGCGCGCGGCAGCTGTACGCGGTTCGTCCCCTGTTTCGCCTGGTTGGGACAGCCCAGGTTGCACAGGCTCGAGCCACGGCACCCTTTGACGTTGACCGGGAACTGCTCGACGCGATAGCCGGCCTTGCGCCCTCCCTCCACGAACAATCGGTTGTTGTCGTTGATCAGGGGTTCTTCGAGCAGATGCACGTTGTTCTGGTCCGCGTACTTGGCCGACCGGGCGGCGAGATCGGCATGCTCGAGGCCGGGGATGCCCCAGTCTCGGATCACACGCTCGGGCGCCGTGAGCGACGTGCCGGTATAGACCACCGTCGAGCCGCCGTACGCCTGCGCGAACGCCAGCGTCATGGTGCCGTCGCGTGTGAGAAACGCGCCGCCATCCTGATACAACGCCTCGGCCATTTCGAGCTCGCGGCCGGTGAACTCCTGGTCAGCGAAGCGCGGACCCTTCTCGAGAACCAGGATGCGGACGCCGTCGCGTACGAGCGGCGCGAGCTCTTGGGCCACCGTGCCACCGCCCGCCCCGGAGCCGATGACGACGATGTCGTACGTGCGGGCCTCGCTCATCGCCTCGCTTCCCAGCCTCGCGGATCCGCGCGGTAGCCGATCGCCGCGACCGCGGCGGGCCGGCCGTAATAGCCCATCAGGACGAGCGTGCGCAGGCCCCAGACCCCGCGGCGCACGAGGAGCAGGCGAGAGGTCTGTAGGGAGTCGAGGAACTTGGCACGCCGCGCCGAATCCAGGCGAGACAGGCGGTGGCCGTAGAGGAGCAGCGGGATCCACTCGAGGCAGCGGAGCAACAACGCGAGCTGGCGCTGCACACGGGAGGGGCGGGCGGCGATCGCCCGCGCGACAATCCGCTCCGCCTCCTCCCACTGGGCGACGTCGAGCTCAGCGGTTTCCGGGACGACGCTCATGGCGACGGCGCGGAACGTGTCCCGCTGACTCGACAGGGGTGACGCGGAGCTGGGCGTCATGGGCGGGAACCTAGACTCCCGCCGACAAGCGGGCAACAAGTCGAGCGCCGGACCTACCGCGGCGCCGTTTCCTTCTCGAGCAGCGCTTTCTTGCGCTCGACTCCCCAGCAGTATCCGCCGAGCCCACCGTCCTGACGTACGACCCGATGGCAGGGAATCACGAGCGCCGCCGGTTTGACGGGCCGCAGCGCCTCCCACACCCGTCGCCGAAACGCCGTGGCTTGCACGTCGAGTGGGAGGTCGAGCGGTTCGGCACCTCCGTCCAGGTACGGCAAGATGGCCTCGAGCGAGGATCCGAGTGAGCCCCTGCCACGCTCGCGGCGGAGGTCGGCCGCCGGAAACTCGGCGCGCAGCGCCGCCTCGAGCCGCCCGCCGGCGTCGCCGAGGCTCACGCGGCAGATGCCACGCTCGGTAGCCGCCACCAGCAGGTGGCCGAGCGGGGAGGACACGACTGTGTACGTAATGCGCGTACCCGGCGCGCCGCGGCTGTAGGCGGCGGGTGTCATGCCGAGCTGCGCATGGGCCCGCTCATAGACGCGGCTGGGCGAGCCGTACCCGGCCTGATACAACGCCGGGCTCACCCCGCGTCGGGCGCGCAGCTCCGTCTTGAAACGATCGACGCGGCGGGCGTCCCGATACTGGCGCGGGCTGATGCCGAGCACGCGCCGAAACGCGCGCAAGAGCTGGTGCGGCGTCACACCCGCGCTCGCGCTCAGGGTGGCGAGATCGGTAGGGGCGTCCGGGCGCAGGTCGATGAGCCGGCAGACCGTCCTGACCAAAGGAACGCGCGGATCGGGCGCCGCCGCTGCGCCCGGACGGCAGCGGCGGCAGGCGCGGAACCCCGCCAGCTCTGCCGCTTCCGGCACCGGAAAGAACGCCACCCACTTGCGCCGCGGGCGTCGGCTCGGGCACGAGGGGCGACAGTAGATGCCCGTCGAACGCACGGCGTACACGAACGCACCGTCGTAACGGCGGTCGCGCTCCAGCACGATCCGCCAGCGGCGCTCAGCGCTCAGGTCGGACACAACAGCGGCACGGCTCACGCGGGAAAACTTAGCGCGTTGCCGTGCCGCGATCTATCCGGTTTTGTCAACTGAATTTTCCTGTGCGTCTGTATCCTCGGCGGCCAGCGGCGCGACCGGTGGGAGACCATCGCGCTCGAGCGCGTCCGGATCGCGCCCGGCCCGGCCGGCGGAATCGGCTCTCCGTGTCGGTGCCGCACTAAGCCCTCCGGAACGCGTCCGCCACGACCGGGCCTTCCACGCGGCGTTCGGCGCCGCTTTCTTCCCGTTGTGATCTACACCGTCGGGCACTCGACCAGACCGTTGGCCGAGTTCCTCGGGCTCTTGAGCGCTCACGGCATCGCGCACGTGGTGGACGTGCGCCGCTATCCAGGGTCGCGGCGCCACCCGCACTTCACGCGTGAGGCGCTCGCCGCCGCCCTTGCGGACGCCGGGATCGGCTACGAGCATGCGGCCGACCTCGGCGGGCGCCGCGTGGCTCGCCCGGATTCCTTCAACACGGCGTGGCGCAGCGCGAGCTTCCGCGGGTATGCTGACTACATGGAGACGCCGGAGTTCCAGAGTGCACTGGCGAGACTCGTCACGGTCGGTCACACGCGGCGAACGGTGGTGCTCTGCGCCGAGGCGGTGCCGTGGCGTTGCCACCGACAGCTCATCGCCGATGCACTCGTCGCGAGCGGTGAGCCCGTCGCGCACATCCTGAGCGACGGGAAACCGGAGCCGCATCGCCTGTCCCCGCACGCGCGGCTCGTCGCGACGGGCGTGGTGCGGTATCCGACCGGCTCCAGCTAGGTTGCTGCACACCTCTTCGCGGGGCATTGGAACGCTATGGCGCGGCAGCACGTTTCGAGCGGGACGCCGTGGGAGCCGATCGTCGGGTACTCCCGCGCCGTCCGTGTAGGATCGACGATCCACGTGTCCGGGACCACGGCCACGGGACCGGATGGCCACATCGTCGGCATCGGCGATGCGGGCGTACAGGCGGTCCAGGCGCTCAAGAACATCGAGCGGGCGCTCGTCGAGGCGGGAGCCACGCTCGCCGACGTGGTCCGAACCCGGATGTACGTCACCCATATCGCCGACTGGGAGCGCGTGGGACGCGCGCACGGGGACGTGTTTCGCGATATCCGCCCGGCGAGCACGCTCGTGGCCGTGACTCGGCTCGTGGCCCCGGAGATGCTGGTAGAGATCGAGGCGGAAGCGATAGTCGCGGACGGCAGATAGATTGGAGGCGGAGGTTCGCTCATGACGGTCACCGAGATCGGCAAGCGCGCGACGGTCGCCTGTCCTTTCTGTGCGACCTTGAATCGCGTGGATCTGGCACGGATTGCGCACCACCCCAAGTGTGGGAGCTGCGGGAGGCCGATCCTGCTCGATCGGCCGATCGCCGTCACCGACCAGACGCTCGACGGCGTCATCGCCGGTACGGACGTCCCGGTCGTCATCGATTGTTACGCCGACTGGTGTGGCCCGTGCAAGATCATGGCCCCCGTGCTCGATGATTTCGCGCGCGACCGAGAGGGAGATGTCCTGGTGACGAAGCTCGACACCGACCGCAATCCCGCCACTTCCCGCCGCTTCGACATCCGGGCGATCCCGACCCTGCTCGTGTTCCGGAACGGTCAAGAAGTCGGGCGACAGACCGGAGCGATTCCCCGGCAGCAGCTGGACGCGCTCCTCGGATTCTCGCCTCGCCGGCCGTGACCGTCTCGGGCGTACCCTCGCGGTTCGAGCCGTCGGACTCTCCCGAACCCGGGCGCGGTGGTGGGGTCTCGGAACACTCGCGGGCCGTGGCGCTCGCGCTGAGCGTGGTCGGAGGGTGGTTCGGCCTGCATCGCTTCTACACGGGCCGCATCCAGAGCGGAATCTGCATGTTGTGCTCGTTCGGTGGGTTGGGCATCTGGTACCTGTACGACATCGCGATGGTCGCGGTCGGTGAGTTTCGGGACAGCGACGGGCGGCGGTTGACGCGGTGGGAGGTGGCTGACCCCGGCGTCGGGATAGCGGCGAGCGGGCCGGAGCGCCGCGTCGCGGATGTCGAGGACCGGATGCTCGCGCTCGAGACCCAGGTCAACGAGCTCGCCGAGCGGCTCGACTTCACGGAGCGGGTGCTGGCGCAAGCTCGGGAGCGGGGAAGCTTACCGAAGGGCTAAGCGTCCAACCGTCATCCGTGATCCGTCGTCCGACACCTTACGCCGGATGAGGGACTACGGACAACGCGTCATTCACGATCTTTAGTTCGAGTACCCATGAAGATTGGCGTCCCGAAAGAGACCCTCGCCAACGAGCGCCGTGTAGGGCTGACGCCGGAGGTTGCCGGTCGGCTCGCCAAGGCCGGGCTCGCGGTACTGGTCGAGCGCGGGGCCGGCGAGGCCGCGTCGTTCCCTGACGACGCCTACGCGGCGGTCGGCGCGGCGATCGTAGCCACGGCTCGGGACCTGTTCGCACAGAGCGACGTGGTGCTCAAGGTGCAGCCGCCGTCGACCGGAGAAGCACGGCTGTGCCGCGAAGGCGCGGCGCTGGTGGCGCTGTTTCAGCCGTCGGCGGAGCGCGCGGCCGTCGCCGAGCTGGCGGCACGCAAGGTGACCGCGTTCAGTCTCGCGCTGCTCCCGCGCATCACGCGCGCCCAGCCGATGGATGTGCTGTCGTCCCAGGCGACCGTGGCCGGGTACAAAGCGGTCCTCCTCGCCGCCGCCACCGCCGGCCGCTTCTTCCCGATGCTCGTCACCGCCGCCGGGACGCTCCCACCCGCGCGCGTCCTCGTGCTCGGCGCGGGCGTGGCGGGGCTCCAGGCGATCGCGACCGCGCGCCGTCTCGGCGCGGTCGTGTCGGCCTTCGACGTCCGCCCCGCCGTGAAGGAGCAAGTGGAAAGCCTCGGCGCCAAGTTTCTCGACATGCGGATCGACGAGCAGGCCGAAGCGTCGGGCGGCTACGCCAAGGAGCTCTCGGAGGACACGCATCGCCGCGAGCTCGCCTTCATCGCGCAACACGTCAAGGATGCGGACATCGTGATCACCACCGCTGCGATACCGGGCAAGCGAGCGCCCATCCTGGTCACTGCGGATGCCGTGCGGGCGATGAAGCCGGGATCGGTCGTCGTCGATCTCGCGGTCGACACCGGGGGCAATTGCGAGCTGACCGAGCCGGGCCGCGACGCGGTTCACGGCGGGGTCGTCATCCTCGGCCCTACGAACCTCGCCAGCAGCCTGCCATTCCACGCCAGCCAGATGTACGCGCGCAACATCTCGAGCTTCTTGCTGCACGTTGTCAAGGACGGAGCCCTGCGGCTCGACTTTCAGGACGAGATCATCCGCGAGACGTGCGTGACCCACGGGGGAGAGGTGCGCAAGCAATGATCGACTACTGGTCCATGTTGTTCGTGTTCGTGCTCGCGACGTTCATCGGGCTCGGCGTCATCCGGCGCGTCTCGCGCCTCCTGTACACGCCCCTGATGTCCCTCACGAATGCGATCTCGGCCATCGCCGTGGTAGGATCCATCGTCGTCACGGGCGCCGACTACCCCACGCCCATCCGCGTGCTCGGCGCGGTGGCCCTGTTCGCCTCCACCACCAACATCGTCAGCGGGTTCCTGATCACGGACCGCATGCTGAAAATGTTCAAGAAGCAGTGACCCACGGCATCGCGGAGCTCGCCGCCGTCCTGGCGACGGCGCTGTTCATCTTCTCGCTGTACTGGATGAACGACCCCAAGACCGCCCGCCGGGGCGTGATCGCGGGCGTCTCGGGGATGCTCGTGGCCGTGGGGGCGACCTGGGTCCAGCCCGCGATCGTGCACCACGGCTGGATCGTGCTGGCGATCGTCGCGGGATTCATCGTCGGCGTCCCGCTCTCCCGCGTGCCGCTCACCGCCGTGCCGCAGCGGACCGCGTTGTCCCACGCGTTCGGCGGGTTGGCCGCCGGGCTGGTGGGCACGGCGGAATACTTCCTCGGGCTGGGCGAAGGCGGGAGCCTCACCGCCTTCCGGATGAGCGCCATCGTGGCCGAGATCATTCTCGGCTTTCTGACGTTCACCGGCAGCCTCATGGCCACGGGCAAGCTCCAGGAAGTCAGCTGGATTCCGCAGCGGCCGGTGACCTACCTGGGACAGAACGTAGTGAACATCGGCGTGCTCGCGATCGCGGTGGCGCTGGGGGTCGTGGTCGTGATGCACCCGGCGGCGGCGTGGTCGCCCCATGCGTTCCTGGCGATCGTCGGCCTCGCCCTTCTGTTCGGGGTGCTGCTCATCATCCCGATCGGCGGCGCCGACATGCCTACCGTGATCTCCATCCTCAACTCGTACGCCGGTCTCTCCGCGGTCGCGATGGGGTTCGTCCTGAACAACAAGCTGTTGGTGACCGCGGGCGCCCTCGACGGCTCGAGTGGCCTCATCCTGTCGATCATCATGTGCCGGGCGATGAACCGCTCATTCACGAACGTGCTGTTTGGGGCGTTCGGCACAGTGAAAGCGGCCGCGGTGGCGGGCGAGCAGAAGGCGTGGAAGGAGGAGACGGTCGAAGGCGCGGCCCAACTGCTCGAGCAGGCCCGGCTGGTCGTGATCATCCCCGGATACGGGATGGCGGTGGCACAGGCACAGCACAAGGTGCGCGAGCTGTACGATCAGCTCACGAAGCGTGGGGTCACGGTCAAGTTCGCCATCCATCCGGTCGCCGGGCGGATGCCGGGGCACATGAACGTGCTGCTGGCGGAGGCGGACATCCCGTACACCGCCCTGGTCGAGATGGACGAGATCAATTCCGACATGCCGCAGTGCGACGTGGCGCTCGTGGTCGGCGCGAATGACGTCGTGAACCCGGCCGCGCGCTACGCGAAGGACAGCCCGATCTACGGTATGCCGATCATCGACGCGGACAAGGCTCGGACCGTGCTCGCCATCAAACGGAGCAAGAAGCCCGGCTTCGCCGGGATCGACAACGAGCTGTACGTTCAGGACAACACCTGGATGCTGTTCGGCGACGCGAAGGCGGTGCTGGGCGAGCTGGTCAAGCAGCTCGCGGGCGGGAGCGGGCTGCACTAGCCTGCGTCACACCAGGCCTTCCACCACCTCCCCGTAGTCCCGGATCATCCTGACAACCGAATAGCGCTCGACCACGCGCTGCCTCGCGGCGACCGCCAGGGACGCCCGGCGCGGTGCGTCGCCCAGCAGCTCGCGCAGCAACCCCGCGAATACCGCTGGGTTCTCGGGCGGTGCCAGCACACCGGCGTTTCCGAGCAGCTCCGGCGTACCGCCGCCGCTCGAGGCCAGCACCGGCCGCCCGCACGCGAGCGCCTCGAGCAGTGCGAGCGAGAACACCTCGTCGGGTCGCGTGTGCACGACGCACGTCGCGGCGTTGTACGCCGCCACGAGGTCTAGAGGATCCAGGTGGCCGACGAATCGCACATCCAGGTTGAGGCGTTGCGCCTGCGCCCGAAGGTCGGACTCGAGGGCGCCGGTTCCGCATAGCAGGAGTGGCGGGACGGGAGAGTCGAGGATCGCTACGCTGTCGAGCAAGAGGTCCCAGCGCTTTTCGATCTCGAGCGCGCCTACACCGAGGAGTACCGGGTCGTCGCCCAGCTGGTGCGCTCGGCGAAACGCCCGTCCCGCCTCCTCGTCGGGACGGTACAGGTCACAATCGACGCCGTTGGGGATCACGCGGTGCTGGGCGCGGCGCATGAACGGGGCTTCGGCGAACGCGCTCTGCGCCAGCTGCTCTGTCAGGAACACGGTGAGCGCTACGCGTAGGAACGCGAGTCGCGTCAGGAGGTCCCGAGACGGACGGGGCGAGCTGATGCAGTACACGACCGCTACGGGCCGGTTGAACGAAGCGAACGCGGCGAGCCGGATGTCGCGCACGCGGTCGACGAGCACGATGTCCGCTGCCAGGTCGCGAAGGCCCCGCCGTAAGGCGCGCGCGCCCCGCAGGGTCGTGTGGCCCACGGGCAGCATCCGCACAGCCACGTCGCGCTCGCGGAACCCGCTAGCGACGCTCTCGTACGCGACCACCGCGGTCGTGGTGTGCCCGCGGTCGGCGAGGCCACGCGCCAGCACGGCGAACACGTTGCTCGCGCCTCGCCAGAACCGGCTAGAGGTCAGGAGCGCGATTCGCAACGGACGCCGGGTTAGCGCGGCCACCCGTTGTTGGACGCGTCGATGTCCGGGTGCGTCAGCTTCGGGTCTGACAGCGAGGGCCGCTTGCGTTTCATCCGAGGGATTCCAGCAGCTCGGCGTACTCCCGGACCATCCGTTCGACCGAATACCGCTCGACCGCGCGCCGCCGCGCGGCCGCACCGAGGGCGGCACGGCGGCCGGGATCGGCCAGCAGGCGCTCCAGCTGAGTCGCAAAGTCGCGCGGGTCCAAAGGAGCCGCCAGCACTCCCGCATCCCCGACGACTTCGACCGGACCTCCGCTCGCCCACGCAAGTACAGGTCTCCCACACGCCATCGCTTCTGCCAGGGCGAGTCCGAAGGTCTCGTCGGGGCGAGTGTGGACTACGCACGTCGCCGCGTTGTACGCCCCGACGAGCGTCGGTGGTTCCACTTGGCCGAGGAACGTGACGTTCACGCCGAGCCGCCGCGCCTGCCCTCGGAGTGCGCCCTCGAGGGCGCCCGAGCCGCACAATAGGAGCGGTGGGACGGGCGTGGGCACGAGCGCTATCGCTTTCAGCAGGAGGTCCCAGCGCTTTTCGGGCGCGAGCGCGCCGACACCGACGAGGAGCGGCCCTCCGGACAGATCGTACCGCTCGCGAAAGGCGCGCCCCGCCGCCTCGTCCGGGTGGAATAGACCGCAGTCGACCCCGTTGTGGATCACCCGCTGCCCGGCGTGTCGCAGGAACGGCGCTGCCACCAGCGAATGGCGCGCGTGCTCCTCGGTGAGGAACACCGTCACCCGCACGCGGCCGAAGGCGATCCGGGTGAGGAGATCGCGAGGCGGTTCGGGGGTGCTGATGCAAGAGACCACGGCCAGGGATCGCCCGAGCGACGCGGCAGCGGCGTGCCGAATGTCTCGAGCCATGTCCACCAGAATGACGTCCGAGCGCAGCTCGCGGAGGGTGCGGCGTAACGCTCGCGCAGCCGTGAGGCTGGTATGAGCGACGGGGAGCGTCTGC
>Ga0307469_10001112_pt1 | contig 10045 bp, 3 predicted proteins | sample atmos_gasesAM2C__FD_203084 | JGI IMG/M metagenome (GOLD analysis project Ga0307469, IMG submission 203084) | Hardwood forest soil microbial communities from Morgan-Monroe State Forest, Indiana, United States - atmos_gasesAM2C_515 | ecosystem: Environmental > Terrestrial > Soil > Temperate forest...
GCCCAGGGGCATTCTGCCCCGATGACCAGCGTGCTGCCCAAGCGAGCCACCGGGCTAGAAGCTGTATCGCCTAGAAGCTGTATCGCAAAGAGAACTGCATCACGCGAGGCTTGGTCAAGGTCGCGCTGTACACGCCGAATCCCGACGAACTGAGATCGAAGGCATTCGATGATAGGGCTGCGTCGAAGCGGACGGCATTTGTCACGTTGAACACCTCCCAGGCGAACTTCAGCGTCTGCCGCTCGGTGATGTTCCATTGCTTGCCCAGTCCGGCGTCGATCCCGAAGTAGCCTTGCCCGCGCAGTATGTTGCGCTCGCCGCTCTCACCGGGGTAGGGATGCCGGAATGCGCCGACGGCCGTATCGACGTCCGGGAACATGTTGGGGTTGCCGTCGGCGTCTCGATACACCCCCACCTTGCCAGGGTTTCCGGTGAGGATGGCCTCTCCCGTGAGGTCGTAGTTAGTCGACCAGCCACCGGGAAAGATGCTGAAGGGCAGGCCCGTCGTCCAGTGAAACAGTCCGGAAAAGCTCCAGCCACCTAGCACTGCGTCGGCCGCGCGGCTCAGGCCCGATCCGAAGCGCTTGCCGCGGCCGAAGGGAAGTTCGGCAATCCAGTTCGCATTGATCTGGTGGGTCATGTCGTAGTCGGACGGTCCGCGCAGCTGGTTGGGCGCCCACGCATTAATAACCTGGCTCGAGAAGCCGCCCACGTTGCTGCCCACCGTGTCGAAAATGTTGATGCGTTCGGCGTTCGATCCCACATCGATGGATTTCGAATAGGTGTAATTGATGTCGAACTGCAGGCCCTGGCTGAAAGCATGCCGCAGGCTGAGGTTGAGCGCGTTGTAGGAGCTGTTCCCCGAAGACCGCCATCCCCACAGCGAAGAAAACTGCGGCAGGAAGAAGTTGTACTTCGTCGGTTCGGTCTGGCCGGGAAGCTGCGCGCACAGCGGATCGCAGGCGGTGTCGAGCGCCTGCAACGCAACGATTTCATTGCCATAGTTGGGCGGGTAGATGTTGTTCCAGAACTGGCCGTAGATTTGTTGCGTCGCGGTCTGCGTCGAACCGGCAGGGACTGGAAACAAGTTCTCCCAGAAAGGAATGGGAGCGATGGTCGGATCAGCGGGATCTACGCCCGCATAAGCCATTTTCGAGAGCATGGTCGCAGCCGTGAAGTAATCCATACCCGACCTCGGGTCGCGGATGTTTTCCGGCATGGCCAAGTCGGTTTCCTGCAGAAGGCGCCGGCCAAAGCGTCCGACATACGACATTTCTAGCGAAAAGTTATGTCCCAGTTCGCGCGTGACGGAGAAATCGACCACGTGCGAGTAGGGCGTCTTCAGGCGGTCGTCCATGCCCCAGTAGATGGCGAAACCTCCGGGCGCATCGACTCCGGAAGGTGGCGAGACCGGGAATGGACCGGGAGCCGCGCCGGCGAGATTCTGCCCGCAGAACGTGCCGGTCGGCACGTCGAACAACCCGGTGAATCGCGCCGAGCAGTCCGGATCTTGAATGCCGTAAGGATTGGTCTCCAGGGTCGACAAGCCGAACGAGCCATTGCGGTCGAACGTGTTCACGATGCCCTGGCCAAAGTGATCGTAATAAATCCCATATCCTGCGCGGATCGAGCTCTTGCCCGTCTCGCCGAACAGTCGGTGCAGCCATCCACTGTCCGCGTGCGGCGAGTAAGCGAGGGCAAAGCGGGGCGCGATGTCCTTGTAGTCCCAGTTCCAGTAAGGCCGCTTGCCGTTGGCCTGGCCCGAGAGAACGAACTGGATATCTGGAATCTGGTAAGCCTGACCAGTTTCCATGGCGCGAGCGCGATCCGCAAACATCTGCCCGATGCTGATGTTGGTCGTCGCCTGGTTCCCGTCGGCTTCATAAGGCGGCTGTAACAGTGAATAACGCAGGCCGCCGGTCAGGACCAGATTCGGAGTGACCCGCCACGAATCCTGCAGGTACCACTCGGCCTCCCACGATTTGAAGTGGCGGCTGATCAAGGCGCCGGGCGCGAAGACCGTGCCGTTCTTATCCTGGTTAAAGTTCTTATTCACGACCGTCACCAGTCCAGCCAATGCGGTAGCCGCGAAGTCATATGATTCGGCAAAATTTGCGTCGACAACGGGATAAGGCCTGCCGTTGACTTTGAAGGAATCCGGTTCCAGGCTGCTGCCGCTGCCTGCAATGCCCGACGGAATCAAGCTGAACGGATCGGTTACCGCGTAGGTAATGTTGTTGGCATTGCCGGAGCGGTTGTTGCGAATCAGGCGCACGTTGGTCCCGAACTGCAGAGTGTGCTTGCCCTTGGTCCACGAAAGATCGTCGACAAAGTTGTGAACCGGCACGTTCGTGAACGTCGATTGATAGGCCAGGCCCGACGTGTCGCTGATTCCTCGCAAGTGAACATAATCCTGGGAATTCGCGCCTCCGATTCCCAGTCCCTGCCTCACGAATGCGTAGCGGAAATTGTTGATGAGGTTGCTCTTCAGGAGAGCCGTGTATCCCACCGCGATGCCCTTCGCGTTATCGGTGTCGATTTCGTTGGGCGGAAGGCCGGGAAACTGCGGAGGCTGGGACTCATGATCGTTCTGCAGGTTGCCGCGCACGAACAGGCTGTGACTGCCGTTCGCCGTCAACTTGTAATCCAACTTCAGGATGTAGGTGTCGTGCTTGATGGGGTTCGCTCCCGCGAACGTGAATCCCTGAAGGTTGAGCAGATCGCCTCCGCCGACGAGAGTATTGGGGGCGGGATATTTCTCGAAGACGGCGTCCGGATTCGCACCATTCAGATCCGCGATGAGCGGGTTGACGCCCCTGCCGAGCGGGCACGTCCCTTGCGCCGTGCAGTGCGGATCCATGTGGGCAAACTGCGCGGGAGTCAGTTGGACTACGAGTTGCGCACTGTTCGGATCGCCCACCACCGTAAACGGATTCGGATTGCCGGGACCGGGTGTGTTGAGCGCGCAATTGGGATCGGAGCCATCGTTCGTGCACTGATACTGAAGGATGCCCTGCCGGAACGCCGTGCTCGGAACCACCCTTACCGTTTGCAGTGTCTCGTGTGTTCTCTGGCCCTCATAAGCCGCAAAAAAGAAGAAGCGATCCTTGATGATCGGCCCACCCACCGTTGCGCCGAAAGTGTTGCGGATCAACTGCGGCGGTTTGTTCGCTTCGCCCGTGGAAATCTGCGCCGCCTTGTTGAACCAGTCGTTGGCTTCGCCAATGCTGTTGCGGTTGTACTCGTACAACCCCCCGTGGAAGCTATTCGTCCCGCTCTTGGTGATGAGGGATACTTGCGCTCCCGACGAGCGCCCTTCGTCTGCGTTGCCGCTGTTCGTCGTTACCCGGAATTCCTGCAGGGAGTCGAGCGTCGATCGCAGGGCCCCCTGGAACGCGTTGCCCGTGAGCTGGTCGTTGTTGTCCAGTCCGTCCCACGTGATGTTGGTCTGGTCGCTGCGGGCTCCGGCCACCGATCCGCCACGGCTGTCGTTGGTTTGATCCACCTGGCTGCCGATATACGTCACGCCCGGTTGCAAGCTGAGGATGGCTGCCGGGTCGCGGCCTTCCGACGGAAGACTGAGCAGTTGCCGAGCGTTGAAAGTGTTGCCGATGCTGGCGTCTTGCGTGTTGACCAGCGGAGCTTCGCTGGTGACCTCCACTTCCACCTTGGTGGCTGCCACCTGCATTGTGAAATTGATGGTCGACGGAGTGCTGACCTGCAGGCGCACGTCCTCCCTCTTCAACGTGGCGAACCCCGGGGCGCTGACTTCCACGACGTAGACCGATGGCTGGAGCTGAAGAAATTGATACGTCCCGTCGTTCTCGGTCTTTGCAGTTCGAGTAAATCCAGTTTGCGGGTCAGTGATCGTGAGCGTTGCTCCCGGTAGCACCGCGCCGTTGGCGTCGGAAATCACTCCGCGCAGCGAAGTCGTGCCGGACTGTCCCAAAAGCAGGGCTGAGCAAAACAGAAGCAGAGTTGCAGCGAGCGTTCTACAGCTTGGATTTCGCATGTGCTTTCCTCAAAAACGGGTCACCCCTGAATCGCATCGGTACGATCTCGGCAGGGTGGGGGGAACGGTTCCAAAGAAGCTTCGTTGGCTGCATATTCTGCCCGCAAATGACCCAAGCAATCAAGCCGAAACCGCTAGACAGAACAGACTCTTCCAAGATTCCTGTGACTTCTAGTCAGCCACCTTCGCGTGGCGGGTGCTCCACAGCGCCGAGGCCAGCAGAATGATGCACGGGTAGCACTCCAGCGTGTAGCGCGCTTCCGGATTGCCCATGGTTCCCAGGAACAAAGATCGCAGCACGATGTAAGAAATCGGCAGCCCCACCCAGGCGATCGGGCCGCCGCGAACCAGCCCCGCAATTGCGGCCACAACATAGGCCAGATTCAAGATCCCAACCCCGACCGCCACGACGATCCACTTGGTGTCGTCCTCAAACTCGTACCAGCGGCTGTCGGGCGGCAGCAACTCGGTGCGCGGCCGCAGCCACATATCGACAATCTTGAGTGCAGGCAAAAGCACGTAGTACCGCAGAGGGTGAGACCGGATTCGCTCTTGCGCCAACGCCTCAAATTGTTGGTCGAGTTCCGGGCTGATGTTGAGGGCCTGGTTGTATTGCTCGAAAAGTCCGAGTGTCGCATCGCGTTGCTCGGGACTGTCGAAGGCCCGCGACGGAAGGGCCTCCGGATCGACTTTGTCTCCGGGAACGTTCCAGTAAATCTCCTCCGTAGAGGTGTAGTCGGCGACCCAGGTATCCACCCAGCGGTAGAAGCCTTCCGGAACAAACTCATCCACTTCATTGGCGTATCGGGGAGCGAGGAATTCTGCGCGATGCAGGGTGTGAATGTTGCGCGCTCCCCACACCGCCAGCGGAGCCAAGGCAAGCGCCGCGACCGTGATCCCGGCACGCACGACGGGCATGACCGGCATTTTCCTGCGAATTGCGTGCAGCAGAAGAATGCCTTGATACGCCCCGATCGCCAGCAGCAGAAGGCCGCCATCGGGCCGCAGCAGAATGCATGCCGCCACGCACACGCCACACCACGCCCAGGGGCGAAGGCTCCGGGAGGCCAGGCTGTCGAGGCCCATGACGGCAAAATCAAGCGCCAGCGCGGTGAAAAATATTTCCAGCGTCTCGGTCAGCGCAGCAGCGGAATACTGCGCGAGGAAAGGACAGAGCGCCGTGAGCAGAAAAGCGGCCTTGGCCGCCCGGTCGGAGATGCAGCGCCGCGCCAGGTCGGCCATCACGAAGCAAGTCCCTACGTCGACCAGCACCTGAATCCACAAAGCGGCTTTGAAGTTGTCCAGTCCGAAGATGGCAAAAACAAATGCCAGGTACGCCGGATAGCCGGGCAGGCGCGCGCACGTCGGTTGGATCACCTGAAGATCGTAGGTGCGCGCGTAAAGGCCTTGAATCAGCCAGTTCTTCGCCAGATCGGCGTAAAACGTCGAATCGGTGCTCACCTTCGGCAGGGCGATGAGAAAAAACAGGCGGAGCCCGAGTGCCGCGGCCGTCGCCAGCCCGAAGAAACGAACATTTTGGCGCACAAGTACGCGCACGGTAAGAATATAGCGTGTTTCCCCGCAATCGCCATGGCAGGAAACAAGCAGGTCCCACAAGTCATACGACGATAGGGTTTGACCCCCCTGAGCCCGCATCATACGATTGATAGGAAAACATGGCGAAACCCGTTTTTTATGATCCCCGGCAATTGCGCTGGAGGGTGCTGCGTCGGCTGTTTGACGTTCTGGGCGTGACCATCACGCTGCTTGTAATCTTCTTCGTTTACACCGCCATTCGTGACGAGCAGTTGCCCGGCTTGTTGCTGCCCGCACAAAAGCGTCCGTACCACGCACTGAAAGAGAAAGAGAAGGAAAAAGAGAAAGAGAGGCGCAAGCAACTGGCCCTGCGGCGCCGCAAGACCAAGAAGCCTCCTTCCCAGGTTACGCTCAACGCGGATGAAGGAATTCGCGCCGCCTTCTATGTCCAATGGGATGCCGCCAGCTTTTCTTCCTTGCGTGAGTACGCCCGCCAGATCGACTTGCTGTATCCCGAATGGCTGCACGTGCTAGGCCCGGACGGAAACGTGCAGGGCCTCGACCAGCAGACCTACCGCTACTTCAACGTCGTGCGGGATGGGAAAGTACGAAGCGTCGATGAAGAGGTCATGCCTTTCCTCAAGTCCGAAGACACCGGCATGGAAGTCTTTCCCCTGGTCAATAACTTCAACGAAACCGAGTGGAAGCCCGAGATTGCCGGGTTTCTCATGAATCCCGAGGCGCGTGCCTCTTTCCGCCAGCAGATCGACGCGTTTCTGGCTTCCGACAAGTACCGCGGGCTGATGGTCGACTTTGAAGACTTCGCCAAGAGCGCACAGCCCGGGTACATGGCGTTGCTGAGCGAACTCTCGGCCGATCTCCACGGCAAGGGCATGAAGCTTTACGTGAGCGTACCCGCGCGCGATAGGGACTTCGATTACGCCGGGATTGCTGCGCAAACCGACGGCCTGGTGCTCATGAACTACGACGAGCACGAGTCCGAAAATGAGCCCGGCCCGGTCGCTTCCCAGGATTGGTTCATCAAGAATCTGGAAATCGCCAAGCAGAAAGTGCCGCTCGACAAGCTGATCTGCGCGGTCGGCAACTACGGCTACGACTGGGTGCAGAAGCCGAAGAAAAATCCTCCGCCTGGATTGAAGAACACAAACGTCACCGTCCAGGAAGCCTGGATTGCAGCCCGCGATTCCGACGAGGATATCGATTTCGACTACGACAGTCTCAATCCGCACTTCAGCTACATGGACGAACGCAATCTGCGCCATGACGTGTGGTTTCTCGACGGGGTCACGGCGCTGAACGAAATGCGCGCCGCCCGCAGGCTGGGCATCAAGACTTTTGCGCTCTGGCGATTGGGATCGGAGGATCGATCGCTGTGGAAGATCTGGGACTTTCCCAATGAGCAGGCCGCACCCGACAAACTCCAAGACGTTCCCCCGGGCCAGGATGTTGACATGGAGGGCCAGGGAGAGATCCTGCGCATTGAAGCGCGCCCGGCCGACGGCAAACGCGAGATTACGCTCGATTCGTCCAGCGGACTAATTACAGATCAAACCTTTCAGGACCTGCCCGAGCCTTACCGTGTGGCGCGTTACGGCGCGACCCCCAAGCAGGTGGCGATCACCTTCGATGATGGCCCGGATCCGGAATGGACGCCGCAAATTCTGGACGTACTCAAACGCGAGCACGCCCCCGCCACTTTTTTCCTGATCGGAATTCAGGCGGAGAACGATCCTGCCTTGACGCGCCGCATCTACGAAGAAGGCCACGAGATCGGCAACCATACCTTCACGCATCCCGACATCAGCAACATCTCGCGCAGCCACATGCGGGTAGAACTCAACCTGACCGAGCGGCTCTTAGCCAGCCGGTTGGGCATGCGCACGATTTTGTTTCGTCCGCCCTACTCGATCGACCAGGAACCGGATACGGCCGACCAGGTACGCCCGCTCGAAGTCACGCAGGACATGGGCTACGTGACCATTGGCAACCGCATCGATCCCAACGACTGGCGCGAAAATCCGCATCGCAGTGCCGAGCAGATCACCGCGGCGGTCATGAAGGATCTTCCGCCCTGCAACGTGAATGACCAGTTGTGCGGCAACATCATCCTTCTGCACGACGGCGGCGGCGACCGCCGCGAGACCGTGCGTGCGCTGCCGATGATCATCGAAGGACTGCGCGCTCGCGGATACGAGATCGTGCCCGTCTACCAGTTGCTGGGCAAGACCAAGGCCGACGTCATGCCCCCGATTCCAAACAATGAACGCTGGGCCGCGTGGCTGAACTGGATTGGATTCTGGTTGTGGGGCGTGGGCATGAAATCGATCACCTGGGTTTTCTTCCTGGGGGATTTGCTGATGACATCGCGCCTCTTGCTGATCGGCGCGCTGGCTATCTACGATCGGGTGCGCTCACCCGCCCTTGGCACCCCGGCGCAGATCGCCGCTTTCAAACCCAAAGTTGCGATCCTGATTCCTGCCTACAACGAAGAAAAGGTGATCGAGCGCACCGTACGCTCCGCGCTCGACTCCGACTACCCCAACCTGCACGTCATCGTGATCGACGACGGCTCGAAAGATCGCACGCTGGAAGTGGCCCGCCGTGCTTTTGCCCAGGAAGAAGCCGAAGGCCGCGTGCTCATCCTGACCAAGCCGAATGCCGGGAAGGCGGAGGCGCTCAACTACGGATTGGAGCACCTCACCGACGAAGAGATTTTCGTCGGCATCGACGCCGATACCATCATTGCTTCCGACGCGGTGGCGCACCTGGTCCCGCACTTCCTGAATCCGAAGGTCGGCGCGATTGCGGGCAACGCGAAGGTCGGCAACCGCGTGAATCTCTGGACGCGCTGGCAAGCACTGGAATACATCACCAGCCAGAATTTCGAGCGGCGCGCACTCGATACCATGGGCGCCGTCAGCGTCGTGCCGGGAGCGATCGGCGCGTGGCGTGTCGCGGCCGTGCGCGAGGCGGGCGGCTTCCACGTGGATACCGTTGCCGAAGACGCTGATCTGACAATGGCGCTGTTGCGCCGCGGCTACCGTGTCGAGTACGAAGATCAGGCGCTTGCCTACACCGAGGCTCCGACCAATGCGAATGGCTTGATGCGCCAACGCTTCCGCTGGTCTTTTGGAATTTTGCAGGCGATTTACAAACACCGCGGAGTGTTCGCGCGCAAAGGCGTGTTGGGCTGGATTGCCTTGCCCAACATCCTCGTGTTTCAGATTCTGCTGCCCCTGGTCTCGCCCTTCATCGACGTGATGTTCATCGTCGGCGTGGGCTGGTACTTCGTGCAGAAATACTTCCACCCGGAATCGACCGACCCGGCGAGCTTCCAGAAGCTGGTGGTCTTTTTCCTGGCGTTCCTGATCATCGACTTCTTCGCCTCGGCGATTGCCTTCGCCCTCGAGCGCCGGCGGCCGGATACAAAAGAAGACGTTTGGCTGCTCAGCCAGGTCTGGCTGCAACGGTTCGCGTACCGGCAATTGTTCTCAATCGTCCTGCTGAAAACACTGAAGCGCGCAGCCGAGGGTCAGAGATTTGCTTGGGATAAGCTGGAACGAACGGCCGCCGTCAAAGCTCCGGCCGAGCGTCGTGAGTCGGTAAGAGTGCCGTAAATTTTGTTGTCGATGGAGGAACGGGCGTCTTGCCCGTCTCTCCACCCCGTAGCGCCGGCATCTTGCCGGCAGTCAGAGCAGGCGTCCCGCCTGCTCCCGTAGCTAGCACATGCTTTAGATCGCGAACGCCCTGCCTACGAGGGCGAGACGCCCTCGCGACTGTCGGCGAGACGCCGGCGCTAGGAAAACCTTGGGTGACCCCGGTCACTGACTCCCCACCCCGATCTGCGGTCTCCTGATTATCTGGGAGCCACTATGCCCGTCCAAACCATCATTGAACCCTTCCGCATCAAGAGCGTCGAACCGATTCAGTGGACGACCCGCGCCGAGCGCGAAAGTCTCCTCAAGGCCGCCTACTACAACCTGTTCCTTCTTCCCGCCGATGACGTGCTTATCGATCTGCTGACCGATTCCGGCACGGGCGCGATGTCGACTTACCAGTGGGCCGGGATCATGGAAGGCGACGAGAGTTATGCGGGTGGGCGAAGCTTTGATCACTTCCGCGACTCGATCCAGGACATCTTCGGATACCGGCATGTCATTCCCACGCACCAGGGCCGCGCTGCCGAGCGCATCCTGTTCAAGGTGGCCTGCAAGAAGGGCGACGTGGTCCCCAACAATACGCACTTCGACACGACGCGGGCAAATGTCGAGTTTGTGGGCGCCGAGGCCGTGGATCTTGTCATTCCCGAGGGCCGCCAGCCCAGCCTGAAGCATCCCTTCAAAGGCAACATGGACGTCGAGGCGCTCGATGACCTGATCGCCAAAGTTGGCCGCGAACGCATACCACTGGTCATGCTGACCGTCACCAATAACTCCGGCGGCGGGCAGCCCGTTTCCATGGAGAACGCGCGCGCCG
>Ga0307469_10001113_pt1 | contig 10045 bp, 8 predicted proteins | sample atmos_gasesAM2C__FD_203084 | JGI IMG/M metagenome (GOLD analysis project Ga0307469, IMG submission 203084) | Hardwood forest soil microbial communities from Morgan-Monroe State Forest, Indiana, United States - atmos_gasesAM2C_515 | ecosystem: Environmental > Terrestrial > Soil > Temperate forest...
GAAATTCACGGAAGGGGCTTTCCGCGATTGGGGCTACGAACTGGGCCGCGAGGAGTTTCGCGCGCAAACGGTGACCGAGCGGGAGAGCTGGATTCTCGACAATCTGGACAAGAATCCAAGTCTTTCTGTCGAACAGAACGCGGCGATGATCGAGCCGGGACTCGAGCGGGCGACGGAAAGCTTCAAAAACACGATCTGCGAGGAAGTGAAGGCGACTCTGGCGGCGATTTCCGCCACGCACGGCAAGGGACAGTGGAAAAAGAAGCTGCTGATCAACGACCGCATCGCCGACTCCGTATTCCAGCAGGTGTTGTTGCGCGCGGATGAATACAGCGTGCTGGCGACGTCGAATCTGAACGGCGACTATTTGTCTGACGCCTGCGCGGCGCAGATAGGAGGCCTGGGAATGGCGCCCGGTTCGAATATCGGCGACGGTTACGGCATCTTCGAGGCGACACATGGCACCGCGCCAAAATATGCGGACAAAGATGTGATCAATCCGAGCTCGGTGATGCTCTCCGGAGCGATGATGTTTGAATTCCTGGGTTGGAACGAAGCCGCGAAATTGATCGAGGACGGAATTGCGAAGACGATTCAGCAGAAACGCGTGACGTACGACCTCGAACGCCTGATGCCGGGCGCGACAAAGGTGGGAACGGCAGCGTTTGCGTCCGCGATTATTGAAAACATGCAACTCGCTGCAGTAGCACGATAGCTCGACGGATGCGCAAAGAAGAATTTCGGAGGTCACGGGGAACGGCATGAGCAGAAAAAAAGTGACAGTCGTGGGCGGCGGGTTTGTAGGTTCGACGACAGCGCAGCGCATCGTGGATATGGAACTCGGCGATGTAGTGCTGACGGATATTCTGGAAGGCGCGCCCGCGGGTAAGTCGCTGGACATGATGGAGTCCGGGCCGATTACGCGGACGGACTCCCGCGCGATGGGGATTTCGACGGCTACAGGAGATTACAGCGCGACGGCGGGAAGCGACGTCGTGGTAATTACGGCAGGGTTCCCGCGGAAGCCAGGAATGAGCCGCGATGATTTGCTCAAGGCCAACTATGACGTCGTCAAAGCGGTGGTCGAGCAGATCGTGAAGCATTCGCCGAACTGCATCATCGTGATGGTGACGAACCCGCTGGACGCCATGGCACATGCGGCGTTCAAGGTGAGCGGCTTTCCGAAGAATCGCGTCATGGGAATGGCCGGCGTGCTGGACTCGGCGCGCATGAGCACGTTCGTGGCGATGGAGTGCAAGGTGAGCGTGGAGAACGTGCACTCGTTCGTGCTGGGCGGGCACGGCGACGACATGGTGCCCCTGCCGCGCTACTCGACCGTGGCGGGAATTCCGCTCCCGGACTTGCTTCCGAAAGAGCGCATTGACGCCATCGTGGACCGAACTCGCAAGGGCGGCGCGGAAATTGTGAACCTGCTGAAGACCGGGTCGGCGTACTACGCGCCGTCAGCGGCCGCGGTCGAGATGGTTGAGGCGATTCTGAAGGACAAAAAGAAGATCTTGCCCTGCGCTGTGTATCTGGATGGCGAGTATGGAATCAAAGGATTGTTCGTCGGCGTGCCCGTCAAGCTGGGGGCGAAGGGCGTCGAAGAGATTGTTCAGATCAAGCTGACCGCCGAGGAAAACGCGGCGTTGCAGAAGTCGGCTGCATCGGTGCGGGAATTGGTGACCGTGCTGGGACTGTAAGAAGAGGAAGACCTAACACAGAGGCCACAGAGACCGGATCACAGAGTCCACGGAGAAAAAAGAGTATTGAAAAGGAGCCGCGGGGATGGGCCGGAGGTGCCCCCATCCGCCGCGGCTTCTTTCCTACGGTAAACTTAAAAACCGAAGAGCTTCCCTGCTCCCGCGACCAAACCAAGCGTAACCACGGCAATCACGACCTCGCCGATGGCGCCCACGGCGAACGGGCGCAAACCTTGCTTGCGCATTTCCTTGAAATTGGTGCGCAGCCCTACCCCAGCGAAAGTGAGAAGAAATGCCCAGCGTGAAAGATTCGCTACAGCGGTGAGCTGCTCCTTGTTAAAAAAGGAGTAGGTAGCGAGGACGGAGATCAGCAAAAAGCCGAGGACAAACTTCGGAAACTTCTGCCACAAGAACGCGGCCTTGTTCCCTATCCCCTTGGCTTCGCCACGGCTGGCCCAGTAAATCGCATAGGCGAGCACAACGAAGCCGATCATGGCGTTGCGGGTGGTCTTGGCGAGCACGGCAAGCTTTCCTGCGGCGTCCGAGTAAAGCGCACCCGCGGCCGTGGCTTCCGCGGTGTTGTCCACCGCGAGGCCGGCCCACAGGCCGTAGGCGTGGTCGCTCAGATGCAGCGCATGTCCGATCAGCGGAAACGTAAATAACGAAAGTGCTCCGAGCGCGAGAATGGCCGCAATCGCAAATGACGAGTCTTCTTCGTCGGCTTCAATGGCGCCTTGTGTGGCAATGATGGCGCTGACGCCGCAGACCGCGGAACCCACCGCGAGAAGGGACGTGAGTTTGGGGCGTAGCCCGAACGCGCGGCCGAGGAAAGTCATAAAAGCGATGGCCACGGCGATCTCGACCGCGACGAGAGCGAGGCTCACCCCGCCAAGTTTGAGAACGTCACCCAGCAGAAACCGCGAACCGAGTAAAACGATGCCGGCTTTGAGCCAGAATTCGTAGGTGGCAACGCCCGCGCGAAAGATTTCAGGAACACCCACGGTGTTCGAGATTAACAGGCCAAGAAGAATGGCCCAAAGGACGTATTCAATGTTGGGAAATGTCCAGTGATGCGCTTTGGCATACTTCCCGACATTTTGTTCGAGCAGCTTGCCTGCGTAGCCGACCGCGGCGAGAAGAGCAATGCCGGGTATGAGTCGCAGAAATTGCGAAATCGACGGAATGGGTTTCGCTTGGGGTACGGCGATTGCCTCTGCCATGGATCACCTTTATCGTTTTATGTAATTCGAGTGTTGCCCGTGTTTAGTTCCTTCGGTCCGTTTGTGCCGCCATTACCAGGGGATGTGGCGGAAAATCCCCGCGCGCACGAGAAGCGCCGCAAGAAATGCCAGCAGCACCGCCCAACTATCAAGAGAAAGCCCTGGTCGCCTCGCAATCGCTACTGCCTTAGTTTCCCTGCTCATCCTGTTCTCCTTTTTTGTTCTAACCAGAATGCATAGGCCAGAAACAACACTTTCAAGACGCGGGCCTGCTCGCCACATCCACCTCAATTTCCTTTTCCGCCCAATATCTTGCGGCGAGCTCCCGAAACTGATGCGTAGCCACGCGACCAATGATAAGAAGAGCGGGTGCGGGCAACTTTTCCTCGTGCGCGAGACTTGCGACCGATGTCCATCGAATCTGCTGTTGCGGGCTTGATGCCCCGGAAACGATGGCGCAGGGTAGATCGACGGACAGACCCGCCTCGCGCACGCGAAGTGCGACCTCGGCGTAGTCCGGGCCGGGCATGTAGAGGACCAGCGTCGTCGTGGGAGAGAGGGCTCCCCATTCCAGGGCGTTCGCTTCGGGCCGGCGCGTGAAGGTGCTGAAAAGAATTTGCGAAGCCAGCCGGCGGTCAGTGAGAGAAATACCGGCGGCGGCAGCGGCTCCCAACGCCGCGGTGATCCCCGGGATGATCTCAAATTCGACATTCGCTTCGCGGAGAGCCTGAAGCTCTTCCCCCGCGCGGCCGAAAACAAGTGGATCGCCGCCCTTGAGGCGCACAACGACATCATTCGTAGCGGCGTAGGAGACCAATAGCGAATTGATTTCGTCTTGCGTAAGCAGCTTGCGGCCGCAGCGTTTGCCAACGTCAATGATTTGCGCATCCGCGGAGACTTTTGCCAGAACTTCCCGGGTGACCAGGGCATCGTGGAGAACGATCTTTGCGGCTGCAAGGATGCGCGCTGCTTTCAGAGTCAGCAATTCGGCATCGCCCGGGCCTGCGCCCACCAGATAAACCTTGCCCATCAGGCGGCTCCTTTGTTTGACGCGTTCTTGTGGGATTCGCGCAGAAACCGTTCGAACGCTCCGCGGCTGGCAAGATGGTGAAGAAGCGTTTTGTTGGAGTCCACGTCGTCGCTGGATGCCCGCAGAAATTCGCGGGCAGCTCCAAGCCATTCGAGCCACACTTCATACTCGGGGCCGAACTGAGCTTCCAGATCTTTGCGCAAACGCTGCGCGAGTGCGGGGCTTTTACCGTTCGTCGAAATAGCGATCTGCAGGTCGCCGCGCTGGACGATGGATCCATAGTAAAAATGGCAGTGCTCGATGTCGTCGACCGCATTGCACAAAACGCCGCGGGTTTCCGCCTCGCGAAATATGGCTTCGTTCACGCCGGGAGCGGACGTGGCGGCGATGACGAGATGCGCGCCGGAAAGGTCGCCGGGCGCGAAAGGTTTCGGGAGCCAGTCGATCTCGCGGTCGCGAACCAATCCCGCGATGACGGGCGTCACGCTGGGCGAAATCACGCGCAGCCGCGCGCCCGCGCTGAGAAGTCCGGGGATTTTGCCTTCGGCGACAATTCCCCCACCCACAACAACAACTAACCTCCCTTGCAGCTTCAGAAAAATGGGGAATAGGCTCATGGCTCAGCCCTCGACTCCATGTGGCGCGGGAGCCGTGGCCAGATCGCGCTCAACACTTGCGATGAAGCCTCCGGCAAGAAACGCTCGAATCTCTTCATTCGAATGGCGTGCGAAGAATTGCTGGAGCTTCTCACCCGGACGCCGTACTTTCTCGAACGCATCCAGCACGCGTTCGATGGCATCGGGGACATCCGTGGCGGCGCAGCGATAGCCCACGGGCCGGGCGATGGTAGCGAACTGGCCGACGCTGCCGCCCACGCAAAAGTAATACGCATCAACCATTCGGCCGTCGGACTTGATCTTCTTGCCCTCGATGCCGATGTCCGCGATCCAGTGTTGGCCGCAACTGTTCGGGCAGCCGGTGATGTGCAGCTTGATTTGGTCCTGAAAACCGGGAAGGCGGTCTTCAAGCTCTTCGGCAAGCCAGCGCGCGAAACCTTTCGTTTCGGTGAGCGCGAGCTTGCAGAATTCAGAGCCGGTGCAAGCAACCGTGCCGCGCGCAAACGGCGAAGCCTGTACCGGAATCCCCGCGGCGGTGAGTTTCGCGGCCACTCTCGGCGCATGTTCGCTTCGAATGTTGGCAATGAGCAGGTTCTGCATGATCGTGGTGCGCAGGCGGCCATCACCGTATTGCTCGGCAAGAGCCGCAGCCGTGCGGAGCTGGTCCGGCGTGATGCGGCCGCGCAAAACCGAGGCCCCCACGAACGACAGGCCCGGCTGCTTTTGCGGATGAATCCCGACGTGATCGCGATGGATGTCGGTGGGGATTTCTTCCCTCTCCGCAGGGTCGAGAGAAAATCCGAGCCGCGATTGCAGTTCATCGAGGAAAGAATCGGCTGTCCAACCGTGCTGAAGAAAAAGGAACTTAAGCCGGGCTTTCTCTCGGCTTTGGCGAAGTACTTCGCTTGAGCGGAAAATCTCCGCGACCTCGCGAACAACGAGAACCACCTGCTCCCAACGAATAAAGGCATTCAGCGGAACACCGAGATGTGGATCCGTGGAAAGCCCGCCGCCTACGCGCAATGTGAATCCCGTTTCGACGTGGCCATTTCGCCGGCGCGTCGTAGCGGTAAGGCCGACATCGTTGATCTCGGGATAGGTGCACCAGTGCCGGCATCCCGTAATGGACACTTTGAATTTGCGCGGCAAGTTATAGAATTCCGCGTTTCCGCCAAGCTGACGGTCGAGTTCCAGCGCGAGCGGCGACGCGTCGCAGTGCTCGTGGGCGTCCAGGCCCGCGAGGGGGCATCCGGTAATGTTGCGGGCCACGTCTCCGCAGGCGCCTGTGGTTGTAAGGCCGGCTTTCCAGAGAGTTTCAAGCACATCGGGAAGCGATTCGATGGTGACCCAGTGCAACTGGATATTCTGCCGCACCGTAATGTCGGCGAGGCCGCGAGCGTATTTTTCAGAAAGATCAGCAACAGTGCGAACCTGATGGCTGCTTAAGATTCCGTTGGGAATACGAATGCGCACCATGAAAAAGCGCGTGGCGATTCCTTCCCCGTTCTTTCCGCCGACCACGCCTGCGCCGTCCCCTTGGGTGTAAACGCCCCACGAACGAAAATAGGTGCCCAGCCATTCTGGGGGTATGGAAGCGTGGCCATTGCGAGCAAATTCCCGGATTTCATCAAAATGTTCCCAGGCATTCTTGCTGCTTTTGAGCCGCTCGACGCGTTGTGCTTTGGTCTCTTTTTGCTCGCTCATGGTCCCTGTTTCTGTGCTCCAAATTCCCGCGCAAAAACAAAAAGCCCGCGTGGCCAGTTGCTCTGGTACGCGGGCTTGAAAATCTTTGGAATTAAGCTGCTAGGATTTCAGCTGTTTCCCCCGGCCAGAGATGTTGGTGATGCAACACGCAGCGTTGCATGCACAGCAACAACACACCTTCTGGCAGGACAATTTCATACTCACCCAGATTACGATTCCGGCGCCGCCATGTCAACCGCGGCATCTATGAAAACATATCAGACGACTACCCCCCATTTGACGCGCCTCGCCGGTTTTGGTTACACGGTTATTTGACGTAGCTCCCCTGCACCCGGGAAGCCGTAGGTGGTGCCGCGGACCCTGGAGGACGCGGGATGCGTGTAGAATAGGTCGGTTTTGAAATTCAAAAGAGGAATCTTTGATGAACATGGCTAACAGGAATGTCTTTGCCGCCGCGGCGCTACTTACCTTCAGCTCATTCGCATCCGCGCAAACGCAACCCAACCTGCCACCAGAAAAAACGGCGGTCGTGTATGGTCAGAACATTCGCTACTTCGAAGCTGGACAGGGGCCCACAGTGATCCTGTTGCACGGGCTGGGCAGCGTCAAGGAGATCTGGTCAGCCAACATCGGCGCCCTTTCCGCAAAATATCACGTCTACGCACTCGATCAGATCGGCTTCGGGCACTCGGACAAGCCGTTGCTGGATTACAAAATCGCGACCTTCGCCGACTTCCTCCAAGCCTTTATGCAATCGCAGAACCTTAGCAGAGCGACGCTCGTCGGGAATTCCCTGGGAGGATGGATTGCCATTGATTTTGCGGCACGGCATCCGGAAATGGTGGACAAACTGGTGCTGGTGGATTCGGCGGGACTTCCATTTGGGAAACCTCTCACGGTGGACTTAAATCCGGCCTCATTGGCGGATATGCGAACGCTTCTTGAGTCAATCTTTTACGACAAGAAGATGGTGACCGAGGAATTCGTGCTGCAGGCTTTTACAAATCACGTGCGCAACAACGACGGGTATACCATTCAGCGCACACTGGCGGGCTTCGCGCAGAACCAGTTTGAGGACGCCAAGCTCTCATCCATCCACGCCCCCACGTTGGTAGTATGGGGACGCGAGGACGAATTAATCCCGGTTTCCAGCGGCGAAAAACTTCGCGACAGCGTTCCGGGAGCTAAGTTGGTTGTATACGAGCATTGCGGCCACGTTCCTCAGCTCGAGAAGCCGGCCGAATTCAACCAGGCGCTAATCGACTTTCTGGGGAAGTAGAGCCTGCCCAAACAGGCGACCTCCCGGAACCCATGCCCAGAACCATACTCTGATGGACACGTAGCACTGGATCTATCCAGCTTGATCGCAAATGTCTAGTTGAGATAGCGCCAGGCCGCCCAGGAGGCCTGCAGCGATTGCTTCGGGTGACGGCAAACATAGACTGTCAGGTTGCTCTCTTCCGGCAACGCGTATAGGGGAGAAACCTGCGCCGCTGCGGTGACTTCATCGAAGGATTGGCGTAGCCGAGCCTCTGTGAACCCTATGGCGACAACCACCTCCCCGGTGTGTTCGCGTGGTCCCCATAGTCCATATTGATTGTGACCGCTGATGGCTTTCGGAAGGTTGTAGCGAGGTCCGAAATAGTCGACGGCACTTGCCTCGCCGTAGTTATAGGCGAATATCGCGGCGCGAGCACGATCGGCGGCGGGCAATTGGCTATAGACCGACGCGACAGCGGCGACCTGCTCCTGCCATCCAAACATGTCGCCGAAGAGCTGAGGGAGATCACCCTGGGGAACATTTTCCACGCGTACCGCTTTTACGTCCCAGAAGCGCGTGTAACGGATAGTGGCTTCCACGGGAAGGACCGGCATCGCGAGGGGTGCGGCGATCGCCGCGCCAGCCAACAGCGGCGCAACGATGGCGTATCGGAGCCATCCTCCCGCACGCGTAATCAACTTCAATTCGATCCACGTTGCCCCCGCCGCAAACAGCATGATGTAGGCCGGCGCCAAGTAGTAGATCTTTCCGTGAAGCACAATCATCTCGAGCAGAACAACAAGATAGGCCCAGCCTAAAACGGCGTACTTCTTCCCTTCCGGATCGCGAAAAAGGTACCAGAGGCCCGCAAGCCAGATGGGAGCCGCGACGGGATGGGTCAGAAGCGTCTGCTGCCAGATAAATTCCCAGGGAGAGACCAGGATGTACTTCGTGCCGATGACCGAGCGCAAGAGCGCGATTGTCGGCCAGTTATTCTGAATTTCCCAGCGAAGATTGGGAAGAAACAGCAAGATCGAAATTGCAGCTCCGCCCCAGATCCATCTGGACGTATAGTCGCGGCGAGCAGACGTAAACAAGAGGCCGACCGCGATACCCGAGCCAAAGAACAACATCGAGTGTTTGTTCAATATCCCGAGCCCCGCGACAAAACCGAAGAGCAGCCACAGCCGCTGGTCGCCTCCATTCACAATGCGCAAAACGATGGCCGCGCAGACCATCCAAAAAACGGGCTCAAAGGAATTCATGGAAAAGAAATTATCGAAAGTAAGGTAGATCGGCGCGCACAGGACCGCCAATGACGCCAAAAACTGCGCGAATTTTCCGCCGCCAACTTCGCGGGCAATCCACGCGGCGAGGAAGACTTTTGCCGCAGCCGCCAACGCCGGGAGAAAACGAAGCGCAAACAGCGAATCTCCCATCAGCTTGCGGCTGATTTGCGCGAGCCACGGGGCAAGAGGAGCATGGTCGACGTAACCCCACGCGAAATGCTGGCCGCAAGCAGCGTAGTACAGTTCGTCGCGGAAATAGCCGAAGCGCGCGTTGCAGGCAAAATGAACAAGCAGGGCAACGCCCGCCAGATAGTAGACGCTAGGATGAATCGCAAAGGCTTGTGATTTTGTCGCGCCCTCGCGCGCAATGGCAGGCGTCTCCGGAGAGTGGCGCGGATGAACGATGGGGGGAGCCTGGGCCCCTGATGACAACGTTGCCTCTCGCGGCGTTTATGAACGGGAGGTGAGCCGCCGCTAGCTCGGTGCCATATTTCTGATGCTCTGGACAGTTGCTCGAGCTTGAGCCGAACGAATGGCCGAAACTTCCAAACCTCGCGATTACTCCGAGTGATTCAAGGTTTCTTTGCCGCTGGCGCCGCGGCTGGCTTTGCGGCCGCGGCACCGGCGGGTGGAATCAAGGTCGCGGTCTTGATGGAATCGAGCTTGGGCCAGCCCTTATCCAGGTACGGCTTGCCCTTCGCCTGGATCTGATCCTGGTCGGGACCCGCACCGCTGGGCGCGCCTTCGCCATAACCTTGATACAGCTGTTCGACAATATTCATGCCGTCGCCGTCGACGACGGCGAATGGCGCAAAGCCCATGCTATCGAGCCGCGTGTTGTCGTTAAGATTGATGAAGAGTTGCGTGGTACGCGTATTGGGTCCGGCCGTGGCAAAGGTGAGAGAACCTTTTTTGTTGCTCTGGGTGACGGGATCGTCCTTGATATTCGCGTCTTTCCAGGCTGCGGAAACAGGCGGATACGCGCTGATTCCAAATTGCGCGACGAATTCGGGAATCACACGGAAGAAGGCGGCATTGTTGTAAAAGTGGTGGCGGATTAGATTGTAGAAACGGTCGGCGCCGTTGGGAGCCCACGCGCGAGTAACGGTCACCGTAAACTCTCCGTGGGTGGTCACGAACTTGACCTGATAATGCTCCGGGGCTTTGGCTTTCAGAAGAGCCGGTTTGAGGAGCGCGGGATCATACGCCGCTCGTGGAGTG
>Ga0307469_10001114_pt1 | contig 10041 bp, 7 predicted proteins | sample atmos_gasesAM2C__FD_203084 | JGI IMG/M metagenome (GOLD analysis project Ga0307469, IMG submission 203084) | Hardwood forest soil microbial communities from Morgan-Monroe State Forest, Indiana, United States - atmos_gasesAM2C_515 | ecosystem: Environmental > Terrestrial > Soil > Temperate forest...
GCTCCGGCGTAAGGTAAATTCATCGCCTCGGCTCGCTGTTTGGCCCGAGCTAGGATGCTCTCGACGGAGTCGTCCTTCATGATGGAATCCGGCAATCACGCAATATGCGTAGTTTAGCTCCAGCCGGAACGGTTGGAGTTGATTCGCACCGACGCGGTGCGCATAATGGCTGCTTTGCGCCGATTTGGTGCACCCGACTCCAAATCGCCTCGAGCGCTCTCTTATGGCACAATGGCCTGCCTTTTTTGCGCCGGATGGCATGGAATCTGCAGAGATTCCATCAACCTAGCGCTCTGTTTCCCTCATAACCCTACCAACAATCCGCAACCCGAGGAGATCCTGCAATGGCAATGTCTGCCAATGACGTCATGAAAATGATCAAGGACAAGGAGGTCAAGTTCGTGGACCTGCGTTTTACCGACACCCGCGGCAAGGAGCAGCACGTCTCGGTGCCGGTCAAGGCTTTCACCATGGACAAGTTCGAAAGCGGACATTTCTTCGACGGTTCCTCTATCGCGGGGTGGAAGAGCATCGAAGCCTCGGACATGTTGTTAATGCCCGATCCAGACAGTGCGCGAATGGACCCCTTTACCGATGAGCCAGTGCTCAATATCACCTGCGATTGCGTCGAACCCACCGATGGAAAAGGCTACGACCGTGACCCGCGCACCATCGCCAAGCGCGCCGAGGCCTACCTAAAATCGAGCGGTTTGGGCGACACCGCCTATTTCGGCCCCGAGCCCGAATTCTTCATTTTCGACTCGGTGACCTGGAACGTGGACATGTCCGGCTGTTTCTGCAAGATCAAATCCGAGGAAGCGCCGTGGTCCTCTGGGGAGGAGTACGAAGGCGGCAACATGGGTCACCGTGCCCCGGTAAAAGGTGGCTACTTCCCGGTGCCGCCGACGGACACGCTGCAGGACATCCGCAACGCCATGGTGCTCGCTATGGAGCAGCAGGGCGTTGAGTGCGAAGTACACCATCACGAAGTGGGTGCGATGGGCCAGAACGAAATCGGCACCAAGTTCAACAGCCTGGTGAAACGCGCCGACTGGATGCAGATTCTGAAGTACACGGTCTGGAACGTGGCCCATTCCTACGGCAAGACCGCGACCTTCATGCCCAAGCCCGTCGTGGGCGACAACGGCTCGGGCATGCACGTCCATCAGTCGGTATGGAAAGAGGGAAAGAACCTGTTTCAGGGAAACGGCTACTCGGGGCTGTCCGACTTCGCCCTCTACTACATAGGCGGCATCATCAAGCACGCAAAGGCCTTGAACGCCATTACCAATCCGGGGACCAATTCGTACAAGCGACTGGTACCGGGGTTCGAGGCGCCGATCAACCTCGCCTACTCGTCGCGCAACCGCTCCGCTGCCTGCCGCATCCCTCTCGTCACCGACCCCAAGGCGCGCCGGGTGGAAGTGCGCTTCCCCGACCCGACGACCAATTCCTATCTCGCTTTTGCGGCGATGCTGATGGCAGGACTGGACGGAGTGCAGAATAAGATCCACCCCGGTGATCCGATCGACAAGAACATGTACGACCTGCCGCCGGCCCAGGCGAAAAAAGTCCAGCAGGTATGCTCGTCACTCGAAATGGCACTGGAGTGCCTGAACAAGGACCGCGAATTTCTGACCAAGGGCGGAGTGTTTTCCGACGACATGCTCGACGCTTATTGTGGCCTCAAGCATGAAGAGCTGACGCGCTTTCGCATGACGACCCACCCGGTCGAATTCGACATGTACTACAGCTCGTAGACGCATTATCCAAGGGCCCAGTGGCGCCGGGCCGGGGATCCAATCCAAATTGGGGGAGGACGGAGTGCCCGAGGTCGGGTGTTTCGTCCTTTTTTCATTTGAAATCAGTGTTGTTTTGGCCTACACTTAAAGCTCCCACTAGGGTCGGGGGGGGCGATGGCACTGAACAAGCGATTGATCGGTTGCGTTTTTCTCGCGCTGGCGGGGCCCTCTGGCCACGCTCAGAGCGAAGTGTACAAATGCCCCGACGCGAGCGGGCGTCCGACTTACACCAATGTCAAACGCGACACGGTAGGCAAAAACTGCACCCTGGTGAGCAAGGAAGTGTCCGTTGTCCCGGCTCGGGTCCCCACGCGCGGCGTGCAATCTTCAGCCGTATCGGAGCCTGCCTCGGCGCGCAACGAGAACCGCCGCAGGATTCTCGAGTCGGAGCTACAGAACGAGCAGCAACTGCTCTCCGACGCCCGGCAGAAGCTGACCGAGCAGGAAGGAATTCGCGATGGCGACGAGCGCAACTATGCTCGGGTGCTGGAGCGATTGAAGCCCTACCAAGAAGCGGTCAGCCAGCACGCGAAAAACATCGAGCAGCTTCGCAGCGAGCTCGGCCGCCTCAGGTAAGGGCGACTCGCACCCCCGCTACGGTTCGGGCAGCTTGGCCCCGGCAAGGGGTCTGCGCTTCCTCTGCGCTGCGCACAAGCGCGCGGCGCCACGGCCCTGGTCCCAGAAACAGGTCCGGCCCATGAGTCCGGCAGCCTCACCGGGGCTGGACTGGCTCGCCACCGCTGTCGTGCTCCTGGACCAGGCCCTACTTGTAAGGTACGTCAACCCTGCGGCGGAAACCTTGTTCGCGGCCAGTCGCAAGAGCATCCTCGACCAGCCTTTTCCCGGACTTTTCGCAGACTCGGGCTCCCTGGCGGCCCTGTTGAATCAAGCCATTCGCGGAGAGCGCGGGTTCGCCGATCAGGACCTGATCCTCGTTCCAGCGGGTCAGGAGCCCCTGCACCTTGACTGCATCGTAACGCCGGTCCAGCTGCCGCAAGCCGCGCTGTTGCTCGAGCTGCGGCCGATCGACCAGAGGCTGCGCATCGAACGAGAGGAGCAACGCATGACGCAGCACCGGGCCAATCGGGAACTGATCCGCAATTTGGCTCACGAAATCAAGAATCCGCTGGGAGGTTTGCGCGGCTCTGCTCAACTCCTCGAACGTGAACTCGACCGGCCGAGCCTGCGCGAATACACCCGCGTGATCATCAAGGAGGCCGACCGCCTGCAGGCTCTCATGGACCGGCTTCTTACTCCGCATCGTCCTCCGAATCAGGTTCCGATGAACATCCATGAAGTATGCGAACGGGTGCGCAGCCTCATTCTCGCCGAGTTTCCTGACGGCATACGCGTACGACGCGATTATGACGTCGGTCTGCCCGAGTTTCGCGGGGATCCGGAGCAACTCATCCAAGCCGTGCTCAACATTGCGCGGAACGCCGCGCAGGCAATACTGGGCGCCGGTGCCACCGCGGCCGCTGGGCTCCAAAATCAAGGCGAAATCGTCCTGCGCACCCGGGTGGCCCGCCAGGTTACGCTCGCTCGGCGCTTCTACAGGCTGGCATTAGAATTGCAAGTGGTAGACAACGGGCCGGGCGTTCCAGCGGAAATCCGCGACCAGATTTTCTATCCGCTGGTATCCGGCCGTGAAGGTGGAACCGGGCTCGGCCTGACGCTCGCGCAGACTCTCGTGCAGCAGCACCACGGGGTGGTGGAATGTGACAGCCAGCCGGGAAGAACCAGCTTCCGCATCATACTGCCGCTTCGCTGAAAGACGATGATGAGACCTGTCTGGGTCATCGATGACGACCGCTCCATCCGTTGGGTGTTCGAGAAGGCACTTGCTCGCGAAGGCATCCCATTCAAAACCTTTGCTCAGGCCGCTGAAGCGATGGAGGCGCTCGACGCAGCCGGTGCCCCTCAGGTGCTCGTTTCAGACATCCGCATGCCCGGCACCTCCGGCCTGGAGCTGCTGCAAACTCTAAAGCAGCGTTTCCCCAATCTTCCGGTCATTGTCATGACCGCGTACTCCGATTTGGAGTCGGCGGTGGCGGCGTTCCAGGGTGGCGCGTTCGAATATCTGCCAAAGCCGTTCGACGTTGACCAGGCGGTCGAGCTCATACGCCGGGCACTGGGCGAGAGCGCGCGAGAGGGCGAAGCCGAGGAGTCGTTGCCCGGCACGCCGGATATCCTCGGGCAGGCACAGTCGATGCAGGAGGTTTTCCGCGCAGTCGGCCGCTTGTCGCAGTCGAGCGCCACCGTCTTGATCACTGGCGAGTCCGGAACGGGGAAGGAACTCGTGGCGCGAGCGTTGCATCGCCATAGCCCGCGCGCAGACAAGCCATTCATCGCAATAAATACGGCGGCAATGCCAAAGGACCTTCTGGAATCGGAGCTCTTTGGACACGAGCGCGGTGCCTTCACGGGGGCACAGGCTCTACGGCGAGGCCGCTTCGAGCAGGCCGAAGGCGGCACTCTGTTCCTCGATGAGATTGGCGATATGCCGGCCGAGCTGCAAACGCGCTTGCTGCGCGTATTGTCTGACGGAACGTTCTATCGGGTTGGCGGCCATCAGCCGATTCGCGCGAGTGTCCGCGTCATCGCCGCGACCAATCAAGACCTGGAAGCCCGGGTCCGCGAAGGCCTGTTTCGCGAGGATCTATATCACCGGCTGAACGTAATCCGGCTGCGGCTTCCCTCGCTGCGCGAACGCCGCGAGGATATTCCGCTGCTCGCACGACACTTCCTCGCAAAATCGGCTCGGGAGCTCGGAGTGGAACCCAAGCGACTGTCGGATTCGGCGATGTCGCGCCTCTCGGCTCAGAATCTCGCCGGAAACGTCCGTCAGCTCGAAAATGTGTGCCACTGGCTCACCGTGATGTCGCCCACGCAAATCATCGAGGTCGGTGATTTTCCGCCGGAGCTCCGCGACGATGCCACAGCGCCCTCCGGCGAGTGGCTCGTGGCGCTGGCGCGCGAAGCGGATCGCAGACTGGTAAACGGCGAAACGAACATCATGGAGGAGCTCTCGAAGAATTTCGAAAGAACGCTGATCGCGAAGGCTCTCGTGCATACCGGCGGCCGACGCATCGAGGCGGCGGGTCTGCTTGGCATAGGTCGCAATACGATCACGCGCAAGATCGGTGAGCTCGGTATCGGAGATGGGACACAGACCGACCCGGAATAGTCAGAGATGCCATCCGCGAACCGTTTTGGAGATGTGATTCATGAAGCGAGAGCGTTCGGCGCAATATTTTGGAGAATTCAGCGACCGTGGCATCTTCGATTAACCCTCTAACGAGACCTCTTCCGGCAGGGGTTGAAATCCGCGCGCCCGCTTTGTCCGAGGCGGCACGGGTTCTGACACCCGCGGCCTTGAGCTTCGTCGCCAAACTGCATCGGGCCTTCGAGCAGCGCCGCCAGGAGCTGCTGGCGCGGCGCGCGGCGCGCCAGAGCGAATTTGACGCAGGTAAATTCCCCGATTTCATTCAGGAGACCGCGCCGCTTCGCGCCAGGGAATGGACGATCGCACCGCAGCCGAAGGATTTGCTCGACCGTCGTGTGGAGATCACGGGGCCGACCGACCGCAAAATGGTGATCAACGCGCTCAACTCTGGTGCCTCTACTTTCATGGCGGACTTCGAGGACGCCAACTGCCCGACTTGGGCCAACATGATCGAAGGCCAGGTCAACCTTTACGATGCCGTGCGCGGGAGCATCAGTTTCGCGCAGGAGGGAAAGTCGTACCGTTTGAAGAGCAGGGTCGCAGTTCTGATTCCGCGGCCGCGCGGCTGGCATCTGGACGAAAAACATCTGCTTGTGGATGGAAAACCTGTTTCGGGAGCGATATTCGACTTTGCGCTGTATTTCTTTCACAGCGCCGAAGAACTGCTTGCACGTGGCACAGGACCGTATTTCTACCTTCCGAAGATGGAGTCGCACCTCGAGGCGCGGCTTTGGAACGACGTTTTCAGGCTCGCCCAAGGGGAATTGGGCGTGCCGCAGGGATCGATCAAGGCCACCGCGCTGATCGAGACCGTAGTGGCCGCGTTCGAAATGGACGAAATTCTGTGGGAGTTGCGCGAACACTCCGCCGGTCTCAACATCGGCCGATGGGATTACATCTTTTCCTGCATCAAGAAATTCCGCGCAAACCGCGGTTTTTGCCTCGCTGACCGCGCGCAGGTAACGATGACCGCGCCGTTCATGCGGGCCTACGCCCTGCTGCTCGTGAAGACCTGCCATCGCCGCGGTGCCCCGGCAATGGGCGGGATGGCCGCACAAATCCCGATCAAGAATGATCCGGCGGCCAACGAAGCGGCACTCGAGAAGGTTCGCGCCGACAAGCTACGCGAAGTGACCGATGGCTGCGACGGAACCTGGGTTGCACATCCCGGGCTGGTGCCGATCGCTAAGGCCGTATTCGATGAGCATATGCCGCGACCCAACCAGTACGAGAAGCAACGCCCGGACGTCATTGTCGACGCCGAAGATCTGCTCGACTTCCGGCCGGAAGGACCGATCACGGAATCCGGTCTGCGTAACAATATCTCAGTAGGTATCCAGTACTTGGGGGCTTGGCTCGCTGGTAACGGTTGCGTGCCCGTATTCAATCTGATGGAGGATGCGGCCACCGCAGAAATCTCGCGCTCTCAGATTTGGCAGTGGATGCGGTCATCGAAGGGGAAACTGGAAGACGGCCGCAAAGTCACGCGGGAGCTGTTCAGAAAGCTGCTCGCCGAAGAATTGCCCAAAGTGAAGACCTACCTCGGTGACGAAGCATGGGAAGCAGGCAAATACGAGGAAGGCGCTAAGCTCTTCGACCGCATTACGACTGACGACCGCTATGTCGAGTTCCTTACCTTGCCGGCGTACGACTACGTCGATTGACTTATCGCTGCGGCAATCCGTTCGTGCGTGAGCGGGAGATCGCGCACGCGCACACCGAGCGCATGCGCCACCGCATTGGCGATTGCCCCAGCCGTGGGGCCCTGCGCGGCTTCGCCCGCGCCGACGGCTGGCAGTTCGGGGTGGTTTGCTAACTCGACTTCTACGGCCGGTGCCTCGCTGAATTTCAGGATGGGGTAATCCTCCCAGCCGAGGCTTGCGATGCCGCGTGCACCAAGCTTCACCTGTTCCTTGAGCGTCCAGCTCGTCGACTGAATCGCGCCGCCCTCGATCTGATTGATCACGCCGTCTGGGTTGATAGCGAGCCCGACGTCGACAGCGAGGATTAGCCGGTCGACGCGCACGTCATGGCCGACCTCCACCTCGGCTACTGCGGCGCAATAGGCGCCCAGATTCTTGTACCTCGCGAATCCGATGCCGTGACCGCGCCCTTCGGAGGGTTTCCAGCGGCCCCAGTCGGCGCGCCGCGCCGCTGCTTCTATGACGGCGCGGCCACGCGGATCCTTGAGGTGCCGCAGGCGGAAAGTAATCGGATCAATCCCCGCAGCCTGAGCGAGCTCGTCCATGAAGGATTCGATCGCAAATACGTTGGCGTACGCACCCAACGAGCGCAGGGCCGAGGTCCGCACCGGCATCTCGCGTACGTAGTGGTTCACGACGCGCTGGTTCGGAAAATCGTACATCGGAATCGCGTTGCGGTCCGCCGCACCTGCGGGGAGCGGCATGTTGATCGCGGAAGGCCGCTCATGCGGCCTCGCCACGTGCCAGGCTGCCAGGAGCGCCGGATCATCCGCTCGGCCGGGTCTGCTGCTGTGACCATTGCTCCAGAGTTCGTGCTCCCAATCGACGATATCGCCGCGGGTGTCGAGTGCCGCGCGCAAGCTCAGGGCCATGGCCGGGCCGCATGGAGCCCACGCAAATTCGTCGTCTCGCATCCACTGCACCTGGACCGGGCGGCCGCGTGCCGCTCGCGCGAGCAAAGCCGCGTCAAGCGCGGCATCGTCGGCGCCGTTGTGCCCGTAGCACCCCGCACCTTCGGCGTGCCGCACTTCGATCGCGTCCTCGCGCATCCCCAGAGCCAGCGCAAGGTCGCGGCGCAGATTGAAAATTCCCTGGCTGTGGCTCCACACCGTGAGTTTGCCGCCGTCGATCTGGGCAATAGCGCAGGACGGACCGATCGAGGCGTGCGCTATATAGGGTTTCGTATAAGACGCTTCGAGCGCCCTCGTTGCGCGGGATCTCGCGTCGACATTTTTCTTCTCGCTGATGACGCGGTGCTCGGCCGCGTGCTCTCTGAGCCATGCATGAACGTCCCGGGGCAGCGGACCGGCCTCTCGCCAGGACGCTGCCAGCCGAAGGTCGCGCTGAACCGAGATCGCCACATCCTCGCGCTCGGCAAGGACTCCGACAAAGGCCCCATCGCGCACAATCCCCGCGAGCCCCGGCATCGACTTGACCTTGCTGTCATCGAGGGAGATCAACCCCGCGAAATTGTGCGGCGGACGAACTATGCGGCCGTAGAGCATTCCCGGCAGCGCCATGTCCTGGATGAAGCGAGGCCGTCCTGCGATCTTGTCGGGCAGGTCGCGCCGCGGCGTTGGCTTGCCGACCACCCCATAATCGGCCGGCGATCTCAATGCCGCTGTCTCGTCGATCTCGCGGTCGAACAGCGCGTCGTCCGCGCAATCCCAAAAGCTCGTACTCCGGCCGCCCCCCCGTACAGCCCCGTCCGTTACCTGCAGGTCGCGAGCCGGTACGGCGAGACGCGCCGCAGCGCTCTCAAGGAGCAACGCGCGGGCCTGCGCGCAGGCCCTGCGTAGCGCGACACCGGAATCCTGGATCGAGAGGCTGCCCGAAGTGACACCCTCGTCGGGGCTTACTGCGGTATCGGCTGGAACCATGCGGATGCGTTGGAGTGCGATCCCGAGTTCCTCCGCTGCGATCTGCGCAAGGGCAGTCAGGATACCCTGGCCGATTTCGACTTTACCGCTGTAGATCGAGACCATGCCGTCGCGGTGCACGCGCAGCCACTGCGAAAGTCTCGGGTTTTTCTCGAGGCTTCCGGGCCGCTTGAGTCGGGTTTCGGCAACGGTGTTCATGTCGCGATTTCCGACGCTGCGCGCAGCACTGCGCGCACCATTCGGCTGTGCGATCCGCAACGGCACAGGTTGCGGTCGAGCGCCTCGCGAACCTCGCGCTCTGTCGGCCTGGGATTTCTTGCCAGAAGCGCCGCGGCGCTGATCAGGATGCCGCTCGTGCAGTATCCGCACTGTGCCGCTTGCTCGGCGAGAAACGCGTTCTGCAAAGGGTGTAACTCGCCGCCTTTGCTCAAGCCTTCAACGGTGGTAATTCTTTTGCCGGCGGCGGACCACAGAGGAGTGTCGCATGTGGGGGCCGGATGACCGTCGATCAGAACGAAGCATGCGCCGCACTGGCCGCTGCCGCAGCCGAAGCGCGTACCTTTCAACCCAAGGTCGTTGCGGAGTGCGTAGAGAAGCGGCGTGTCCGGGCTCGCCTCGAGCTCGGATTCGGTACCATTGACAGTGAGCCGGAAGCGCTCGGCCACGGGTGCGAGTGTCGATAGGTCCGGAAGGAGACGTGTCGCCGGAGCAGCTACTTAATCGATCTTGGCTCCCGAAATTTTCACGACCTTTGCCCACTTCTCGATGTCTTGCTCCATGTATTTCGCGAATTCTGGAGGCGTCATGTGCATGGGAAAGGCGCCCTGCTTGGCCCAGGCTTCCTTCACCTCGGGCAGATCGATGACTTTCTGGACCTCCGCGTTCAGCTTTTCCACGATCAGCTTCGGCGTGCCGGCGGGCGCCATCAGCCCGAGCCAGATCACCGCGTCGTAGCCGGGGACGCCCGCTTCCGCGACAGTCGGGATACCAGGCGTGACTGCGGAGCGCGTTCGACCGCTGGAGGCGATCGCGCGGACCTTGCCCGCCTCCGCCTGCTTCGCCATGACCGTGATCGCGTCGAACATCATTTGCACCTGTCCGCCCATGACGCTCGTGCGCGCGCCCGAGCTTTCTTTGTGCGGCACGTGCACGATGTCGAGGCCAGCCATCGCTTTGAACAGCTCGCCCGCCATGTGATAGGGCGTACCGGGTCCGGAGGAAGCGTAATTGAGTGCGCCCGGTTTTGCTTTCACGAGAGCGAGCAACTCCTTGAGGTTTTTCGCCGGCACGCTAGGATGCACGACCAGCAGCAGATCCGAATAATTCACCGGCGCGACCGGCACAAGGTCAGTCATCAGCTTGTACGGCTTGTTCGCGATGAGCGACTCGTTGACGGTGTGCGTGTTGGACATCATAAGCAGCGTGTAGCC
>Ga0307469_10001115_pt1 | contig 10039 bp, 1 predicted proteins | sample atmos_gasesAM2C__FD_203084 | JGI IMG/M metagenome (GOLD analysis project Ga0307469, IMG submission 203084) | Hardwood forest soil microbial communities from Morgan-Monroe State Forest, Indiana, United States - atmos_gasesAM2C_515 | ecosystem: Environmental > Terrestrial > Soil > Temperate forest...
GTCCCGTCCGGACGAGTCTCGGACAGCAGGCGCCCGAAGGCGTCGGGGGTCCACCTGGTGATGATGCCATTGGGATCCGTGACCTGCGTTCGGAAGCCAAAATCATAGTCGTAGGCGATGCCGGTCGTCTGAGTAAGCGCATTGGTGACTGACTCCGGCAACTGGCAGCGGGTTCCGAAGTTGTAAGTTGTCTTCCGGGCGGCCATCTGGGTCCCATCCGGGTTCCTCCCAGTGACCGTGATGGCCTGCGGGTTCCCACAGGAGTCGAAGTCGTAATGGGTCGTGACAGCAAGCGTTGAACTTCCGGCTTCGATGTACTCGTCGGTCACGCGACAGTTCGTGTAGTCAACCCCGTTACCCTGGCTTCCGTAGTGACGCGTGAGCGACGTGCCGTCAGGCAGCGTGCTCTGAACGCTCACGGTGTCCGGAATGTGGATACACCAGTCGGTGTTAGGTGCTCCATAGGAGAAGTGCGAAGTTGTCACCTGCTGGAATGTCTGTCCGAGGAAAGGCGAGTTTGAGTCCTCATCGGTCGTTGCCACCGTGATGCTCGGATAGTTTCCGTAGATGTCAGGCGCCGCGTAGGTCGTGGTTTTCTGCGTGATCGGACTACCGGTTACGACCTCGTAACTATTGTCTACCGTGATACTGATGTAAGGATACGCGCGAGCATTGAAGGCGGTCCCGTCCAGTGACTCGGTGGCGAAGGTGGTATTGGTAACAGCTTCGAGCGGAGTCGAATTGTTGGGCTGATCCGTGAGGGTTTCCCAGGGGATCCCAGTGTACGGAAAATCGCGGCGGAAGTAATCGTACGTGTACACACCGTTTCGACTGTCGAGCGTGCGCCTGGCGTAGAAGCCGTCGAACCCGCGGCCTTGATGATTCATCCGCGCGCCGTAGTACCAGAACGAATTTGTATAGGTGCCGCCGGAGCCGTCAGATGCGGACAACTGCGAGACGATGTAGAGCGGGCCGTCATAGACAGCGTCGAGGGTCCCTCCGCCAGAGTGCGGATACGTTGGATCCGGCCCTGCGTGCCCGCTGTCGACATCGCGTGAGTAAGCGGCGCCGCTTGCAAGAGGCGTGTAACTGAAGCTCACCTGCATCGCGAATCCATCGGTCACCGAACTCAAGAGATCCGGTGCTTGATTTGCTCCATTGTGGAGCCAGTAGACGGGCGTGCCGCTCATGCATGCAAGATCGTCGAGGCCATCCCCATTCGCGTCAAAGACCATGTACGCGTTGTTTGTGCAGCTCGGAAACGTATCCGCCGAACCCGAAGGCTGGTAAACGCCGTTACCTGTGGAAAGGTAAATGAAAGGGGTACCGCCGGATTCCAAGAGCAGATCCGACCGCCCGTCCCCATCCCAATCAATGACGGCAAGAACCGAAACGCTGTTTTGCAGAACAATGTTGCCCCCGGCCGAGTTGTTGCAAGGCGTCAGATAAATCTGCGTCGAAGTTATGTAATCCGTGCAACTGTCGTCGTTCCAGTTGGCAAATCTAAATGTCGCGTCGGGCGTGCCCTGGAAAAAGTACCAGGGACTGAGCGGGGCGTTTGCGCCATTGGAGACAAGTCCGACGTCCGTATAGGTGATCGGGCTGCCATTTCCAAGAACGAACTGTACGGCGAGATCCGCGCGACCGTCGCCGTCGAAATCAAGCGGGCGGGACGACCCGCCGTTGATGCCTGAATTCACGTACAGCGTGGGTGTCTGGTACGCGTTCTGGCTCGGCGGTCCGCAGTACGCCTGATACGCCGTGGACGAGAAGGACACCGTCCCGCCCGAACTCGTATTGGCGATCGTGACGACACACCACTCGTGATACTGGGCCAGCGATTGTCCGTCGAGGGCGACCAGAGCCGGCAATCCGTTCCCGGCAATGTCCGCCAAACCGTACTGCGTGTAATTGGTGTTGTAGGTAAGTCCCGTGCTCGCGCCCGTGAAACCGTTGGTGCTCGGGTTGTATTGGTAGTACCAAAATGTACCTCCGGGTTGCGCCGTGAGGATGCCATCCTGGCCTGTACCCAGAACGTCTCCAAACACCGTCAAGCCGACGATTCCGGTGTCAATAGGGGTGCCGTAGCCTGTGCCCGTGTTGAGCGCCACGTATTGATGGCCGTTGCTGCCGACGTAGGCGAGGTCCGGCAACCCGTCTCCGTTGAAGTCGTACTGATATTGGGCGCTATTGCCGGTCAGGAGCGCCGTGCTGGTTGAGGAGACACCCGCAGCGGCGCCACTCTGATAGGTCATTTGGGTCTGCGTCAGGCACATCGTCGCACCCGAGTCGGCGCACTCCTGGACCGAAGACAGTTCATCTCGCCCGGTGGTTGAGGAGGTCTGGTAGCTCAACACGTACTTCTTGACGACCGTGCCGGAGGAGGCGATCGCGATCGAGCTGAGTAAATTCGAGTTCTGCACCAGCGTCCCGGCGGCGTAGCCGTAATATGAGCTTTGCGGCACATTCGTGCCGTAGCTGAAAGTCATCGTGTAGTTATAGCTGCTCGCCCCGTGAGTCGTCGGTGCCCACGAGATCGTGGCCGGGATCGCCGCACCGGTTGCCGTGGTGTAGGCGATGGTCATCGTGTTGCCGGCGCGATCGCTCACCTCATTGAGTAGCCAGCTCAAGGCCGTCATAGTGCCGCTCGCCAGCACCCGCGAGTTGCCGCCGTTGCCGTACGTGTACGTCAGACCGTCCTTACCCTGGACCGTGAAATATGCCGGGCCATTGCCAGCAGCCCCGTGGACCGTGACGTTGGAGAAATCCGCGACCTCGGTCTGATAGGTCGTCCCGTCCTGCCCGTAAGTGCTGAGACTCTCGCTGCTGGTCAAGCGCAACCGCTTGCCGTCGAGGCAGAATCGGTCCGCATAGGTCAGCGTCACCGGAGCAGGTGCCGCATCCTGGGCGAAAGTGAGGCTACAACGGTAAATAGCGCTCAAGCCGCTTAAGCTCCAGCCGACGCCAAGATAGCCATTTCCCTGCTGACTGTTGTAGGTCAGCGCAACGTGTGGCTGCACGCCTTGCGGACCAGGAGGTCCCCAGATTGGGATCGTGTACGTCGCGCTACCGGTGCTCGAAACCGTGAAAGACCCGTCAGTGCGTCCGGGCAAGATCGTAGGTCCGCTCGGGGCGAGAAGGCGCGAAGGCCGTTGAGGTACGGGAGGGACTAGCGGGGGCTGACCCGCAGACTGCGCCATCGCCGGGCCGACGCCGCCAAAGAAAGCTAGGCAGAAACTGGCTATTGCAAGAGCGACTCGGGCACGGGCGAATCGTACGATTGAAGAATGGCCGCCATGGTCGCCCCGCGACCGAACGAGACCGTGGAACGCGCTCATACGACGACTCCCTTCCGTTGCAGGTGCGCGCACTGGTATTGACGCAGTAATAGCTCCAACAGCCTATGGAATTTCCCGATAAGGCGTGCCCCTAACAGCGCAGGAGATCACCTACACCACGTGTAGTGCTGGATTGTTGTGCGTCGCAATCGCACTACGTGCAGGCCGTGCTCCCGCTTCCGACGATCCGGTGCAAAGTGGTCGTGACGGCCTGGATGACTGCCCACTGACACGCGGCGTGAGACCAGGCGTTGGCTCGCGACAGAGAGTCAGCTTGACGTGCGTTCCAGCCGCCTGAGAGCCCAGAGTTGATCTGCAACCGGGACACGCAAGAGAATGAGTGAAACAGGGAGCGAATTGCTGCATGGCGTCTGCGCCAGCAAGAACGAGATCGTTGGCTGCGGTTCTGATCGGCGCTCTGGCGGCCGCTTGTTCGGGCAATAGCAATGCACCGCCGCACGCTGCGCCCGCCGCAAAAACACATGCGGTGGTTGATAATGCGGCTGTCCGCGCGAATCGACCCAAGAGCAAGCCGGCCCCGCGCGCCGTCCCCGGGGAGTATCTCGTTAGGTTCCGGGCGCCCACAACAAGCAGCTACGCCACAAGCGTTCTCGGTGCTTCGGGGTTCAGCGTCAGACGAAGGTTCTTCTCTGTTCCCGGCCTACATCACGTAGTCGCTTCCGCAGGCATCAATCCCGAATTCGCGGCCCGCCAACTGGCACGTGACCCGAGCGTTGAGTACATCGAGCCAAACTTTGTCGTCCGGGCTGGCGCGCTTCCAACCGATCCGCTTTTCCCAAAGCAGTGGGATCTCAACAACACCGGACAGCTCACGGGTACATCTACCCCGGGGCCCGATATCGGTGCACTCGCTGCCTGGAACATCACGACCGGCAGCTCGAGCGTCGTGATTGCGGTTATCGACAGCGGCGTCGACTACAACCACGTCGACCTCGCCGCCAACATGTGGGTGAATCCGTCGGAGTGCAATACCAACGGGCTCGACAACGACGGTGATGGGTACGTGAACGACTGTCATGGGATCAATGCGATCACCCACACCGGGGACCCGATGGATGACTTCTTCCACGGCACGCACGTGGCCGGGACGATCGGTGCGGTCGGCAATAATGCGCTTGGCCTAACCGGGATCAACTGGAACGTCTCAATCCTGGCGTGCAAGTTCCTGGATTCGAGCGGCAACGGAACGGATGCCGATGCGATCACGTGCCTCGACTACGTGGCGCTCAAAAAGGATAGCGGTGTGAACATCGTCGCCTCGAATAATTCCTGGGGCGCTACAACGAATTCGCAGGCGCTGCACGATGCCATCGTCGCACAACGGATGCGTGGGATACTCTTCGTCGCGGCGGCCGGCAACGGCGACCCGGCAGGGATGGACAACGATCAGATGCCGGTCTATCCCTGCTCCTATGATCTTTCGAACGTCATCTGCGTGGCGTCCGCGATCGACTCGATATCGCTCTTCAGCAACTATGGACTCGGCACCGTTCATCTCGCCGCTCCCGGTGAGGCGATCTGGAGCACGGTCCTGAACAACGGCTACGATTCTTACGATGGCACGTCGATGGCGACGCCTCATATCACCGGGGTGATTGGCCTCCTCAAGGCCCAGGATCCGGCCCGCGACTGGCGCGCTCTGAAGAATCTTGTCCTGGCGGGAGCCGTGCCGCCGACTCAGGGAAAGATCCCGACCCTGACCGGCGGGCGGCTGTACGCGCCCAACTCCATGAACTGCAGCAACAGGGTCGTCGAGGCACGAATGCGGCCGGCGCTCTTCGAGACCATCACGCTGGCCGTCGGAGCCTCGCTTCCCCTCGAGGCCATCAATATCAACTGCGCAAGCCCCAACGGGAATGTCGTCGTGACGGTCGCGCCCACGGGCGAGACCGTCACGCTCGTCGACGATGGCACCGGGACTGATGAGGTGGCGGGTGACGGGATCTACTCGGGCTCCTGGACCGCCAGTGCACCGGGCACCTATACGCTGACCTTCCCGGGCCGCACGGGCGATGTAGTCAACGTCGAAGTGGATGCGATGCTCAGGCCCGGGTTTCCGACGGGCATGGATGTCGTGCCAGATTCCGACGGCGTTGTGCGACCGCCGGTCGCATCGCTGGTCGTCGGGGACATCGACGGAGACAGTCAGCCCGAGATTCTGGCGGCCGGATACGGCGCGGGACCGCTCTACGCCTGGAAGGGTGACGGCACGGCGGTAGCCGGTTGGCCCAACTACGACGTGTTCGCCACGAGCGAGGTCTCACTCGGCAAGTTCAGTGCCACCTCGACGGGTCTCGGAGTGGCTGCCGCCGTCTGGACGGACGCGCTGCGCCTTTATAACGGCGACGGCTCGGCGATCGCCGGCTGGCCGCAGAGCTCGACGCTGATGTTCTTCCCGCCTCCGACCGTCGATCTGGATGGCGCCGGCACCGACGAGATCATTGGCTGGCCCGCCCGGCGCGCCGACGGAACGGTCTTTAGCGCGAGTGGCAGCCTGCCGCCGGTGCAAGCCTCAAGCACTAACATCACGAGCTCGGTCGCCATCGCCGATCTCGATGCCGATGGCGAGCCGGACGTCGTGGTAGCCGACGGGCAGTCCGTCTGGGCCTCCAATGCGCAAGGGATACTGGCGGGATTTCCGGTCGCCTCGCCTGGAACCGCCTCTGTGTTCATCAATCCGGTGATTGGCGATGTCAACGGCGACGGGAGACCCGAGATCATTCTGCCTACTGTCACGTATTTCAGTGGCACTCCCTACCTGACGATCAACATTCTGACGAATGAGGGCGTACCGATTCGCTCCTGGACAACGCCTGATCCGATGACGAGCCAGATCGTGGCTCTCGCTGACCTCGATGGTGACGGAATCCCTGAAATCATCGCATCGGCGGGAACGAACGTGTATGTCTGGAAAGGTGACGGCACGCTGCTGCCGGGCTGGCCAGCATCGCTCGGTGCCGGCAATAACGGGGGACCGGTCGCGGTGGGGGATGTGGCGGGCGACGGATTTCCGGATGTCGCCCTCGTTTCTTACACCCTTCTCACTCCGAGCAACCCGACCCCGAACGGCCATCTGCACGCGCTGGATCGCATGGGCAACAGTCTCACCGGCTTTCCGAAGGCGCTCCGCTCGAGCGTATGGGCCACAACACCCGCCATCGCAGACCTCGGTGGCACCGGCCACAACATCCTCATCGTGAATCAGACACCGGATGCCGGATCGCGCCAGGCGATATTTGCCTACGACCTGCATGGGACGGGCACTTACGGCCCCGTCGAATGGAGCCAGTACATGGGCGGGTCCGACCACCGCGGATACTACGAAACCGGCAAGAACCTGCCGAATGACGCATTCCTGACTGCGCAGGCGCACGGCGCGGGCAGGATCACATCCAGCGACGGCAACATCAATTGCGGAGCTACCTGCATTCACAAGTACCCGAAGGGGACCAGCGTCCAGCTGACTGCGACGGCGGCCGCGGGGGCGACTTTCGCCAGTTGGCTCGGACCTTGCGCCGGTCAGGCGAACCCGTGCGCCGTCGCCGTGACCCGCTACACGCCGGTGGCCGCGGACTTCACGAGTCCTGTGATGGTCACTGTGACGGGTAGCGGCTCGGTCACGTCCACCCCGGCGGGAATCAATTGCCCCGCCGCCACCTGTACCGCCACCTTCCCGGCACGCACTTCGGTCTCGCTGACGGCGAACGCGGCGAGCGGTAGTGCGTTCAACGGCTGGGGTGGCGACTGCAGTGGTACGGGGAGCTCCTGCACACTGGCGATCAACGCAGCGAGATCTGTTTCCGCACAGTTCGTCGATCACCGGACGCTCACGGTGAGTTTCTCCGGGTCCGGCACAGCGCGCGTTCTGTCGAGCCCCGCCGGCATCGATTGCGGGACCACCTGTAGCGCCAGCTTTCCCCTGGGATCGGTCGTGACACTCACACCCACCCCGGCGTCGGACACCTATGTCGCCAACTGGGCGTTTCCGGGGTGCCTCAACTACGAGAACACGTGCACGGTCACCATGAGCACGGATGTCTCCGGTGTGGTCGCACTTGCGCTCAAACCGACCCTGTCTCTGACGCTCAGCGGTGCAGGATCGGTCGTGCTATCGAATGACGGCTCGAGCGTCACGTGCACCTCCGCCTGCACCCAACCCATGGACCCTGGCTCATCCGCCTACCTGGTGGCTACCGCCGCTAGCAGTAGCTACTTCTCAGGGTGGGGCGGCGATTGCAGCGGCACGCTCAATAATTGTGACCTGTACATGAGTGCCTCGAAAGCGGTAAGCGCGAATTTCGCGCCCAAGTTGCAGGTGACTGTTGCGGTCACTGGAAGCGGCCAAGGGTCGGTCGTTTCGAGTGATGCGATGCTCAACTGCCCCTCCGCGTGCGTCGATTACGTGGTGGGCGGTGCGACTCTCACGTTGAATGCAAACCCGGCTGCGGGTGGTAGCACCTTTTCGGGGTGGTCGGGCGCTTGCAGCGGTTCACAGCCGAACTGCACCCTCACGGTGAACGCAAGCACATCTGTGAGCGCGAGCTTCGCCGCACCACCGGTCTCAAGGAGCGGCGGTGGTGGCCTCGATCTACTGAGCCTTGCCGGTCTTGCGGGCCTCGCTGCAGGTCGCCGCGCTTTGCGGAGGCGCGCGGCGCGTGCGCCTATGAGATTCTCCCGGTGGTTGCAGTCCGCAGCTCAAGCGAGTTGGAACCTGGCGTTTTCCGGCGTAAGGCGGTGCAATCCGGTGCGCGGCTGAACTCCGATAAGAACCGGCACCAGCCGAGTCGGGGTGAGCTCGACAGTTGCGCTCCTGTTCGTCTCCGGCAGCCCGCCCTACCCTGACGGTCGCGATGAACATTCTCACGCAGTGCGACCATGTCGACGGCGAAGCGCCGCGGCGCGCTCGCGCCCGCATTTCAGGCAGCGCCATCGCTTCTCGCCTCGTTCGATTCGCAGATTGTCCGGGGTCAGCAGATGTCCCCTGCCACAACGGCTCGGGATTTCCGCGCGCAGGGCTTTGCGGCGATCGATATCGGAGAAGTGGACGACCGCCGTACTATTAGTCGCGATCAGGCCCCCGCTACCAAATTTCGACACAACTTCCTGCGGCTGCTTCCAGCAAAATCAATCTGTTGAGGCCGATGCGCGCGATCAGATACGGCTTCTCACCGGGCCGCACTTGAGCCGGGCGCAGCGGCACTTTGCCGCCGAACATCGCAAAGAGAGTATTGCGCCCTTGGACGATTGAGCGCGGATCGCGTAGTCCTAGGTTCCCGCCACCGATCCGCTCGCGCAGCACCCGGGCCGCACTCGGCAGCATGCGAATGATGCGCGCAGTGTCCTTCTCCTCTTTCGCCGGCTGAAGCCGCTCAATCGCGTGGATCTCGTTCTCCGCCGTGTCGATGGCCGATTGCGCCACGGCTTGCGATAGCGTGCCCGCCTTCATGAGCGCGCGGAGCTGATCGATTTCCGCCCTCTTCTTCGCAACCTGGGCTGCTTGCGGCTTAGGCGTTTCCCGCGGTGCGTGGTTTGCACTGCGCACGTGTTCGCGGATTCGCCGCTCAAGCAGCGCCACGCCCTCCGGTGAGAGCATCTCTTCCACAAGTCGACCGAGCAGTTTCGTCTCAGCCAAGTCGATCCGGACTCGCACGCCATTGGTGCACCCCGCCTCCCCGCCATCCCGGTGACTCGCGCAGCCGTACTCGCGACCGTTTACGCAACGGAACGCGCCTCCGCACTGCTGACACGTGAGGAGCCCCGAGAGCACGTGGCGCGGCAGGCGCCCACGCTTGAGCGCCCCGCGCAGCTTCACCGTCATCCCCTCGACCGCCTGCTGGCGAGCCTTAACGACGTCCCAGAGCGATTGCGGGACAATCCGCAAACGGTCCTCCCGGTGAGTCACGACTTGGGCCGCATCGTTCAGCTGCCAGCGCCGCTGTTTTGAGTCTGCCGCTGAACGTTTCCAGGTCGAGCGGTTCCACAGGACCTCACCGATGTACACCCTGTTGTTGAGGATGCCCGTTCCCCGAGTCCGATCGCCATGGATCGCCGTCGAGACCCATCCACGTCTGCGCTTAGCGTGCAGCCGCTCCGAGGTGCGATTCCACGAAGCTCCTGGCGATGGCACCTCGAGCCGGTTCAGCTCGCCCGCTATCCATCGAGGAGATTTCCCGCCAGCGTACCAGGTGAAGATACGCCTCACGGTTTCGGCCTGCTCCGAGTGGATCTCTCGCTTCCCTGACGTCGCGGCGCGCGCCGCGATATATCCAAAAGCTCGCCCGCCCCTCGGCTTGGCCAGGCGTGCCCGGCCCTCGAGTCCACGGCGCGGGCGGTAGGCAATCTGATCGCGGTATACGTCGGCCATAGCGCCGTGCACGGAGAGCAGGATCTTGAAGTTCTCGCTCCGAGTGTCGATGTCCTGGGTGACGATGTGGACGCCCGCATCGAGGAGCTCGGCAACGGCGCGCCACTGCTCAGCCAGGTTGCGCCAAAGACGCGAGGTGTCCTCGGCCATGATGACCTTGAATCGCGTGGCGCGCGCCGCCGCGAGGAGTGCCTGATAGCCAGGGCGCTCAGCAGTGCCGCCGCTGATCGCGGCATCGGAGAAGCGCTCAACGACGACGAAGCCATGTCGCTCAGCGAGGCGCTGAGCCACGCGGAACTGGTCCTCGATGCTGTCG
>Ga0307469_10001116_pt1 | contig 10033 bp, 9 predicted proteins | sample atmos_gasesAM2C__FD_203084 | JGI IMG/M metagenome (GOLD analysis project Ga0307469, IMG submission 203084) | Hardwood forest soil microbial communities from Morgan-Monroe State Forest, Indiana, United States - atmos_gasesAM2C_515 | ecosystem: Environmental > Terrestrial > Soil > Temperate forest...
CGTCGCGGTGCTCCGGCACGATGAGCTTCTCGATGACGATGGCGGCAGGGCGGCGCTCGTCGCTTGCGGATTCGGGGGGCCGGACTGCGAGCGGATCTGGGCACGGCTCGCGAAACAGGTTGCCGCGGACGGAACTTCCGCAAAGGCGTAAGCGCATGCCGAGCACTCACACAAAGCTTTTGCCACATCCCGCGATCGAGGTCGAATGGGTCGGCGCGAGTGAGTTCGAAGCTCACCGCAACGGCGGGCCGAGGATTCACATCGACGGGGATTCGAAGGCCGCGCCGAGCCCCTTCGACACGCTGCTCGCGGCCCTTGCGACCTGCGCGGCGACGGACGTCGTCTCGATTCTCGCCAAGCAGCGAACGCCCGTTCGAGCGTTGAGCGTCAGCGTCGAGGCGCAGAGGGTCGATGCGACACCGCGCCGTCTCGCCTCCGCCATTCTCCATTTCTCGATGGCTGCACCCGGCGCCACTCCCGCCAAGGCCGGGCGGGCGGTCGAGCTCTCGGTGACCAAGTACTGCAGCGTGCGCTCGTCGCTCCTCACGGAGATTCCGGTGACCTGGACGATTGCGCTGAAGGAGTGACCAGAAGCGGGAGACAGAGTGGTCGGAGGGGACCGAATTCCACCGTGCCTCCCGCCCCTGGTCCATGCGGTCAACGATGCAACGCGCGTGCCACCGGGCTCCTCGCTTGCTCACTCGTGCGGAGTCAGAGACTTAGCGCGCGCCAAGAGCGGAGCCAGGCGCGAGTGGTCGCGGCAGCGCCCGATCCAAGTGCACGCGCGCACGCTCCGCACGGCGTTGGTGCAGCGCGGGACCCGAGCTGCAAGCGGCGCCGCACGCGCCATTTTCCATCATGATTGCTCCAGCCCCTTGCCGTAAACGCGGCCGAGACTCTCTCCTCGAGGCAGACCACCTTGGAGGAGGAGCTCCACATGCCCGATCGCTTCGAGGCCTTCCTGAGCTTTGTGCAGCGGGCGATCCTGCCGCCCCTGGGCAGGCTCGCGGCCCTGACGGCCGAAGGCATTCGTGTGAGCGCGACGCGCGCCTGGCGGCGGCGCGTGTGGCTGGTGATCGCCGCGATCCTCGCCGCGCTCGGTCACGCCGCCTATACGCATCCGCCCTTCGCCTCCGTCCGCCGAAGCGAGGTGCTGGTGCGCGCCAACCTGTTCGACGGGTCGGCCAAAGCTTTCAGCGGCGGCACGGTGCTGGTGCTGCCGGGAATCCACCTGGTGCGCCGCTACCCGACCCGCGATCAGGTGTACCGTCCGACAGACAGCGCGCGCGCCGCGGGGCCGGCTCCCTTCCAGTCGAACGAGGGTCTCTCGCTCGGGGTCGACCTCACGATCCGATGGGCGATCGACCGCGGGCGCATCGCGCAGCTCTCGAAGGAATTCCCGGACGACCTGAACGCGGATCTCGTCCAGCCGGCGGTGCAGGGCGTCATCTACCCGCTGCTGGCGCGTTACACCGTGCGCGAGATCTTCTCGAGCAAGCGGGCGCAGATCCAGCAGCAGATGACGCAGGAGCTCGGACCCAGGCTCGCCTCCATCGGGCTCATCCTCCGCGGCGTCGACATGGGCCAGGTGGACTTGCCCGAGGACTACCGCGCGCAGATGGAGAAGCTCCTCGCCGAGGAGCTCGAGACCGAGAAGGTCCGCTACACGCTGCAGCTCAAGGAAGCACAGGTCAAGGAGACCCAGCTGGTAGCGGAGGCCGATAAAGTGCGGCGGCAGAAGGCGGCCGAGGCTGCGGGCGAGGAGCAGATGATCGCCGCGCGGGCGCAGGAGGAGACCATGAAGCACATCCTGCCCTTCAAGCAGAAGCAGATCGAGCAGCGTCAGCTCGAGGCCGAGGCGGAGAAGGTCGCGCGCATTCGAACCGCGGAAGGTGCCGCCGAAGCGCGCCGCATCGAAGCGAGAGGGGAGGCCGACTCGCGCCAGAAGCTCGCCGATGCCGAGGCCTACCGGCTCGAGGTGGTCGGCAAGAGCAACGCCGGTCAGATGCAGCGCGAGGGTGCGCTGATCGCACAGTATCCGCTGCTCATCCAGAAGACACTCGCCGACAAGCTCTCCGACAAGGTGCAGGTGATCATCGCGCCGACTCCGGCGCCCGGGCAGTTCATCGGCTCCAATCTGCTCGGCGTCGATCCGATGAAGGTCCCGGGACCGCGCTGATGCTGCTCGCGCTGGCCGCGGCGCTCGGGATCGTGGTCGAGGATCACGCCGCGCTGCGCGCCGCGCCGCGTGCCGCCGCCACGGAGCTCGAGACGCTCTGGCAGGGGGACCTGGTCGAGATCCGCGGCGAGCGCGCCGACTATCTCAAGGTTTACGACCATCGGCGCGAGCGCGGTGGCTACCTCAGGGGCTCCGCGGTACGCACGGTCGGTCTGACGGAGTCGGACGCCCCGGAGCTCCTCGCAGTGCTGCGGTTCCTGCGCGAGCAGGCGGGCTCCGAGCCGCTCGGCATCAGCTACGGGGCGGCTTACCTGCGCGCCGTGCCGGCGCGCGCGCTCACCGCGGAGCCCTTCGATGCGATCGCACGCATGGCGGAGCGGCTCGCGGATCAGGCCTCGGGCAAGCGCCCGCGCCATGCGGACGTCGCCGCGCATCTCGAGGTGGTGCGGCAATTCGGTATCGAGATGCGTGCTTTCGATCACAACGGCCGGATGCAGGTGTGCTATGAGGGGGATCTCTACCGGCGGGTGCTCGCGAGTCCTGCGGCAAGCGCCGAGGAGCGCGCACGCGCGGCGCTCGGCCTGACACGGCCGGACTGCGTCGACCCGGGCGCCGGGGCAGTGTTACGTGCCTCGGTCGACGAGGAGCGCCGCTCGCTCCTCGAGCGGGTCGATGAGCGGCCACTCGCGCCGATGATGAGGAGCCGCCTGCATGCACGGCGGGCGCTCGTCTGGGCCTCGGTCGCCTACGGCCAGGCGCGGCGCGGCGAGCCGCCGGGAGCGGCGGCGCAGCGCGCGCTCGATGAGCTTCTCGCCGTTCATCCGGACGATCTCGGCGAAGACCGCCGTGCGGAGTACCTCGATGCGCTCGTGCGGGTAGGCGCGATCCGCTGGGCCGCGGCCGCAGCCTCGCTGCAACCGGGAGCCCTGACGCTTGGCGCAGCGCCCGGTGCGCCGGGCCAGACTTGTGTCACGCTGACCGACACGCACGCGCCGGGCACGCCCCTCGTGCAGCGCTGTACCTACGGGATCGTGTGGACAGCCTCCGCACAGCCGATCGCACAGGGCAAGGCGCTGGTGCTGGCGGTGCAGCCGCTCGAGAGCTGGCGCGAGCTCTGGGTGTTTCACGTGACCGGCGCCCGGTGGACGGTCGACGTACTGTCTCCCGGCGTGGACGATCCGGAAGAGGGTTACGTCGACTTTGCCGGCTTCGTCCCCCACACGCGCCGGCTGCTCGTGGCACGAGAGGTGAAGGAGCGTGGCCACTTTCACCGCCGCTTCGAGGAGCTGCGGCTGGATGATCTCGCTCTCGTGCGGCAGGCGAGGGCGCCGGAGCTCCTGGCCGATTTCGGCCGCTGGCAGGACACGGCCTGGCGGCGTGACACGCTCGCGCTGCATTAGCGGCGCAAGCGCTGCACGGCGGCCACACGCGCGGCGGGGACCGTGTCGACGGTCGGCGGCGAAGCGGCTGCCTGGTTTATGACGCGCGCCACTTCGGCGGCAGCGAGGCCGTGCGCCACCGCGTTCCAATGGTTGTCGAGCGGTGAATAGTCCAGGTGCTTGCCGGTCGCCCGAAAGTAGTGCGCGAAGATCGGCTCCAGATCGATCACGTGCTCTCCACGATCTGCGGCAGCCGCGGCGAGCGTGCGACGGGCAACGTCGTCGCGGTTCGGGCACGGGCTCTCCGTACGGGCTCCATGGCTGCGGTAGAGCTCGGCACGATCGGAGTCGAACACGAGTATCACCCGGGCGGCGGGCAGGCCATAGGCGGCCGGGAGGCCGTCCGCATACGCCGTGATCAGCTTACCGTCGCCTGGATGCAATCCCTCGGGCACACAGGCCTGAGGCGCTCCCTTGACGCTGGTATGCAGGAAGTGCCGCAGATCGAACTCCAGATTGCCGCGGAGGTATCGAACGACTGCCAGCGACCTCAGAAGTCTCACCCCAGCCGAGCGTGGCTGGTCCGGTCTGAGCTCCACCGGCGGCGTCGCGGCGGCGCTCCAGCCAAAGAAACCCGGCGGCGGGGTAAAGCCCTTCTCGAAATCTCCTGCCACTACGAGGATCACCACCCAGCGCACGTCGAATCGCGGGCTGACCATTGGGCCCAGACCGATATAGTCGGGCAGCGACGCGCCTGAGCTGCCGAAGTTCAGGATCGCGGGAGCAGCGTGCACGCGCTGCGCCAACTGCCCCTGCAGGGTGTCCTGATAGTTGTCCATCAGTCCCTCTATGAAGCTGTTGCCGACCACGACAATGGCGTCGCCCCCCGGAACGTACGCAAACGGAGCGACGTACCCCAGGTTGTTCGTGACGCCGTGATGCACGTTGCGCAGGTCCCAGGCGTCCGAGAACGTGTAGTGGACATTGGGGATGAGACGATGGGTGGGCCAGTCGACGCTCGGATCGCCCGCCGCAATTCCGTTCTGAACCGGCAGCAGGCGCAACGCGAGCTCGAGGGTCGTCAGAAGAAGCGCCGAGCCCAGGGCGGCGGCGAGAATGACCGTGATCGCTCGCAACATGACCTCTCAGAAGTTGAAGTAGATGAACTCGGCGACGCTGCGGGAAGCCGCGATCACTGCCACCAGTGCAATTGCCGTTACCTCGGCGCCGACGATGGCAGCGAGAACGATGACTCGCCAACCGCTGGCGGAAATACGCCGTACGGCGCGGGTCAGCGGACCATCGAGCAGCTGTTGAGAATTCCTGGCCAGGAGCGCCACCGCGAACCCGCCGGCCAGCGGTACCAGCGTCCCAAGCCCGATGTCGGGCGTTGGCGCCGAGGCGTCCGCAGGCAGCGCCAGCATGCTGCCCAGGATGCGCATCGCGTCAGTCAGGCTGCGCGCGCGGAAGAACACCCATGCCCCGACCACGCTGAATAGCGTCAGCGCCAACGCCAGGGTTCGGCCGGCGACGCGTAGCGCTGCGGGCGCCTCCGCCATGGTGCGCAGGGCGAGCCCCGCGCACAGGTAGCGCCAGGCGTGATTGATCGCGAGATAGACCCCATGCAGACCGCCCCAGATCACGAACGTCCAGGACGCTCCGTGCCACAGGCCGCCGAGGAGCATGGTGATCATGAGATTGAGGTAGCGCCGGAGCGAACCATGCCGATTGCCACCGAGGGGGAAGTACAGATAGTCGCGCAGGAATCGGGACAGAGTCAGGTGCCAGCGGCGCCAGAAATCGATGATGCTGGTCGCCTTGTAGGGAGAGTTGAAGTTGTACGGCAAGCGGACGCCGACGAGCAACGAGAGTCCTATCGCCATGTCGGAGTAGCCCGAGAAGTCGAAATAGATCTGCAGCGTATACGCCAGCACGCCGCGCCATGCTTCGGCGGCGGGAACCGCTGCCGTGGTGGGCGAGTCGAAGAGGTCGTCTGCCAGCGGCGCCCAACTGTCGGCGAGCAGGACCTTCTTCGCCAGCCCCATCAGGAGAAACGCCAGACCTATGACGAAGTTCTCCAGACGAGGCCGGTAGATCCGGGGCATCCCGAACTGGGGCATCATCTCGGCGTGATGCAGCACCGGGCCGGCGATGAGATGAGGAAAGTAGCTGACGAACAGCGCGTAGTGCAGCGGATTGCGCTCCCGCACCTTGCCGGCGAATACGTCGGCCAGATAGGCGATCTGCGTGAAGGTGAAGAACGAGATGCCGATCGGCAGAATTACGTTGAGAGCCCCGAGCGAGCGGCCCGAGAGCTGCGCCACGGTGCCGAGGAAGAAATTCGCGTACTTGAAGTATCCGAGAACCAGCAGGTCGGTCCCCACGGCGAAACAGAGCAGTGCGAATCGCCGCCGCTGCCGGTCCGCGGGACATGCCAGGATGAAGTTCCCGAGCAGGTAATTGAAGACGACCGAGGCGGCCAGCAGGCCGGTGTACGCCGGCAGCCAATACGCATAGAAGAGGAACGAGGCCAATACGAGCCAGGCCGCGGCGGCGGCGTGGCCCGCAACGCGCGCGACCAGGAAGAACAGAGCCAGGGTGAGGGGCAGGTATGCAAACAGGAACTCACCGGAAGTGAACAGCATAAGGCTGTACTCCGGACCTCAGCGGTAAGCGCCGATAAATCGGCGCGTCGGGTCTTCGTGGGCCGAACGGACTACCGGGTGAACTCGGGCCGCTGCGACGCGCCGCCCGAAGGCGTCAGCTGGACGCCATGAACGAGCCGCTGCTGGCGGGAATAGAGACCGGAGGCACGCAGATCCGCGCGCGCATCGCAGATGCCGCTGGCCGCGTTCTGGCCGACAGGCGCTGGCCAACCACGACCCCGGAGGCGGCGCTGGAGGATCTCGCCACTTTCCTCACCACGACCATTCCGGCCGGCCGGTCGCTCGGCGCGATCGGCATCGCCGCGTTCGGACCCCTGGTGCGCGATGAGCATGCGGGCGACTACGGGCGCGTGCTCAACACCCCCAAGCCCGGCTGGAGCGGCTCGAATCTGCGCGCCGCGCTGGCGCGGCGCCTCGGCGCGCCGGTCGTGATCGATACCGACGTCAACGCCGCCGCCTGCGCCGAGTGGCGGCTCGGCGCGGGACGGGGCGTCGGCTCGCTCGCCTATGTCACGGTCGGCACCGGCATCGGCGGCGGTCTCTTACTCGAGGGCCGCCCGCTCTCAGGAGCGCTCCATCCCGAGATTGGCCACATCAGGCTCGCGCGTCGCGAGCTCGACCGCGTCCCGAGCGTCTGTCCTTTCCACGAAAACTGCGTTGAGGGGCTCGCCTCGGGGCCGGCGATCGCGCGCCGGGGGGCGGGCCGTGCGCTCGAGCGTGAGCCCGAGATCCTCAATCTGGTGGCTGACTATCTCGGGGATCTCGCCGCGACGCTCGTGCTGTCCTGGTCACCCGCGCGCATCGTCTGGGGCGGCGGCGTCATGGCAACGCCCGGGCTGCTCGAGCGGCTGCGGGCCGCTCTCGGCAGGGCGCTGGCCGGATACGGAGTGGGCGAGGCCGCCGCCGCAGCGGATTTCTGCGTTTCCCCGGCGCTGGCGGATCCGGGCCTGGAGGGTGCTCTGTTGATGGCGCGAGCGGCGCTGTAGGGTCTCCTGACGCATCGATCGGCGATGATCGGCGACGCGCCGTCGCTGATTTCCTACAGAAGCTCCCGGCGCGCGCCTACAGTTCCCGCGCTTCAGGGCGAGGCAGTGTGGCGGTAACACGACCGCTCGGGCTCGTCGCGGGTTCTCTACAGTGTCGCGCTGACCGATAATCCGCCGGCACTCAAGGGAGAGGTGAAGAGCTTGATACCGGAGCAGGCGAGCGTTCTCGCAGTCGACGACGACGTCCGCAACCTGACGGGGTTGCAGGGGCTGCTGGGCGACATGCCGGTCCAGGTAGTGACGGCGAGGTCTGGAGAGGAGGCGCTGCGCTGCCTGCTGAAGCAGGAGTTCGCCGTCATCCTGCTGGACGCGCGCATGCCCGGGATGGACGGCTTCGAGGTCGCGCGGCTGATCCGCGAACGGGAGCGCACCCGCCACACGCCCATCATCTTTCTCACCGGTGCTTATGAGGACACTCCTTCGATGACGCGTGGCTACGAGGCGGGTGCGGTCGACTACATCGTCAAGCCGCTGCGGCCCGAGATCCTGAAGTCCAAGATCTCGGTGTTCGTCGAGCTCTACCGCAAGAACGCTGCGCTGATGCAGGAGATCAAGGAGCGCGCGGCGGCCGAAACTCATCTCAAGGCCTCGGAAGAGAGTCTGCGCGCGCTCGCCGCGCATCTGCAGTCGGTGCGCGAGGAGGAATGGACGCGGATCGCGCGCGAGTTCCACGACCAGCTCGGGCAGGAACTGACGGCTCTCAAGATGGACGTGAACTGGATCGCGAGCCGGCTGCCCGCCGATGCGCGCCCGCTGCGCGAGCGGGCGGAGGCGATGTCGAAGCTGATCGACACCACGATGGAATCGGTGCGTCAGATCGTCTCGCGACTGCGCGCGGACATGGTGGACCAGCTCGGACTGACGGCGGCGATCACCTGGCAGACGGATGAATTTCAGCGCCGCAGCGGGATCCGCGCTCACGTGACGCTGCCGACTGAGCCCCTGCAGCTCGACCGCGCCCGCTCCACCGCGCTGTTCAGGATCTGTCAGGAGCTTCTGACGAACGTCGCGCGCCATGCCAACGCCACGCGCGTCGAGGTGACGCTGCGGCCCGAGGGCGGCCGGATGGTGCTGGCGGTCGAGGACAACGGCCGCGGCATGGACGGCGAGGTGGCGATGAGCCCGAAGTCGCTCGGCCTGCTGGGAGTGCGCGAGCGCCTGCTGCCCTTCGGCGGGCGGGTCGACGTCGACGGGGCCCAGGGCAAGGGGACCCTCGTGCGGGTGGCATTGCCGAGGGATTGAGTAGCCGGACGTATGGTTCTAAGGAGAGCTGTCGTGAGAATTCTGATCGCAGACGATCATCCCGTTGTTCGCCGCGGCCTGCGCGACATCGTCGCCGGCGAGCAGGACATGACCGTGGTCGGCGAGGCCAAGACCGGGGACGAGGCGCTCGAGATGGCCCGCAGGATCGAGTGGGACGTGGCGGTGTTCGACTACTCGATGCCCGGCTGCAGTGGCGCCGACCTGGTGCGGGAAGTGAAGCGGCACCATCCGGAGCGCCCGATCCTGGTGCTGAGCATCCTCCCCGAGGACGTGCACGCGGGACAGGTCTTCAAGGCCGGCGGCGCGGGCTATATCAACAAGGCGAGCGCGAACGAGGATCTCACCGGTGCGATCCGCAAGGTGGTGGGCGGCGGCAAGTACGTGAGCGCCGCGTTTGCGGAGAAGCTCGCCACCGAGCTCGCCGACGGCGGCGAGAAACCGCCGCACAACCTGCTCTCGGACCGTGAGTACCGGGTGATGTGGCTGATCGCATCCGGCAAGCAGATCAACGAGATCGCCGAGGAGTTGACGCTCAGTCCGAGCACCATCAGCACTTACCGGGCGCGGATCCTGAGGAAGCTCGGCTTGTCGAACAACGCCGCGCTGGTTCGCTACGCGGTCAAGTACCGGCTCATCTGAAGGCGCGCGGTCGCCCCCGTCCGTCGCTGTACAGCCACAGATGCGCCGCGCCGCAACGACATCAAGATAGGGATCCGGCGATAGCCGCACGCGAGGCGGCAACCGTAACATTACCCGCCGTGCGCGGTGCGATTCTCATCGTCGAGGATGAGCTGGTAACCCAGCGGCTGATCGCCGCGGGCCTGGAGCGTGCCGGCTTCGAGGTGATGCGTGCCAGCAACGTCGAGGAAGCGGCAGAGGCGATCCGCACCGAGCTCCCCGGGCTCATGTTGCTCGACTGGGTTCTGCCCACCGCGAGCGGGGTGAGTTTTCTGCGCGAGCTGCGCAACGACCGGCGCACCCGGCAGATGCCCATCATCATGCTGACCGGCCGCTCGGAGGAGACCGACAAGGTGACCGGGCTCGAGGCCGGCGCCGACGACTATCTCACCAAGCCCTTCTCGCACCGCGAGCTGCTGGCGCGCATCAAGGCCGTCGTGCGCCGCGGCGCGCCGCTCCTCGGCGATGAGCCGGTCGAGTTCGACGGCCTGAGGCTCGATCCGGCGGCACACCGCGTCACCGCCGGCGGCGCCAAAGTCAAGCTCTGGGCCACCGAGTTCCGGCTGCTGCACTTCCTGATGACGCATCCCGACCGTGTCTACAGCCGCAGCCAGCTTCTCGATGAGGTGTGGGGCGATCACGTGTTCGTCGAGGACCGCACCGTCGACGTGCACATCCGCCAGCTGCGGCAGGCACTGCAGCCGAGCGGCCGCGACCGGTTGATCGAAACGGTGCGCGGCGCGGGCTACTGCTTTCGCAGCGGAGCGGAGTGAGGCGGGGCGCAGCGCGGGCCGCGGGCGCTTCGCGCCGCCAGATCAATAG